>OAUV01000117.1_pt1 | contig 104516 bp, 101 predicted proteins | sample 1516841 | NCBI WGS metagenome assembly OAUV01 (sample SAMEA2580044, study PRJEB22360) | human gut metagenome | biome: human gut; feature: human-associated habitat; material: faeces | place: Denmark | collected 2008/2010 | reverse complement strand
GAAATCAGAAAATTATATTCTTGGTCTGATGAAGATAAATTAATCAATAACTAATCAACACACTTTAGTGTGTTGTCATTGGAAAGTCATGACTTTCTAATGACAACCTACTAAGGTTAAAAAAATGAAGGGGGAATTTAAACAATGGCAATGACAATGACACAAAAGATCTTAGCAAAACATGCAGGATTAGATCATGTTGAAGCGGGACAATTAATTGAAGCAAAATTGGATGTTGTAATGGCGAATGATATTACAGGGCCAATGGCATTACCAATTTTTGATAAAATGGCAGATAAGGTCTTTGATAAAGATAAAGTGGTTTTAGTACCAGATCACTTTACACCAAATAAAGATATTAAATCTGCAGAAAATTCAAAAGCAATTTTGGATTTTACAAACAAACAATGTTTAACACATCGTATGGAACAAGGTAAATGTGGTGTGGAGCATGCCATCTTACCAGAAAAAGGAATCGTTGTGGCTGGTGAATGTATTATTGGGGCAGACAGTCATACATGTACTTATGGGGCATTAGGAACTTTTTCTACAGGTGTAGGGACAACGGATATCGCTACTGGAATGGCAACTGGAGAATTATGGTTTAAAGTACCAAGCGCAATTAAATTTGTGATTACTGGTAAACCAAGTGAATATGTCAGTGGGAAAGATGTTATTTTACATATTATTGATAAAATTGGTGTTGATGGTGCTTTATACAAATCAATGGAATTTGTGGGAGATGGTATTCAATACTTAACAATGGATGATCGTTTTACAATTTGTAATATGGCAATTGAAGCAGGGGCTAAAAATGGTATTTTCCCTGTTGATGATCAAACAATTGCTTACATTGAAAAACATTCTAAAAAACCTTATGAAGTTTTTGAAGCAGATGAAGATGCTGAATATGAACAAGTATTAGAAATCAATTTAAGTGAAGTAAGACCAACTGTTGCTTTTCCTCATTTACCAGGAAATGGACATACAATTGATGAAATTGAAGAAATGGATAAAATCTATATCGATCAAGTCGTTATTGGATCTTGTACAAATGGACGTTTATCTGATTTAGAAAAAGCAGCAGCAATTTTAAAAGGTAAAAAAGTTGCAGACAATGTACGTGTTATGGTTGTACCAGCAACACAAAAAATCTTCTTACAATGTATTCAAAAAGGCTTAGCTGAAATCTTTGTAGAAGCTGGATGTGCATTCAATACACCAAGTTGTGGTCCTTGTATGGGTGGACATATGGGTGTTATGGCTAAAGGTGAAAAATGTGTTTCAACAACAAACCGTAACTTCGTAGGACGTATGGGGGATACCGAAGCACTTATTTATTTAGCTTCTCCACAAGTAGCTGCAGCAAGTGCGATTGCTGGATATATCGCAAATCCTGAAAAGGTAGGTAAAGAATAATGAAAATTTATAAATATAAAGATAATGTTGATACAGATGTAATTATTCCTGCACGTTATTTAAATTCATTTGAAGCAAAAGAACTTGCAAGTCATGCTATGGTGGATATTGATCCTACTTTTGCTTCAACTGTAGAAAAAGGAGATATCATTGTAGCAGGTCAAAACTTTGGTTGTGGTTCTTCAAGAGAACATGCACCTCTTTGTTTAAAAACTGCTGGGGTTAAATGTGTTATCGCAAAAAGCTTTGCGCGTATTTTCTATCGTAATTCAATTAATATTGGTTTTCCAATTATGGAATGTGAAGAAGCAGCTGATAAAATTGAAAAAGGTGATGAAGTAGAAGTTGATTTTTCAACAGGTGTAATCACAAATAAAACAAAAAATGAAACTTACCAAAGTCAACCATTTCCAGAATTCTTACAAAAAATGATTGATGCTGATGGTTTAGTAAATTATGTAAATTCTAAAAAATAGGGGATAAAAAATGGAAAAGAATATAGCGGTTATTAAAGGTGATGGAATCGGGCCTGAAATCGTTACAGAAGCGATGAAAGTTTTAGATGCTGTTGCAAAAAAATACAATCATAAATTTAATTATACAGAAATCTTAATGGGTGGTTGTTCAATCGATGCTTATGGTGTGCCGTTAAGTGATGAAGCTTTAAAAATTGCTAAAAAAAGTGATAGTGTTTTATTAGGGGCTATTGGTGGAAATACGACAACTTCACCATGGTATAAATTAGAACCATCATTAAGACCAGAAGCAGGTTTATTAAAAATTAGAAAAGAATTAGGGTTATTCGCAAATTTACGTCCTGCTTACTTATATGATGAATTAAAAGGGGCTTGTCCACTTAAAGAAGAATTAACTGAAGGTGGATTTGATATGATGATCATGCGTGAACTTACAGGTGGTCTTTATTTCGGTGAACGTTCTACTGAAAAAGAAGGAGATCAAATGGTTGCTCATGATTCAATGAGTTATAGTGAAAGTGAAATTCGTCGTATTGCTAAACGTGGATTTGATATTGCGATGAAAAGAAATAAAAAAGTAACAAGCGTGGATAAAGCAAATGTTTTAGATACTTCTCGTTTATGGCGTAAAGTTGTAGAAGAAGTCGCAAAAGAATATCCAGAAGTTACTTTAGAACATATGTTAGTGGATAACTGTGCAATGCAACTTGTGAGAGATCCAAAACAATTTGATGTTATTTTAACTGAAAATATGTTTGGTGATATTTTATCAGATGAAGCAAGTATGGTTACTGGTTCAATTGGAATGTTATCAAGTGCTTCTTTAAGAGAAGATAGCTTTGGTATGTATGAACCAAGTCATGGGAGTGCACCAGATATTGCTGGACAAAATATTGCAAATCCAATTGCAACTATTTTATCAGCAGCAATGATGCTTCGTTATTCTTTTGATTTAGATCAAGAAGCAAAAGATGTGGAAGATGCTATTGAAAAAGTATTAAAAGAAGGATATCGTACAACAGATATCATGTCTGAAGGTAAAACATTAGTAGGGACTCGTGAAATGGGAGACCTTATTGTAAGTCATTTATAGGAGGATATAGGGATGAAAAGTGATTTTGTAAAAAAAGGAACTGAAAGAGCTCCTCATCGATCATTATTTAATGCCGCTGGGTATACAGATGAAGAATTAGAAAGACCATTAATTGGGGTTGTCAATTCTTTCAATGAAATTGTTCCAGGACATATGAACTTAGATAAAATTTGTGAAGCTGTAAAAAAAGGAATCTATCTTGCTGGTGGGGTGCCCGTAGAAATTCCAGCAATCGCTGTTTGTGATGGGATTGCCATGAACCATACAGGAATGAAATATTCACTTGTTACACGTGAATTAATTGCTGATAGTACAGAAGCAATGGCTGAAGCACATCAATTTGATGGTTTAGTTATGATTCCTAACTGTGATAAAAACGTGCCAGGATTATTAATGGCTGCTGCCAGAGTCAATGTTCCAACAATCTTTGTTTCTGGTGGACCGATGTTAGCAGGTCGTAAAATGGATGGTAAAAGAACTTGTTTATCTTCATTATTCGAAGCAGTAGGACAATTCAATGCAGGAAATATGACAGAAGATAAACTTCATGAATTTGAACAAAAAGCTTGTCCAACTTGTGGTTCATGTTCAGGTATGTATACAGCAAACTCAATGAACTGCTTAACTGAAGTTTTAGGAATGGCTCTTCGTGGAAATGGAACAATTCCAGCTGTTTATTCAGAAAGAATTAGACTTGCGAAACATGCAGGTATGCAAATCGTAGAACTTATTAAAAAAGATATTCGTCCTCGTGATATTATGACTGAAAAAGCATTTATCAATGCTCTAACAATGGATATGGCACTTGGATGTTCGACAAACTCAATGCTTCATTTACCAGCTATTGCTCATGAAGCAGGAGTTACTTTAAATCTTGAAATTGCGAATGAAATTTCTAAGAAAACACCTAACTTATGTCACTTAGCTCCAGCTGGTGATACATTTATGGAAGATTTAAATGAAGCAGGTGGAATTTATGCAGTAATGAATGAAATTAATAAATTAGGTTTATTATCAACTGATTTATTAACTGTTACTGGAAAAACTGTAGCTGAAAATATTGCAGGATGCGTCAACTTAGATCCTGAAATCATTCGTCCGGTAGAAAATCCATATTCACCTTATGGTGGTATTGCTGTTTTAAAAGGTAATATTTGTCCAAATGGTGCGGTTGTAAAACAATCAGCGGTTGCTAAAGAAATGATGGTGCATACAGGACCAGCGCGTGTCTTTGACTGTGAAGATGATGCCATTGTTGCTATTCGTGAAGGAAAAATCGTTAAAGGTGATGTTGTTGTTATTCGTTATGAAGGACCTAAAGGTGGACCTGGAATGCGTGAAATGTTATCACCAACTTCAGAAATCGCTGGTATGGGCTTAGATAAAGATGTTGCTTTAATCACAGATGGTCGTTTCTCTGGAGCTACTCGTGGAGCTTCTATTGGACACGTGGCACCTGAAGCTGCTTTAGGTGGACCAATTGCTTTCATTGAAGAAGGAGATATTATTGATATTGATATCACAAATCATTCAATGAATGTTCGTGTTAGTGATGAAGAAATGGCTGCAAGAAAAGCTAAATGGCAACCAAGGGAACCTCGTATTAAAAAAGGTTACTTAGTAAGATATGCTTCTTTAGTAACATCTGCAGATAAAGGTGCTGTATTACAAGCGCCAGAAGAAAAAAAATAAAAGGAGGAAAAACAAAATGATGTTAACTGGTTCAGAAATTATATGTGAATGTTTAATTGAACAAGGTGTCGATACAGTGTTTGGTTATCCGGGAGGAACTATTCTTAACGTCTATGATGCACTTTATCGCTATCAAGATAAAATCAATCATGTTTTGACTTCTCATGAACAAGGTGCTTCTCATGCAGCTGATGGTTATGCAAGAGCAACAGGAAAAGTTGGTGTTTGTATGGCTACTTCAGGACCAGGGGCAACAAACCTTGTTACTGGAATTGCGACGGCTTATATGGATTCAACACCACTTGTTGCTATTACTGCAAATGTTGGTGTTGAAATCTTAGGACGTGACAGTTTCCAAGAAATTGATATTACTGGTGTGACAATGCCAATTACAAAACATAATTTTATCGTTAAAGATATTAAAGATTTAGTGCCTACAATTCGTAAAGCATTCTATATTGCTAAAGAAGGTAGACCAGGACCTGTCTTGGTAGACGTTACTAAAAACGTTACTGCAGAAAAGATGGAATTTGAACCACTTCAACCAAAAGCTATTGAACCTAAAACTGAAACATATACTGTTGAAGATTTAGATCAAGCAATTGAAATGATCAAAGAAAGTGAAAAACCATTTATCTTTGCTGGTGGTGGTGTTATTTCATCTGGTGCAAATCAAGAATTAAAAGAATTTGCAGAAAAAATTGATGCACCTGTTTGTGAAACATTAATGGGTAAAGGGGCTTTTGATAATACAAGACCTCGTTATACAGGAATGCTTGGAATGCATGGAACAAAAGCAAGTAACTTTGGGGTAAGTCAATGTGATTTATTAATTACAGTTGGTGCACGTTTCTCTGATCGTGTTACTGGTAATACTCAAACATTTGCTTCTAATGCTAAAATTATTCACATTGATGTAGATGCTGCTGAAATCAATAAAAATATTCAAGTTGATTTAGGTATTATTGGTGATGCTAAATGTATTTTAAATGAATTAAATAATAAGTTAGAAAGACAAAACCATCCACAATGGTTAAAACAAATTCGTGATTTAAAAGATCGTTATCCACTTAACTATGATGATTCTACTCTTACAGGACCTTATGTCCTTGAACAAATTGATTATTTAACAGATAGTAATGCGATTATTTGTACAGATGTTGGACAACATCAAATGTGGGCTGCTCAATATTATCATTATCGACGTCCACGTCAATTAATTACTTCAGGTGGAGCTGGAACAATGGGATTTGGTTTAGGCGCTGCAATTGGTGCTAAGTATGGAAATCCTGATTTCCCAGTATTTAATATTGCTGGTGATGGATGTTTCAGAATGAATATGAATGAACTTGCTACAGCAAGTCGTTACAATGTGCCTATTATTCAAGTTGTTATCAACAATAAGGTATTAGGAATGGTAAGACAATGGCAAACATTATTCTATGGTAAACGTTATAGTAATACGATTTTAGATGATAAAGTTGATTTCTGTAAAGTTGCTGAAGGATTAGGATGTAAAGCAATTCGTGTTTCTACTAAAGAAGAAGTTGCTCCAGCTATTAAAGAAGCTTTAGATACAAATGGACCTGTTTTAATTGAAGTAATGATTGGTAAAGATGATAAAGTTTTCCCAATGGTTGCTCCAGGTGGTGCTATTTCTAAAGCGTTTGATGAATCTGATTTAAAAAATAAATAATTTATGAAAGATCAAATAGAAATATTTGGTCTTTTTTTTGTTTTTTGAAGAAAAAAGGAGACAACATGACGAATATATATTGTGGAGGATAAAAATATGAATGGGATTCAAAATAAAAAACGTATGTATGATTATTGTTGTCAAAGAATTATTTGTCATAAAGAAATTCTATCAAGAATTATTCAAGAATATGTAGATGAGGCAAAGAAAATGACAATTGAAGAAATAAGTAAACATATTTATGGTATTAAAATGTCTTCATTAGAAGAATATATTTACTCAAAGAAAAGAGATAAAAATAATAAACAAGATGTACGATGTTATTTTAATTTAAAGGAATGTATTCAAATCAATCTCTATTTAAATTTAGATTATATAGAAGATGCACATGTAAATAAAAGAAAGAAACATAAAGTATATCATTTATATTTTATAACCCGATCTTTAGAATATGATGATGGAACTGTTTTAATGAATATAAATTCCCAACTAAACATTTATAAATACAGGATTTATATTTCAAATCGATATCGATCAAATAATGAATGTAAACAACATAATGAAATTCTTACTTTAATGCACATCATCTTAAGTTATCGAATGGGTGCAAAGTATAAAGAAAGATTAATAAAAAAATACATAAATAATAAAGAAATAGATAAGGAATTAGAGATAATGTGTAATTTAAGTCAAGCTATAGAAATGGATATTAAAGAAAAAACAGTCAGAAAAGTGACAAGAGAAGTTACAAGACAAAATAATGTTAGAGGTATTTATAATGTTATGAAAAATCTAAATGTTTCTTTTGATGTGGCCATGGATATTTTAGGTTTTACTAAAAACGAAAAAATTATTTTAAAAGAATATTTAAAAAATAAAGAATACTTATTGACCTTATAGTAACTCTAACGTGTATGTTTTGGTTAGAAAGAAGGGAAATAAGATGAAAAAGTTAGTGAAATTAATCATAGTTCTTGTTTTAGTGATGATGAGTGGGTGTACGACTCAAAAGAAAGAAGAAAACACAAGAATCATCGATACAAGTATGTTTCTTTACAAAGTATCTGATCAAAAAGGAGGATACTCATATTTATTTGGAACATGTCATCCAGGAAGGTATCCTATTAAAAGTTTGGATAAGGTAACAGAAAAGGCATTAGATGAAAGTGATTCGATTTATTTAGAATGTGATATGAAACCATCGCCAAAAGAAACAGAAGAAATCACTAAATACAATACGTACAATTCAATTCGTGATTTAGGTCTAGAAGATAAATATGAAAATCTAATGAAACAATACAAAAGTTTGAAAGGAAAACCTGGTTATGCACTCTATAATGTATTTGTAATAAACTCACTTATAAATAGTGATCCTGAAGTATTGAATAAGGCAAATATAAGTAAATTTAGTGCAATTGATAATTATATTTATGAGTATGCTCAAAAGAAAAAGAATTTTAAAGAAGTTGAAGGTATTGAATTTCAAATGAAGCTATTAACTGAATTATCAGGGGATTACTCAGAGACGATATTAGATAATTTAGCAAATAAAGAAATGGTAATAAAAAGTGCTAAAGAAGATTTAGATGCTTATTATAGTGGTAATACACAATATTATGAATATGAACAAAATTTATTGTTAAATCAGTTAGAACAATTAAATGATAGTGATAAAGAAAAGTATGAAAAGTATTGGAATATACTTGCATATAATAGAAACATTCATATGAAAGATACTTTAGCCGATAGTATTCATAATAATAAACATGATTTTATAGGTGTAGGATGTAAACATCTCTATGGTAAAAAAGGAATTATTCAATTATTAAAAGATGATGGCTATTTAGTTGAATGTATGAAATAATGAAGGTAGGTGAGAGTTATGCAAATTAAAGAAATTCAAGAAAAACTAAAGATCAGTTCCTATACGTTAAGATATTATGAAAAGATGGAACTCATTCAACCCTATCGTGATGAAAATGGATATCGAAACTACAGTGAAGAAGATATTCACAAAATAGAGAGAATCATGTTTTTAAGAGATATCAATGTTCCTATAGAAGATATCAAAGATATTTTAGATAATAAAGTCACATTTCAAGATGTCTTAGAAAATCATATTGAAAAAGTGAATACCGAGATAGAATCATTACAATATATAAAAAATATGTGTAAAGATTTAAAGGAAAAGAATATTCCCTTATTAGATCAAGTAATTGAAGACAATCAAATAGGAGATAAAAAAGTTAAGAAAAGAGATTTAAAGAAAGTATTTGATTATTTTAAGAAAGATCAAACAGTAATCATTGGAACAAGAGTAACCATTCGAGATATAGTTTCATCAATTCCTATTGCAATTTTTTTGTCGGTAATTATAGGTTTTCTTGTAGTTGTTGGAATACCTAATATAATTGCCTCTATTAATAAACAATTTTCAAATACTCCAAATGATTTATACATACCTATTTTTAAGCCATCGGGATTTACATTGGCTATTGGGATTATTTTAGGTTTTATTTTATTAGAAATAATAATGATACTTTGTAACGCAAAACAAAATTATATTAAATTTGTAGATAATCATATTTCAATTTGTAGTTATCATTATCAAAAGCGTGTTTCTATTTTAAAAAGTATGATTTTAAAAAAAGAAAGTAAACATAATATAAAATATACTTGGGATGAATTAGATAAAGTCGAAATTAAATTATATTTTGAAAATAAGAGTACAGGAAGAAGTGGAATCAAAACATTCTATGTTCCTGAATTTAGTTTTTATTTTAAAGATGGTTTTAAATATTGTGTAGATGCAGGGGTATCAATGGAAGAGTCTCCTAAGATTGCTTATCGAATACTAAGGAACAAAAATATTGATATTCAAGCAAGTGATGAAGTGATTGACTTCTTTGAACAAGATGAATTAAAATTGTATGATTTCTTTGAAAATATCTATCATAAAAATGGTAAAAACAGATAGTTAAAAAAGTAGGTGAAAGTTATGCAAATAAAAGAAGTTCAAGAAAAATTAAAAATCAGTTCTTATACACTAAGATATTATGAAAAGATGGGATTGATTCAACCTTATAGAGATGAAAATGGTTATCGAAATTATAATGAAGAAGATGTTCATAAAATAGAAAGAATTATGTTTTTAAGAGATATCAATGTACCAATAGAAGATATTAAAGATATCTTAGATAATAAAGTCACATTTCAAGATGTTTTAGAAAACCATATTGAAAAAGTGAATACCCGAATAGAATCATTGCAATATATAAAAAACATGTGTGAAGATTTAAAAGAGAAGAATATCCCATTATTAGATCAAGTAATTGAAGGTAATCAAATAGGGAATGAAAAAGTTAAGAAAAAAGACTTAAAGAAAGTATTTGATTATTTTAAGAAAGATCAAACAGTAGTTATTGGTTATAAGTCGATACCAAGAAGTCTGTTAGGCATTAGTGTTTTATCTTTATTTATATCTGGAATTTTTGGAATTTTAATTGGTTTAGCATTTCCTAATATGATTTCTTATGTGAACGAACAAACACGAAGTTCAGTACAACATTTTCAAATACCTTTTTATAAAGCATCAGGGAAACTCATTATTTTTTCTATGTGTATTTCATTTATTATTCTTTTGATTATATTTGTTATTTGTGAAACTAAATTAGAATATGTTGAATTAACAGATAATAAGATTTCAATTTGTAGTTATCACTATCAAAGTAGAAAATCTATTTTAAAAAGCTTGATAACTAAAAAAGAAAATAATGAAAATAAGGAATATAGTTGGCAGGATTTAAGAAGAGTAAAGATAGGTCTCTATTTTGAAAAAGGTGGCGCATGGCATCAAGGATTACATACACTTTATGTGATGCAATTTAGTTTTATCTTTCAAGATGGATTTGAATTTATCATTGATATGGGAAAATCAGTTGAGGAAAATCCTAAAATGGCTTATCAAATATTAAGAAATAAGAATATTGATATTCAAGCAAGTGATGAAGTGATTGACTTCTTTGAACAAGATGAATTAAAATTGTATGATTTTTTTGAAAATATTTATCATAAAAATGGAAAGAATAGGTAAGAGGATTAGATGTGAATTTAATCCTTTTTCTTTGTTAATAAATTATCTTTATTTTTTTATAATTGCCTGTTGTAAATTGTTTCTAAAAGAGTACAATGTAGTGGAATTTAGGGAGAAAGATCATGAAAAAGATAAAAAAAAGAGATTTAATTAGTTTTGCCTGTGTATTTTGTTCTTCATTGATTATGGCTGCTACAACTAAAACATTTGTAAGACCAGCACACTTATTGTCAGGTGGGTTTATGGGGATTGCCTTACTTGTAGATATGATTGCTGATTTATTTGGAAAATCAATTCCAACAGCATTCACTTTAGTTGCTTTAAATGTACCTGTTGCACTTATTTGTGCCAAGAAAATATCAAAACGATTTGTATTCTTTTCATTATTACAAGTCTTTTTAACATCATTTTTATTACAAATTATTCCAAATTATCCATTATTTGATGAACAAGTTTTAAATGTTGTATTTGGTGGATATATTTGGGGAATGAGTATTGTACTTGCCTTAAAAGCGGGTGCTTCTTCAGGTGGTACAGATTTTATTGCTTTGTATTTTGCCAATAAAAATGGACGAGAAATCTGGATGCAAGTTTTTGCCTTTAATGCTATGATTTTATGTGTTTTTGGAGTTGTTTTTGGATTTGATAAAGCAGGGTATTCTATTTTGTTCCAATTTATCTCAACAAAAACAATTTCTACTTTCCATACACGATATAAACGTGTTATGTTACACATCTATACTCTTAAAAAAGATGAAGTGGTGAATACTTATTTAGAAAAATTCCATCATGGGATTACTGCTTTAGATGGTTATGGAGGATATTCACATCATCCTGTAAGCTATTTAACAGCAATTGTATCAAGTTATGAAGTTGGAGATGTTTTAGAAGCTTTAAAAGAAACAGATCCTAAAATTATTGTTTCTGTAACTAAAGTTGAAAACTTTATTGGACGTTTTTATAATAAACCATTGGATTAACGAGTATACACCCGTTAATTTTTTTATGTCTTTTGATGCAAAATAGAATAGAACCCACCATCAATACTATAGGCATCATAGCCTTGTTGACATAGATCATCAGCGAGTTTTTTTGATTTAGCTCCGCTATAACAAATAAGAATAAGTGGTTCTTTTTTAGAAAAATGATACTGATTGAGATTGAACTTTTCATAGGGAATATTTGTGAATTTTGTTAGATGAATTTTCTTATACTCATAGGGATCTCTTAAATCGACAAATTGATAATCATTGTTTAACATGGATGGGATTTTTTGGATAGGGATTACATTCGTATTTTTCATATTTTTCACCTCATAATATAATATGAAATTAATTGAAAACAATGATTATAGATGATATAATTCAGCCATGGAGGAATTATAAAAATGGATAAGAAAACAATTAGAGATATTGAAGTCGCTGGAAAAACTGTTTTAGTTCGTGTTGACTTCAACGTACCAAGAAGTAAAGAAACAGGAGAAATCACTAATGATAATCGTATTGTTGCTGCATTACCAACAATCAAATATTTATTAGAACAATCTCCAAAGGCTATCGTTTTATTCTCTCACTTAGGTAAAGTGAAAACTGAAGAAGACAAAGCTAAAAACAATTTAGCTGTTGTTGCTCCTAGATTAGCTGAATTATTAGGTAGAGATGTAAAATTCGTAGATTGCACTCGTGGTGCTGAATTAGAAGAAGCTGTTAAAAACGCTGAAAATGGACAAGTTATCTTAGTTCAAAATACTCGTTATGAAGCTGGAGAAAGTAAAAATGATCCTGAATTAGGAAAATACTGGGCTTCATTAGGTGATGTCTTTGTTGAAGATGCATTTGGTTCAGTTCATAGAGCTCATGCTTCTACAGCTGGAATCCCTGCTCATTTACCATCAGCAGCTGGTTTCTTAGTAGAAAAAGAAATCAACTACATTGGAAAAGCTGTAAGTAATCCAGAAAGACCAATGGTTGCTATCTTAGGTGGAGCAAAAGTTTCTGATAAAATCTTAGTTATCGAAAACTTATTAAAAATTGCTGATAAAGTTATCGTTGGTGGAGGTATGTGCTATACTTTCGCTAAAGCTCAAGGTCATTCAATCGGTAACTCTTTAGTTGAAGATGATAGAATTGACGTAGCTAAAGATATCTTAGCTAAAGCTGGAGATAAATTAATCTTACCAGTAGATTCTGTAATCAATACTGCATTTGCTGCAGAAGGTGATATTAAAGTTTGTGGTGAAGATGTACCTGATGGATACATGGGATTAGACATCGGACCTAAATCTGTAGAAAACATCAAAGCTGCTTTAGCTGGTGCTAAAACAGTTGTATGGAATGGACCTATGGGTGTATTCGAAATGGAACCATTCGCTAAAGGAACAATCGCTGTATGTGAAGCTTTAGCTGGTTTGGAAGGTGCTAACACTATCATCGGTGGTGGAGATAGCGCTGCTGCAGTAATGCAACTTGGATATGCTGATAAAGTTTCTCACATCTCAACTGGTGGTGGAGCTTCATTAGAATATATGGAAGGTAAAGTTCTTCCAGGTATCGCTGCAATTGATGATAAATAATAAGGAAGGTATTTGTAATCATGAGAAAACCAATTATCGTAGGAAACTGGAAAATGAATAAAACAATCGCTGCTACAAAAGCATTCGTAGAAGCTGTTGATCCAGAAGTAACTGATAAAGCTGATTGGGGAATTGCTACTCCATACTTAGCTTTACAAACTGCAAAAGCAGGAGCTAAAAATTTAATCGTAGCTGCTGAAAACGTACACTTCAAAGATAGCGGAGCTTATACTGGTGAAGTATCTGTTGAAATGTTAAAAGAAATCGGAGTTGAATGGGTTATCTTAGGTCACTCTGAAAGAAGACAATATTTTGGTGAAACTGATGAAACAGTTAACGCTAAAATGATTCAAGTTCTTAAAAATGATATGACTCCAATCGTATGTGTTGGTGAAACATTAGAACAATATGAAGCTGGAACTACTAAAGATGTTGTTAAAACTCAAGTAGTTGCTGCTTACAAAGATGTTTGTCCTAAATGTGCAGCTAGAAGCGTTATCGCTTACGAACCAGTATGGGCTATCGGAACTGGAAAAACTGCTACAAACGAAATCGCTCAAGATGTTTGTGGATATATCCGTTCAGTAGTTGCTGAATTATACGGACAAGAAGTTGCTGATCAAGTAAGAATTCAATATGGTGGATCTGTTAAACCTGAAGGTTTAAAAGCATTATTAGAACAACCTGATATTGATGGTGCTTTAGTTGGTGGAGCTTCATTAGTTGAAGATTCATATAAAGCAATGATCGCTGCTTTAGACTAATCGGTCATTTAAAACTCTAGGATTTCCTAGGGTTTTTCTTTTTTTTAAATTTATTTGATAAAATGCAAAAAAAATACAAAAAAGTATTGCATTTATCAAGAGATAATGGTAAATTAGTTGTCGACGCAATAGGATAATTGCGTATTCATTGTTGTGTGGAAGGGTAACACCCATTTGACCACAACACGGACAAATTTTTACAAGGAGGAAATGTCGCGTGAGTAAGAAAGTTGTTAGAGTTATGAAAATTCAATTCAAAGCAGGGCAAGCTAAACCTGGTCCAGCATTAGCAGGTGCAGGTATCCAAATGCCTAAATTCTGTACTGCTTTCAATGATCAAACTAAAGATCGTATGGGAGAAACAGTACCAGTTGTCTTAACAGTATATGAAGACAAAGATTTCAGCTTTGTATTAAAAACTGCTCCAGCTTCAGAAATGATTAAAAAAGCTTTAGGAGTACAAAAAGGTTCTAGTAATGCAGGAACAACTACTGTAGGAACATTATCAGCTGACAAATTAAAAGAAATCGCTGAATACAAAATGCCTGACTTAAATGCTTATGATTTAGATGCTGCAATGAAAATCGTTGCTGGTACAGCTAAAAACATGGGTGTAAAAGTTGAAGGAATCGATGCGTAAGCATCACGTGGAAGGATAATCCGTTATAACCACTAAGGAGGAAATTAAATGGCAAAGAAAAGTAAAAGATATACAGAAGCAGCTGCATTAATTGAAAATGGAAAACTTTATTCAGCTGAAGAAGCTATTGAATTAGTTAAAAAAACAAGTAATGTAAAATTCGATGCAAGTGTCGATGTTGCTTTCAATTTAGGATTAGATGTTAGACAAGCAGATCAACAATTACGTGGAGCTGTTGTATTACCACACGGAACTGGTAAAACTAAAAAAGTTTTAGTTGTAGCTGAAGGAGAAAAAGCTCAAGAAGCTAAAGATGCTGGTGCAGATATCGTTGCTGGTAAAGAAATTTTAGAAGACATCAAAAAAGGATGGTTAGATTTCGAAGTTATGATCGCTACTCCTAACATGATGGCTGAATTAGGTAAATTAGGTCGTATCTTAGGACCTAAAGGTTTAATGCCTAACCCAAAAACTGGAACAGTAACTATGGATGTTGCTAAAGCAGTTCAAGAAACAAAAGCTGGTAAAGTAACTTACCGTACTGATAAAGAAGGTAACGTTCATTTACCAATCGGTAGAGTATCATTTGATGATGCTAAATTAGTTGAAAACTTCAACACAATTTATGATTTAATCGTAAGATTAAAACCTACATCAGCAAAAGGTACTTATATTAAAAACATTGCAGTTTCATCAACTATGGGACCTGCAATCAAAGTTCAAACTACTAAATAGTTTGTAAAAGATGTCGCAATCAATATACCGTAGACAGTAACTGGGAAACCTTAATTTGTTACCGAGGTGTTGAGTTTATGAATGAACTTGAACTCCTATCTACGTATAGGAGTTTTAAATATAGCGCGTATATTGTTGCATATATAAAAAATTTATAGGAGGTGTAGCAATGTCAGTAGAAGCAATCAATGCGAAAAAAATCGTTGTTGAAGAAATCACTGGTAAATTTAATGATTCACAATCTGCTGTAGTAGTAGAATATCGTGGATTATCAGTAGCTGAAGTCACTGAATTACGTAGAGCCTTACGTGAAGAAGATGTAGAATTCAAAGTTTACAAAAACAAATTAGTTCAAAGAGCTACTGAAAGCGCTGGATATGCTGAAATCAATGATAAATTAGTAGGTCCAAACGCTATTGCATTCGGTCATAGTGATGCCGTTGCACCTGCAAGAGTTTTAGCTGAATTTGCTAAAGATCATGATGCTTTAGTAATCAAAGCTGGAATTGTTGAAGGAAAAGTATTAGAAGTAGAAGAAATTAATGAAATTGCTAAATTACCTGGACGTGAAGGTATGTACTCAATGTTACTTGGTATGTTACAAGCACCAGTTAGCAAATTCGCTAGAGTTGTAAAAGCTGTAGCAGATGCAAGAGAAGAAAATGGTGGAGAAGCACCAGTTGAAGCACCTGCTGAAGAAAAAGTAGAAGAAGCTGCTGAATAAGCAGAATAAATGAAAAGGAGAATATAAACATGGCAAAATTAACACATGAAGATATCTTAGCTTACTTAGAAGAAGCTACTATTTTAGAATTAAATGACTTAGTAAAAGCAATCGAAGAAAAATTTGACGTAACTGCTGCTGCACCAGTTGCTGTAGCTGCTGCTGCTGATGCTGGAGCTGCTGCTGAACCTACAGAAGTTAACGTAACATTAACTGAAGTTGGTGGAACTAAAGTTGCTGTAATCAAAGCTGTAAGAGAAATCACTGGATTAGGATTAGTTGATGCTAAAGGATTAGTTGACAAAGTTCCTTCAGTAATCAAAGAAAAAGTATCTGCTGATGAAGCTAAAGAAATCAAAGAAAAATTAGAAGCTGCTGGAGCTACAGTAGAAGTTAAATAATTATAACTTTGATTTAAAAGAAGGATCTTACGATTCTTCTTTTTTTATTGGTTAAAATCCGATTTATTTGTATAATAAAGAAAAAGGAAATAGAGGAATACAAATGAAACATTATTTTACAGATAATACTGATTTAAAAAGTGAACAATCACAATTTGTTTTTAGATATCAAAAATATGATCTTTTATTTACAAGTGATAATGGTGTTTTTTCTAAAAGTATGATTGATTATGGTTCACGTGTTTTATTAGACAATATTAAAATTACAAATGAAAAAACACTTCTTGATGTAGGATGTGGCTATGGTACCTTTGGAATATGCCTTAATAAAGTTTATTCACAATTAAATGTGGATATGGTAGATGTCAATGATCGTGCCATTGAACTTGCTCAGTTAAATGCGAAAAACAATAATATTCAGGCAAATATTTATAAAAGTTATGTTTATGAAAATGTTCAAGGAAGTTACGATGTTATTGTTACGAATCCTCCAGTAAGAGCGGGGAAAGAAGTAGTCACAACAATTTTATCTGAAGCAATTGATCATCTAAATGATCAAGGAAGTTTATGGGTTATTTTACAGAAAAAACAAGGAGCTCCTTCGGCTAAAAAGAAAATGGAAGAAGTTTTTGATAATTGTGAAATTGTAAAAAGAGATAAGGGATATTACTTATTACATAGTGTAAAAAGATAATATTTCTTTTTTTATTTTTTGTAAAAAGAGTATTGACTTTTTCAAAACCTTTATCTAAAATACTATAATGACTATTAATATTTAAAATCAAGCGTTTTTGTGCGCTCAAAAACAGTTTAATAGAGATAAAGAAGGGTGGAGTTAATTCGTGGAAAAGCAAACAACTACAGCAAAAAGCAAAATTACTCGTCGTAATTACTCTAGGATTTCAGGATCTTTAGAGTTACCAAATTTAGTAGAAATTCAAACAAATTCTTACAAATGGTTTAAAGAAGTAGGAATTAAAGAAGTATTTGATGATATCTACCCAATTACAAACTTCAATGAAACTTTATCATTAGAGTTTGTTGATTGTGCTTTTGATGAACCAAAGTATTCAGTAAACGAAAGTAAAGATCGTGATGCAAACTATGCAGCACCAATTCGTGCTACTTTACGTTTAATCAATTCTGGTACTGGTGAAATCAAAGAACAAGAAGTATTTATGGGTGATTTCCCATTAATGACTGATTCTGGTACTTTCATTATTAATGGGGCAGAACGTGTTATTGTTTCTCAATTAGTACGTTCACCAGGGGCATACTTTGCTGATGCCATTGATAAAAGTGGTAAAACTGTCTTTGAAGGTAGTATTATCCCATCAAGAGGGACTTGGTTAGAGTTCGAAAATGATGCAAAAGATGTTTTAAACGTTCGTATTGATCGTAATAGAAAAATCCCAGGAACTGTCTTATTACGTGCATTAGGATTATCTAGTAATGAAGATATTATCGATGTTTTTGGTGAACATGAATTTATTTTGAACACTTTAGCAAAAGATAATACAACAAATACAGAAGAAGCTTTAATTGAAATTTATAATAAGTTAAGACCTGGAGAACCTGCTACTTTAGAAGGTGCTACAAATCTTTTATATACGAGATTCTTTGATCCAAAAAGATATGATTTAGCAAAAGCAGGACGTTTTAAATTTAAAAAGAAATTAAGTCTTTTAGATCGTATTGCTGGACGTATTTTAGCTGAAGATGTAAAAGATATAGATGGTAACGTTGTATGTACAAAAGGTACAGTAGTTACTAATGAGGTTGTTGATAAATTAAGACCAGTTTTTGAAGCTGGGGCTCACACTGTTGAAATGAAAACAAATCCTCGTTTAGAAAGTAACGGTGTTTTACAAGTATTAAATGTTTATGTTGATGAATCACGCACAAAAGTCATGAAAGTTATTGGTACAGATTTATCATTAAATTGTAAATATGTCACAATTTCTGATATGATTGCGGCTTATTCATATATGTTAAACTTAGTTGATATTTTTAATTCATACGATTTAGCTCCTGAAGATAGAGTATCTCATATGGCACGTATTGGTTTATTAGATGATATCGATCATTTAGGAAACAGACGTGTTCGTTCTGTAGGAGAATTAATTCAAAATCAATTTAGAATTGGATTATCAAGAATGGAAAGAGTTGTTAAAGAAAGAATGTCATTATCTGAAGTTGATTCAGTAACACCTCAATCTTTAACAAATATTCGTCCATTAACTGCAGCAATGAAAGAATTCTTTGCTTCATCACAATTATCTCAATTCATGGATCAAATTAACCCATTAGCCGAATTAACAAATAAACGTCGTTTATCTGCGTTAGGTCCAGGTGGTTTATCAAGAGATCGTGCTGGATATGAAGTTCGTGATGTACATGCTTCCCATTATGGAAGAATCTGTCCAATCGAAACTCCTGAAGGTCCAAACATCGGGTTAATTTCAACTTTAGCATCTTATGCTAAAATCAATGAATATGGATTTATTGAAACTCCATATCGTAAAGTAAATAATTGTGTCATTGATGAAGACGATGTACGTTATTTAACTGCTGATGAAGAAAAGAACTACATTATTGCTCAAGCCAATGTACAAACTTCTGATGAAGGTGAAATCTTAGATGAACAAGTTATCGCTCGTCATTTAGGGGAAAATATTATGGCTAAAAGAGAAGATGTTGATTTTATCGATATCTCGCCAAAGCAAATCGTTTCTGTTGCTACTTCATGTATTCCATTCTTGGAAAACGATGATGCGACTCGTGCCTTAATGGGTGCCAACATGCAACGTCAAGCCGTACCATTATTAAATCCACATACACCATTTGTTGGAACTGGTATGGAATATCAAGCAGCAAGAGATTCTGGTGCAGCCTTAGTAAGTAAACATAACGGTACTGTAAGTTATGTAGATGCTAAACGTATTGAAATTGTGGATGATGAAGCAGTTGTTCACAAATATCGTTTAACTAAATTCGCTATTTCCAATGCCGGAACTTGTATCAACCACAAACCAATTGTTAAAGTTGGAGAAGAAGTTGTTGTTGGTCAAGTATTAGCTGATGGTCCAGCAATGGAACAAGGTGAATTAGCGTTAGGTCAAAACGTATTAGTAGGTTTCATGACATGGAATGGTTATAATTATGAAGATGCTGTTATTATGTCTGAAAGATTAGTTAAAGAAGATGTTTATACATCTGTTCATATTGATGAATATTCAATTGAATGTCGTGATACAAAATTAGGTCCAGAAGAAATTACAAGAGATATTCCTAACGTTGGAGACGAAGCACGTAAAAACTTAAATAGTGATGGTATCATCATGATTGGTGCTGAAGTTAAAGAAGGAGATATCTTAGTAGGTAAAGTAACACCTAAAGGACAAGCAGAATTATCTGCAGAAGAAAAATTATTACTTGCTATCTTTGGTGAAAAATCAAGAGAAGTTAAAGATAATTCATTAAGAGTTCCTCATGGTGGGGCTGGTATTGTTCATGATATTAAAATCTTTGATCGTAAAAACGGTGATGAATTACAACCTGGTGTTAACCGTGTTGTTAAAGTATATATCGTACAAAAACGTAAAATCTCTGAAGGAGATAAAATGGCCGGTCGTCATGGTAACAAAGGGGTTATCTCGAAAATCTTACCAATTGAAGATATGCCACACTTAGAAGATGGTACACCATTAGATATCATGTTAAATCCATTAGGGGTTCCATCTCGTATGAATATCGGACAAGTATTAGAATTACACTTAGGTTATGCAGCTAAACAATTAGGTTTATATATTGCAACTCCTGCTTTTGATGGTTTACATCGTGAAGACTTAGAAAGCTTAATGAAAGAAGCAGGAATGAATGAAGATGGTAAACAACCAATTATTTCTGGACGTACTGGTGAATATTTTGACTCACCTGTATCTGTAGGTATTATGTACTTCGTTAAATTATCACACATGGTTGATGATAAATTACATGCGCGTTCAGTTGGACCTTACTCATTAGTTACTCAACAACCACTTGGAGGTAAAGCTCAAAACGGTGGGCAAAGATTTGGGGAAATGGAAGTTTGGGCACTTGAAGCATATGGTGCTGCTTATACACTTCGTGAAATCTTAACAGTTAAATCTGATGATGTTGTTGGTCGTGTTAAAACTTATGAAGCTATTGTTAAAGGACAACCAATGCCAGAACCAGGATTACCTGAATCATTTAGAGTATTAAAGAAAGAATTACAAGCCTTAGCATTAGATATTCGTCTATTAGATGAAAATGATCAAGAAATTGATGAAAGAAATATCGAAGACGAAGAAAGACGCTTCCCAAGATCAATTGAAAAAGAAGATGTCAATGAAGAAAAAGAAGTAGTTACTGATGCTGTAGAATCTGAAGAATTAGCTGAAACTGAAGAAAGTGAAACATTATAAGGAGGGAATAGAAAATGGCAAATACTAATAAATTTTCATCAATCCAAATTGGATTAGCATCTCCTGAAAAAATTCGTGAATGGTCTTATGGTGAAGTTAAAAAGCCTGAAACGATTAACTACCGTTCTCAAAAACCTGAAAAAGATGGTCTATTCTGTGAAAGAATCTTTGGACCATCTAAGGATTGGGAATGTAGTTGTGGAAAATATAAGAAAATTAGATATAAAGGTGTCGTATGTGATCGATGTGGTGTAGAAGTTACAAAATCTGCAGTACGTCGTGAACGTATGGGACATATTGAATTAGCAACACCGGTTGCACATATTTGGTATTTAAAAGGTATTCCATCAAGAATGGGATTAATCTTAGATATGTCACCAAAACAACTAGAAGAAATTATTTATTTCGTTTCTTATGTTGTTATTGATAAAGGATCTACACCTTTAGAATATAAACAAGTTTTATCAGAAAGAGATTATCGTAAATGTTATGAACAATTTGGTCATACATTCGAAGCTCAAATTGGGGCTGAAGCAATTCAAACATTATTAAAACAGGTTGATTTAGATGCTGAATTTGAAATTGTTTCTAAAGAATTAAAAGAAGCTCAAGGACAAAAACGTACAAAATTATTAAAGAGATTAGAAGCTATTGAAGCATTTAGATCTTCTGATAATCAACCAGAATGGATGATTCTTGAAGCATTACCAGTTATTCCACCTGATTTAAGACCAATGTTACAATTAGATGGTGGGCGTTTTGCAACAAGTGATTTAAATGACTTATATAGACGTGTTATTACTCGTAATAACCGTTTGAAAAAATTATTAGAACTTGGGACACCTTCTATTATCGTACAAAACGAAAAACGTATGTTACAAGAAGCTGTTGATGCCTTAATCGATAATGGTCGTCGTTCTAAACCAATTACTGGTGCTGGAGGGCGTGCATTAAAATCATTAAGTCATACATTAAAAGGTAAGCAAGGACGTTTCCGTCAAAACTTATTAGGTAAACGTGTTGATTACTCAGGACGTTCAGTTATCGCTGTAGGACCGGACTTAAAAATGTATCAATGTGGTATCCCACGTGAAATGGCATTAAGCTTATTTAAACCATTTGTTATCCATGGTTTAGTTGATCAAGAAATCGCTACAAACATTAAAGCAGCTGAAAGATTAATTGATAAAATGGATGATAAAATTTGGCCAATTGTTGAAGAAGTTATTAAAGCACATCCAGTATTATTAAACCGTGCGCCAACTCTTCATAGATTAGGTATTCAAGCATTCGAACCTAAATTAGTAGAAGGACGTGCTATTCGTCTTCATCCATTAGTAACTCCAGCGTTCAACGCCGATTTCGATGGTGACCAAATGGCTGTCCATGTACCATTAGGTGAAGAAGCAATTCAAGAAGCAAGACAATTAATGTTAGGATCAACAAATATCTTAGGTCCTAAAGATGGTAAACCTATCGTTACTCCATCCCAAGATATGGTGTTAGGTAATTACTACTTAACATTAGAAGATGTTGGAGCAATTGGTGAAGGTACTGTCTTTGCGGATAGAAATGAAGTAGATCATGCTTATTTTGCTAAAACTGTTACTCTTCATACAAGAGTTGCTATTAAAGCATCTGCATTACACAATGCAACATTTACAGAAGCACAAAATAACAGTTATTTAATTACAACTGTAGGTAAAATTTTCTTTAATGATATCTTTGATGGACAATTCCCATTTATCAATGAACCAGGTAAAGAAAATTTAACTAAAACTCCTGATAAATACTTCGTACCAATGGGAACTGATATTAAAGCACATATCACTGCTCAAGAAGTAGTGAAACCACTAGGTAAAAAAGCTTTAGGAAATATCATTGATGAAGTATTCAAACAATCTGCATTAACTGATACAAGCTTAATGCTTGATAAGTTAAAAGATCAAGGATTTAAATATTCAACAATTGCTGGTATTACAGTATCTGCTTATGATATCCAAGTACCTCAAGCTAAATTTGAAATCTTTGATAAAGCAGATCATAAACTTGAACAAATTAAACAATTCTACAATAAAGGTAAATTAACTGAAGCAGAAAGATATCAAAGCGTAATCAAATTATGGACTGGTGTTAAAGATGAAGTACAAGAAGTCGTACGTCAAGAGTTCGAAGCTGATGATCGTAACCCAATCTTCATCATGTCTGATTCGGGTGCCCGTGGATCACTTTCTAACTTCACTCAGTTAGTAGGTATGCGTGGATTGATGTCCAATCCAAAAGGGGAAACAATCGAGTTACCAATCAAGTCTGCCTTCCGTGAAGGTTTAACAGCATCAGAATTCTTTATTTCGACACATGGTGCCCGTAAAGGTTCTACAGATACTGCCTTAAAGACTGCCGATTCAGGTTACTTAACAAGACGTTTAGTAGACGTTGCTCAAGAAGTTATTATTTCTGAAGAAGATTGTGGAACAGATAGAGGATTCGTTGTTACTGAATTATATAATACAGATGATAACACAGTTATTGTTCCATTATATGACCGTTTAGTTGGTCGTTATTCACAAAAAGATGTTTACCATCCAGAAACTAAAGAATTATTAGTTGCTGCTGGTGAAATTTTTACAGAACAAAACGCTAAAGTTGTATGCGATGCAGGTATTAAAGAAGTTGAAATTCGTTCAGTTCTTGGCTGCGTTGCTAAAGGCGGAGTTTGTAAAAAATGTTATGGTCGTAACTTAGCAACAGGTAATGTTGTTGAATTAGGTGAAGCTGTTGGAGTTATGGCTGCACAATCAATCGGTGAACCAGGTACTCAGTTAACAATGCGTACTTTCCATGATGGTGGGGTTGCCGGTGGTGCCGATATCACTCAAGGGTTACCTCGTATCCAAGAGTTATTTGAAGCACGTAATCCAAAAGCTAAATCAATTATTTCTGAAATAGAAGGTGAAGTATCGAATATCATTGATAATTCAGGAAGAATGGAAGTTGTTGTTTCTAATGATTTAGAAACAAGAAGTTATTTAACTCCTTATGGTGCTAAATTAAGAGTTAATGTTGGTGATCATGTTAACATTGGTGATAAGATTACTAAAGGTTCTATCGATCCTAAAGAATTATTAAATGTAGCTGATACAGAAGCTGTTGAAAACTATATTATTAAAGAAGTTCAAAAAGTATACCGTATCCAAGGTATCGAAATTTCAGATAAACATATCGAAATTATCGTAAAACAAATGTTGAAGAAAATTAGAATTGTTGAAGGTGGAGATACTGGAACACTTCCTGGAACTCATGTTAATGTTACTCAATTTACTGAATTAAATAGAGAAGCATTAAAAGAAGGAAAACATCCAGCTGTAGGTAGACCAATCTTATTAGGTATCACAAAAGCTTCACTTGAAACTGATTCATTCTTATCAGCAGCATCTTTCCAAGAAACAACTAAGATCTTAACTGATGCTTCTATTAAAGGTAAGAAAGATATGTTAAAAGGATTAAAAGAAAATGTACTTATTGGTAAATTATTACCAGCAGGTACTGGATTTAGAGGTCCTTTAAAATCGCCTGAAACATTAGCTAAAGAAGCTGAAGAAGCAAGACAAGCAGAATTAGCTAAATTAGATGGTGAAGAAAGCTATGTAGAAAACAACTGTTAAAAATATATTTAGAAGAGTTAACTTTAAGGAGTTAGCTCTTTTTTATAAAAGAAAAGAGCAAAAATAATGCTTTTAGAATCGTACTTTTTCGAGAAAATAATTTAATAAAAAAATTTAAAAAAATAGTAAAAAAGTATTGCATTTAGGCATAATTTAACATATAATACAAATGTTGATGTCACGTAGAAGTGCGAGGTTGCTGAAACACCGAAAAGCGTTGTCATGAAACGGCATGTTTCAGGTAATTCGCAATGAGTGAATCAAATCCTATATGAATTTTGAAAGGAGAGAATATCATGGCAAATAACAAAATTAGAATTAGATTAAAATCATTTGATCATAAAATTCTAGACGCTTCAGCAGAAAAAATTATTACTTCTGCAAAAAAATCAGGTGCTCAAGTAGTTGGTCCAGTACCATTACCTACTGAAAAGGAAATATATACAATCCTTAGAGCTGTTCACAAATATAAAGATTCACGTGAACAATTTGAAATTAGAACTCACAAACGTTTAATCGACATTGTGAACCCTACACCAGAAACAGTTGATGTTTTAACTAGATTAGAATTACCTAGTGGTGTAGACATTGAAATTAAATTATAAGAAAGGTAAAAGGTGTAACTCATGAAAGGAATCTTAGGTCGTAAGATTGGAATGACTCAAGTCTTCACTACAGATGGTGTATTAATCCCAGTTACTGTTGTAGAAGCTACTGAAAACGTAGTTTTACAAAAGAAAACAGTTGCTACTGATGGATATGATGCAGTAAAAGTTGGTTTTGAAGATAAAAGAGAAAAATTAGCAAACAAAGCTGAAAAAGGAATTGCAAACAAAGCTAACACAGCTCCTAAGCGCTTCATTAAAGAATTTCGTTATGACGAAATGATGAGTTATGAAGTTGGAGATAAAATTACTGTTGATAGCTTCGTAGCTGGTGAAGTCGTAGATGTAACAGGAACTTCAAAAGGTAAAGGTTATCAAGGTGTTATTAAGAGACATGGACAACACATTGGTCCTAAAGGACATGGTTCAGGAGCTCATAGAATTGTTGGTTCAATGGGACCAATCGCTCCAAACAGAATCGCTCCAGGTAAAAAATTGCCAGGACAAATGGGACATGTAACTCGTACAATTCAAAACTTAGAAGTTGTAGCAGTAGATCCAGAAAACAACTTATTATTAATCAAAGGTTCAGTACCAGGACCTAAAAAAGGTTTAGTTGTTGTTAAAACTGCTATCAAAAAAGCTGGTAAAGTAAATCCAGTACATGAATTAGTAGATTACACTCCAGAAGAAGTTGAAGAAACTGTAGCAGAAGAAGCTGTAGAAACAGCTGCTGCAGAATAATTTGAAGAAGGAGGAAATGAGAATGCTTAACGTAAAAGTATTTAACCAAGAAGGTGCAGAAGTTAAAGACTTAGAATTAAACGAAGCAGTTTTCGGTATTGAACCACATAAACAAGCTATGTTCGATATGGTCTTATTACAAAGAGCATCTTTAAGACAAGGTACACATAAAGTTAAAAACCGTACTGAAGTTGCTGGTGGTGGAAAAAAACCATGGCGTCAAAAAGGTACAGGTAGAGCTAGACAAGGTTCTATTCGTGCTCCACAATGGAGAGGCGGAGGAGTTGTCTTTGGTCCTACACCAAGAAGTTACAAATTCAAATTAAACCGTAAAGTTAGAAGATTAGCTTTAAAATCTGCATTATCTTCAAAAGTTCAAGATAATGAATTTACAGCAATCGATGGAATTTCATTCGAAGCTCCAAAAACTAAACAAATGGTTAAAGTATTAGAAAACTTAAATGCTCCTGCAAAAACATTAATCGTTGTTGATGAAATCACATTAAATGTTGAAAAATCAGCAAGCAATATCCCAGGAGTTAAATTATTAGATGCTAAACATGTAAATGTTTATGATATCTTAAACAGCGATAAGTTAATTATGACTGAAGCTGCAATTAAAGCTGTTGAGGAGGTATTAGCATAATGGCACACATTACAGATGTATTAAAAAAACCAGTACTTACTGAAAAGTCATTAGCCCTTCAAACTGAAGAAAATAAATATACATTCGATGTAGATTTAAACGCTAATAAAACAGAAGTTAAAATCGCAGTTGAAAAATTATTCAATGTAAAAGTTGAAAAAGTTAACATTATGAATGTTAAACCTAAAGCTAAAAGAATGGGTAGATATGAAGGTAAAACTAATAAAAGAAGAAAAGCTATCGTTAAATTAGCTGAAGGAAGCACAATCAATTATTTTGATGAAGATTAATTGATAAAATATTGGAAAACTCATTCCAGATAAGAAATTAGGAGGAAACTAAAGATGGCAATTAAAACTTATAAGCCAGTGACTAACGGTCGTCGTAATATGACTTCATTAACTTATGAAGAAATTACAACAAATAAACCTGAAAAATCTTTAGTTGCAAAAAAATCTAAAAACGGTGGTCGTAACAACCAAGGTGTTATCACAACACGTCATCATGGTGGTGGACATAAACAAAAATACCGTATTATCGATTTCAAAAGAAATAAAGATAATGTTCCAGGGAAAGTTGCAACTATTGAATATGATCCAAATAGATCAGCAAACATCGCATTAATTAACTATGTAGATGGTGAAAAAAGATATATCTTAGCTCCAAAAGGGTTAGAAGTAGGAATGGAAATCATTTCTGGTGAAAACGCAGATATCAAAGTTGGTAACGCATTACCAATGGGAAATATGCCTGAAGGTACTGTAATTCACAATATCGAAATGCAACCTGGAAAAGGTGGACAAATCGCAAGATCTGCTGGTGTGTCTGCTCAAATCTTAGGTAAAGAAGACAAATATGTAATTGTAAGACTTGCATCAGGTGAAGTTAGAAAATTATTATCTGTATGTAGAGCTACAGTTGGTGTTGTCGGAAATGAAGATCATGGTTTAGTAAACTATGGTAAAGCTGGACGTATGAGATGGAAAGGTGTTAGACCTACAGTTCGTGGTTCTGTAATGAACCCTAACGATCACCCTCATGGTGGTGGGGAAGGTAGAACTTCTATCGGACGTAAAGCTCCAATGACTCCATGGGGTAAAAAAGCTATGGGTGTTAAAACTAGAAAGAACAAAAAAGCTTCGACTAAATTAATCGTACGTCGTCGCAATGGTAAATAATAAGGAGGAAAGAAAAAATGGCACGTAGTTTAAAAAAGGGACCATTTGTTGATGCTCATTTAATGAAAAAAGTAGAAGCATTAAATGAATCAGGTAAAAAAGAAGTTATCAAAACTTGGTCAAGACGTTCAACAATCTTCCCTCAATTTATCGAACATACATTTGCAGTATATAACGGAAAAGAACATATTCCTGTTTACGTTACTGAAGACATGGTTGGTCATAAATTAGGAGAATTCGCTCCTACTAGAACTTTCCATGGTCATGATGCTGACGATAAAAAAGGAAAGAAATAGAGAGGAGAATAGAACATGGAAGCAAAAGCAGTAGCTAAAACAATTCGTGTATCACCTCAAAAAGCAAGATTAGTAGTTGATTTAGTAAGAGGTAAAACAGTTAAAGAAGCACTTGGTATCTTAGAATATACTAATAAAGCTGCTTCTCCTGCAATCTCAAAAGTTGTTAAATCTGCAGCTCAAAATGCAGTATACAACAATGATGCAGATGCAGAAAAATTATATGTTAAAGCAATCTTCGTTGATGAAGGTCCAATTTTAAAAAGATTCGCTGCAAGAGCTAAAGGTAGCGGAACAAGAATTTTAAAAAGAACATGCCACATTACTTGTGTGGTTGATGAAAGATAGGAGGTACTAGAATGGGTCAAAAAGTAAGTCCAGTAGGTTTACGTGTTGGTGTTAACCGTGATTGGGATTCAAGATGGTACGCAAATGATCAAGATTTCGCTGGTTTATTACATGAAGATATTAGAGTTCGTGAATATATCCTTAAAAAACTTAAAACTGCTTCAGTAGCTAAAGTAGAAATCGAAAGATCTAAAAACCGTGTAACAATTTTTGTTCACACATCTAGACCTGGTGTAGTTATTGGTAAAGATGGTGAATCAGTTGATGCTTTAAGAAAAGAAGTATCAAAATTAGTAAGCAGTAAACAAGTTTTCATTAACATTGTTGAAATTAAAAACCCAGATGTTGTTGCTCAATTAGTTGCTAACAATATCGCAGAACAATTAGAAAATCGTGCATCATTTAGAACAGTTCAAAAACGTGCTATTCAAAGAGCAATGAGAGCTGGAGCTAAAGGAATTAAAACTAATGTTTCAGGACGTTTAGGTGGAGCTGATATGGCTCGTGCTGAAGGTTACTCTGAAGGGAATGTCCCTCTTCATACTTTAAGAGCTGATATCGATTATGCGACTGCAGAAGCAGATACAACTTATGGTAAATTAGGAGTTAAAGTTTGGATTTGTAAGGGAGAAATCCTTCCTGAAAAGAAGAAAGGGGATAAATAATCATGTTGATGCCTAAAAGAACAAAATACAGAAGACCTCACCGTGTTAGCTACGAAGGTAGAACTAAAGGTGGAGACAAAGTATCATTTGGTGAATTTGGTTTAGTAGCAACTGAAGGTGCTTGGATTACTTCTCGTCAAATTGAAGCAGCACGTATTGCCATCAACCGTTATATGAACCGTGGTGGTAAAGTATGGATTAGAATTTTCCCTCACTTAGCTAAAACTAAAAAACCATTAGAAGTACGTATGGGATCAGGTAAAGGTTCTCCAGAAGAATGGGTAGCAGTAGTAAAAACTGGTAGAGTATTATTTGAAGTTGCTGGTTTAGATGAAGCTACATTAAGAGAAGCTTTAAGACTTGCATCTCATAAATTACCTATTAAATGTAAAATCATTGGAAAGGGTGAATAGTTATGACAGCGCAAGAAATTAGAGAATTAGATACTCCAGCTTTATTAGCTAAAGTTGAAGAATACAAAAAAGAGCTTTTTGGATTAAGATTCCAACAAGCTACAGGACAATTAGAAAACACTGCACGTATTAGACAAGTTCGTAAAACAATCGCTCGTATTAAAACAGTGATTAGAGAAAGAGAATTAAACCAATAGGAGGAGATACAAATGGAAAGAAATAATCGTAAAGTTTATACTGGTACAGTTGTATCTACTAAAATGGATAAAACTATTACAGTGCTAGTTGAAACACATGTAAAACATAAGTTATATGGTAAACGTATGAAATCTTCTACAAAATTTCATGCACATGATGAAAATAACGAAGCTCAAGTTGGAGATACAGTTAAAATCATGTCAACAAGACCATTATCTGCTACAAAACGTTTCCGTTTAGTAGAAATCGTTAAAAAAGCAGAAACAGTTTAATAAACTCTAAAAGGAGGTAACCGGAATGATTCAAAACGAAAGTAGACTTAAAGTTGCTGATAATACTGGTGCTAAAGAAGTATTAGTAATCCGTAACTTAGGTGGGTCAAATAGAAAAACAAGTAGTATTGGAGATGTTGTTGTAGCAACAGTTAAACAAGCAGCTCCAAATGGTACTGTTAAAAAAGGTGAAGTAGTAAAAGCTGTTATCGTTAGAACTAAATATGCTGTAGGACGTGAAAACGGATCTTACATCAAATTCGATGATAACGCTTGTGTTATTATCAAAGATGATAAGTCTCCAAGAGGGACTCGTATCTTTGGACCAGTTGCAAGAGAGTTAAGAGATGCTGATTTCATGAAAATCGTATCATTAGCTCCAGAAGTATTATAAGGAGGCGTGGCACATGAAAATCCGTGTTGGTGATACTGTTGTAGTTATCGCAGGTAAAGATAAAGGTAAGACAGGTGAAGTGTTACAAGTTCTTGCTAAAGAAGAAAGAGTAATCGTTGAAGGAGTAAACATGGTAACAAAACATGTTAAACCTTCACAAGCTGATCCTGAAGGTGGAATTGTTAACAAAGAAGCTCCAATTCATGTTTCTAATGTTGCATTCTATGATTCAAAATCAAAATCTGCAGCTAAATTAGGATATAAAGTATCTGTAGATGAAAATGGAAAGAAAACTAAAGTACGTGTTAATAAAAAAACAGGTGCAGAAGTTGATTCTAAGAAAAAGAAATAATTGAAAGGAGATAGCAAATGAATCGTTTACAAGAACGTTATGAAAACGAAGTAGTTAAATCGTTAATGGAAAAATTCAATTATTCTTCTAAAATGCAAGCACCAAAAATCGAAAAAATCGTATTAAATATTGGTGTTGGTGATGCAGTATCTAATTCAAAATTATTAGATGATGCAGTTAATGAATTAACATTAATTACTGGTCAAAAACCAGTTGTCACTAGAGCTAAAAAATCAATTGCTGGTTTCAAATTAAGAGAAGGTCAAGCAATCGGTTGTAAAGTCACTTTACGTGGTGAAAGAATGTATGAATTTTTAGATAAATTAGTAAATGTATCTTTACCTCGTGTAAGAGACTTTAGAGGTGTATCAAATAACTCATTCGACGGGAGAGGAAATTATACTTTAGGTGTTAAAGAACAATTAATCTTCCCTGAAATTGATTTTGATAAAGTAAACAAATTAAGAGGAATGGATATTGTATTCGTAACAACAGCTAAAACTGATGAAGAAGGTCATGAGTTATTAGCTCAATTAGGAATGCCTTTCCATAAATAAGGAGGACTTAATAAATGGCTAAAACATCAATGAAAGTGAAACAACAACGTCCTCAAAAATATAAAGTACGTGAATACACACGTTGTGAACGTTGTGGTAGACCACATTCAGTAATTAGAAAGTTCAAACTTTGCAGAATTTGCTTCCGTGAATTAGCTTACAAAGGTGAAATTCCTGGTGTAAAAAAAGCAAGTTGGTAATTATAAAATAATCCGTATTGGAAGGAGGACGCGCAAATGGTAATGACAGATCCAATTGCAGATATGTTAACAAGAATCCGTAACGCAAATAATACGTTAAAAGAAGAAGTAAGTATTCCTACTTCAACATTAAAAGTTGGAATTGCTGAAATCTTAAAAAATGAAGGGTTCATTAAAGGATATAAAGTTGAAGGCGAAGGTGCTGAATCAAACATTATTATCACTTTAAAATATAGAGGAAAAGATAAAGTAATCACTGATTTAAAAAGAATTTCTAAACCAGGATTACGTGTATATGCAAAAGTAAACGAAATTCCTAGAGTATTAAATGGTTTAGGTATTGTTATTCTATCAACTTCACAAGGTTTAATGACTGATAAAGAAGCTAGAGCTAAACAAGTTGGTGGAGAAGTATTAGCATATATCTGGTAATAAAAAAATTATACAGGAGGTATAACTGATGTCTCGTATCGGTAATAAAATTATCACTGTACCTGAAGGAGTAACTGTTGAAATCGCTGATGATAACACAGTAACAGTTACTGGATCAAAAGGGACTTTAGTGAAACAATTTTCTCCAGCAATTTCATTCAAACAAGAAGGTAATGAAATTACTGTAGTAAGAAGTAGTGAAGAAAAACATGTAAAACAATTACATGGTACAACAAGAGCTTTACTTGCTAACATGATCGAAGGTGTTCACAATGGATACTCTAAAACATTAGAAATCGTTGGTATTGGGTACCGTGGTCAAATGAAAGGAAATACATTAGTATTAAATATCGGTTTCTCTCATCAAGTTGAAATCGAAGCTGAAGAAGGAGTTAAAGTTGAAACTCCAAATCCAAATACTATCGTAGTTTCTGGAATTGATAAAGAACGTGTTGGTCAAATGGCTGCATTAATTAGATCTAAGAAAAAACCTGAACCTTATAAAGGAAAAGGGATTAAATATAGTGATGAAAGAATCATCAGAAAAGAAGGAAAAACTGCTGGTAAGAAGTAGTTTAAGAGTAAGAAAGGAGCTATCTTTATGGCTAAATTACAATCTCGTAATGATGTACGTTTAAAACGTCATGCTAGAGTTCGTAGAAAAATTAGTGGAACTCCAGAATGTCCACGTTTAAATGTTTTCCGTTCAAATGCTCATATTCACGCTCAAATTATTGATGATGTCAATGGTGTAACATTAGTTAGCGCATCAAGTGTTGAAATGAAATTAGAAAACGGTGGAAACATTGCTGCTGCAACTGCAGTAGGTAAAGAAATTGCTGAAAGAGCAATCGCAAAAGAAATTAAAAATGTAGTATTTGATCGTGGTGGATATATTTATCATGGTCGTGTAAAAGCATTAGCAGAAGCTGCTAGAGAAGCTGGATTAGAATTCTAGAAGGAGGTCAATATGGAACAACGTAAACCAAGAACTAACAATGGTGAAAGAAAACCAAGAAGAAATGGTCAAAGAAGAGCACCAAGAAGAGAAGAAAAAGAATTTGAAGAACGTGTTGTTACTATTAACCGTGTAACAAAAGTAGTAAAAGGTGGACGTAGAATGCGTTTTGCTGCTTTAGTTGTTATTGGAGATAGAAAAGGTAGAGTTGGATTTGGTACTGGTAAAGCTAACGAAGTACCTGATGCAATTAGAAAAGCATGTGAAAATGCTAAACGTAATGTTATCAAAGTACCTTCTGTACATGGTACTATTCCTCATGAAGTAAACGGTGTTTACGGATCAGGAAACGTATTTATTAAACCAGCATCTCAAGGTACTGGAATTATCGCAGGTGGTCCTGTTCGTGCCGTTGTCGAATTAGCAGGTTACCGTGATATCTTATCTAAATGTATTGGTTCTAGAACTCCAATCAATATGGTAAGAGCAACAATGCAAGGATTAGCTTCATTAAAAACAGTTAATGAAGTTGCTGAATTAAGAGAAAAAACAGTAGACGAAATTTTTGGATAGGAGGCAAACAAAATGGCAAAAGTAAGTATTACACTTAAAAAGAGTCCAATTGGTTGCTTACCAAACCAAAAAAAGACTCTTAAAGCTTTAGGTTTAACTAAAATTAATAAAACTGTTGAATTAGAAATTAACCCTACTACTCAAGGTATGATTAGAGTAGTTGGACACCTAGTAACAGTAGAAGAAAAATAGTAGGAGGTGTAACAATGAAACTTCACGAATTACAATATACTGAAGGTGCTCGTAAAGCAAGAAAACGTGTTGGACGTGGTACAAGTTCAGGAAATGGTAAAACAGCAGGTAGAGGTCAAAAAGGTCAAGGAGCTAGATCTGGTGGAGGTAAAAAACCAGGATTCGAAGGTGGACAAACTCCATTATTCATGAGATTACCAAAAAGAGGATTTACAAATATTAATCGTAAAGAATATGCTATTGTAAATCTTGAAACTTTAAATAAATTTGAAGATGGTGCAACAGTTAACGCTGCTGCGTTAAAAGAAGCAGGAATCATCAAAAAAGAATTAGATGGTGTTAAAGTATTAGGAAATGGAGCTATTGAAAAGAAATTAACTGTTCAAGCTGCAAAATTCTCTAAATCAGCTGTTGCCGCTATTGAAGCTGCAGGTGGAAAAACTGAGGTGATTTAAGATGTTAACTTTTTTGAAGAATGTATTCAAAAAGGGTGAACTTCGTCGAAAAGTCATTTTCACACTTGGAATTTTATTCGTGTACCGTTTAGGTGCAGGAATTACAATTCCAGGTGTTGATGTAGGTTCATTAAGCAGAAGTGATGCTACAAATGGTATTTTCGGAATCATGAATTTACTTGGTGGAGGTACCTTAGAAAGGTTTTCACTTTTCGCATTAGGTGTTTCACCATACATTACATCATCAATTATTATTGAATTATTATCAATGGATGTAATCCCAGCGTTAACTCGCTGGCGCAAAGAAGGTAACACTGGTAAAAAGAAAAAAGACCGTGTTACGAGAGTATTAACATTATTATTAGCTGCATTACAAGGTGGGGTTTTAACTTATGCCTTTGATACAAGTTATAATATTTTAGTTGATAACTCAATCTGGTCATACATTTATGTAGTGCTTATTATGATGGCTGGAAGTATGTTCGCAATTTGGTTAGGTGATCAAATTACTCAAAAAGGGATTGGTAATGGTGTTTCATTATTGATCTTCACTGGTATCGTGTCAAACTTACCAAATGCATTCTTAACAACTTATGATAACCTCGTCACTTATGATAGTGGAATGTGGTTAGATATAGCTTGGTATGTATTATTTGTTGTGGTTTATTTATCAATTGTTGTCTTCGTAGTCTTTACTGAAGGTGCAATTAGAAAAATCCCAATTAATTATGCATCTAGTACAAGTGTAACAATGAGAACAAGAGAACAAACACATATGCCTATTAAAATTAATAGTTCAGGTGTGTTACCTGTTATCTTTGCTTCTTCAGTACTAGCAGCACCAAGAACAATTGTAAGTTTTATGAAAACAACAGATGTAACAAAAATGATCAATACAATATTTAATTATCAAGAACCAATTGGTTTCTGCTTATATATTCTAATGATTGTTGGATTTACATTCTTCTATTCTAACTTACAAATTGATGCTGAAAAAATTAGTGATGATTTGAAGAAAAATGGTGGTTCAATTCCTGGCGTAAGAACAGGTATTGAAACAAAGAACTATATTAAAAAAGTTCTTAACCAAGTTACTGTTGCTGGATCACTTACTTTATGTATTATCGCAGCAATTCCAATTATTACTCCAATTATTTGGACACAAACAGAAAATGCAAGCCTTTCATTAGGTGGAACTGGTTTGATTATCGTAACTGGGGTTGCACTAGAAACAGTAAAACAAATCAAAACATATATTACTAGAAAAGAATATCATGGTTATATTCGTAAATAATAATGATTTCTTTTATGGATTCATGAATATCTAAAGAAGATAATTAATTTTGAAGAAGCAGTTATCAAAGTTAAGAAGTTATTTATATAACGTCTTTAAGATATGATGAAAGCCTGGAGGTTTAATAATGATAATTACTAAAGATGATAGAGAAATAGAATTGATGACTGAAGCAGGTCGAATTGTTGCTTTAGTTCATGAAAAATTAAAAGAAGTTATTGTGCCGGGAATAACTACTAGTGAAATTGATCAAATTTGTGATAAAATAATTAGGGATCATGGTGCAACACCTTCCTTTCTACATCTTTATGGTTTTCCAAATAGTGTTTGTACTTCTGTTAATGAAGAAGTAGTACATGGAATACCAAGTAATAGAAAGCTAAAAGATGGAGATGTTATCTCAGTTGATGTAGGAGCTTGTTATAAAGGATATCATGGTGATAGTGCTTGGACTTATGCTGTTGGACATGTATCTAGCGAAACTGCTCGTTTAATGAATGTTTGTGAAAATGCTTTATATGCGGGCTTAGCTCAAGTTAAACCTGGTATAAGACTTTCGGATATTTCACATGCAATTGAAGAATATCTTACAGAGAATGGTTGTACAACACCACTAGATTATACAGGTCATGGTATTGGTACAAGTGTTCACGAAGATCCAGCAGTTCCTAATTATGGCGCACCTGGAAGAGGACCAAGACTAAAAAAGGGAATGTGCTTAGCCATTGAACCAATGGCTCATTTAGGAAAGAAAGAAACAGTTACTCTTGATGATGGATGGACTGTTATCACAAAGGATCATTCATTAGCTGCTCATTATGAACATACAATCGTTATCACTGATGACGGTTATAGAATTCTTACAAAACTTTAATAAAAGGAGTTGAAGAACGATGGCAAAAAAAGATGACGTTATTGAAGTTGAAGCTACAGTTTTAGAAACATTACCAAATGCGATGTTTAAAGTAGCTTTAGAAAATGGAGTGGAAATTCTTGCTCACGTTTCTGGTAAAATCCGTATGCACTACATTCGCATTTTACCGGGGGATAGAGTTACCGTTGAAATATCTCCATATGATTTAACACGTGGGCGAATTACATTTAGACATAAATAAAAAATCTTCCAAAAGGAGGTAGACAGGATGAAGGTAAGACCATCTGTAAAACCAATGTGTGATAAATGCAGAGTAATTAAAAGAAAAGGGCGCGTAATGATTATTTGCGAAAACCCAAAACATAAACAAAGACAAGGTTAGTATTTAGGAGGAAAAATTATGGCTCGTATTGCAGGTGTAGATATCCCACGTGATAAACGTGTTGTTATCTCATTAACTTATGTATATGGTATCGGTAAATCAACAGCTAAAGAAATCTTAAAAGCTACTGGTATCAGCGAAGATGTAAGAGTTAAAGATTTAACTGAAGAAGAAATTACAAAAATCAGAAAAGAAGTAGAAAAAATTAAAGTTGAAGGTGACTTACGTAGAGAAGTTCAATTAAACATTAAACGTTTAATGGAAATCGGAAGCTACAGAGGTATGCGTCACCGTAAAGGACTTCCTGTTCGTGGTCAAAAAACTAAAACTAATGCTAGAACTCGTAAGGGTAAAGCAAGACCAATCGCAGGAAAGAAAAAATAATAGGAGGTTGAAAGGAAATGGCTAAAGTAAAACAAACACGTGGTAAAAGACGTGTAAAAAAGAATATTGCAAAAGGTGTAGCACACGTTCATTCTACTTTCAATAATACTATTGTAACTATTACTGATGAACATGGAAACGTATTAACTTGGTCAAGTGCTGGAGCTTTAGGTTTCAAAGGATCAAGAAAATCAACACCATTTGCTGCTCAAATGGCATCAGAAGCTGCAGCTAAAGCTTCTATGGAACATGGAGTTAAAACTGTAGATGTAAACGTAAAAGGTCCAGGACCAGGACGTGAAGCAGCAGTTAGAGCTTTACAAGCTGCTGGATTAGAAGTTACTTCAATTAATGATGTAACACCAATTCCACATAATGGTTGTCGTCCACCAAAACGTCCTCGTGGATAGTATTATTGTAGTAAACTAAAATACAAAAACATTCCTATAGAGGAGGGAACATATGCATAAATTCGAAAAAGCAAACTTTAATATAGATCAATATGATGAAACTGAAAATTATGGAAGATTTGTCATTGAACCACTTGAAAGAGGATTTGGAACTACTTTAGGTAATGCCTTAAGAAGAGTTTTACTTTCTTCTTTACCTGGTTCTGCCGTTTATGCAATCAAAGTTCAAGGAGCTATCCATGAATTCTCTGCAATTGACGGTGTTGTTGAAGATGTAACAACAATGATCTTAAATTTAAAGAAATTAGTTTTTGATGTAGATAGTGAAGACACTGCTACTATGATTATTGATGTAAAAGGTCCTGCTACTGTAACTGGTGCAGATATCCAATGTCCAGCTGAAGTTAAAATGATTTCAAACGACTTGGTAATTGCTCACGTTGCAGAAGGTGGTCATTTATACATGGAATTATTTGCTAAAAAAGATCGTGGATATGTATCTGCAGATCAAAATAAAGTAAATATTAACACTATTGGTGTTATTCCAACAGATTCAATTTTCTCACCAATTGAAAAAGTTGCTTACTCTGTAGAACCAACTCGTGTTGGGGAAAGTGCTAAGTATGATCAATTAGCTTTAGAAATTGAAACTAATGGTTCATTAAAACCATTTGAAGCTATTTCATTAGCTGCAAAAGTTTTAGTTGAACATTTAAATATGTTTGTTGAATTATCTGATAAAGCTATGAACATGGAAGTTATGTCAGAAGCTCAAAGTGATACTACTAATAAAGTTTTAGATATGACAATTGAAGAATTAGACTTATCAGTTCGTTCATACAACTGTTTAAAGAGAGCTGGTATTCAAACAGTTCAAGATCTTGCTTCTAAATCAGAAGATGATATGATTAAAGTAAGAAACTTAGGTAAAAAATCATTAAAAGAAGTAAAAGAAAAATTAATTGAATTAGGTTTAGGATTTAAACCTATCGATTAATTTGAAGAAACTCGAAAAGGAGCGTTAATCTCATGGCTAAAAATAGAAAATTAGGACGCACTTCAGATATTAGAAAATCTATGTTACGTAGTTTAGCTACTGAAGTTATTGTATACGGAAAAGTTGAAACTACTGTAACAAGAGCTAAAGAAGTTCGTAGTGTTGTTGATGAATTAATTACTTTAGGTAAACGTGGAGACTTACATGCAAGAAGACAAGCTGCTGCAGATATGCATAAAGTTGTTGATGAAGCAACTGGAAAAACAGCTGTTCAAATCTTATTTGATGACGTTGCACCTAAATTCAAAGATGTTAATGGTGGATATACTACTATCTTAAAAACATATAACCGTAAAGGTGATAATGCACCAATGGCAATCTTATCATTAACTAAGTAATGATTATTTGGACTGAAGAAATTCAGTCCTTTTTTATTTGACTTGTTTCATCATTAATTATAGAATTAACTAAACGCATTCATGAGGAGAAAAAAATGGAAAATATAATTAAGGTAGAAAATTTATGTTTTGAATATGAGCCTGGGTTAAAAACAATTCACAATATTTCTTTTCAAATAAAAAAAGGGGAATATGTGGCGATATTAGGACATAATGGAAGTGGTAAAAGTACAATTGCTAAGTTATTGATTGGTTTATTAGAAAAAAAATCAGGTAATATCATTATTGATCATAAAGAATTGAATCTAGAAAATCTCTATAAAATAAGAGAAAAAATCGGAATTGTCTTTCAAAATCCAGATAATCAATTTATTGGTGCCACTGTGCGAGATGATATTGCTTTTGGTTTAGAAAATATTTGTATTCCACGCGAAAAGATGGATGAACTTATTGAACGTTATGCTAAAAGAGTACGTATGGATCAATTTTTAGATCATGAACCTACAAAATTATCTGGTGGACAAAAGCAACGTGTAGCTATTGCTGGAATTCTTGCTATGAGTCCTTCTATTATTATTTTAGACGAATCTACAAGTATGTTGGATCCTCGTGGGAGAAAAGAAATCAATGAATTGATTAGAGAACTTAAAGAAGATAAAGAAATGACTATTATTTCTATTACTCATGATATTGAAGAAGCTAAAAATGCAGATCGTATTTTATTATTAAATAAAGGTGAAATTGTTGGTGATGATCAACCTGAAACCCTATTAATGAACGAAAAGCTTTTACTAGATTTACATTTAGATACACCATTTGCTTTAAAAGTATCACGTAAACTTAAAGCTCAAGGTATTCAAATAAATGAAACATTAAACGTTGAAGAATTGGAGAAACAATTATGTCAATTACATGCAAAAATTTAAGTCATATTTATGGTGAAAAAACACCTTTTGAATATTATGCACTTAAAAATGTGAATTTAGATATTCAAGAAGGAAGTTTTACTGCAATCATAGGACAAACCGGGAGCGGAAAATCAACATTTATTCAACATATTAATGCTTTATTATTACCTACAGATGGGCAAATAACAATTGATAAATATACGATTTCATCGAAAGAAAAACCAGAAAAATTAAAACAATTACGTAAAAAATCAGGACTTGTTTTTCAATTTCCTGAATATCAATTATTTGAAGAAACCATTGAAAAAGATATTATTTTTGGACCTATGAATTTTGGTACAAGTGAGGAAGAAGCAAAAGAAATTGCTAAAAAAGTAATTAAAATGGTTGGCTTAGATGAAACCTATCTTCAAAAATCGCCTTTTGATTTATCAGGAGGACAAAAAAGAAGAATTGCGATTGCAGGAATTTTAGCAATGGATCCTGATATTTTGGTTTTAGATGAACCAACAGCAGGATTAGATCCTCAAGGGATTAGAGAAATGATGGATTTATTTAAAAGTATTCATCAATTAGGAAAAACAGTCATTTTAGTAACACATGATATGAATCACGTTTTAGAATATTGTAATGAAGTTATTGTAATGAATGAAGGCTGTGTTGAAAGAAAAGGAAAAGTTAAAGATGTTTTTAAAGATAGTGATTATTTACTTAATTTAGGAATAGATTTACCTCTTATTACAAATATGGTTATTGATTTAAATAAAAAAGGTTTTCAGCTAGATACATCGATTAATAATATTGATGATTTAGTAGAGGCGTTAGGTGGTGAACTTCATGGATAATATGACATTTGGAAAATATATACCAGGGAATTCACTTATTCATCGTTTGGATCCTCGATTAAAAATATGCACAGTTCTTATATTTTTAATTGCTGTCTTTTTTGATGTTGGATTTATCGGTTATGGTATTCTTGCAATCTATGTATTAGTGTGCATTCTTTTATCAAAAATTAAAGTATCTCATATATTAAAAGCAGTTAAACCAATGGTTTTTATGATGCTCTTTTTAATGATTTTTAACATTTTCTTATTAAAAACAGGAGATGTACTTGTAAAAATAGGAAGTATTTCAATTTATTCAGGAGCTTTATTACAAACAGCCTATATTTTTATAAGACTTGTTTTGATCATTACCTTAACAACGCTAATGACATCAACAACAAAACCGTTAGAGTTAACACTCGCAATTGAAAATTTATTAAATCCTTTAAAAAGATTTCATTTTCCTGTTCATGAGCTTGCTATGATGATATCGATTGCTTTAAGATTTATTCCAGATCTTTTAGATGAAGCAAAACGTATTATGAAAGCTCAAGCCAGTCGAGGGGCAGATTTTAACGAAGGATCATTTATGGAAAAAATAAGATCAATTATTTCTCTTATTATTCCCTTATTTATCTCTGCCTTTCAAAGAGCAGAAGATTTAGCAAATGCTATGGAAAGTAGAAATTATAACCCAGAAGCAAAACGTACAAAATACAAAATATTATCTTGGCAAACAACAGATACGCTTGCTATGAGCGTTTCAATTATTGTATGCGTTAGTGTGGTTATAATGAGTTTTATGTAATGAATCGAATTAAATGCATTGTTAGTTATGATGGAAGTAAATTTCATGGATTTCAAGTACAAAATAAATTAAGAACAGTACAAGGAGAAATCCAAAAGGCAATACATAATATTTGTAAAGATGAAGAAATTGTTATTCATGCTAGTGGACGCACAGATGCAAAAGTGCATGGAAGAAAACAAGTATTTCATTTTGATACAAAACGTGATATGCCAGAAAAACAATGGAAAAGGGCAATCAATCATTTCTTACCAAATGATATTTATATCTTAGATAGTTTTCTTGTAGATGAGGATTTTCATAGTCGCTATAGTGCTACCAAGAAAGAGTATCATTATCTTTTAAGTATGAATGAATATTCACCTTTTGAAACAAATTATATTTATCAATATGGAAAATCATTAGATATAAAAGCAATGAAAGAAGCCGCAAAAATCTTCATTGGTGAACATAACTTTGCTTCTTTTTGTGCCATTGATCCTTATGGAAATACCATTAGAACGCTTTATCACCTTGATATTATTGAAAAAAATGGCATTGTAACTTTTAAACTTATTGGTAATGGTTTTAGAAGATATATGGTAAGACATATTGTTGGTGGACTTATTCAAGTAGGAGCACATCGTATAGATAAAGCAAAGCTAGAAGAACTTTTAGAAAGTAAAGGCGAAAAGAAATGTTTATTTAAAGCAAAACCTCAAGGACTTTATTTACATGAGGTTTTCTATGAATAATTACCATACACATACCTATCGTTGTGGGCATGGCTATGGAAGTGAAGAAGATATGGTAAAGGCAGCAATTGATTTAAACATGCAAGAATTAGGTTTTTCTGAACATGTTCCTTTACCTTTTTATCGTTTATTCCTTTTAAAAAGTTTGCCACATACCTTGGGCTCACTTCATTCTTTTTTATCTTGGTGTAAAGCATTTATATTGAATGGTCCAGGAATGCGTATGCCTTATAAAAAAAGAAAAGAACATCAAAAAGTTGTACAAGAATTAAAGCAAAAATACAAAAATCAAATAACGATTTATCAAGGTTATGAATGTGAATACTTTAAAGAATATCTTGATTACTATCAAAGGCTTCTAGATAATCAGGAAGTAGATTATTTAATTTTAGGAAATCATTTTGATCGTTATCCAATACATTCTTATTATTATGGAAAAAAGAAAGTCGATGATGAAATGTTGAAACATTATCAACAAGATGTTATAAAAGCTATTCATACAAATCTATTTTCTTATATTGCTCATCCTGATTTATTTATGATGGGAAGAAATAAGTTTGATGACTTATGCAAAGAAGTCTCTCTTGCTATTTGTAAAGAAGCTAAAAAATATGATGTACCTTTAGAAGTTAATGCGGGTGGTATTCGTAAAGGTCTTGTTTGTCGAAATGATGAAATGGTTTATCCTTATAATAATGATCATTTCTTTCATATTTCCCAGGAAATTGACAATAAAGTGATTTTAGGAATCGATGCTCACCATCCTCAACAATTTAATACAAAAGATATTGAATTATTAAATCAATTTGTTGAAAAACATCATTTAAACAAAATAAACAAATTAACTTTTAAAAAAGGCAATTCTCATTAAAAGAGTAATTTTCTTTTTTTGTTTTCATCAATATTTAAAAATGGTAAAATGGAGATACAAAGGAGAGTACTTATGGCAAGAAAATGTATTGAAAAGTATTTAGAAACACATAAAAGCAACTATATTGGTAAATATAGATGTCATAGTGCAGTACAAACAAAAAAATTTGAACATAAATTTCATTATTATATTTTAGACATTCAATTTAAAGCCATTGATGTTTTTGTCACAATTGATTACTCAGGAGAAGAAATTGTTCCAACATTTTCTGTAAATCTTCACGAACAGGAACAAGAATATATTATAAAAGATGCTTTAAATAAAATTCTTTATTTTAACAAATTTAAAACAATCTTACATTGTCATGTTTTTGAACATTTTATTGAAACGCATGCTGTTGATACGATCCTCGAACCTTTAGATTATCGTAATATTTTAGATTATCTAGAATATCATTCTGGGACAAATCAAGAAACAGTTGATGAGTTTTATACATTTTTTAATCCTTATCTTGATCGATTACTTTATAATAAAAATTATAAGAAATTCATGGATTCTATTGCTTTACTTTTAGACAAGATTCTCTATGAATATGAATGGGATGGTGTTAACGCAAAATATTTAGATACAGAATATCAATTCCATTTAGATTATTTTAAAGAAATCATAAAAAAAATGAATCAACATGTAGATGGATTCTTTAAACATACTAAAGATGAAATGTTAGAAATCTTTGGTAGAGTATGCCAAATGCCACGTTTTACATTATCAATCATTAATGAATTTGGAAACTTTATTTTAGGCAATGATGAACTTGCATCAAAACTTTTTATCTATTGTGACAAGCTATGTCCAGAACATTTAAAAAATAATATTGTTATTGATTATTTAAAATCTCTTTATTTAAATAATCATGATCTTTATATTGAAGCTTGTGAAAATATCTTAAGATTTGTCATGAATGATGTTCTTACATTCGCAAATCATGACTTACAAAAAGAAATTGGTAATAAAATTGTTACAAAAGAAGGGTATGATTTACTCATAGATCTTTTCTCAAAGGACTATAATACATTTTTATTTGTATGTTTCCCTATCTCAACATTCCCACCAGAGTATAAAGAGATTATGAGACTGGAACTAGAAAAAGCGATTCGTTTTTATGCAGCAAGAATGAATCATGAAGAATATCGTTTAACTTCATTTGAACAAGTCGCAAATATTAATCGATTATTAATGGAAGAATTTAAGGAGGTATACGGTCATGGTAAAGAATAAAAACGCAGTTAAAGGATTACTTTTATTAGGAGGTGTTGGAACAGCAGCAGTTTCAGTTTATACGATTTCTAAAAAGTATGCTAAAAAATTACTTTATAGACATCATAAACAAGAAGATCGTCCAAGTATCTTAGAAGCAAAATACAGTAGTAAAAATATTACAATTAAAAATGATCAAGATATTCAATTAAGAGGAATTTTAATTCCAAAAGAAAATCCTCAAGAAACAGTCGTTATTTTACATCCATTTGGATTACAAGCAAAAGACATGCAACTTTATGTTCCTTATTTTGAAGAACATTTACCAGAAGCACAAATTCTATTAGTTGATGCGTGTGCTCATGGACAAAGTGATGGTTATATTAGAGGTTTTGGTATCAAGGATATCAATGATCTTGTTTGTTGGAATAACTATCTTTTAGATACTTATGGAAAAGATCATAAGATTTTACTTTATGGTAAAGAACAAGGGGCAAATACTATTTTAAATGCAGCAGGTAAACATGTTTTAAAAAATGTTAAAGCAATTATTTCAGATGGAGCTTATACATCTCCATATGATATTATTGGTTATCGCTTAGAAGCAGATTATAAGATTTCAAAATATCCTGCAATTTCTATTATTGCGCGACATATTAAAAAAGCTGTTCATATTGATTTAAAAGAAAACACAGCCAAATATGTTAGACACAATGATATTCCTACACTCTACTTCCATGCTAAAGAAGATGAATTTGTACCACTTAAAATGGTTTATCCTCTTTATAATAAAAATAGAGGGGAAAAAGTATTATTTGTCTTAAAAGATGAAAAATACTTATATGAACTTGTTGAAAACGATGACTTTAAACAAACATTAAGTCAGTTTATCAAAAAATATATGAAATAAGGAGAAAAAAAATGTATTTTAAAGAAACAAAAGGGTTTCCTAAGGATTTTCTTTGGGGAAGTGCATCAGCTGCTTACCAAGTAGAAGGTGGCTGGGATGCAGATGGTAAAGGTGTTTCCAACTGGGATCAATTTGTAAGAATTCCAGGAAAGACTTTTAAAGCAACAACAGGTGATAAAGCGGTTGATCACTATCATCGTTACAAAGAAGATGTAAAGTTGATGGCAGAAATGGGATTGAAAACATATCGTTTTTCAATTGCCTGGACACGTATTTATCCAAATGGTAATGGTGAAGTCAATGAAAAAGGTTTAGAGTTCTATGATAATCTTATCAATGAATTATTAAAATACGGAATTGAACCAATGGTTACAGTTTATCATTGGGATATGCCACAAGCTTTAGAAGACCAATATCACGGATGGGAAAGCAGAAAAATCGTAGATGATTATGTAAATTATGCAACAACATTATTTAAAAGATATGGTGATCGTGTAAAATATTGGATTACAATGAATGAACAAAATATTTTTACAGGACATGGATGGTTAGAAGGAATGCATCCACCAGGAAAAGTAGATGATATGAAAACATTCTATCAAGTCAATCATCATGCTAATATTGCTCATGCAAAAAGTGTTATTGCTTTAAAAGAACTTTATCCAGAAGCGAAAGTAGGAGCTTCATTTGCTTATAGTCCAAGTTATGCTTATGATCGTAAACCTGAAAATGCAATGGCTAAAGCGGATTATGATGATTTACAAAACTATTATTGGATGGATGCATATGCTTATGGACGTTATCCACGTGCGGCTATTCAATATTTAAAATCATTAGGATGTGCGCCTGTTTTCGAAGAAGGCGATGAAGCCCTTATGAAAAAAGCAGCTTCACTTATTGATTTCATGGGTGTGAACTATTATCAAACATGTGTTGTTGAATTTAATGATATTAATGGTGTTGGTAGTGATCATACAATGAATAATACTGGTAAAAAAGGAACAGCTAAAGTTCAAGGTGTACCTGGTCTTTATAAAAAACCACAAAATGAATTTTTACCAACAACTGATTGGGATTGGACAATTGATCCAATGGGAATTAGAATGTGTTGTCGTGAAATTACTTCACGCTATGATTTACCAATTGTTATTTCTGAAAATGGTTTAGGTGCCTTTGATAAATTAGAAGATGGACAAATTCATGATCCATATCGTATTGATTATTTAAAACGCCATATTGAAGAACTTAAAAAAGCATGTGATGATGGTTGTCGTGTACTTGCTTATTGTACATGGTCTTATACAGATTTATTAAGCTGGTTAAATGGTTATCAAAAACGTTATGGTTTTGTTTATGTAGATCGTGAAGAAGATGAAAATTCAGGTACATTAAACAGATATAAAAAAGATTCATATTATTGGTATAAAAAAGTTATTGAAACAAATGGAGAAGAACTATAGGAAACATCGTTTCCTATTTTCTTTAGGGGGTTAAGATGTATAATTTTGCAAGTGACTATTTAGAAGGGGCACATCCTAAAGTGATGGAAGCCTTGAATCAAACAAACTTTGTACAAACAGTAGGCTATGGGGAGGATGAATACTGTCAAAAAGCAAAAGATAAAATCAAAAAGATATTAAACAATGAAAACGTGGATATTCACTTTTTAGTAGGTGGAACCCAAACAAATATGATTATGATTTCTTCTGCTTTAAAAGATTATCAAGCAGTTATTGCGGTTGATAGTGGGCATATTAATGTGCATGAAACAGGAGCTGTTGAATTTACCGGACATAAAGTTTTAACGAAACCACATCAAGAGGGTAAAATCAATTGTGCAATGATTGAAGAAATTGTAAGTGGGCATACTGATGAACATATGGTACAACCTAAAATGGTTTATATTTCACAAACAACGGAATATGGAACATATTACACATTAGATGAATTAAAAGAAATTTATCAATGTTGCCAAAAACATCACCTTTATCTATTTATTGATGGAGCCAGACTTGGTAGTGCACTTGTTTTAAATGATGCACCAACCTTACAAGAAATGGCTATGTATAGTGATGCTTTCTATATTGGTGGTACCAAGATGGGAGCTTTATTTGGTGAATGTTTAGTAATTATCAATGATGAACTTAAAACTGATTTTAGATATCATATTAAACAAAAAGGGGCTATGCTTGCTAAAGGAAGATTGTTAGGTGTTCAATTTGATGCTTTATTTGAAGGTGATCTTTATTTAGAAATTGGAAAACATGAAAATGAATGTGCTAATATTTTAAAAGAAGGTTTAAAGAAAAATGGTTACTCAATGTATATTGAAAGTCCATCAAATCAATTATTTCCAATCATTGATCATGAAACGTTGAAAAAAATTCATCAAAAATATATCACAACACCAATGTTTGAAGTCGATGAAAATCATTCCTGTATTCGCCTTGTTACATCATGGGCAACCTCTAAAGAAGTATGTTATGAATTTGTGAAAGATTTAGAAAAGTAAAGAACGTATTTTATTGTAAATACACGTATAAAGTAGTAAAATAATTTTAGGATTTAATCCTATATTTCAAGAAATGGAGATTAAAAAAGATGAATAAAACTGAATTAGTAGAAGCAATTGCTTCAAGTACAGAATTAACAAAAACTGATGTAGATAAAGTAGTTACAGCATTAGTAGACGTTGTAACAGATGCTCTTGCTAAAGGAGATAAAGTTTCATTAAAAGGATTTGGAAACTTCGAAGTACGTACTCGTAGTGAAAGAACTGGTAGAAACCCAAGAACTGGTGAAACAATGACAATCGCTGCAAGTAAAGCTCCTGCTTTCAAAGCAAGCTCAGCATTAAAAAAAGCTGTAAATAAATAATTCAATTATAATAGAAAAACCGATGATTTTATTCATCGGTTTTTGCATCTTGGATTGTAATGTTTAATTGGTAGTTATCTTTAATTTCTGGAATAGCCTGTAAGTAAGTTGTGAGAGTTTGCACAACTTTTTCTTTTGACTTTGTAAGGATTCCATTAGATATAGCATCTTTTTCATTTTTCTTTTTTTCTTTTGTTGCAAAAGATTTATAATCATTAATACTTATTTGATTAAAGATATTTGAAGATTCATCATAGACTTCAATTGAGTTTTCATCAATTTCATGACTTAAAATCTTTGTGGCAGGTAAAGTAATATTTAAATTATTTTGATCTATATCTACTTTAGCTTCATCTAAATTAATTCCTGCTTTAATTGTACCATCATATGTAACAATAAAATTCTTTTGAGTAAGAGGAATATCCCAACCATTGAAAGAAAGTTTATTAGAAAATTTACCAACCTTACTATAATCATAAGAATAAACCGCAAGTTCATTAATTTCAGTTAATTGATTTCTAATTGTTGTTGAAGTAATCTTATCATTTTCTTTACCATCCGCAAATTTCATGCCAGCAAAGAAAATAGCTACAATACATAAAAGAATTGCGATAATTCCACCAATTGCCTTTTTTGATTTTCCAAGTGTATCTAATACTTTCATATCATCACCCGACATCATTATATCATAAATAACAAAAAAGGCTCTATTTACAGAACCTTAAACGTTTATTATTTTACGATTTTACCGTAAACTTCTCTACCACAAGCAGCTGCATTGCTTTCATCTGTATCAATGTGCATTGCTGTAGCATATGAAGCGCTTACACGACAAACAACATCACCAAAAATCAAAGAACGTCCTTCAGTATTGATTTCAACTTTAACGATTTCTTTATCTTTAACACCAAATTTTTCAGCATCTTCAGGTGTTAAGTGAATATGTCTTTTAGCGGCGATGACACCACATGGGATTTCTACTTCACCAGCAGGTCCAACAAGTTTGCATCCAGCAGTTCCTTCGATATCACCTGATTCTCTAATTAAGGCTTGAACACCAATGCTTCTTGCATCTGTTAAAGAAATTTCTACTTGAGTTTCTTTTCTAGTAGGTCCTAAAACAGACATATTTAATTCTCCTTTAGGTCCAATTACTTTTACTCTTTCAACACAAGCAAATTGACCTGGTTGAGATAAATCTTTTTTATTTGTTAATTGATGACCTTCACCAAATAAAGTTGCTAAATCTTTTTCACTTAAGTGAATATGTCTAGCAGAAGTTTCGACAATAAACATATCTTCCATATTTTTCTCCTCTTTCCATATTAATACTATCTTTATTCTACTCTTTTTACTCTTTATTTCCAATAAATTAAAAAAATTTTAAAAATTTTTCATTTACAAACTGAAATAAATTTATTAAATTAGTAAAAAAAGATTATCAAAACAGTGATAAAACATTAAAAAATGTATACAATCTGCTCACTTTTTAGAAAAATCCTAAAAAATACCAAAGTCTTTACACATATTACTAAATGTGCTATTCTAACTATACTAAAAAAGGAGGGAACCTTTATGAACAAAGAAAATCGAGGTTTATATGATCAGTCATTTGAACATGATAACTGCGGAATAGGGGCCGTTGTTAACATCAAAGGATTAAAAACTTATAAAACAGTGGATGATGCTTTAAAAATTGTTGAACAATTAGAACATCGTGCAGGAAAGGATGCCGCTGGAGAAACAGGAGATGGTGTTGGAATTCTGACACAAATTCCTGATGATTATTTCCAAAAAGTTATTAAAGAATTTCAATTACCTAAAAAAGGAAATTATGGGGTTGGTATGTTCTTTATGCCACAAGACGAAAAAATTCGTTTACGTGTGAAAAAGATGTTTGAAACAATTGTAAAAAAAGAAGGACTCATTTTTTTAGGATGGCGTGAAGTACCTACAGTACCTAAAGTATTAGGGAAGAAAGCACTTGATGCAATGCCATTTATTGTCCAAGCTTTTGTAGAAAAATCAAGTGATGTAGAAGCAGGATTAGATTTTGATCGAAAACTTTATCAAGTAAGAAGAATCTTTGAACAAAGTCAATTTGAAGATACGTATGTTTGTTCACTTTCAAGTCGTACAATTGTTTATAAAGGAATGTTCTTAGTTCAACAATTAAGACTATTCTTTAAAGATTTACAAAACAAAGATTATAAAAGTGCGATTGCTTTAGTTCACTCACGTTTCTCTACGAATACAATGCCATCATGGAGAAGAGCACATCCAAATAGATTTATTGTTCACAATGGTGAAATCAATACAATTAAAGGAAATGCCAATAATATGTTATGCCGTGAAGAAAACATGGCAACAGATGCGGTCGATACTACAAAAGTTTATCCAGTAGTAGACGTTAATGGTTCCGATTCAGCAATGTTAGATAATACTTTAGAATTCTTAGTTATGTCAGGGATGGAATTGCCACGTGCTGTCATGATGTGTATTCCAGAACCTTATGAAAATGATAAAAGTATGTCACAAACAAAGAAAGACTTCTATGAATATAATGCGACATTAATGGAACCTTGGGATGGACCAGCTTCAATCTTATTTAGCGATGGAGATATCATGGGGGCTATCTTAGATAGAAATGGTTTAAGACCATCACGCTATTATATTACTAAAGATCATTATCTTGTCTTATCTTCAGAAGTAGGTTCATTAGATATTCCCGCAAGTGATATCGTCTTAAAAGAAAGATTAAGACCAGGAAAAATGTTACTTGTCGATACAGTCAAAGGCGAACTTATTGAAGATGATGTTTTAAAAGAAACATATGCTATAAAACAACCTTATGGAGAATGGTTAGAAAGCAATTTAATTAATTTAAAAGATATGCGTATTCCTAGTGTGCGTGTAGAAAGATATGAAGGGGAAGAACTTACAAAACTTCAAAAAATTCATGGCTATAGTTATGAAGATACAAACTATATTAAAAACTTAGCACTTACAGGAAATGAAAATATTGTCGCAATGGGAAATGATACACCAATTGCTGCTTTATCAACAAAACATCCACCATTATTCAATTACTTTAAACAATTATTTGCTCAAGTAACCAATCCACCAATCGATGCGATTCGTGAAGAAATCATTACTTCTACAAGTATTTGTATTGGTCGTGATGGAAATATGTTGGAAGATAAACCAGAAAACTGTCACTTATTAAAAATCAATCATCCTATTTTAAGTAATACCGATATTTTAAAAATCAAAAACTTGAAAAAAGAAGGATTTAAAGTTGGTGAAGTGAATATTACTTATATCAAAAACACATCTTTAGAAAAAGCTATTGATCGTGTCTTTGTAGAAGTAGATAAACGTTATCATGAAGGATGTAATATTGTTATCTTATCTGATAGAACAGTTGATGATAACCACTTACCAATTCCATCATTACTTGCTGTTGGAGCTGTTAACTCATATTTAGTAAGAACAAAAAAACGTAATAGTTTAGCTTTAATTCTTGAATCTGCTGAACCAAGAGAAGTCCATCATTATGCAACTTTACTTGGTTATGGAGTTTCTGCTATCAATGGTTATTTAGCTCAAGATACAATCTTTGATTTAATCAATCAAGGTTTATTAAATAAGGATTACTATGCAGCTGTTGATGATTATAATAGTGGTATTTTACATGGTATTGTTAAAATTGCTTCTAAAATGGGTATTAGTACAATTCAATCTTATCGTGGATCTCAAAACTTTGAAGCAATTGGATTATCAAGTGATTTAATCAATAAATACTTCCCAAAAACAGTAAGTCGTATTGAAGGAAAAACAATTAAAGATATTGAAGCCGATGTAGAATATCGACATAATCAAGTTTATGATCCATTAGGATTAGATGTTGATGTTACTCTAGATAGTGCTGGAGATCATAAAGAAAGATCAGGAAAAGAAGAACATCTTTATAATCCAGCAACAATTCATAAATTACAACAAGCTACACGTTTAGGTGATTATCAATTATTTAAAGAATATTCAAAAATGATTGATGAAGAAGGATCTCATTTAAATTTAAGAGGTCTTATGAAATTTAAAAAGACAAAATCTATTCCAATTGATGAAGTAGAACCTGTTGAATCAATTGTTAAAAGATTTAAAACAGGAGCAATGTCTTATGGATCAATTTCAAAAGAGGCTCATGAAACAATGGCTATTGCGATGAATCGACTCCATGGTAAATCAAACAGTGGAGAAGGTGGAGAAGATCCAGAAAGATTTGAAACACTTTCTAATGGTGATAGTAAATGTTCTGCCATTAAACAAGTGGCTTCAGGACGTTTTGGTGTTACGAGTGAATACTTATGTAGTGCCAATGAAATTCAAATCAAAATGGCACAAGGGGCAAAACCAGGAGAAGGTGGACACTTACCAGGTGGTAAAGTTTATCCATGGATTGCTAAAACAAGACATTCAACACCAGGAGTAAGTTTAATTTCACCACCACCACATCATGATATTTATTCAATTGAAGATTTAGCGCAATTAATTTATGACTTAAAAAATGCGAATAAAGATGCACGTATTTCAGTCAAACTTGTATCTGAAGCAGGAGTTGGTACTGTTGCAGCTGGTGTTGCTAAAGCCGGTGCGGGTGTTATCCTTATTTCAGGATATGATGGAGGAACCGGAGCTGCTCCTAAAAACTCTGTTTACAATGCTGGACTTCCTTGGGAACTTGGTTTAGCTGAAGCTCATCAAACCTTGATTATGAATGATTTAAGAAGTCGTGTTGTTATTGAAACTGATGGTAAATTAATGACAGGTAGAGATCTTGCAATTGCGACATTACTTGGGGCAGAAGAATTTGGTTTTGCGACAGCACCGCTTGTTACGATGGGATGTGTTATGATGAGAGTTTGTAACTTAGATACATGTCCAGTTGGAGTTGCTACACAAAATCCAATTTTAAGAAAACGTTTTAAAGGTAAACCTGAATATGTGGAAAACTTTATGCGTTTTGTTGCTCAAGAATTAAGAGAATACATGGCTCAACTTGGTTTTAAAACAGTTGATGAAATGGTTGGTCGTAGTGATTTATTAGAAGCAAGAGATGATATTGAAAATATTGATTTATCAAGAATCTTAAATAATCCATATACTTCTAGTAAACATAGTCATCATGAAAAAAATAATGAATATGATTTCAAACTTAATGAAGTAAAAGATACAACAGTACTTTATAAACAATTAAAAGATGCATTAGATAAACATCAAAATAAAGAAATTGATGTCCGTGTGACAAATATTGATCGTTCATTTGGTACACTCTTTGGATCTGAAATCACAAAGAAATATGGAACTTCTTTAGAAGAAGATACTTTTAAAGTTAATTGTTATGGAGCTGGAGGTCAATCATTTGGTGCCTTCATTCCTCAAGGTTTAACATTACATCTTTATGGAGATAGTAATGATTACTTTGGAAAAGGATTATCAGGTGGTAAATTGATTGTTGTTCCACCAAAAGATTCTACAATTACACCAGAAGATAATATTATCATTGGTAACGTTGCTTTATACGGAGCAACTTCGGGTGAAGTTTATATTAATGGGGTTGCAGGTGAAAGATTTGCTGTACGTAACTCAGGAGCTCATGCCGTTGTTGAAGGTATTGGAGATCATGGCCTTGAATATATGACAGGTGGTATGGTTGTTGTTCTAGGAAAAACAGGACGTAACTTTGCAGCTGGTATGTCTGGAGGTATTGCCTATGTTTATGATCCAGATAATACATTCTATGAACATGTTAATAAAGAACTTGTAGAATATAAAAATGTGAAGTCACGTTATGATGAAGATCAATTAAGAGAAATGATTCAAAAGCATTACAAATACACAAATTCAAATGTAGCAAAGAAAATCTTAGATGATTTTGGTAATGAGGTTGCTCACTTTAAAAAAGTTGTTCCTCATGATTATAAGCGTATGATGTCACTTATTAGTTCATTTGAACAACAGGGACTTACAAATGAACAAGCAAAAGTAGAAGCCTTTAATGCTTTTAAGAAAGGAATGTAGATTATGGGAAAGCCAACAGGATTTTTAGAAATAGAAAGACAAGTATCAACAGAAATTGAACCATTAAAACGTATTAAAAACTTTAATGAATTTCATAAACCATTATCTCGTGATGAACAATCATGCCAAGGGGCTCGATGCATGGATTGTGGAGTTCCTTTCTGTCAAAATGGAAAAGTCATTCAAGGAATGGTATCAGGTTGTCCACTTAACAACTTGATTCCTGAATGGAATGACTTGATCTTCCATAAAAATTATAAAGCAGCCCTTAAAAGACTTCTAAAAACAAATAATTTTCCAGAATTTACCTCACGTGTTTGTCCTGCTTTATGTGAAGCAGCCTGTACATGTGGTTTAAATGGAAACTCTGTTACTGTAAGAGAAAATGAAAATGCCATCATTGAAACAGCCTATGCTTCTAATTGGATGCAACCACAACCACCAAAACATCGTATTGATAAAAAGATTGCGGTTATTGGCTCAGGGCCTTCAGGACTTGCAGCAGCGGATCAATTAAATAAAAGAGGTTACCAAGTAACTGTTTTTGAAAGAGAAGATCGTATTGGTGGATTATTAATGTATGGTATTCCAAATATGAAACTTGAAAAACATATCATTGATCGCCGTGTGCATTTAATGGAAGAAGAAGGTGTTGTTTTCAAAACAAAAGCAGGTATTGAAACAAAAAAACAAGTTCAAGAACTTTACAAAGAATTTGATCGTGTTGTTTTAGCTTGTGGAAGTAAAAAAGCAAGAGATATACAAGTACCTGGTAGAGATGCTAAAGGAATTTACTTTGCTGTAGATTATCTTACAAGAATTACAAAATCATTACTTAATAGCCAATTAGAAGATAAGGATTTTGTTGAAACAAAAGATAAAAATGTTCTTGTTATTGGTGGTGGAGATACAGGAAATGACTGTGTTGGTTCAGCCATCCGTTTAGGATGTAAATCAGTTATTCAATTAGAAATGATGCCAGAACCACCCCATGAACGTTTAGATTCAAATCCATGGCCAGAATGGCCTCGTGTTAAAAAGACAGATTATGGACAAAATGAGGCCATTGCTGTTTTTGGAAATGATCCACGTCTTTATCAAACAACAGTTAAAGAATTTATCAAAGATGATAAAGGAAATATCAAACAAGCTATTATTGTTTCACTTGAATCAAAACAAGTTGAAGGTCGCAGACAAATGGTTCCTGTCAAAGGAAGCGAAAAAACACTTGATGTTGATGTTGTTTTAATCGCAGCAGGTTTCATTGGGTGCGAAGACCATGTTGCTAAAGCATTTGATGTAAAACTTACACCACGAGGAAATGTGGCTGATGAAAATTACCAAACAAATCAAAATCAACTTTATGTTGCTGGTGATATGCGTCGAGGACAATCTCTTGTTGTTTGGGCAATAAGAGAAGGACGTGAAGTTGCACGTGCTGTTGATGAAGATTTAATGGGATATTCTAATTTATAGAATATCAAAATAGACTCACAATCATTTTTAGAAAGCCTTGAGGAAACTCAAGGCTTTCTTTTGTAAATAGAATTTACAAGGCATTCATTTTATAAGGATAATTTTGTGAATATTCTTTTAAATGAAATGAGGAAGTTTCTCGCTTTGAATTCTTATGATATAATGTTAAAAAAGAAGACGGAGGTAATATATGGCTTTACAAAAAGACTTTTTATGGGGTGGAGCGTTAGCTGCTCACCAATTTGAGGGAGGAGTATTAAATACTTCTAAAGGATATTCTGTAGCGGATGTTATGACAGCAGGAGCACATGGAGTACCTAGAGAAATCACAGATGGTGTAGTAGAAGGTAAATATTATCCTAACCATATTGGAATTGATTTCTATGGACATTATAAAGAAGATATCGCTATGTTTGCGGATATGGGATTTAAATGTTTTAGAACTTCTATTGCTTGGACAAGAATTTTCCCATTAGGGGATGAAGAAGAACCTAATGAAGAAGGATTACAATTCTATGATGATGTTTTTGATGAATTATTAAAATATGGTATTGAACCTGTTATTACATTATCACATTTTGAAATGCCTTATCATTTAGCTAAAGAATACGGTGGATTTATGAACCGTAAAACAATTGATTTCTTTGTTAAATTTGCAGAAGTATGTTTCAAAAGATATAAAAACAAAGTTAAATATTGGATGACTTTCAATGAAATCAATAACCAAATGAACTTTAAAAATGATATCTTTGGTTGGACAAACAGTGGCGCTCATTTTGGAAACTATGATAATCCAGAAGAAGCAATGTATATCTGTGGACATCATACATTAGTCGCTTCAGCTAAAGCAGTAAAAATTGGTAAAGAAATCAATCCTGATTTCAAAATTGGAAATATGATTGCGATGGTTCCAATTTATCCATTTAGCTGTCGTCCAGCAGATCAAGTATTAGCACAACAACAAATGCATGATCGTTTCTTCTTTTGCGATGTACAATGCCGTGGACATTATCCTGCTTATGCTTTAAAAATGTTTGAAAGAAAAGGATTCAATATCGATATTACAGAAGAAGATAAAAAAGCATTAGCGGAAGGTACTGTTGATTATATTGGATTTAGTTATTATATGACAAATGTTGTAGATTCAACAGTAAATAAAGATGTTTCAAAAGCAACAGATGGTTCAAGTGAACATTCAGTTAAAAACCCATATATTAAAGAATCTGATTGGGGATGGGCTATTGATCCAGAAGGATTAAGATATGCTTTAAATATGTTCTACGAAAGATATGAAAAACCATTATTTATTGTAGAAAATGGTTTTGGTGCTATTGATGTTAAAGAAGAAGATGGTTCTTGTCATGATCCATATCGTATTGATTATTTAAGAGCACATATCGAAGAAATGAAAAAAGCTGTTGAAGAAGATGGTGTTGATTTAATGGGATACACTCCTTGGGGATGTATTGACTGTGTTTCATTTACAACAGGTGAAATGAAAAAACGTTACGGATTTATCTATGTAGATAGAGATAATGAAGGTAATGGTACACTTGAAAGAAGCAAAAAAGATTCTTATGATTGGTATAAGAAAGTTATTGCTTCTAACGGTGAAGAACTTTAAAAGAAAAACTTCCTAATTAAGTTTAGGAAGTTTTTTATTTATTGACAAATATTTACTAAATAACATATTTAATTTAGTAAATAAAAATAAAATTAACACTATACAATAATTGTAAATATACTTATAATAGCTAAATTTAGTGAAAATATACGTATAAATAAGTAATGTATGTATTGACATTTACTAAAAATATGTAATAATACTTATTTGTAAGCGGTAACAATTAAAAAGGAAAGGGAAAATGTATGAAAAATAAAAAAGTTACAAAAGTTGTTTTATCCGTATTGACATCAATGTCAATGCTTAGCTCTTATTCAGCAATGGTATTTGCTGGGAATACAAATCAAGGTACAACGTCACAAGTGACTCATGAACATGATTTGGTAAAATTAAATCGTAATAATGATTTAATTATTAATGGTGGCTTTGACAATAATGGATCCTCATGGAGAAAATCGGGTACAGGAACATTTGAAAATGATAATGGTAATTATTATGGAAAATTGCCATCAAATTCTAATAATGCAGCAGTTTTTCAAAATGTGAGTTTTAAGAAAAATACAGATTATGTCGTTAGAGCAAAAGTAAAGATTTCAAATGGTAAAGGACAAGTATTTTTAGCAGTAAAAGATAATGATTTAAGTGCAGGATTAAAAGATATTAATGGAAATGCTATTGAGACAACAATTTCTTCATCAGAAGATAAAGCTGGTCAATATCAAGATGTAGAATTTACTTTTAATTCTGGAGATAACACATCTGGATCTATTGCATTTATTAAATGGACAGAAACAAATGGAAATCAAGATATTATTAATGAAGAAGTATGGGTTGATGATGTATCTGTTAAAGCGAAAAATGAAGCTACAGAAGATGATAACTATGAAATGGTTTGGGCAGATGATTTTAATAAAACAGAATTAGATACATCAAAATGGGATTATGAATTAGGATCTATTAGAGGAGTTGAACAAGAACACTATGTTAATGATCCTGAAAATGTCTATGTTAAAGATGGGCAATTAGTATTACAAGTTACTAATCGCGATAAAGAAGACCAATATAAAAATCCTAGAGGAAATAGACAAGTCATCTATAATTCAGGAAGTATTAGAACGCATGGTAAGCAAGAATTTTTATATGGAAGAATTGAAATGAAAGCTAAACTACCTAAAGGAAAAGGTGCTTTCCCGGCATTTTGGACATTAGGTTCTGATTTTACATTAGATGGAAGAATTAGTAGTGAACAAGGTGCTCCTTGGCCTGTTTGTGGTGAAATTGATATTATGGAAATGATAGGTGCTGCAGATGGTGACGCAGGTGGAAATAGTAATCGTAAAGTTTATCAAACTTTACATGCAGGATCGGCTGCTGATGTAGATCATTCAAAATCAGTTTCAACTTATACCTTGCCAGAAGGGATCTTCAATGATGATTATCATATTTTTGGTGTTGACTGGTCAAAAAATAAATTAGAATTTTATGTGGATGATAAAATCGTAGGTTCTTTCGATTACGGTGACAATGAAGAATATAAAAGATGTTTTAACCGCCCACAATATATTCAATTAAATTTAGCTACTGGTGGAAACTGGGCTGGAGATGCTGGAAATGATCTTGCAGGTCAAAAATATGAAGTAGATTATGTTTATTATGGACAAAATGCTCAACAAAAAGCAGATTCAGAAGAATATTATAAAAATGCGATAAAAATTAGTGGAGAACATGACGTGACAATGACAGAAGGAGAAATGCCTAATTTATTAGAAGGTGTGACTTCTGATCAAGATAGTATTTTAGATTATTCTATTGATAATGAATATTCATTTAAAACAAAAGGTGGTTTAACTTCGGTTGATTTAGTATGCTCAGGTAAAAATGATAAACAAAGTTTAAAGAAATTAAGACCTGGGAAATATAATTTATACTACACAGCAAGAAGTAGTACAGATTCTACAAAACCAGCCACAAGAAGAACGGTTATTCTTACTGTTTTACCAAATGGTAAACAAGATTTAATAGAATTAGATAGAGAACTTATTAAAAACGGTTCTTTTGAAGATGGAGATAATCCTTCGACAGGTTATCAAATTAGTAGTCGTACATCATGGGATGTTACAAATGCCCAATTTACAAAATATCCAGGATGTGCTAATGAAGGAAATTGGTGTGGTTTTTTACCAGAAAATAGTGGAAATGCGAATATTTACCAATATGTTAATTTAAAGAAAAATACAAAATATAAATTAAAAGCTAAAGTGCAATTAACAGAAGTAGGACAAACAATGTTTGTCAACTTAAAAAAGAACGCACAAAATCTTGTAAATGGCAATGAAGTTACAGTAAAATGTACAGAAGAAAATAAAGGACAATATCAAGATGTAGAACTAAATATTGATACAGGAAATGAAGAAAGCATATTTGGAGATGCAAATACTGCAAATTTAACAGTTTGTTTCATGAAATGGACGGAATCAACAAGCGATGCTACATATAGAGGAAAAGTATTTGTTGATGATGTTTCATTGACAGAAGTTAGAAATGAAGATGACAATTATAATCTTGTATGGGCTGATGAATTTAATGAAACTGAATTAGATAAAAATAATTGGGGTTATGAATTAGGACATATCCGTGGTTTAGAACAACAACATTATACAAATAGTAAAGATAATGTTTATCTTGAAGATGGAAATTTAGTTATTAAAGCAACAAATAGAAAAACAGAAGATCAATATGAAGTAACACAAGGAGATACAACAAGAAAAGTTATTTATGATTCAGGAAGTGTAAGAACTCATGGTAAACAAGAATTCTTATATGGAAGAATTGAAATGAAAGCTAAATTACCTAAAGGTCAAGCAGTATTCCCAGCATTTTGGACATTAGGTTCTGATTTTCATTTAGATGGTAACATTGCTCAAGGTATTGGATGGCCTGATAGTGGTGAAATAGATATCATGGAATTAATTGGTAATGGAACTGCTGGTGGGTTTAATGGTAATAGACAAGTTTATCAAACGCTTCATTATGGTACTAATGGTGAAGATGATGGAAAGTATGCTGGACATGGTACTTGCTATACACTACCAAGTGGAATTTTCAATGATGATTATCATGTGTTTGGAATTAATTGGTCTAAAGGTAAAATAGAATGGTATGTAGATGATCAAATTGTTAGAACAGTTGATTATAGTGATGATCAAAGAGCTTTAGAATGTATTGATAGACCACAATATATTGAATTTAATTTGGCTTTAGGTGGGGCTTGGCCTGGTGCTGCAGGTGAAAACTTAGCAGGAACAAAATATGAAGTTGATTATGTTCGCTATGCTAGAAATGAGCAACAACAAAAAGATGCAGATACTTTCTATGCAAATGCTTATAAAATTAATGGTGAAAAAGATGTGACAATGACAGAAGGTGAAACACCAGATTTATTAGCTGGAATTACTTCTGATAAGGAAAGCATAGTCGATTATTCTATTAATGACGAACCAATGTTCACAAATGTTGGTGGAAACACACATGTATCACTATTATGTACAGGAAAAAATGATACAGAATCACTAAAATCATTAAAACCAGGATCATATAATTTATACTATACAGCTTATAAAGAAGGAGATACAGTTAGTGCAAGAACAAGAAGACAAGTTTCACTTACTGTTGAAGAAAGAACTTTTGAAAAAGATTTAGCAAAATCACAATTAGAATTAAATGGGGCTATCGGTAGCACATTAGAAACAATTAAATTACCTGATGGATGGGAATTTGTTGATCCAAAAGAAAAAATCTCAGAAGAATATCAGGAAGTAGATGTTATTTATCCAGCAATTGGTGGAAAAGTAGGTAAAGCTATTATTAATGGTTATGAAAAAGCAGTTATTGTAAGTGGTGAAAATACTAAGTTAGAATATAATGAATCAAAGCCATTAGAAATTACAATCAATGTATCTGCAAGAAATATTCAAAAAGTATTGGTAGATGAAAAAGAAATTGATACAAAATACTACACAATTGAAAATATTTCACGAGCAGTCAATGGTAATTCAAAAGTTGTATTAACTAATGAATATTTAAAAACTTTAAGTAGTGGAGAACATAAAGTAGAAATTCAAACAACTGCTGGAAATGTAGATACAATATTTACAGTTGTTAAATCAAATTCTGGAAAAGATGATAACGAAAATCCAAATCCAGGAACAGGAAAAGATGATAATGAAAAACCAAACCCAGGAACAGGTAGTGATGATAATCAAAAACCAAATACTGGTACAGAAAATAAAGATAGTCAAACAAATGTAGATAATAAGAAAAACGAAAGTGTTGAAGGTGTGTCAAATACAAATAAAGAAACTACTAAAAATGCACAAACAACAACTCAAAAGAGTACAAAAACAGGTGATCAAGCACCAGTTGAAATCTTCATTGGTTGTTGCTTAGTATCATTTATCGCAATTATCGCATTAAAAAAGAAAAAAGCATTAAAATAGAAATATAGTCATACAGAAGCCAGAACATAATCTGGCTTTTTGTATTAAAATAGAAACAATTTAATTGACTTTATAACAAGAGTTTGATATTCTTTGAAAGAAAAATGAATAAATGGTAGAGGTGCATGAATCAAGAGTACTCTTTAATAATGTTTGGTGACAGTTAAAGAGGAAAGGGAAACGTGCCGAAGAGAATAAAAGCACCAACTTTTATTTATCTGGGAAATTATAGAATATGTAATTTCTTGTCACTTTTTAGTGGAGAGCTATCTTGTATGTAAGTACTTTGATTGCCTCAAAGTGCTTTTTTTATGGAGGAAAAGATGAATTTTGTAAGTACAGTATGGGCGTTATTACCGCCAATTATTGCGATTGTTTTTGCGTTAAAAACCAAAGAAGTATATCTATCTTTATTATTAGGTATTGTGACAGGGACACTTTTATTAACGAACTTTCATATTGTAGAAAGTATGAATTTGTTATTTGATACGGTTGTTAATTGCTTGAGCAAACCTTCTAATATTGGTATCTTAATGTTTCTAGTGATGCTAGGAATGATTGTGACTTTAATGACTAAAAGTGGGGGAAGTCAAGCTTATGGAAAATGGGCAAAGAAGAAAATGAAATCCTCAAAGCAATCACTTTTTTCTACTTTTGTTTTAGGTGTGGTGATCTTTGTTGATGATTATTTTAACTGTTTAACAGTAGGAAGTGTTATGCGTGAAATTACCGATGAATTTAAAGTCTCTCGTGCAATGCTTGCTTATATTATTGATAGTACAGCAGCACCTATTTGTATTATTGCACCAATTTCATCATGGGCTGCTGCTGTCAGTGGCTATACTTCGGGAGATGGATTTCAACTCTTTTTAAATACGATTCCCTTTAATCTATATGCCCTTCTTACAGTTGTAATGGTATGTTATGTTATAAAAAGTGAATTTCTTGTAGGTAAAATGAGAAAACATGAGCTTGCCGCTAAAGAAGGTGATATTCATTTTGGGGATGATTCTTATCAAACTGGTGAAGAAATTTCTTATAATAAAAATGGTAAAGTAATAGATCTTATTTTACCTGTTATTGTTTTAATTTTTAGTTGTATTGTTGGGATGATCTATACAGGTGGCTTTTTTGATGGAAAAGATTTAATTACGGCTTTTAGTCAATGTGAAGCATCAAGAGGACTTGTTTATGGAACATTCTTTACTATTATTTTTGTCTTTGTTCTTTATATTCCTCGTAAAGTTGTTTCTTATAATGAATTTGTTGAATGTATTCCAGAAGGGTTTAAAGCTATGGTACCCTCTATCTTAATTCTTGTACTTGCCTGGTCTTTAGGGGACCTTGTATCAAATCAATTACAGGCTGGAACATTTGTTTATAATACATTACAATCAGCTTCAATTTCAACCGCAATTCTACCGGCATGTTTATTTGTTGTTGGAGCGGGGTTATCTTTTTCAACAGGAACATCTTGGGGAACGTTTGGTATTTTAATTCCTATGGCAACCTCTTTATTTCCAGAAGGTTCAACAATGTTAGTTATTTCTATTGCATCTATTTTAGCGGGGGCAGTTTGTGGAGATCATATTTCACCTATCTCTGATACGACAATTATGGCTTCAACAGGAGCACAATGTAATCATTTATATCATGTTACAACACAGATTCCATATGCTTTAATTGTTTCAAGTGCATGTTTTATAGGTTATTTAGTAGCTGGATTTACACAAAATATGTTACTTACTTTAGTTGTTTCGTTTGTTTCTTTAGGATTGATTATTTTAGGAATACGTATTTATCAAAAAAGAAAGTATTAAAAACTTTTGAACTTCAAAATATAATATGTTATAGTGTTGCCGGTGATAAAAATGAAAAGAAAGATTTCTCTAATTATAAAATTCATTGCAATACTTTCTTCTGTTTATGGAATGTTGCAATCTTTAGATCATTGGATGTTTTTTACGTACTTTACGAATTTATCAAATATCTTTATTGATCTTTGTCTTTTAATCTTTTTGATTTATGATTTAAAGAAAACAAAATATATTTCACAAGGAATGTATTTGATTAAATTTATGGGAACAATATCCATTACCCTTACATTCTTTGTCTATCTGCTTTTATTAGCACCAACCAATAGTCATGGTTTTATCGGTGCTTATTTAAATAATGGTGCAGGAAGTTTATGTGTACATTTTATAACCCCAGTTCTAGCAATCATTGATTTTATTTTCTTTAGTGAAAAATATCTTCCTGAAAAAAGACATGTCTTTTATTCGGTTATTCCACCGCTTGTTTATGTTGGTTATGTTATTATTCTAGGACAAGTATTTCGTGTACGTTGGTATGGCGATATGTTAGCACCCTATAATTTTTTAAACTATGGTGCTTCTACAGGATGGTTTGGTTTTGATTTATCTTTATTAGGTTCTAAAACATTAGGAATTGGGACATTTTATATGATTGTAGTTTTATTGATTATTTTTATTGGATTAGGAAAATTCTTTTTAAAAATCAAGAAAACAAAGAAAGATTTTTATTAATTAAAGATATTTATCTAAAAAATTGTAATAATTTGGGAATTGACCATTTATTACAATTTTTTTGTTATGATAGTCAAGCTTTAATGAATTATTTTTATAATATGAAAATGAATTGAGCATAAAAAGAAATATGATAAGATGGTAAAGGTTTAGGAGGGGATTTTATGGACATCATGGTTGTCTTCCAAACGATGTTAAAATTATTTTTATTACTTGTTTTAGGATTTGTTTTATTTAAATGTCATATCTTTGATGAATATACAAATAAAAAAATATCAGCATTAATTGTCAATGTGGCATCACCAATGCTTATTATTAGTTCTATTGCAGGAGTAGAAGGAAATGATAAAAGTATTGTCTTTTTAATGATAGGGGCAGGTATTTTAATGTACATAGGATTTATTATTCTTGGAAAGATTATAAATCGTATCTTCCCATTTCCTAAAAAAGATTGGCCTGTTTATGAATGTATGGTTGTTTTTGCGAATACAGGATTTATGGGATATCCTGTTTTATTAGATGTCTTTGGACAAGAAGCTGTTTTTTACGCATCGCTTATTCACATGGCATTTAATTTCTTTGTGTATACCTATGCGATTTTGTGTCTTACAAAAAGTGATGATAGTGAATTTAAATTAAATTTTAAACAATTACTTACACCAGGAATTGTTTTGATTTTTATAGGAATCTTAATTTACTTATTTGATATGCAACTTCCAAGTGTACTAATGGATACCATTAATAGTATTGGTTCACTGACAGCACCACTTTCAATGATGATGATTGGTTCATCATTAGCAGTTTACCCAATTAAAGATAGTTTTACAGATTGGCGTAGTTATGTCTTTGCTTTTGTACGTTTAATAATTGTACCATTTATGACAATGATAGTTTGTCGTTTACTTCATATCAATCCTTACTATGCAAACATTACAATCATTACTAATGCTATGCCAGTAGGATCAATGGTATTAATGCTTGCAACACAATATAATGCAAATGTCAAAATCGTAACAAAAAATATTGTTGTTTCAACTTTATTATCAGTTATTACTATTCCAATTGTTGTTGCAACAATGTTGTTATAGGAGAAGTCTATGAATTATAAAATTTATGAACAATTACCTCAAGAAGCAAAAGATATTAGAATAAAAGTCTTTATGGAAGAACAAGGCTTTAAAGATGAATTTGATGATTTAGATCAAGAATGTAGACATCTAGTTGTCTTTGATCAAAATAAACCCATTGGAACATGTCGCTATTATTATGATGATTCTTTACATGCCAATGTCATTGGTAGAATAGCAGTTATTAAAGAATATCGAGGTAAAAAAGTAGGACAATATATTGTACAAAGTGCTTGTTCATTATTAAAAGGAACAGTATGTTTACATGCACAACTACAAGCAAAAGGCTTCTATGAAAAACTAGGCTTTAAAGCATATGGTGAAATAGATTATGATGAAGATTGTCCCCATACATGGATGAAAAAATAAAAGAGACATCAACTTTAAGATTATATTCTTAAGTTGGTGTTTTTATTTTGCATATAATTTTTGTATGTGAAATTGACAAATAAGAGGGAAAGAAGTATATTATAGATAGATGAGACTTGTGGTCTCAAAAAAACGTTGCTTGCTCAATTTAAAGTAACGATTATTTATTAGTTTTATATGAGACATGCGGTATCAACATTTAATGGTGAAGGAGGAAAAAATATGAATAAGAAACTCATTACAATGCTTGTAACATTTTGCTTTATGCTACTATTAGCGCCAGTTTCAGTAATGGCGGTAACACCAACGAATGCACCAATCGTCATTGATGTAGGAGGTGCAAATGTTGAAAATGAAAACTATAAAATTACAGATACAGGCATTAATATTCGTAAAAGAGATGTTAATTATGAATTGACAGGTACGACTGATAAACAAATTAATTTTTGGGGAAGTAATAATCCTAATGAAGTTGATCAAGCTTTTTATTTAAAACTTAATAATTTAGTATGTAATGGGGGCTTTATAGTACAAAATAGCCCTGTGAAGATGGTAGTTGAAGTGCCTAAAGATACAAATAATAAACTAAAAAGAATTTCAGCTAATGATTTAACTATATATGGATCAGGAGTATTGAATACAGAAGGTTTTACTGTAACACAAAAAACATCTTATATGGATAGTGCACTTCATGTTACGGATACAACAATCAATGTAAATGTGGCACGAAATTCGGCTGAATGGAATGGAAAATGTGTGATATCAGGAAATGCGGTTCTTACATATACAGGAAATGGAACATACGCGCCTTTACAATTGGGAGTAAAGAATGGGGATACAACTCATTCGGTTTTATTAGAAGATAACGCGAAACTTATTTGTTTACAAGATGATCCTGAAACGCCATCGGAATATTCTGTTTCAGGACTAGAATCATTTGGTGCACCTATAACTTTAAAAGATAATAGTTATTTAGAAGCGGAAGCAAAATCATCAACAGGAAAATATGCTGGTTTTGGAATTATTTCTTCTTCTCCTATGAAAGTGCTTGGAAATTCTAAAGTAGTGGCTAAAGGCTATGATGCTGCTTTAAGCGTAGATAATGATTTAGAAATTAATGGTGGAGCTATTAAGGTAGTAAGTAAAGAAAGCAACGGTATTTATGCGAATAATTTAAAAATTGAAAATGCACAAATTGAAGCTGAAGGATACTATCCTGCTTTATTTGGAAAAAATGCTTTATCTATTTCAAATAGTACAATTAATGCAACTAGTACAGGTGATATCGCAATCTTTACAAGAGGTAATCTTTCTATAGAAAACAGTAAAGTAGAAGCTAATGCTCCACAAGATAAAAGAGGAATAAAAGCTAGAAAAACAACAACAATTAATCAATCTTGGATAACAACAACAGGAGATGAATCTTATGATTCTATTAATGATAGTGTTCTTTTCAATGGTAATGATGGTAAAGTTATTGGTAATGTCACTGTAATCGGTGAAGAAACGGTTTCATCTGAAAAAACTTTAATAATATCAGAAGGAACAACATTAACAATTCCCGATAAAGCTAAATTTACGAACAATGGTACGGTTGTTGTAAATGGCACAATTATAAATAATGGGCAAATTACTTGTACAAATCATTCAGGTGGAAAAGCTACTTGCATACAAAAAGCTGTTTGTGAACTTTGTAATCAAGAATATGGTGATTTATTAGAACATAATTATTCTACAAAATGGATGAATAATGAAGAAATTCATTGGCAAGAATGTACAGTATGTCATAATCATAAAGATGAATCGAAACATATATTTGATGATGATAAAGATACTGTTTGTAATGTTTGTGGATATGAAAGAATGGTAAATATCAAAACGCCTAAAATTATAAAAGGTCAAAATAGTAAATGGAAAAAAGATAGCAAAATAGATTTTGTATTTGTTTCAGATGCAGATTATTCTGATTTTGTAAGTGTATCTATTGATGGTAAGATAATTGATTCAAAGAATTATGTATCTAAAGAAGGAAGTACGATTATCACATTAAAAAGTGATTATTTAAATACTTTATCAGTTGGAAAACATACAATAAGTATTAATTCAACAACAGGAAGTGCATCTACTGAATTTATTATTGAATCAAATGTGGTGGAAATACCTGTAAAAGATGATAATAAAAAGAATGATTCAACATCAAATAATCAAGAAACAGTAAAACCAGTAGTAAAAGCTGAAAATAAACAAGAAGTTAAAAAAGTAAAAACAGGTGATGATGAAAATATTATAGGTATTGCTTTATTATTGTTAGGAAGTTTAGTTGTTTTAACTTATATTAGAAAAAAGAAAATAGATTAAAATAAATATCGTCCCATGAGGGGCGATATTTTGCAATATGCTTATAAAAAACTTATTTTGCATAAAATTGACAAACAAAATAGAAGAAAATATAATAAATATAGAAGAGATATGTAGTCTCAATAAAAATGATAATTGTTGTTAAAAGACAGCAATTATTTAATAATTTAATTTGAGACTGCAGGTATCATTGAAAATAATTATTGGGAGGAAAGCGTATGAAAGCAATTAAGAAAATAATGGTTGCAGTATTATTATCATTATCCATGGTTGTGTCATTTGTGCCTATGAATGTATTTGCGGTAGAAGCAGTAGATATATGGGATGGGACAGCTGATACAAGTTGGTATGTCGGGCATGAAGTAGATAGTGAATATCATATTACAACCGCAGAACAACTTGCGGGGTTGGCTCAACTAGTCAATGGTAATATATTATTTAAAGATAAAACGATCTATTTAGATAATGATTTGGACCTTTCAGGGCATCAATGGATATCTATTGGAAATGGTAGTAATTTTAGTCAATATTTTGGCGGTACTTTTGATGGTCAATATCACAAAATAATGAATTTGTATCATCACTATACAGGAGAAGATTTAACACGAAATGGATTGTTTGGCGTTATATCTTCTGGTGGAATTGTGAAAAATTTGATGGTTACGAATGCTGATATTGTTTCGAATGATTGTTCTCTACTTGCTGGTATTTTGGCAGATTGGGTCAATGGTGGTATAGTTGAAAACTGTTATACAAGTGGAAAAATTGAAAATGATGTTGGTGATAAGATGCTAGGTGGTTTAATAGGGCAATGCACTTGGAGTACACAGGTAAAAGGTTGTGCTTCAAATGCTACAGTTATTAGTACTGAACCTAGCGAGGATAGTGTCGATACTGTAGGAGGATTAATTGGACAATGGGAAAACTCTGAGAGTAGTTCACAAATTATCGATTGCTGGTTTGGAGGTTCTGTTTCTTGCCAAAATATTTATTCAGCTGTCGGTGGCATTCTCGGCGCAAATTTTGATTTTAATGGGAATCCAGGTGTAATAATTAAAAATTGTATGGTAGCGACAAAAAATATTAATTGTGCAGAACCAGGCAATATCACTTGGATTGCAGCTGTTGCAGTAGCTAATATTACAAATTGTATTTGGCCAGATAGAGCACTTGATGATCCGGATAATAATTATAATGCAATTGTAAAACTTGTTGTAGACTGGGATGCAGGTACTGCATCCGCAGATCCAAACTTTGATCAGTCTATCTGTGGAAGAGAAAGTTCTAATTTTTCTTCTGCTAACGTACTTACTGATCTTCGAAATAATGCAAGTACAGGAATTGAATGGGTAGTAGGAATTAATCATCCAACATTTATATGGGATAAATTAAATATTTTAGCTGATTACACAAAAGTAAATGAAGCGATTGCGAATGCTCAAAAAATAGATGCTAATTTATATTCTAACTATTCTATTGTAGAAGATGCAATTAATGCAGTTGATCATGCAAAAAGTAAACAAGAACAAGTAACAGTAGATAGTTACGCAGATGCAATTAATAAGGCAATAAGTGAATTAAAATATAAAGATGCTGATTATACAAAAGTCAATGAAGCAAAAGCTAAAGTACCAAGTGATTTAAGTATCTATACAGATGAAACAGTAAAAGCCTTAAAAGATGCACTTGCATTAGTAGAAGAAGGAAAGAATATTACGGAACAAACAACAGTAGATGGTTATGCAGATGCAATTAATAAAGCTATTGAAGGACTTGTAAAGAAAAATATTTCTTATAAAGTTATTGAAGGTGAAGGAGAAACTTTTGTTAAAGAAAGTGGAAAAGATATTTTAATAAGAATAGATCATGAATATACAGAAAATGTAAAAGTAGAAGTAGATGATCAAGAAGTTGATAAAGTACATTATAAAGTAACAAAAGGTTCTACAATTATTACTTTTGATGATATGTATTTAAATACACTTGCTGTAGGAACACATCATGTAAAAGTAACATTTGAAGATGGTATAGCTACAACAACTTTACTCATCAAAGAACAAACAAAAGATGATAATAAAAAGAATGATTCAACATCAAATAATCAAGAAACAGTAAAACCAGTAGTAAAAGCTGAAAATAAACAAGAAGTTAAAAAAGTAAAAACAGGGGATGATGAAAATATTATAGGTGTTGTTTTATTATTGATAGGAAGTTTAGTTGTTTTAACTTATATTAGAAAAAAGAAAATAGAATAAAATAAATATCGTCCCATGAGGGGCGATATTTTACAATATGCTTATAAAAATCTTTGACAAATAAATGATGAAGTGGTTTAATACAAATAAATACAGTGAAAAGAAGTAGTAGATGATTAAAATATAGGTAGAGAGCTTTTGGTTGGTGAAAAAAAGTTATGTTTGATGATTGAATTCCTCTTGGAGTAGAATATTGAAGTAAGTAGATATCTCCGGTGACACCCGTTAACGTGTATGAGTATGTAGGTACTTAGTAAGGTTATTATTGTGAGATAATAACGAAGTAAGGTGGTAACGCGATGGTCTCTTTCGTCCTTATGGGATGAAGAGACTTTTTTATTAGTATATATGGGGGAAATAAAAATGGAAAAAAGAATTACAGGACATACAGAATTATTAGGACTTATTGCTACACCAATTAGACATTCTAAATCACCAGTGATGCACAATGCTGCATGCCGGGCATTAGGTTTAGATTATGCTTATTTAGCTTTCGATATTCAACCAGATCAATTAGAAGATGCGGTTAAGGGTTTCAAAGCTTTAAATGTAAGAGGATGGAATGTTTCTATGCCTTATAAAACATCTATTGGTCAATATTTAGATCATATTACACCAATTGCGAAAATGTGTGGAGCTATCAATACAGTTATTAATGATAATGGTGTTTTAACTGGAACAATTACAGATGGTACAGGTTATATGAATGCTTTAAAAGATCAAGGAATTGATATCATTGGTAAAAAGATGACAATTGTTGGTGCTGGGGGAGCAGCAACAGCAATCGTCATGCAAGCTGCATTAGATGGTGTTAAAGAAATCAGTATTTTTAATATTAAAGATGCTTCATGGAATCGTGCTTTAGAAAATGTTGAAAAAATTAATTCACAAACAAAATGTAAAGCACAATTATTTGATTTAAATGATCATGAAACATTAAGAAAAGAAATTAATGAATCAGCAATCTTCACAAATGCGACAAATGTAGGAATGGGTAAATTAGAAGGACAAATGGTTTTACCAGATACTTCTTATTTAAGAAAAGATTTAATTGTTTCTGATGTTATTTATATGCCGGAAAAAACAAAATTACTAGAAGAAGCTGAAAAAGTTGGATGTCAAACAATTAATGGTTTAGGAATGATGCTTTATCAAGGAGCTGCTTCATTTAAATTATGGACAGATCAAGATATGCCAATTGATAAAGTGAAAGAAGCTTTAGACTTTTAAGAAAGTTATTTGAGAGGTTTAACACAATGTTAGACTTCTTTTTCTTTTTAAGAAATAAGTTTTGTTTTTTTAGTGTCTTTGTTATAATAAACGCAAAAGGTAGGTATAAAAATGTATAAATTAATAGCGTTAGATTTAGATGGAACATTAACAGATAAAAATAAAAATATTTTAGAAGAAACAAAACAAGAACTTATTAAATTAGCACAAAAAGGAATTATCATTGTTTTAGCTTCAGGAAGACCAACAGCTGGTATCTTTAAAGAAGCAAAAGAATTAACTTTAGATAAAGTTGGAGGATATTTATTATCATTCAATGGGGCAAGAGTTTTAGATTATAAAACAAATGAAGTTGTTTATGAACAAACTCTTTCAAGTGAAGTAGCTCATGAAATGTATGATCGTGCAAAAGCTTTTGGTTTATCACCACTTACATACAATGCGACTGAAATTATTACAGAAGATATTGGTGATCATTGGATTCAATTAGAAAGCTTTACAACAAAAATGAATATCAAACATGTTCAAGATTTTAAAAAAGAAGTGAACTTTGATGTCAATAAAGTATTAATTACTGGAGAACCCGCATATGTTGCACAAATTCTTGATGAATTTAAAGCACCTTATGAAGGTAAGATGTCTATTTATCGTAGTGATCCTTACTTTATTGAATGTATGGCTAATGGAATTGATAAAGCAGCTTCTTTAGATGTTTTATGTAAGAAATTAGGAATTAAACAAGACGAAACAATTGCTTTTGGTGATGGATATAATGATTTATCTTTAATTGAATATTGTGGTTATGGTGTTGCTATGGAAAATGCAGTTGATGAAGTAAAAGAAAGAGCAAACTATATTACTTTATCAAATAATGATAATGGGATTGCTTATTGTTTAAAACAACTAGAAGAAAAAGGCCTTATTTAAACTCTTAAGAAATTAAGAGTTTTTTAAAATGATTAGAAAACAAATTGATTTCCATAGTGAAGAAATAAACAAAATAAGAACACTTTACCAACAAGCTTTTCCTAAAAATGAACAAACGAATCTTACTTGGCTTTTTGATGATCTTCATAAAGGAATTATTTATGGTTATTATCAAGAAGAAAAACTTATTGGCTTTACCATATTATGTATTCATCATCAAATTGTAAGTATTCTCTATCTTGCGGTTAAAGAAGAATATCGAAATCTTGGATACGGTAGTATGATTTTAGAAGATCTTTCTAAAAAATATGTTTCAAATAGGATCATGCTTGATATTGAACAAATTAAAGAATGTAAAAACAAGGAACAAAGAATTAAAAGAAAACAATTCTATTTAAGAAATGGATTTCAAGAAACGAAAGTATGTTATACATGGCAAAAAGAAGATTATATTATTTTATGTAAAAATGGTATGATTGGTGATAAGGAATTTTGGAGTTTTTGGAATTCTTTAAAAAGGAGACAAGATGAAATTAATAGAACCAAAGCTTAGTTATATTGAAAAGACAACATTTGATGAATGTTTGAAAGAAATGAAGTTTCAAGATATTCATATTGATGAAAATTATGAAAGAGAAATTAATTTAGATCATCTTACTTTTGATGGCTGTCTTTTTGAAAATATTGATTTTAATATCATTCAATTAAATCATATTGATTTAATTGATGTGACTTTTGATAAATGTGATTTATCAAATCAAAACTTCGATCATCAATATTTAAATCGTGTTCAATTTAAAAACTGTAAACTTACAGGAACCACTTTTATTGAAACAAATTTAAAAGATGTGCTTTTTGAAAACTGTCAAGGACGATACAGTAATTATGCTTCTTCATCACTTCAAAATATTTATTTTAAACATACTGATTTACAAGAAGCTTCTTTCTATGATACGCATTGTAAAAAAATAGAATTAAAAGACACATCTTTAATACGATGTGAACTTACTTCTTTACATCATAAAGGTTTAGATGTATCAAGTTGTCAAATTCAAGGAGCTTTGTTTGATTTACAAAGTTTAAAGAATCTTGTTATTAATGATTTTCAAGCGGTTGATTTAATTGGAATTTTAGGTGTTAAAGTAAAATAAGAAAAAAGGTGAAACAATGAAAGAAATAAAAATCACAGATATTTCTGGTGTTAAAGTAGGACAAGTTGAAGATATACAAGCAGCGACAGGGTGCAGTGTCGTAATAGTTGAAAAAGGAGCTACAGCGGGTGTTGATGTTCGTGGTGGTGGACCAGCAACAAGAGAAACCGATTTACTTAATCCAATTAATATGGTTCAACAAATTCATGCGGTGATGTTAAGTGGGGGTAGTGCTTTTGGCTTAGATGCTGCAAGTGGAGCCATGCAGTATTTAGAAGAACATGATGTTGGTTTTGATATGTCGGTTGCGAGAGTACCGATTGTTTGTGGGGCTTCTCTTTTTGATTTATCAGTAGGAAATCCTCATGTAAGACCGGATAAACATATGGGCTATTTAGCTTGTAAAGATAGTGAAAATAATGAAATCAAAGAAGGAAACTATGGTGCTGGTTGTGGGGCCAGTGTTGGTAAACTTTTAGGTTTCGATCATGCCATGAAAGGTGGTATTGGAACTTATGGTTTACAAGTAGGTGCTATTCAAGTGGCAGGACTTGTGGCTGTCAATGCCTGTGGAAATGTAGTCGATCATGAGAGTCATAAAATGTTGGCAGGAATTTATGATAAAAAGACACAACAGGTTATTTCTACTAAAGATGTTTTATTGAAACAAATGGATCAAATTCGAAAACTTCCTGATGGTAATACAACAATTGGGTGTATTGTTACTAATGTCAAGTTAAATAAAGCACAATGTACAAAACTGGCGGGAATTTGTCATGATGGTTATGCCCGCTCTATTCAACCTGTTCATACTATGAGTGATGGGGATACTATTTTTGTCCTAAGTACCAATGAAGTTGAAGGAATGGTAGATGCGGTGGGTGTTCTTGCAAGTGAAGTGACATCGATGTGTATTAAACGTGCCATTTTAAAGGCAAAAAGTGCTTATGGCTTAAAAGCTTTTTCTGATTTGAAAAATAGATGATTTTGTCATATAATTCTCTCGTTCACTTATTTTGATATTAAAAGAGATCGAAAGACTTTTATTAAGACATTCGAAATGGTGAATACCAAAAAAACGTTGCATCTTTTATGAGCGACAGTAGGAGGAAATGATGAAGTCAAAAAAGACACAGTACATGACTTCAATGGCTTTATTTTTAGCGATTGAAATCATCCTTGTTGTCACACCACTTGGTTATATTCCAATTGGACCACTTAATGCGACAACGATGCACATACCTGTTATTATTGCGGGTATTATTTTAGGAAAGAAAGCGGGGGCTGAATTAGGTTTTGTTTTTGGTCTGACAAGTATGATCAGGGCAACCATTCAACCAGGAATCACTTCTTTTTGTTTTTCACCTTTTGTGACAATAGGTACAATTAGTGGAAATTATAAAAGTTTGTTGATTGCTTTTGTTCCACGTATTTTACTAGGCTATCTAGCCGGTTTAATTTTTGAAATAATGAAAAATAAAGGACATGAAAATAGCGGTGTTCTAGCAGGTGCACTGGTAGGGGCACTGACGAATACAGTTCTTGTTTTATCGGGAATCTATGTATTCTTTGGAAATGCTTATGCAAGTTCTTTAAATGTTGCCTATTCAGGACTTATTGGATTACTTTTAGGTGTTGTTACAACGAATGGTATTCTAGAAGCTATCTTGGCAGCAGTTGTTTCATTGGCCGTTTATAAAGCAATGCAACCTTTACTAAAAAAATAATGAGAATAAGACCTCTTTTGTCTAAAGACAAGGAGGTTTTTTTGATATTGTCTGAATCGAAATAAAAATGTTTGTCTTAGGAGAATATTATGCTAGAATATGTTGGGGTGAAAGACAATGCAAAAATATTTTGTAAATGAAAGTATTGAAGTAAATAAAACTTTTGAAATTGAAAGTGGAGATCAACATCATATTGAAAAAGTGATGCGAAATAGAAGTGGCGATCAAATTATATGTGTCGATTTAAATCATATCCAATATCTATGTACGATTGAAGATGTTCAAGCAGGAATTATCTTACCAATTGAAAAATTAGATATTAATAATGAATTAGATATTGAGGTAACGTTGGTTTATGCTCTTCCTAAAGGGGATAAATTTGAATTTGTATTACAAAAAGCTTGTGAATTAGGGGCTCATCATATTATTCCATTAAGTTCAAAAAGATGTGTTGTCAAACTTACAAAAGAAAAATTTAATAAAAAACTTCCCCGTTATCAAAAAATCCTAAAAGAAGCAAGTGAACAATCAGGAAGAAATCAAATTCCTTCTATTGAAGAAGTAAAAACAATCAAAGAATTAAAACCGTATTTAAAAGATTATAATTTAGTAGCTTATGAAGAAACAGCTAAACAACATCAACATGGTGAATTGTTTCATACTCTCCAACAAATTCAAACAGGGAATTCCCTTATGATTATTGTTGGCTGTGAAGGTGGCTTTGATGAAAGTGAAATCAAAGAACTTAATGAAATGGGTGTGAAATGTTGTTCTTTAGGTAATCGTATTTTAAGAAGCGAAACAGCTCCACTGTATTTAATGAGTGTGATAGGTTATACAAGGGAGCTAGTTAAATGATGAAATTATTAAAGAAATATGGTTTAGAATTGAAATATAAAAAATGTGATTTGTTTCGTTTTCTTGAAGGGCAAAAAGAAGTTTTTGTAGAAGATGGCTTTCCTTTTAAAATGACAAATGAAGAAGAGATGTTTAAATATGAAGTTGTCTTAAATAGTATATTTAATAAAAATAAAATAGAGGAAGAATATAAAAGATTTGCCTATGAAACACAAGATGCTATTCAATATTTAAATTATGAAGAAAAACAAAAAATGTTTAATAGTATCTTAAGTGATGTTTTAAAGGAACTAAAGTTAATGAAGCATGAAGATCAAATTATTATGATTCCTCATTTAGAACCCTTTATTAATGAAAAATATTTAAAGAATTATATGTTGATGACTTTAAAACAACATAAACTTTATGTAAAAGAATATCCAAGAGATATTGAACAACCTTATCAATTATATGGATTAATAGTATTACGTTCTGCTTTTTCTTCTTTAAAAGGAATTGCGGAAGATGAAAATTATGAATATTACTATTATGATGAATTAAAGAAAATCTATCTTTTTGATAAGGAAACATATCATATGGTCGATTGTTTTCCAATTGTTGATAAATATTTCCAAGGAAATATCAATTTAGAAGATGTCAGAGAAGTTATGACATATTACCATCAACCTCAACAATTTATTGAACAACTCCATGAATTAAATTATATAAGTGATAAAATACATAAAAAAATAATAAAGAAATTAAAGTAGGTGAAAAAATGAAAGTAGCATTTCATACATTAGGATGCAAAGTCAACTCTTATGAATCTCAAGCAATGTTGAATATGTTTGAAGAAGCAGGTTATCAAGAAGTTGATTTTAAAGAAGAAGCAGATGTTTATGTGATTAATACATGTACCGTTACTAATACAGGTGATAGTAAGTCGCGTCAAATGATTCGTAAAGCGATTCGTAAAAATCCTGCCGCAACAATTTGTGTTGTGGGATGTTATAGTCAAGTGGCTCCTCAAGATATTGAAGCGATTGATGGAGTTAGTATTATTTTAGGAACACAATTTAGAAATGAAATTGTGAATTTAGTTGAACAATTTCAAGAAACTCATGAAAGAATTGTGAAAGTATCAGAAGTAAAACAATTAAGAAAATTTGAAGATTTAAATATTGATCGTTTTTTACATACAAGAGCTTATTTAAAAATTCAAGATGGATGTAATAATTTCTGTACGTATTGCATTATTCCTTATGCAAGGGGAAGAGTACGTTCAAGAAAACCAGAAAGCGTTATTAAACAAGCAAAAGATCTTGTGGCTAAAGGGTATGTAGAAATTGTTTTAACAGGAATTCATACAGCAGGTTATGGGGAAGATTTAGCAGATTATAGTTTTTATGATCTCCTTGTTGATCTTGTAAAAATTGAAGGATTAAAGCGACTTCGTATTTCTTCTATTGAAACAAGTCAAATTACTGATGAGATTATTGATTTAATTTCAAAATCTAAAATTATCGTTGATCATTTACATGTGCCATTACAAGCAGGTTGTGATGAGACTTTAAAACGTATGAATCGTAAATATAATTGTGAACAATATTATGAAAAGTTATCTAAAATTAGAAAACTTGTTCCAGATATTGTCTTTACCACAGATGTTATTGTTGGTTTTCCAGGAGAAAGTGAAGAGGAATTTGAAAAAACATACGAATTTATTAAAAAAGTAGGTTATACGCAACTTCATGTATTCCCTTATTCAATGAGAAAAGGAACACCAGCAGCACGTATGGTGCAAGTGGATGAAAAAATAAAACATGAAAGAGTAAATCGTTTGATTGCTTTATCTCATGAATTAAATGAAAATTATGCAAAGTCTCAAATTGGAAAGACTTTAAGAGTTCTTTTTGAAAAAGAAGAAAATGGTTACTATGTTGGACATGGTGATAATTATTTACTTGTAAAGGTTCCAAGTGACAAGCAATTGATAGGTCAATTGAAGAATGTTATAATTGATTCATATGATGAAATATTAATTGGAAGAGTGGTATAATGAAACGTTTAAATGAGCTGTTTGATATTGATAATGATATGAAAATCTATTCAATTCATAGTGATTCAAGATATGTAAAACCCTATTCTATTTTCTTTTGTATTGAAGGATTAAGTGTAGATGGACATCGTTATATTGATGATGCAATTTTTCAAGGGGCAAAGGTTATTGTTCATAGTAAGGATATTGACAAGCAACAAGGAATTATTTACATTCGTGTAGCGGATCCTTTAGATGAATTGAATCGTGTATCAAATGTTTTTTATGATTATCCAAGTAAGAAAATGCGTATTGTTGGGGTAACGGGAACAAGTGGAAAAACGGTGGTTGCCTCAATGGTTAAAAGTGTTATGGATCATTATTGTAAAGCAGCTTATATGGGAACAATATCACTTGAGTATGATGGCGTTAAAGAAGAATGTCCTTATACAACACCAGAAACACTCTATGTCCAAAAAAAACTTTTTGATATGGCAAGACGTGGCGTCAAAGTGGTAGCCATGGAAGCAAGTAGTCATGGTCTTGCACTAAAAAGAATTGATGCGGTAGATTTTAATATTGCGGTGTTAACGAATATCTCAGATGAACATTTAGATTTTCATGGAACAAGAAGACAATATATTGAAAGTAAAAAGAAATTATTTTCAATGTTATCTACAAATTCAATTGCTGTATTGAATAAAGATGAAGAAGTTTTTGAAGAATTTAAAGATGCAACAAAAGCAAGAATTATGACCTATGGTATTAAAAATGAAAGTGAAATCATGGCTAAAAATATTGAACTTTATATTGACCATAGTGAATTTGATTTGTTATTAAAAGGAAATAAATATCATATTATTTGTCCAGTGATTGCCGATTTTAATATCTATAATGTATTAGCTACAGTTGGTGCTTTAGTAGGGCTTGGTTTTGATGATCGTATGATTATTGAAGCCATTGGAGAACTTAAACCGGTTGATGGACGTATGGAAATTATTCCAAATCGTCATAATATTACGATTATTGTAGATTATTGTTGCCATACAAAAGATTTTGAAAATGTGTTTAAATTTGCAGATCGTGTTTCAAGAGGCAGAATCATTGCAGTATTGGGAGCACCAAGTAAAAGGCATATTGCTAGAAGAAAGAAAATAGGTGAACTTGCTAATCGTTATCTAGATCATGTTATTTTAACAGAATTAGATGATCGAGGTGAAAAAGTAGAAGATATTTGTGAAGAAATTCAAGAAGCAATTACGGACATTCCAAGTATTATTATTACTAATAGAGCGATTGCAGTTGAACAAGCAGTCGAACAAGCAAGTCCCGGGGATGTGATTTTATTACTTGGAAAAGGACATGAGAAGTTTATATCTTTGGAAGTTGGGCAAAGAGATTATGAAGGCGATAAAGCAATAGCTTTAAAAGCAATAAAAAGAGTTTATGAAGGAGAAGAAGAAAATGAACTACAATAAAATGATTGATCATACTGTTTTAAAAGCAGATACACCTTTAGAAACAGTAAAAAGAATTTGTGATGAAGCAATGGAATATGGATTTGCGAGTGTTTGTATTAATCCTTGTCATGTGGCTTATTGTGCAGATTATTTAAAAGACAGTGATGTTAATGTTTGTACAGTTATTGGTTTTCCACTAGGAGCTAATACAAGTGCAGTTAAAGCGTTTGAAACGAAAGATGCCATTGCTAATGGTGCAGATGAAATCGATATGGTGATGAATATCGGAGCTTTAAAAGATAAAAACTATGATTTAGTAAGAAATGATGTAAAAGCTGTTGTAGAAGCTGCTAATGGAACACTTGTTAAAGTTATCTTAGAAACATGTTTACTTACAGAAGATGAAATTAAAAAAGCGTGTGAATTATGTGTTGAAGCAAAAGCTGATTATGTAAAAACAAGTACTGGATTCTCTACAAGAGGGGCTACAATTGAAGATGTTCAAATCATGAAAGCAGCGGTTCAAGGAAAAGCAAAAGTAAAAGCTGCTGGTGGAGTGAGAACGCATGAAGACATGGTTAAAATTGTAGAAGCAGGGGCAGATCGTATCGGTACAAGTGCAGGATGTTCATTGGTTGACAAATAAGTTGGATAGTAAAGCTATTCAACTTTTTTAAATGTTATCGAACATGATATTGATGTGATGAAAAATGCAGACTATATTATTGATATGGGACCAGGTGGTGGCAAAGATGGTGGAAGAATTGTTGCTTCTGGAACGATTGACAAAATTAAAAATAATAATGAAAGTATAACGGGTAGATATTTATAAAAAAATAAGAAGCTTTTGATTAAGCTTCTTATTTTTGTCTTGCTGAAACAATGAAATGTAAAGCAAAGTATGCAACTTCATCTTCTGTGAATCTTTTATGATAGATTGTTTCAATAGCATCATTTAAGATTTCTGCCATTGCAAATTCTTTAGGATGTCTTTCTTTGATTTTTTCTGTTAAAGGATTTTCGATTTGTGAATCTTCTAATAAACGATCAAGTGCTGGTGTTAAATGTAATCCTAAAGAGACAAGCAATTTTTCGTTATGTCTTAAATCAATTCCTTTTTGTTCAAATAAAGAATCTAAAGTGTTTTGTAAAATTTCAATAATTTCATCATCTAATAAATTAACACCGGCATTAAATTCAACATCTAATACATTATTTTTAGATAAATACATCGAAATAAGTGCTAATTCAGATTCAGGAAATTCAATATTGAATTCTTTAGAAAGAATGTTACAAATCTCAACTGCTGAATCGTAGTTTTTATTTGCTTTATATGATGTAATTTGTCCTTGGCTTAAAGGAATGTAATTATTTGTTTTGATTCTAAGTATTGCAATTGCAAGATGAACAACAAGATTTTGTGTAAATTGGGTAGATAATGATAAATTATTTTTTTGAATAACCTCATTTACAGCTTCTTGACATGCTTGCTTTGATAATTCTAAATCTTTATCAGCGGCGCTTGATAAAGCTTGATTTGATAATGTCATAAAAAAAGCCTCCTAAAATGTCTATGTAAACTATATACTAAATCAATTAGAAAAGCTAGGAAAAAATAAATAATATTTATAAGAGCATATGAGTAGATTTTAGGAATGATTCCTGTTATAGTAAACATGTAAAGTAATTATGTAAGCGCTAATCATTTTCTTGAAGTTTTTGTTGTCTATGCAAAATGTAAGTGCTATAATTATGAAGGAATTTTGATTTAGGAGGAAATAAACAAAATGGCTTTAACAGATAAATTCAATGAAGAATGGAACGGATTTAAAGGAAGACTTTGGAAAGAAGAAGTAAACACTCGTCAATTCATTCAAGATAACTATAAACCTTATGATGGAGATGAATCATTTTTAGCTGATCCTACTGAAGCAACTAATAAGCTTTGGGGAAAACTTCAAAAGTTACAAAAAGAAGAAAGAGCTAAAGGTGGCGTTTTAGAATGTGAAACTAAAGTAGTAAGTGGACTTACTGCATATGGACCAGGATATATCGATGAAGATATGAAAGACTTAGAAAAAGTTGTTGGTTTACAAACTGACAAACCTTTAAAAAGAGCTTTCATGCCTTATGGTGGTATCAAAATGGCAGAACAAGCTGCTGCAACTTATGGATATGAACCAGATGAAAAATTACATGAAATTTTCACAAAATATCATAAAACACATAACCAAGCAGTATTCGATGTTTATACACCAGAAATTAAAAAAGCTCGTCATAATAAAGTAATTACAGGTTTACCTGATACATACGGACGTGGACGTATTGTTGGTGACTATCGTCGTGTTGCTTTATATGGTGTTGATTTCTTAATTGAACAAAAAGTAAATGATTTCAATCATTGTGGTAGTGGATCAATGACTGAAGACATTATTCGTAAAAGAGAAGAAATCGCTGAACAAGTTAAAGCACTAAAAGGTATGAAAGAAATGGCTGCTATCTACGGATATGACATTTCTAAACCAGCTAAAAATGCTCATGAAGCATTCCAATGGTTATACTTTGGTTACTTAGCTGCAATTAAAACTCAAAATGGTGCTGCAATGTCAGTTGGACGTATCTCTACTTTCTTAGATATCTATGTAGAAAGAGATTTAGCTAACGGAACAATTACAGAAGAAGAAGCACAAGAATTAGTTGACCATTTCGTTATGAAATGTAGAATGGTTAAATTCGCACGTATTCCTTCTTACAACCAATTATTCTCTGGTGACCCAGTATGGGCTACACTTGAAGTTGCTGGTTTAGGAACTGATGGACGTTCAATGGTTACTAAAAACTGTTTCCGTTTCTTACACACATTAGAAAATATGGGTCCTTCACCAGAACCAAACTTAACAGTTTTATATACAAAAGCATTACCAGAAAACTTCAAACGTTTTGCTGCTAAAATCTCAGTAGATACTAGCTCAATCCAATATGAAAATGATGATGTAATGCGTCCTGTATGGGGAGATGATTACTCAATTTGTTGTTGTGTATCAGCTACTCAAACTGGTAAAGAAATGCAATTCTTTGGGGCACGTGCTAACTTAGCTAAATGTTTAACTTACGCTATCAATGGTGGTATTGATGAAAAAACTAAAGATCAAGTAGCTCCAAAATATCGTCCAATTACTTCTGAATACTTAGACTATGATGAAGTTATGGAACGTTATGACCAAATGATGGAATGGTTAGCAGATCTTTATGTTAATACATTAAACTTAATTCAATATATGCATGATAAATATTATTATGAAGCTGCACAAATGTCATTAATTGACACTGATTTAAAACGTACTTTCGCAACTGGTATCGCTGGTTTCTCTCATGTAGTAGATTCATTAAGCGCAATCAAATATGCTAAAGTTAAAACAATCAGAGATGAAGATGGCATCGTAGTAGATTACGAAGTTGAAGGTGACTTCCCAAGATATGGTAACGATGATGATCGTGCTGATGATATCGCTGTATGGTTATTAGGTGAATTCTTAGCTAAAATCAAAAAACATCATACTTATAGAGATTCAGAACCAACAACTTCTATCTTAACAATCACTTCAAACGTTGTTTATGGTAAAGCTACAGGTTCATTGCCTGATGGACGTAAAGCAGGTGAACCATTATCACCAGGTGCTAACCCATCTTATGGTGCAGAACAAAATGGTTTATTAGCTTCATTAAACTCAGTTGCTAAATTACCATATGAATGGGCATTAGATGGTATTTCTAATACTCAAACAATCAACCCAGATGCTTTAGGACATGATGAAGGTGAAAGAGTTAATAACTTAGTACAAGTTATGGATGGATATTTTGAACAAGGTGCTCATCACTTAAATGTTAACGTATTTGGTACAGAAAAATTAATTGATGCTATGGAACATCCAGAAAAAGAAGAATATGCAAACTTCACAATTCGTGTATCTGGATATGCTGTTAAATTCATTGATTTAACTCGTGAACAACAATTAGACGTTATCGCAAGAACTTGTCATGAACGTATGTAATCAATAATTCAATCAAATATTTATTAAAACAACCTCTTATGAGGTTGTTTTGTTACGGAGGAAAAATGGAAACAATTGGCAGAATTCATTCAATTGAAAGCTTTGGGTCAGTAGATGGACCGGGAGTTCGTTATATCTATTTCTTACATGGTTGTCCTTTACGTTGTCAGTTTTGTCATAATCCTGATACATGGGGTTCAAAGAAATATGAAGAATATACCCCTGAAAAGGCGCTTCAACAAGCAATGAAATATAAAACCTATTGGGGTAAAAAAGGTGGTATTACTATTAGTGGTGGTGAACCTTTAGCTCAAATAGATTTTGTTTTAGAATTATTTAAACTTGCAAAAAAAGAAGGTATTAATACCTGTATTGATACCAGTGGTGGATGTTTTACTAGAGAAGAACCGTTCTTTTCAAAATTTAAAGAATTGATGGAGTATACAGATTTATTACTTGTTGATATTAAAGAAATCAATAATGAAAGACATAAGACTTTAACAGGAAGAAGTAATGAAAATATTTTAGATATGGCAAGATATTTATCTGAAATTGATAAACCAATTTGGATTAGACATGTACTTGTTCCTGAAAGAAGTGATTATGATGAAGATTTAATTGAATTAGATCATTTTATTTCTACCCTTTCTAATGTTTATCGTGTAGAAATACTTCCTTATCATACTTTAGGTGTCTTTAAGTGGGAAGAATTGAAGATTCCTTATCAATTAGAAGGAATAAAACCTCCAACTAAAGAACGTGTAGATAATGCTAAAAGATTATTACATGTAGATCGTTATACAAGATATTTAGATAATTAATGAAAAAAGAGTTCATGAATTTAGGTTTATCGTCTAAATCATGTAACTCTTTTTCAATTTATAATTGCATATTTACTTTATAATCAGAGTTGTTTAAAATAAGAGTAAAAGAAAAAGGAGATATAATAATGAAACTAGGAGCAATTGAAGCAGGTGGAACTAAATTTGTAGTTTGTATTGGAAATGAAAAAGGAGAAGTTTTAGAAAGAGAATCATTTCCTACAGAAGCACCTGAAAAAACAATGGAAAATGTTTTTAAATTCTTTGATGGAAAAGAAATTGAAGCATTAGGTGTAGGAAGTTTTGGACCTATTGATCCAGATCTTACAAGTCCAACTTATGGTTATATTACAACAACACCTAAACCAGGATGGAATAATTATAATATTATGGGTGCTTTAAAAGAAAGATATGACATTCCTATGGCTTTTGATACAGATGTTAATGGGGCTGCTTTAGGTGAAGCAACATTTGGTGCGGCAAAAGGATTAGACAGTGCCCTTTATCTTACAATTGGAACAGGAATTGGTGGAGGAGCCGTTGTTGGTGGTAAACTTGTACACGGGTTACTTCATCCAGAAATGGGACATATGAAAATGATTGTTAGAGAAGATGATAAATATTCAGGAAAATGTCCATATCATGGAACATGTTTTGAAGGCCTAGCAGCTGGTCCTGCCATTGAAGCAAGATGGGGAGTAAAAGGAAGTGAACTTCCAGAAGATCATCCGGCATGGGATTTAGAAGCTTATTATATTGGACAAGCGATGGCAAATTATATTTTAACTCTTTCACCTAAGAAAATTATTCTAGGTGGTGGTGTTATGCATCAAAAACAACTTTTTCCAATGATTCATAAATATACTCAAGAATTCTTAAATGGTTATATTCAAAAAGAAGAAGTGACTACTGATAAAATTAAAGATTATATCGTTTATCCAGAATTAGGGGATAATGCTGGGGCTGTTGGTGCTTTAGCACTTGCCATGAGTGTAGTAAAATAATGAAGTAGAGAAATCTACTTCTTTTTTTGATAAAAAATATAAGCGAATACATAATTTTGTTGACGGTGTGTAGAAAATGGAATATGGTTGAAGGAGAAGATAAAAAAAGAGAATGGGAATATGAAAAAAATACTCTCATTATTTTTATGTTGTTTAATGGTTTTAACATTAACGGGATGTGGTGGATCAAGTGGAGACGACATAACGACTTATACGTATTCAAGTGAATTGGATATTAAAAATTTAGATTCATCAGATGCAGATGATGGATGTTCACTCAAGGCAATTCATGCAGTAATCGATGGACTTACAAAAACAGATAAAAAGGAAATATCGTAAATGCGGTTGCTAAAAGTGAAGAATTGTCTGAAGACGGTTTAACACATACCTATAAACTTCGAAAAGATGTTAAATGGACAAATGGAGATCCTGTAACAGCTCATGATTTCGCTTATGCATGGCAACGTATTTTTAGAAAAAAGGGAAGTTATTATTATATGTTTGCAGATGGAATTGCAAGCATTGAAGGGGCTCAAGAATTATCAGATAAAATTGATGCAGGTGAAGAACTTACAGATGATGATTTAAATTCTATGGGTGTAAAAGTAAATGATGACTATACTTTAGAAGTAAAAACAACAGTACGCGTTTTGTTTTTAGATGAATTACTTGCATTTCCACCATTCTACTCAATTAATGAAAAGCTTGCTGAAAAACAAGAAAATAAATATGGTAAAAGTGCTAAAACAATTTTAGAAAATGGGGCTTTTACAATGACAAATTGGGAACCAGGATCAGTGGCTGAATTTGAAAAGAACGAAAGTTATTATGATCAAAAACATGTTAAATTAAATAAACTTGTCATGAAACTTGTTCAAGAACCAAAAGTGGCTGTACAAGCTTTTGAAGCAGGAGAAACAGATTATGCACCAATCAATTCGGATTTGGTAGATAAATATAAAGATGATGAAGCTTTTAAACAAGGTTATGATGGTTTCTTATTTTATATTTCAGTAAACTTCCAAAATGGTGATTTAGCTAACTTAAATGTAGGAAAAGCAATCTCACTAGCAATCAATAGAAAAGACTTATGTGAAAATGTCTTAAAAGATGGTTCACAAGTTGCTGGAGGATTTATTCCTTTTGGTTTAGCAACGAGTCCAGATGGCGTTGATTTTAGAAAAGATTCTGGAAACTTTACATCTTATGATAAGAAAAAAGCACAAGAATCTTTAGATGAAGGATTAAAAGAATTAGGAAAAGAGCAAATTACGTTAAGAATTACTTATGGTACAGATGAATCTCCAATGGATGTATTTGCAACTTATTTACAAAATGCTTTAAGTAAATTAGATGGTATTAAAGTAGAAATGGTAGCTACTACTAAACAAGATCGTATCTACAACAAACAAAAAATGGTGATTTTGATTTAGCTACAACTCGTTTGGGACCGGATTATGGAGATCCTACAACTTATTTAACAATTGCATTATCAACAAATAGTAACAACTATGGAAAATGGTCTAATAGTGAATATGATCAACTTGTAGGTCAAGTAGGGGTTGAATCAGATGTGACTAAACGTTGGCAAGAAATGATTGATGCAGAAAAAATCTTATTAGATGATTATGCATATATTCCTATTTTTGAAAAAGGAGCGGCAACATTACAAAATCCAAAATTAAAAAATCTAGTTATTAAACCATGTAGAACAATTTCTTTTGAATATGTAGAAAAAAAACTGAAAAGGCATAATAATAAAATATTATGTCTTTTTTTAATAAAAAACTATCACGTTGATAAATTAATATATTGTATTGTATACAAATATGCAAAATAGTATTGACTTTTAAAGACTAATCCTCTATTATGAAGTTAATAAATCGATAAATTGTATACAACATGTCGATTTATTGCACAAAAGATAATTTAAGAAGGGAAGAGAGAATATGAAAAAACTATTATCAATGGTGCTTTGTGCTATGATGGCTCTAACTCTTGCTGGTTGTGGGGGATCAGGAGGAGATTCATCTACTTACACTTTCTCAAGTGAATTAGATATCAAAAACTTAGATTCATCAGATGCCGATGACGGATGCTCATTTACAGCAATGCATGCTGTTATTGATGGGCTTATGAAAACAGATAAGAAAGGTAATATCGTAAATGGTGTTGCTTCATCTTCTGAAGTTTCAGATGACGGGTTAACTCATACTTACAAAATCAGAAAAGATGCTAAATGGGCTAACGGTGATCCTGTTACTGCAAATGATTTCGTTTATGCTTGGCATAGAATCTTCCAAAAGAAAGGTCAATATTACTACATGTTCTGTGATGGTATTGCAAGTATTGTAGGGGCACAAGAAATGTCAGATAAAATTGACAATGAAGAAGATATTACAGATGCTGATTTAGATGCAATGGGTGTTAAAGCAGTCGATGATAAAACATTAGAAGTTACTACAACTACTCGTGTTTCATTCTTTGATGAATTAATGTCATTTCCATGTTTCTATCCAATCAATGAAAAGTTCTGCGAAAAACAAGGTGACAAATATGGTAAGAGTGCTAAAACTATTTTAGGAAATGGTGCTTTCACTATGACAAACTGGGAACCAGGTTCAGTAGCTGAATTTGAAAAAAATGATAAATATTATGATGCTAAAACAGTTAAAATTGACAAATTAGTAATGAAATTAGTTCAAGATCCAAAAGTTGCTGCTCAAGCATTCGAAGCAGGTGAAACTGATTTCGCTCCAATCAACTCAGACTTAGTTGATAAATACAAAAAAGATGATTCATTCAAACAAATTAATGAAGGTTACTTATTCTATATTTCAGTAAATTTCCAAAATAGTGATTTAGCTAACTTAAATGTAAGAAAAGCAATCTCACTAGCAATCAATAGAAAAGACTTATGTGAAAATGTCTTAAAAGATGGTTCACAAGCTGCTTCAGGATTTGTTCCATCAGGATTATCAATTTCTCCAGAAGGAAAAGATTTCCGTGATGAAGCAGATACTTATACTTCATATGATAAAAAAGCTGCTCAAGCTGCATTAGATGAAGGATTAAAAGAATTAGGAAAATCTGAAATTACTTTAAGAGTTACTTATGGTACAGATGAATCTCCAATGGATGTATTTGCAACTTATTTACAAAATGCTTTAAGTAAATTAGATGGTATTAAAGTAGAAATGGTAGCTACTACTAAACAAGATCGTATTTACAACAAACAAAAAAATGGAGATTTTGATTTAGCTACAACTCGTTGGGGACCTGACTATGGTGATCCTACAACTTACTTAACAATGGGTATTTCTACTAATGGTAACAACTATGGAAAATATACAAACAGTGAATTAGATGCATTAATGGATAAAGTTGCTAATGAATCTGATGTTAATACTCGTTGGCAAGAAATGATTGATGCAGAAAAAATTATGATGGATGATTTATGTTACATCCCTGTATTTGAAAAAGGTACTGCAACTTTACAAAATAAAGATGTAAAAGGTTTAGTAATTAGACCTGTAGGTGTTCCATATACATTCCAATATGTATCAAAATAGTCGATAAAATCAACAGAAACACAATATTTCGGTATTGTGTTTCTTCTTAAAAAAGAATAAAAAATATGTTGTCTTCCAATTAATATAAACGCCAAAAATAAATGTATAAAAAACAATTGTTCTATTTTATTCTTGAATGTAGATTGAAAAATATATTTTTTGTATAAACAATAATACAATTTTGTATACAAAGTTCGTCTTTTTTGTTGACTTCTATAACGCATTGTACTAATATTAAAGCATAAATTTTTATTGTATACGTATTAGTGTATACAAAGGCGATTTATAGAAGGGAAGAGAAAAAATGAAAAAATTATTTTCTATGGTACTTTGTGCTATGATGGCTCTAACTCTTGCTGGTTGTGGAGGATCTGGTGATGATTCTTCTACATACACTTATTCAAGTGAACTAGATATCAAGAACTTAGACTCAGCAGATGCCGAAGACGGATGCTCATTTACTGCATTACATGCAATTATTGATGGGCTAATGAAACCTGCTAAAGATGGTACTACTACATATGGTATTGCTAAATCTTCAGAAGTTTCAGAAGACGGTTTAACACACACTTATAAATTAAGAGATGCTAAATGGTCTAATGGAGATCCTGTTACTGCGAACGATTTCGTTTATGCATGGCACAGAATTTTCAAAAACAAAGGGAACTATTATTACATGTTCTGTGATGGAATTGCTAACATCGCAGGTGCACAAGAATTATCAGACAAAATCGATGCAGAACAAGATTTAACTGATGATGATTTAAATTCTTTAGGTGTAAAAGCTGTTGATGACAAAACATTAGAAGTTACAACAACTACTCGTGTTTCATTCTTTGATGAATTAATGTCATTCCCATGTTTCTACCCAGTCAACGAAAAATTCGCTGAAAAACAAGGTGATAAATATGGTAAGAGCGCTGATTCTATTTTAGCTAACGGTGCTTTCACTATGACAAAATGGGAACCAGGTTCAGTAGCTGAATTCGAAAAAAATGATAAATTCTATGCTGCTAAAGATGTAAAAGTCGACAAATTAGTAATGAAATTAGTTCAAGAACCAAAAGTTGCTGCTCAATCATTCGAAGCAGGTGAAACTGATTTCGCTATCATCAACTCTGACTTAGTTGATAAATATAAAAAAGATGAATCATTCAAGAATATTTCTGAAGGGTTCTTATTCTACATTCAACCAAATTTAGAAAATAGTGATTTAGCTAACTTAAATGTAAGAAAAGCTTTATCATTAGCTATTAACAGAAAAGATTTATGTGAAAACGTCTTAAAAGATGGTTCACAAGCTGCTTCAGGATTTGTTCCATCAGGATTATCTATTTCTCCAGAAGGAAAAGATTTCCGTGATGAAGCAGATACTTATACTTCATATGATAAAAAAGCTGCTCAAGCTGCATTAGATGAAGGATTAAAAGAATTAGGAAAATCTGAAATTACTTTAAGAGTTACTTATGGTACAGATGAATCTCCAATGGATGTATTTGCAACTTATTTACAAAATGCTTTCTCTGGCTTAAAAGGATTAAAAATTGAAATGGTTGCTACTACTAAACAAGATCGTATCTACAACAAACAAAAAAATGGAGATTTCGATTTATCAGTAACTCGTTGGGGACCTGATTATGGTGATCCTACAACTTATTTAACATTAGCTTTAACTAACAACAACAACAACTATGGTCATTGGTCAAATACTGAATTTGATTCAATCATGGAAAAAGTTAACAGTGAAACTGATGCTAATGCTCGTTGGCAATTAATGATCGATGCAGAAAAAATTATGATGGATGATTTATGTTACATCCCAGTATTCGAAAAAGGAACTGCTACTTTACAAAATACAAAAGTTAAAAACTTAGTTATTAAAGCAGTTGGTGTTCCATATACATTCGAATATGTTTCAAAATAGTTCAAATTAGAAAAAAGAACATAGAGAAGACAACACAATATAGTATTCTGTATTGTGTTTCTTTTTTAAATAAATATAGGAGGAAAAAAGATGAGTAATTCAACCTTAAAATATATCGGAAAACGTTTAGTTATTTCGTTAATTACATTATTCGTTATTTTAATGGTATTATTTTTAATGGTTAAATTTTTACCTGGTTCTCCAATTAACAATGAAAAATTAAGTGCTTCAGCCAGAGCGGCTATTGAAGCTCAATACGGATTGGATAAACCAATACCAGTTCAATTCGTACGTTATATTCAAAATATGTTAACAGGGGATTTCGGTGTTTCATTTAACTTATATAAAGATATGCAAGTATCTTCACTTGTAGGAAGTGCTGCAAAATTATCTATGATTTACGGTTTATGTGCAGTAATTATTGGAACAGTTATTGGTATGTTCTTAGGAGTATTTGCTGCATTACATAAAAATACAATTTGGGATACAATTGCTACAGTTATTTCTGTAATTGGGGTTTCCATCCCATCATTCGTATTTGCAATGTTAATTTTATTATTATTTGCTTCAAAATTAAGATTGTTACCAACTTCATATAGTTCATCGAATGCAATTAAATCATCAATTATGCCAATTTTAGCTTTATCTGTTGGGGTTATTGCAAACGTTGCACGTTTTACACGTACTGAAATGGTTTCAGTTTTAACAAGTGAATATATGACTCTTGCAAAAGCAAAAGGGTTAGATCGTAAAACTTTAATTTTCAAACATGCATTAAGAAATGCTTTAATTCCAGTAATCACAATTTTAGGACCTATTTTAGTAAACTTAATGACAGGTACTATGGTTGTTGAAAAGATTTGTTCTGTTCCTGGATTAGGTAAATTATTAATTAATAGTATTTTATCAAATGATTACAACATCATTTTAGCTTGTTCATTCTTATATGCTGCAATGTACATCTTCATGATGTTAATTATTGATATTTCTTATGGAATTATCGATCCAAGAATTAGATTAGGAAAGGATGATTAATAATGGATTTAGAAAAGATTGAATTTTTACCAGACGATTTTGAATTCGTTGGAGATAAACAAGACATTACTAAAGACGTTGTTGCTCCATCACTTCCTGCTTGGAAAGATTCTTTAAATCGTTTTAAAAAGAATAAAGGTGCCGTTATTGGTTTAATTTGTATTTTAGTTATCGCGGTATTCGCAATTTTTGCCCCAATGCTTTCATCATATGAATTTGATGCAATCAATACAAAAATTGCAAGTATCTCACCATGTGCTGAACATTTCTTTGGTACAGACACTTATGGTCGTGATTTATTTGTACGTGTTTGGACAGGTACAAGATATTCATTATTCATTGCCGTTGTTGCAATCTTTATTGACGTGATTGTAGGTATGACATACGGACTGATCTCTGGTTATTTCGGAGGTAAAGTTGATTCAGTAATGCAAAGAATTCAAGAAATCATTAACTCTATCCCAACTTTAGTAATATTAACATTGTTATTAATGGTGATGAAAGCATCATTATTCACAATTATCATGGCTTTATCATTTACTGAATGGATTGGTATGTCAAGAATTACAAGAGCTCAAGTTTTAAGAGTAAAAGAAGAAGAATTCGTTTTAGCTTCACGTACTTTAGGAGCTAGTAACATGTTTATTATCTTTAAAGAAATTTTACCAAATATTTATAGTCAAATGATTATTATGATTATGATGTCTATTCCAAATGCTATCTTCTATGAAGCATACTTGTCATTCGTTGGTTTAGGTTTACCAATTCCAATGGCTTCATTAGGTACATTAATTAATGATGGATTTAACTCAATTACTATTTACCCTTACATGATGGTAATTCCAGTTATTATTTTCTCTATCTTAATGTTAAGTTTCAACTTATTTGGTGACGGACTTCGTGATGCACTTGATCCAACTATGAAGGAGATGTAATTATGGCAGAAAGAGAAAAAATATTAGAAGTCAGAGATTTAAATATCTCTTTTAAAACTGATAGTGGTATTGTTAATGCAATTCGTGGCGTTAACTTAGATTTATACAAAGGTGAAACAATCGCTATCGTTGGTGAATCTGGATCAGGTAAGTCAGTTACTACTAAAGCAATTATGGGTATCATGGCTGGAAATGGTTCAATTGATGGTGGTTCTATTAACTACACTTGGACAGATGAAAATACAGGTGAGAGAATCACAAAAGACATTTGTCAATTAAGTGAAAAAGAAATGCAAAGTGAAATTCGTGGTCGTAAAATTGCCATGGTTTTCCAAGATCCAATGACATCATTAAACCCTACAATGACTATTGGAAATCAAATTATGGAACCAATGATCCATCATTACAATACACCAAAAGAAGAAGCTTATAAAAAAGCAGTTGAATTATTACAATTAGTAGGTATTACTAATGCGGAAAAACGTATGAAAAACTATCCTCACCAATTATCTGGTGGGATGAGACAAAGAATTGTTATCGCAATTGCTTTATCTTGTGATCCATATGTTTTAATTTGTGATGAGCCTACAACTGCATTGGATGTTACTATTCAAGCTAAAATTCTTGAATTAATTCAAGATATTCAAAAGAAAAAAGATTTATCAGTTATTTACATCACACATGATTTAGGTGTTGTTGCTAAAGTAGCTGATTATGTAAACGTTATGTATGCTGGTAAAATCGTAGAAACTGGAACCATTGATGAAATTTTCTATGATCCACGTCATCCATATACTTGGGGATTATTATCATCTATGCCAGATTTAGATACTGATGATGATGAATTATACACGATCCCTGGTACACCACCAAACTTAGCACATGAAGTAAAAGGTGATGCTTTTGCTCCACGTAATAAGTATGCTTTAAATATTGACTTAAGAATTGAACCTCCAATGTTTAAAGTACCTGGTAGTACAACTCATAAAGTTGCTTCATGGTTAATGCATGAAAAAGCTCCAAAAGTTGAAATGCCAGTTGAATTAAAAAACAGATTAGAAAAAATGAAAAAGGAGGGTGTTGAATAATGGAAAATAAAGAACCTATCCTTGTCGTTAAAGATTTAAAACAACATTTTAAAATTAATCGTAACTTTACTGTAAAAGCAGTTGATGGTATTTCATTTGATATTATGCCAGGTGAAACTTATGGTTTAGTAGGTGAATCTGGTTCAGGTAAATCAACTACTGGTAGAAGTATTATTCGTTTATATAAACCAACTTCTGGATCAATTGTTTTCAACGGAAAAGAAATTGGTGGAAAATTAAATAAGGAAACATCTAAAGAATTACATACAAAGATGCAAATGATTTTCCAAGATCCAATGGCTTGTTTAAATCCAAGAAAGAAAGTCATTGATATCATCGGTCAAGGATTAGATATTCATAAGTCTTATTCTTCTATGGAAGAAAGAAATGAAAAAATCTATGAAATGCTTGAACTTGTTGGTTTATCAAGAGAACATGCTACACGTTATCCACACCAATTCTCAGGTGGACAAAGACAACGTATTGGTATTGCAAGAGCTTTAATTATGAATCCTGATTTAATTATTGCTGATGAAGCAATCTCAGCGTTAGATGTATCGATTCAAGCACAAGTTGTAAACTTGATGAAAAAGATTCAAAAAGAAACAGGAATTGCTTATTTATTCATTGCACATGACTTATCAATGGTTAAATATATTAGTGATAAAATTGGGGTATTACATTTAGGACATTTAGTAGAAACAGGAACTACTGAAGAAATCTTTGATAATCCAATTCATCCATATACAAAATCATTATTAAGTGCTATTCCTCATCCTAATCCACGTGTAGAAAAAGTACGTAAATCATTTACTTACGATTATAAAGAAAGTGGAGTCGATTATACAAAAGGTACTGAACATTTAGTAGAAGGAACTCATTATGTTTTAGCTACTGATGAAGAATTTGAAAAATGGACAAAAAAATAGTTTAGGAGGCACTTAAGAAGGCAACCTAAAATATTGTAAGAAAATCTTCAAAAAAAGAGAACGAATGCGAAATGTTGTTCTCTTTTTATATAAATAAAAAATAATACAAAATAAAAAGGTTGTTATGAAATTATTTATTATTGAATTTCGTAACAACCTTTTTTGATAATTTCTTTCAATTTTTATTAATAATAATTGTGAAATTGGAAGCTTTTTTCGATTTAATTGTAAATGCTTACAGAAGATTGACTTACAAGTTGTTGTTAATTATGATGAAGATGTCTTCTAGATAAGAAGATAATTAATTTTTATCTTTTAACCGGTGAAAAGAGGAAATATGATGATTATTGACAAAATGAAAATATTAGACCATTTAACAATTCAAGAAAAGTATTTAGTGGATTATATAATAAATAATCAAGAAGATATTTTAAAAAAGAATATTAATGAACTGGCAAAATTAAGTTATACCAGTAGTGCAACGATTTCTAGGTTGTGTAAGAAACTGGGATTTAATGGATATAAAGAATTTAAATATCAATATGCGGCTGAATATTCTCATTTACTTGAATTGAAAAATGATTTTAAAATTGAACCTTTTTCAAGTGAGAGTTCAATTGATGATGCTTTAAATAAAATCGAACTTTTACATAAAAGAGCGATAGAGTATACAAAAAGTTTACTAGATAGACAAGTTATAGAAAGAATTTATCAACTTATTAAAAATGCTAAATATATTGAAATTTATGGAACTGGTATTAATTTTTCTTTAGCAGAAATTTATAGTTTGAATTTTGAAGAAGAATGGGTTATTTCTAAAGCATATAACAGTTTAAATCCAATGCATCTTCAATACTTAAAGCAAAGGAAACCAAATGATACAGTTTGCATTTATTTAACACATACAGGTCAAAATAAGGAAATGTTAAAAATAGCAAAGGATATTCGCAAATATCATGCTAAATCAATTGTGATTTGTGATCATAAAAAAAGAGAAATTTGTAAATATTGTGATGAAACAATTGTAATTATGACCACTCAAAATACAACTGAACTATCTAATGCTGTTTATATTGCTTCTTTACAGTATGTTTTTAATATATTTACTTCGTTAAAATTGATAAGTAATTATTCTTATTTAGAAGAAACAACAAAAGCAGTTGATAAATTTAAAATGGGAGAATGATTATGAATAAAAGTTTTCTATGGGGTGGTGCTGTTGCTGCTAATCAATACGAAGGTGGCTATCAAGAAGGACATAAAGGATTAAGTGTAACCGATGTTATGTCAGCTGGTGATGTTGATCACCCTCGAGAAATTTCTTATGAAATATTAGATGATAAATATTATCCTAACCATTATGGAATTGATTTTTATCATCATTATAAAGAAGATATTAAATTATTTGCTGAAATGGGCTTTAAATGTTTCCGTTTAAGTATTTCATGGCCACGGATCTATCCTCAAGGTGACGAATTAGAGCCTAATGAAGAAGGGCTAGAGTATTATGATCATGTTTTTGATGAATGTTTAAAATATGGAATAGAGCCTATTGTTACTTTATCTCATTTTGAAATGCCTCTTTATTTAGCAAAAAAATATGGTGGTTGGAGAAATAGACAATTAATTACATTCTTTGAAAGATATGCGATTACATGTTTTAAAAGATATAGCAAAAAGGTCAAATATTGGATGACATTTAATGAAATTAATAATCTTATAGATACCGATAATCCTTTTAATGCTTGGACTGGAGCAGGTGTTTTATATGAAGATAATGAAAATATTGAACAAACAATGTATCAAATATCTCATTATCAGTTTGTTGCAAGTGCTAGAGCAGTTCAAAGAGCCAAAGAAATTAATGCCTCTATGCAAGTAGGTTGCATGTTGCATTTTGGCCCAATTTATCCTTCTTCTTGTAATCCACAAGATATTCTTGCAGGAATCAAAGCAATGGATAAGAGGTATTTCTTTAGTGATGTTCATGTAAGGGGATATTATCCAACCTATACTTTAAAAAAGTGGGAAAGGAGTAATATTCAATTAGATATAACTGATGAAGATTTAAAAGATTTAAAACGAGGTACTGTGGATTATATAGGGTTTAGTTATTATAAATCAACGATTGCAGAATATGATAAAATACAAGACTTTATTGAAGTACAAAATCCATTGTTAAAGAAAAGTGATTGGGGTTGGGCTATTGATCCTACAGGATTAAGGATTATTTTAAATGAAGTTTATGAAAGATATCAAAAACCAATGTTTATTGTTGAAAATGGTTTTGGAGCTTATGATAAATTAGAAAATGGAATCATTAATGATGATTATCGTATTGATTACTTAAGAAACCATATTTCAGAAATGAAAAAAGCAATTGAGTTAGATGGTGTAGAAGTCATGGGATATACTCCTTGGTCAGCAATCGATATTGTAAGTGCTTCTACTGGTGAATTGGCAAAAAGATATGGATTTATCTATGTTGATTTAGATGACCAAGCTAAAGGTAGTGGAAGAAGATATCGAAAAGCTTCTTTTGAATGGTATAAAAGAGTTATTTCATCAAATGGTGAAATTTTATAGGAGATAAATAATATGAACAAATTTATAAATGAAACATTAGTTATTTATATATCGAAGTTTACAAATACAAAAGTTATAAAGGCTTTAAAGGATGGAATGATGTTTTCTTTACCGTTTTTAATGATAGGATCATTGTTCCTGTTGATTGCCAACTTACCAATTGAATCAGTAAGTAAAGTAATTAGTGAAAGTGGAATAGGAGATGTATGTTCTCAAGTATATTCTTCTACGTTTTCATTAATGGCCTTCTTTACAGTAATAGGAATTACTTATTCTTATTTGAAGAATGATCAAGTAATAACAGCTATAAATGGCGCTTTAACTGGTTTAGCAGCTTTTATTTTATTAACTCCATCTTCTAAGGTATTAGACAGTGGGGAATCAGTTACAGGAATTATTTCTAAAGATTGGACTGCTGGTCAAGGAATGATTTGTGCTATTTTAATTGGTTTTTTAGTTGGATATATTTATTCTTTATGTGTAAAAAAAGATATTAGCATTAAAATGCCAAATGGTGTGCCTAGTGGTGTTGCAAATTCATTTTCGTCACTATTACCAACTGGAATTATTATTACTATTTGTGCAATTATTTATGCTATATGTCACTTTATATTTAATACAACATTTGCAGAACTTATTTATTCGGTAATTCAAATTCCTTTACAAGGAATTACAGATTCGTTCTTTGGCGTTATTATTATGACAGTTGTTATGTCTTTATTATGGTGGACAGGCGTCCATGGTGGTTCTATATGTGGAGGAATTCTTTCACCAATTTTACAAGCAAATATGGCAGCTAATCAAAAAATTATAGATTCAGGATTGCCTCTTACAATTCAAAATGGTGGACATATTTTTACACAACAATTTTGGGACAATTTCTTATGTATGTCTGGTGCTGGAATTGTGATTGGGTTAGTGATTTATATTACATTTTTTGCCAAATCAAAGTCATTACGTAGCTTAGGTAAATTATCCATTGTACCTAATATCTTTAACATTAATGAACCAATTATTTTTGGGACACCAATTGTACTTAATATATATTTATTAATTCCATTTGTTCTTGTTCCTTTAATTATAGGTATAAGTAGCTACTTATTAATGTATATGGGAATTTTACCATTATTTAGCGGGGTTATGGTTCCTTGGACAACACCACCAATTATATCAGGACTTTTGATTGGTGGATGGCGTGTTGCATTATGGCAATTTGTGATGATTGTTGTATCTTTTGTTATTTATTTACCATTTATTAAAAAAATAGATACTTTGGAATTAAATAAAGAAAATCAAAAGTAAATTATAAGAAATACAAATATTTAATCTTAATATCAAAAAGTCGTGAAAAATCACGGCTTTTTTTTGTAATGCTACTAAGTTAAGAAATTAAGATAATACTTTTGCTTTATTTATTGTCTAAGAAATCCACACGATTTTTTGTTATTGCTTATTTAGAAGCAGTGTTTTTTAAAATATAAAGTAAGATTTGAACTTGTTTTTCCATCATAGTAAGTGAACAATATTCATAAGGTCCATGATAGTTAAAACCACCTGTACCAAGATTAGGACAAGGAAGTCCTTTGAATGTTAAACGTGCACCATCTGTACCACCACGAATTGGTGAACAATAAGCATCCAAACCATTTTCTTTAATGGCAGCTAAAGCTTGTTCAACAATGAACATATGATCTTTTAGAGCTTCTTTCATGTTTAAATAACTTTCTGTAATCGTTACTTCAACGATTTGATAACCATATTTTTTATTTAAGAACTCTGCAATGTCTTTAAAATCTTGACATTGTTTATTTGCTTGTTGTAAGTCATGATTACGAATAATATATTCGGCAACTGTTTCTTCACAAGTTCCTTGAATCGAGTGAAGGTGATTAAATCCTTCATAACCTTCTGTTGATTCAGGGCGCATATGCACAGGTAAAAGTGAATCAAATTCATAGGCAACACGCGTTGAATTGATCATTTTATTTTTAGCACTTCCTGGATGAATACTTCTTCCATGGACTTTCACTTCGGCGCTAAATGCGTTAAAGTTTTCATATTCGACAATGTGAATATCCCCACCATCAATGGTATAAGCATATTGTGCATTGAAGTAATCAACATTAAAGTGATCACTACCATGTCCAATTTCTTCATCAGGTGTAAAAGCAATTTGAATATCATTATGTTTAAATTCTGGATGATTATAAATATATTCCACCATTTGCATAATGATCGCAATACCAGCTTTATCATCAGCTCCTAATAAAGTTGTTCCATCTGTAGTAATTAAATCATGATGAATAAGTTGTAAGAGTTGAGGATATTGTTCAGGGTCTAGATAAAGTTCTTTATCTTCATTTAAAGTAATTTTTTGACCTTGATAATCTTTGATAATTTGTGGATGAATATCTTTACCACTTGCGTCAGGAGAAGTATCCATGTGGGCAATAAAACCTATGACATCTCCTTGATGATTATTATTACTAGGAATTGTTCCATAAACTACACCAAATTCATCTATTTTTGCGTTTTCAATTCCTAATGATTTTAATTCTTCAACTAAATAATTTCCTAATTTTAATTGTTTTGAAGTTGAAGGAACAGTATGTGAATAACTATCTGATTGTGTGTCAAAACTCACATAATTTAAAAACCTTTCTTTAATTTCCATTTGTCTTCCTCACTTTCTTTTCTATTATACAACGACTTATAAAGAACTTCTATGAAAAGAGTTTACAAATTTTAAATTGTATGTTACCATACAATTCGTAACCGAACAATATAGGAGGAATGATATGTACAGAGATCCCATTGGACATCGTATTAAGACCATAAATAACCTAATGAGAAAAACAATGGATAAGAAAACAGGTCAGAGGCCTGATCGTGCAACTTTAATGCATTGTTGGATCATTGGGTTTGTTCAAGATAGAGAAGATAGTGGGCTTGATACATTTCCTAAAGATATAGAAAAAGAATTTTCAATCAATCGTTCTACGACATCAGAAATGTTGAAACTGATGTGTAAAAAGGGAATGATTGAACGAGAAGAAGTAGAGTATGATGCAAGATTAAAGAAAATCGTTTTAACAGAATCTTCAAGAAATCATAATCGACAAATTGAAGATAAGATGAAAGAAATGCATCAAAAACTTATTAAAGATTTATCTGAAGAAGAAATAAATACGTTTATTAAAATATCCGATAAATTAATTAATAACATCAAAGAAGATTTATAAATATTCATGAAGTTCGGTAAATGAATAGGAAAGGAAGTCAATTATGGTAAAAACTTTAATGAAACAAATCAAAGAATATAAAAAAGATTCATTACTTACAATGTTATTTGCGGCATTAGAAGTTATCTTAGAAATCATTATTCCTTTATTAATGGCAAGTCTTATTGATAAAGGAATTGAGGCAGGTAATATGTCTAATGTTACAAAATATGGAACATTCATGTTTGTTATTGCAATTGGAACATTATCACTTGGTTTTTTAGCTGGTAACCATGCAGCTAAGGCTTCAACAGGTTTTGCAGCAAATTTAAGAGATGCCATGTATACAAACATTCAAACATTCTCTTTTTCAAACATTGATAAATACAGTACCGCAGGACTTGTTACACGTTTAACGACAGATGTGACAAATGTGCAAATGGCTTATCAAATGATTATTCGTATGTGTATTCGTGCACCAATGTCACTTGTTTGTGCCCTTGCGATGGCCATGATGATCAACTTTAGATTAAGTATGATTTTTGTTGTTGCCATTTTTTTCTTAGTAGCGGTCCTTACAACAATTATGTATCATGCCACAAAATATTTTAATGATGTTTTTCCTAAATATGATACTTTAAATGAAAGTGTTCAAGAAAACGTTGTTGGTATTCGTGTTGTTAAATCGTTTGTTAGAGAAAAATATGAAAATGAAAAATTTAAAAAAGCAGCACAAAACATTTATAAACTTTTTGTTAAAGCAGAATCCGTTTTATCTTATAATAACCCAGCTATGTTAATAGCTGTTTATGGTTCAATTTTAATGCTTTCATGGTTAGGTGCTAAAGCAATTGTAGGTGGGACTCTTACTACAGGTGAACTTACAAGTTTATTTAGCTATGTTATGAATATTATGATGTCACTTATGATGCTTTCTATGGCATTTGTTATGATTACGATGTCACTTGCTTCGGGAAGACGTATTGCAGAAGTTATTAATGAGCAATCTGATTTAGTCTCTCCTCAAGAAGCTTTAACTGAAGTAAAAGATGGTTCCATTGATTTCAATCATGTTGTTTTTTCTTATAAACATGGTAGTGGAGAAGCGGTCTTAAAAGATGTTGATCTTCATATTAAAAGTGGTGAAACAATTGGAATTATTGGTGGTACCGGAAGTGCTAAAAGTAGTTTGGTCAACCTTATTTCTCGTTTATATGATGTTGACGAAGGTAGTGTTGTTGTTGGTGGACAAGATGTTCGTAATTATGATCTTGAAGTTTTAAGAGATGAAGTTTCTGTTGTTTTACAAAAGAACGTTTTATTTAGTGGAACAATCTTACAAAACTTACGTTGGGGTAATGAAAACGCAACAGAAGAAGAATGTAAAGAAGCTTGTCGTTTAGCATGTGCTGATGAATTTATTGATCGTTTTGAAGATGGTTATAATACGTATATTGAACAAGGTGGTTCAAACGTTTCAGGTGGACAAAAACAACGTTTATGTATTGCTAGAGCGTTACTTAAAAATCCTAAGATTTTAATTTTAGATGATTCAACAAGTGCTGTTGATACGGCTACAGATGCAAGTATTCAAGAATCATTCAATGAACGTATTCCAGATACAACAAAAATTATTATTTCACAACGTATTTCATCAGTTCAAAATGCAAATCGTATTATTGTTTTAAATGATGGTGTTGTGGATGGTTTCGATACACATGAAAAATTATTAGAAACAAATGAAATTTATCGTACAATTTATGAAACACAAATGAAAGGAAAGGAGGAAGAATAATGAAAGAAGGAACAATGAAACGTTTACTTAAAATGTTATGGAGTAAATATAAAATTCATTTAATTATTGTTTTTCTATGTATTGTAGGAAATGCTTTATTTAATGTTCAAGGAACAATGTTTATGCAAACATTAATCGATGATTATATTGTTCCCCTTTTAAAAAGTTCTTCACCTGACTTTAGTGGATTGTTCCATGCTTTGATTCGAGTAGGTTCACTATATGCCTGTGGTGTTGTTTGTGCCTTTACATTTAACCGTATTATGGTTTATGTAACACAAGGTTTTTTAAGAGATTTAAGAATTAATATGTTTGAACATATGGAATCTTTACCAATTCGTTATTTTGATAGAACACCTCATGGTGATACAATGTCTGTTTATACAAATGATATTGATACCTTAAGACAATTAATTTCACAATCAATTCCTCAACTTATTTCAAGTTGTATGACTATTGTGACAACATTTATATCCATGATTATTTTAAATATTCCTTTAACTGTGTTAAGTGTATGTATGCTTATGGTGATGCTTGTTGTTTCAAGAAAACTTGGTTCTTTATCAGGTAAATTCTTCGTTAAACAACAAAGCGATTTAGGTAAAGTTAATGGATATATTGAAGAAATGATTTCTGGTCAAAAAGTTGTTAAAGTTTTTAATCACGAAGATCAAGCAATCGCTGATTTTAGAAAATTAAATGATGAATTAAGAGAAAGTGCTTATCAAGCACATAAATTTGCGAATATCTTAATGCCAGTTACAGTACAACTTGGAAATATTTCCTATATTATTTGTGCAATTGTAGGTGCTATTCTTGCTTTAAATGGACATTTTGCATTAACAATTGGGACACTTGTTGCTTTCTTAACATTGAATAAAAGTTTCAACCAACCTATTGGACAAATTTCTCAACAAATCAATGCTGTTGCTATGGCACAAGCAGGAGCAGGACGTATCTTTGATTTATTAGATCAAGAAAGTGAAGAAGATCAAGGTGTTGTGACTTTATGTCGTGTAGAAACTGTTGATGGAAAAATGGTTGAAACAGATAAAAGAACAGGACATTGGGCTTGGAAACATCCTCGTAGTGATGGACATGTTGAACTTGTTGAAATGAAGGGAGACATTCGTCTAGAAGGTGTTGACTTTGGTTATTTTGATGATCGTATGGTTTTACACAATGTAGATGTTTATGCTAATCCTGGTGAAAAAATTGCTTTTGTTGGAGCGACTGGTGCTGGTAAAACAACGATTACAAACTTAATTAATCGATTCTATGATATTCAAAAAGGTTCAATTACTTATGATGGGATTGATATTAAACTCATTAAAAAAGACGATTTAAGAAGATCATTAGGTGTGGTATTACAAGATACACATTTATTTACTGGAACAGTTATGGATAATATTCGCTATGGGCGTCTTGATGCTACGGATGAAGAATGTATTGAAGCAGCAAAACTTGCCAATGCCGATCTCTTTGTTAAACATTTGCCAGATGGTTATCAAACAATGCTTACAGGAGATGGGGCGAACTTATCGCAAGGACAAAGACAGTTATTAGCGATTGCGCGTGCAGCTGTTGCTAATCCACCAGCACTTATTTTAGATGAAGCAACATCTTCTATTGATTCTCGTACAGAAAAACTTGTACAAGATGGAATGGATAAATTAATGCATGGTAGAACGACGCTCGTTATTGCCCATCGTTTATCAACCATTAAAAATAGTGATTGTATTATGGTTTTAGAACAAGGACATATTATTGAAAGAGGAAATCATCAATCACTTATTAAAGAAAAAGGTAAATATTATCAATTATATACAGGAGCTATTGAAATGGATTAATCCATCAATAGCTTTTTTTGTTTTCTTTTGGACTAAACGTCCATTGAAGAAGAAAAAGAGGAAAGCTAAAATAATGATAGATAAAAGTTAAGTCGCCATGGTTAGAAAACGCACAAATTGTCTTTGATAACATGGTACAATAACATCAGAAAAACTCCTTATAAATATGATAAAC
>OAUV01000087.1_pt1 | contig 127006 bp, 117 predicted proteins | sample 1516841 | NCBI WGS metagenome assembly OAUV01 (sample SAMEA2580044, study PRJEB22360) | human gut metagenome | biome: human gut; feature: human-associated habitat; material: faeces | place: Denmark | collected 2008/2010 | reverse complement strand
TTCAAATACAGCTGCCGTTTGGGGGGCGCCTGCGGGTGCTGCCGGTGCTGCTGCTCTAGGTGCTGCAACCGGTGCTGCTGCCGGTGCGCCTGCACCATTCTCTTCTACTGTTACATCATATACATTTCCGTTTACTGTGATTGTATAGTTTTTCATCTAATTATCCTCCTGATTAATTCCATCTGTTTGATTTTCTTCTCTTAATAGAACGAACAACAAATCCATCTGTAGAAGTTCCCTCTGCTGCTGCAATTGCTGCTGCGATTACTGCTACAAGTTCTGCATCATCTTCTGCTGCAGCTACCGGTGCTGGAGATGCCTGTACAGGTGCTTCCTTCTTCTCTTCCACTTTCTTATCTTTATTTGCCAACTTCTCCTGAAATTTCGGAATGTATCCAAGCAGATAAATAATGAATGAAATGAAAATCAATACAACGAATACAGTTCCCATACCAAGTACCGTATTCAGACCGGCTTTCTCAAGGATTTCTCCTGTTGAATAATGAGCAGAAACATCCATACTCTCCATGTTGCCCTTTTCGTCAAAACTGAAGACGATGTCTGCATCTCTGTTTTCATATTTTGCTTCAGATGTGAGTGAAACTCCATCGTTCTTTACTTCCATTGTCCAGTCGCCATGTTCAACATAAGCACCGCACTCTTCTTCTGCTGCTTCCCAGGAGCTGATCATTGTAAGGAAGTCCTCTCCATCAACCGGAAGTCCTACATTCATAAGCTGTGTGTCAAGCTGAAGATCACGCATATCAGAAAAGCTGTCAAGCTGCTCTGTTGTCATCGCTTCGAAATTCTGAACAACAAACTCAGCATACTGTTCTAATGTTGCCTGATCATATTCTGTTGTCTCAGACTTACCACATCCTGTGAAGCTAAGAACGAGAATGAGGATAAGTCCTAATAAACTGATTTTTTTCTTCACTTCGCCTCACCTCACTAAACCGTTCCGTGTTTCTTAGCCGGACGGTCCTCTCTCTTTGTGAACAGCATCTCAAATGCTCCGATCACATATTTTCTTGTATCTGCCGGCTCGATGATCGCATCAACATATCCTCTTGCTGCAGCTGAATTCGGGCTTGACTGAAGTTCTTTGTATTCAGCTGCTTTCTCATTAAGAGTCTCAGCATCTGCGTCTGCGTACATGATCTGTGCTGCAAGCTTCGCATCCATCATTCCGATCTCTGCTGTTGGCCATGCATAAACAAGATCTGCACCAATTGACTTACTGTTCATAGAAACGTAAGCACTTCCGAATGCCTTACCAACGATTACATTTACCTTCGGTACTGTAGCGTTAGCAAATGCATATGTCAGTTTTGCAACTGCGCTTGCCATGTTCTTCTCTGACTCTACTGTAGCAGCAAATCCTGTTACATTTGTCAGTGTAAGAACCGGGATTGAGAATGCATCACAGAAGTTTACAAAATCTGTTGCTTTCTTGCATCCGTCTACTGTAAGAACGCTGTCGAACTCAGCCTCTACTTCAGCTTCTGCATTGTATACTTTAGAGCGGTTTGCAACAACACCAACTGTCATTCCGTTCAGGCGGATAAATCCTGTAACCATCTCTTTTGCGTAGTCTTTCTTTGTCTCAACAAGAATCTGATTGTCAGCAATCTGTGCCAGTGCGATTGCTGTATCTTCTGATGCGTTAGCAATGTCTGCGCAGATACGGTTCAGGTCATCTGTGCATTCCTCATAAGACATATCATCTTCATTGTTTGCCGGAAGCATACATACAAGATCACGGATCTGTCCGAGGATCTCTGCCTCTGCACCGATTCCGTCTACAAGACCTGCTGTCTTGCTCTGGTACTCAGCGCTTGCTGTGTTACACTTGGAAATCTCATTTCCTTCCAGTGCATTTGGAGAATTAACGAAAAGTTTTCCGTCTTTTGCTTCCATAAATGTGAAATCTGTAAGCCCCGGAACAACTGCAAGACCGCCGCCGCACATTCCAAAGATTGCTGTAACCTGCGGAATCACACCTGATGCAAGTGCCTGTTTGTGATAAAGGCTTCCAAATGCCTCAAGTGCATCTGTAGCTTCCTGAAGTCTGAGTCCTGCACAGTCGATCAGTCCGATCACCGGTGCTCCCATCTTCATAGCCATATCATAGATTCTTGCGATCTTCTTCGCATGCATCTCTCCGAGTGCTCCACCCAGAACGTCAGCATCCTGGCTGTATACATAAACCAGGTTACCGTCAATCACTCCATATCCAGTGATAACACCGTCAGAAGGAGCTGCCTTCTCCTGCAAGTTGAAAGTTGTGCTTCTAGCTGTAACAGCTCCGCCAATTTCAACAAAGCTTCCCTCATCAAGCAGTGTGGCAATTCGTCTGCTTGCTGAGTTTTCTGTTGCATTGTAGCTCATATTTTAGCCCTCCATACTTATAAAATAATTTTAAAATAAACCAAAATTTCTGCCTATTGTATTATATACTAGGACGATTAAAATTTCAATTCATATTTTCCGCAAATTGACATTTTTTTCACAGGACATTGTTTTTGTCGAGCTTGGATTCTTCTGTTCCGAATAAAGTTTCCACTTTTGCACTAACATCCGCAGAAGCGCGTTCTATGGTTGCTTCATCCACACGGCCCGCTCCACCTCATCCCTTCGAATGTCTGTAACGCTTGGAACAGAGCACTCACCGTGTGTGGTTTGTGTCTGTCCCAAGCTAACAGACAGAACGAAGTGTATTCGGAACCGCTCTTATGCCTTAATCGTGGATGAAGCAACCATAAAACGTGCCTCCGCTACGTTATCTAAAGAAGAAGTTTTTATCCCAAACAAAACGAATCCAGAAGACAAATAAAGAATTAACAGCCGGGAGAAGGTGGAGCTTTGTCGATCACCTTCCTCTTCTCTTTCTCTCTTAATCATCTGTAATTGTTTTCCGGATTCATAACACATGAGATACATTTATCTATTATGAATAGACAAGTGAGGAAGCAGCTTTATTGTTGAGGACACATGTAAGGCAGGAGCGTTCCGAATACACTTTGTTCAGTATGTTAATAAGAGCCAGAACAGGCACCACACACGGTAACTGTTCTGGCTCTTATGTTACATACTTTCAAAGGGATGAGGTAGAGCGGGCCGGTGTCTGATGCAATAAAGCTGTTTCCTCACGCCCTCATTCGACATAAAGTATATATTTCAATCAAATGAATCCTGATCAACAATTACAGTCTCTTCGCTATTGCTTTAATAAACTCCTCACTATTGAGTACTGTCGGATTCTCGATTGTTGTGATCAAAGCGAGGTCTTTTGTCATCTCTCCTGCTTCGATTGTGTCGATTGTTGCTTTCTCAAGTTTATCTGCGAAGTCCATCAGCTCTTTGTTTCCATCCAGCTCGCCGCGTTTTCTGAGAGCTCCTGTCCATGCGAAGATTGTTGCAACTGAGTTTGTAGATGTCTCTTCACCTTTCAGGTGCTTATAATAGTGACGCTGTACAGTTCCATGAGCAGCTTCATATTCATAATATCCGTCCGGAGAAACAAGTACGGATGTCATCATAGCAAGTGAACCGAATGCGGAAGATACCATGTCGCTCATTACATCTCCATCGTAGTTCTTACATGCCCAGATATATCCACCTTCTGATTTCATAACACGGGCAACAGCATCATCGATCAGTGTGTAGAAATACTCAATTCCTGCTTCTTTGAACTGATCAGCATATTCTGCATCAAAGATTTCCTGGAAGATATCTTTGAATGTATGATCATATTTCTTAGAAATTGTATCCTTTGTTGCAAACCACAGATCCTGTTTTGTATCCAAAGCGTAGGAGAAGCAACTTCTTGCAAAGCTTTCGATGGATTTATTGATATTATGCATTCCCTGTACGATTCCAGGTCCATCAAACTCATGAACCAGTTCTTTTGTCTGGCTTCCATCTTCTGCTGTGTATACAAGTTCAACCTTTCCCGCTCCCGGAATCTTCATCTCAGATCCTTTATATACATCTCCATAAGCATGTCTTGCAATTGTAATTGGTTTCTTCCAGTTCTTTACACATGGCTCAATTCCTTTTACAACGATTGGAGCGCGGAACACTGTTCCATCAAGGATCGCACGGATTGTTCCGTTCGGGCTCTTCCACATTTCTTTCAGATCATACTCATCCATACGTGCTGCATTCGGAGTGATTGTTGCACATTTTACGGCAACTTTGTATTTCTTTGTTGCGAGTGCGGAATCAACTGTTACCTGGTCATCTGTCTCGTTTCTGTGTTCCAGGCCGAGATCATAATATTCTGTCTTGAGATCAATATATGGCTCAAGAAGATTATCCTTGATCATCTTCCAGAGAATTCTTGTCATCTCATCTCCATCCATCTCTACCAGTGGTGTTGTCATCTTAATTTTTTCCATCTTTTGCTTCCTCCTGATTATGTTTTTCTTCTATTTTCTTTAGGTTCTGCATGACATGAACAATATGTTCCTTTGCAAGCTGTTCTGCCAGATCCGGGTTTCTGTCCCTGATTGCCTGAAGAATCGCTTTATGCTCCTCAATTGACTTCTCGGCTCTTGCCTTCACATTGATCGAGGACTTTCTTGCCATTTGAACATATCGGTGAAAATCTGTAAGAACATGACACAACATCCTGCTTCCGGAAGCCTCATATAATATCGTATGAAACCTTCCGTCTAATCCTGTTACTTGTTCTTTATTGTATCCATTTTCTTTCTTCATCTGAAATTCTGAAAGTAAAATAGTCTCTTCCAATTCTTCTAACTGGTCTTCTGTAATATATTCCGCCGCCCATCTGGCGCACATTCCTTCCAGATACTGACGCATCTGATAGATATCCCAGATATCCTTCTGGCTGATTCCGGTAACATAAGCACCTTTATTCGGTACAATCGTCACAAGACCTTCTAATTCAAGCTGTCTTAACGCTTCCCTTACTGGAGTTCTGCTAACCCCGAGTTCTTTCCCGATGGTAGCCTCTCTGAGTTCATCCTGTTGTTTGTATCTGCCTTTGAGGATATCTTCACGGAGTCTCTTAAAAACACGTCCTCCCAGAGAACGGTCCTGATATTCTTCCATGATTTCCTCCTATTCTCTTTTTGTATGATTGTATACGATTATACAAATATTGTCAAGATGATTTCATGTCGATATCATTGCATTAAAAATGTATCCATTTTTGTGTAATACTTCTCTATACTATCTGTTCATTTTTTATATGCTTTGTGCCATATCTTATTTATCAACTTATTGTATACAAAAAGGTGGTCTCTCACATAGAAAAACCACCCTGTTCTTTTCGTTATAAATTAGCTTTCAAAATCAGCTTAGCCAAATTACACTTCATTTACTTTTTATTTGATCACACGCACACCAAGTACATCTGTGATTGATTCCAGTTTACTTACAACTTCATCAGAAACGCTTCCGTCCACATCAATTACTGTATATGCATATTCCTTCTTGCTCTTATTTGTCATAAGTGCGATATTCTGATTCTCCTGTGCAAGAAGTGTTGTAAACTGACCGATCATATTCGGCACATTACGGTGAAGAATTGTAATTCTGTCTCCGTCAGCTTTTGTTCCCACGTTGCAATCCGGATAATTAACGGAATGTGTAATATTTCCGTTCTCAAGGAAATCACGGATCTCAGCAACAGCCATCTGTGCACAGTTGTCTTCTGACTCTTCTGTAGATGCTCCAAGATGCGGAATTACAATTGCGCCTTTTACACCTACAATTTCCTTTGTTGGGAAATCTGTTACATAACGGTGTACTTTGCCTGCTACAAGTGCATCAACGATATCTTCCTGATTTACAAGAACATCTCTGGCGAAGTTCAGAATTACAACGCCCTCTTTCATCAGACTGATTGCATTCTTGTCAATCATTCCCTTTGTACTGTCAAGTGCAGGTACATGGATTGTGATATAATCGCACTCTTTATAGATTTCATCTACTGTTGTTGCGTGATGGATACTTCTGGAAAGTCTCCATGCAGAATCTACGGAAACATATGGATCATATCCATAAACTTCCATTCCAAGATGTGTTGCTACATTCGCAACAAGAACTCCGATTGCTCCAAGTCCGATCACACCAAGTTTCTTTCCGGAAAGTTCTGTTCCTGCAAATGCTTTTTTCTTCTTCTCAGCAATCTTTGCGATATCTCCATCTTCCTCGAATTCCTGTACCCACTGAATTCCACCAACGACATCTCTGGCTGCGAGAAGCATTCCTGCAATCACAAGTTCTTTTACACCATTCGCATTTGCTCCAGGTGTATTGAATACAACAATTCCTTCCTCTGCACATTTATCAAGCGGAATATTATTCACTCCGGCTCCCGCACGAGCGATTGCTTTCAGGTTCTTTCCGAATTCCATCTCATGCATTTTTGCACTGCGGACAAGAATCACGTCAGCTTCATCCGCATTTTCTGTCTTTACATAATTTTCATCCAACTTATTCATGCCAACGGCAGAAATTGGATTCAGGCAATGATATTTAAACATCTTACAGATTCTCCTCTTCAAATTTCTTCATAAAGTCTACAAGTGCAACAACACCCTCATATGGCATTGCGTTGTAAATGCTGGCACGCATTCCACCTACAGTTCTATGTCCTTTCAGATTCTCAAATCCAGCTTCTTTTGCTTCCTTAACGAATTTTGCATCCAGATCTGCATCGCCTGTCACGAATGGTACATTCATAAGAGAACGATCTTCCGGGACAACAGTTCCTTTGAACAGTTTGCTCTGATCAAGGAAATCATAAAGAACTTTTGCTTTCTTTTCGTTGCGTTCTTTCATTACTTCAAGTCCGCCCATCTTCTTAAGCCATTTGAAGACTTTGCCACAGATATAGATTCCGTATGCCGGTGGTGTATTATAAAGAGATTTTGCATCTGCATGTGTCTTATATGTAAGCATTGTAGGTGTTCCCGGGAGAACATCCTCTGTGATCAGATCTTCACGGATGATTGCGATCACTACACCGGCAGGTCCGATATTTTTCTGAACTCCACCATAAATCATTGCATATTTTGTTACATCTACAGGTTCGGAAAGAAAACAGGAGGAGACATCTGCCACAAGATCTTTTCCTTTTGTGTTTGGCAGTGTTTTAAATTTTGTTCCGTAAATAGTATTGTTTTCACAGATATATACGTAGTCTGCATCTTCTGAAATCGGAAGATCGGAGCAGTCTGGAATGTATGAAAATGTCTTATCCGCTGAGGATGCAACAACATTTACCTTTCCATATTTTTCTGCTTCCTTAGCTGCTTTTTTAGCCCACTGTCCTGTGACAATGTAATCAGCAACCTTATTCTTCATCAGGTTCATAGGGATCATAGCAAACTGCTGTGACGCTCCACCCTGAAGAAACAGTACTTTATAGTTATCCGGAATATTCATCAGATCTCTGAGATCCTGCTCAGCTTCTGTGATAATTTCCTCGAAAGCTTTGGAACGATGACTCATCTCCATAACAGACATTCCTGTTCCCTTGTAGTCCAGCATCTCTGCTGCCGCTTCCTTCAGTACTTCTTCTGGCAGAACCGCCGGTCCCGCTGAAAAATTATACACTCTACTCATTTTTAATTACCTCCTGTTATTGTGTATCTATAGAAACTCCGTTTTCACAGATTTTCTCACATAAAAATAAAATATTCCTTTATTTATCAGCCATACAACTATGTGGCTGAAACTTATTATTTTTAGTTTTCTTTTGCTTTCAGATCCTGCTCATCAAATGCTTCGCTGATCGGTGCTCCCGGCGCAACCATAGGCCATACCTTATCATCACAGTCGATCATACAATCGATCAGAACCGGTTTTCCACATGTCAATGCTTTCGCAAAGCACTCTTTAAACTCCTCCTGTGTTGTAGCTCGAAGTCCTACTGCTCCCATCGCTTCTGCAAGCTTCACATAGTCAACTGCATCACGGAGAACTGTCGCAGAATATCTTTCATCATAGAAAAGATCCTGCCATTGACGAACCATACCGAGTACATGGTTATTAACTACAACCTGGATAATCGGAACATCATGTCTTACAGCTGTTGCGATCTCATTCATATTCATACGGAAACATCCGTCTCCGGCAATATTTACAACAATTTTATCCGGACATCCTGTCTTCGCACCGATTGCTGCTCCAAGACCATATCCCATTGTTCCAAGACCACCTGATGTTAAAAGTGTTCTTGGTTTCGTATATTTATAATACTGTGCTGCCCACATCTGATGCTGTCCGACTTCTGTTGTGATAATTGCTTCTCCATTTGTCTGACGATAAATTTCTTCTACTGCAAATGGACCTGTAAGTACATCCTTATGATATGTTAATGGATATTTCGCCTTGTAATCTTTAATCTTATTCATCCATTCCGGATGAGACTGCTGTGGAAGATGCTCATTTATTTTCTTCAGGACTGCTTTAATATCACCTACTAACCCAAGATCGATCATGACATTCTTATCCATCTCTGCCGGATCAATGTCAATCTGAAGAATCTTCGCATCTTTTGCAAATGTTGCAGTATTTCCGGTTACACGGTCACTGAATCTTGCTCCTGTTACGATCAGAAGATCGCATTCACTTACTCCAAAGTTCGACGCCTTTGTTCCATGCATTCCAAGCATTCCGGTATATCTCTCATCAGTTCCCGGGAAAGCTCCTTTCCCCATCAGAGAATCTGTTACCGGTGCATCTACCTTCTGTGCAAATTCATAAAGTTCTTTACTTGCCTCAGAAAGAACAGCTCCACCACCTACGAAAATATATGGTCTCTGCGCTTCTTTGATCATCTCAACAGCTTTCTTGAGATCCTCTTCTTCTGAATGGATTACCTCTCGGTTATATACACCTGGATATTCCTTCTCATACTCTGTAACTTTCGCAGTAACATCCTTCGGAATATCGATCAGCACCGGCCCCGGTCTTCCAGTCTTAGCAATACGAAAAGCCTTTCTGATTGTTTCTGCAAGCTTTGTTACATCTTTAACGATATAACTGTATTTTGTAATTGGCATTGTTACTCCAGCAATGTCGATCTCCTGAAAACTGTCTTTTCCAAGTAATGGGACACCGACATTACATGTAATTGCAACAATCGGTATAGAATCCATATATGCTGTTGCGATTCCTGTTACAAGATTTGTTGCGCCCGGTCCGCTTGTTGCAAGGCAGACCCCCACTTTTCCTGTAGCTCTCGCATATCCGTCAGCCGCATGTGCTGCCCCCTGCTCATGAGAAGTCAGGATGTGACGGATCTCATCACGGTGTTTATAAAGTTCATCATATACATTTAAAATTGCTCCACCCGGATAGCCAAATACAGTGTCAACGCCTTGTTCTTTCAGACATTCGATCACGATTTCTGCTCCATTTAACTGCATGACGTACTCTCCTCCTGGTTTTTTATTTTATTTTGCCTTCGGTACTTCGAGAATTGCTCCGCGGTTACCTGATGTTACCATAGAAGCATATCTTGCGAGGTATCCTGTCTTAACCTTAGGTTCTCTTGGCTGCCATTTTGCTTTTCTTGCTGCCAGTTCTTCATCCGATACATCCAGCTCTAATTTCAGTTCCGGAATATTGATCTTGATAATATCTCCCTCTTCTACCAGTGCGATCGGTCCGCCAACTGCTGCCTCCGGTGATACGTGTCCGATAGAAGCACCTCTGGATGCTCCGCTGAATCTTCCATCTGTGATAAGAGCTACTGTAGACCCAAGTCCGTATCCTGCAATCGCAGATGTAGGATTGAGCATCTCTCTCATTCCAGGGCCGCCTTTTGGTCCCTCGTAACGGATTACAATAACATCTCCTGGATTGATCTTTCCTGTCTTGATTGCTTCTGTCGCTTCTTCATCACTCTCGAAAATTCTTGCCGGTCCTTCATGTACAAGCATCTCATCACATACTGCAGAACGTTTTACAACACTTCCGTCCGGTGCAAGATTTCCTTTCAATACAGCAAGTCCGCCTGTCTGAGTATATGGGTTGTCGATTGGACGGATAACTTCCGGATTCTTATTCTCGCATCCGGCAATATTCTCTCCTACTGTCTTTCCTGTTACAGTCATGCAGTCTGTGTGAAGAAGTCCCTTCTTATTCAGCTCATTCATAACTGCATAAACTCCGCCTGCTTCGTTCAGATCTTCAATATAAGTATGACCCGCCGGTGCAAGATGACAAAGGTTTGGAGTCTTCTCGCTGATCGCATTTGCAAAATCAATCTCGAAATCCATACCAATCTCATGTGCGATTGCCGGAAGGTGAAGCATGCTGTTTGTAGAGCATCCAAGTGCCATATCAACTGTAAGTGCATTGAGGATTGCATCTTCTGTCATAATATCTCTCGGGCGGATATTCTTTCTTACAAGCTCCATCACCTGCATACCTGCATGCTTTGCAAGCTGGATTCTTGCAGAATAAACAGCTGGGATTGTTCCATTTCCTTTCAGCCCCATACCAAGAGCCTCTGTCAGACAGTTCATACTGTTTGCCGTATACATACCGGAACAGGATCCGCAAGTCGGACATGCTTTATTCTCAAATTCGCAAATGTCTTCGTCATTCATCTTTCCGGCTGCATAAGAACCTACTGCCTCAAACATACTGGAAAGACTTGTTTTACTTCCCTTTACATGTCCTGCAAGCATCGGTCCGCCGCTTACAAATACTGTCGGTACATTCACACGGGCAGCTGCCATCAGAAGTCCCGGTACATTCTTGTCACAGTTTGGAATCATTACAAGTCCGTCAAACTGATGTGCCATAGCAAGAGCTTCTGTAGAATCTGCGATCAGATCTCTTGTTACGAGAGAATATTTCATACCGATATGTCCCATAGCAATACCATCACAGACAGCAATTGCAGGAACCATGATTGGTGTTCCTCCGGCCATTGCCACGCCAAGTTTAACTGCTTCTGTGATCTTATCCAGATTCATGTGTCCCGGTACAATCTCATTATAAGAACTTACAACACCGATCAGTGGACGATCTAATTCCTCTTCTGTAAGTCCCAGTGCATTAAACAGAGAACGATGTGGTGCCTGCTGAATTCCTTTTTTAACTGTATCACTTCTCATTTTAAAATCCTCTCTTTCTGTAACAACTGCTAATTACTTAATATATTCGCAGATCTTATCTCCCATCTGGGCTGTTCCGATCTGTTCTTTTCCTTCAGACATAATGTCGATTGTACGGTATCCGTCTTTTAATACTGCTGCAACAGCATTTTCAATCGCATCTGCCTCTTTATCAAGATCAAATGAAAATCTCAGCATCATTGCTGCTGAAAGAATTGTTGCGATCGGGTTTGCGATTCCCTTTCCGGCGATATCCGGTGCTGAACCGCCACTTGGTTCATACAGACCGAATTTTGTATCGTTCAGACTTGCACTTGCAAGCATTCCGATAGAACCTGTCACCATACTTGCTTCATCGGACAAAATATCTCCAAACATGTTCTCTGTCAGGACAACGTCAAACTGTGCCGGATCCTTCACAAGCTGCATTGCACAGTTGTCAACAAGCATATGTTCTAATGTAACTTCCGGATAGTCCTTCGCTACTTCCTCAACAACTTTTCTCCAAAGTCTGGAAGAGTCAAGTACATTCGCTTTGTCAACACTTGTGACCTTCTTGTTTCTCTTCATTGCAATATCAAAGCCACGTTTTGCAATTCTGCGGATTTCATTTTCATTATAAGTAAGTTCGTCTTTTGCGGTAAGGACACCATCAATCTCTTCTGTGCTTCGTTTTCCGAAATAAAGACCGCCTGTCAATTCACGCATGATCATTAGATCAAATCCTCTGTCCGCGATCTCTTTCTTCAATGGACACGCACCTTTCAGTTCATCGTAGAGAACTGCCGGCCTTAAGTTTGCAAAAAGATTAAGTCCCTTTCTAAGCTGCAACAGCCCCGCTTCCGGACGTTTTGATGGTTCGAGCTGATACCATGGAGAAGTCTTCGCATCACCACCAATGGAACCCATAAGAACTGCATCACTGTCCTTTGCCAGCTGAAGAGTCTCTTCTGTAAGCGGCACCCCGTTCACATCAATTGATGCTCCTCCCATCAGAAGCTGCGTGTAGGAAATAGAATGACCATAAACTTTCGCTGTCTGATCCAGCACCTTCATTGCCTCATCTACGATCTCAGGACCGATTCCATCTCCTTTGATTACTCCAATTTTCATTTCCATATCTAACTCATCCTTCCAAAATGTAAAAATCTTTTTTTATCATACCGCATTTTTTTCGCTGTTTCAAGTATTTCGAGTGAAAAATAGAGGGCACTCTGTATTTTTATCGAAAATTGCACTTTTCCAGGCACATTTTCTATAAAGTAAAAGACCAGAAAGAGTCACACTCCTTCCGGTCTCATTTTTCCTCTTATTCAGCACCTGGCTTCTCAATCTGAGCGATCGCAGCCTTCTGCATAGGAATACGGCAATTCTTATTATTACCGAACTCAACAATCACGTCATCATCAGTAATATCGATGATAACACCATAAAATCCACTTGTAGTAAGCGCTGTATCTCCAATCTCCATATCAGCGAGCATTGCCTGGATTCTCTTCTGCTCCTTTTTCTGAGGACGCATCAGAAGAAACCACATACCACCGAGGATAACAGCATAAACAACAATAATACCTACTGTTCCCATTGAAATTTCCTCCTGACTATTTCTTAAACCTATCTGTCCAGTACTTTTTAAGTACTAATAGACAATAAATCTACTATACACAAAAACAGCTTCTAATTCAAGTGTTTTTCTAATATTCCATGTATATTTAAGTTTATTTTTATACATTTTCTATAAAGTTAGATCAGAAACACTATTTCTGTTCCATGCCTTCCAATTTTCTCTTCTTGTATGCCTGGAATTCCCCTGCATCAATCGCATCACGGATTTCTTCCATCATTGTATTATAGAAATACAGATTATGAAGTACACACAGACGCATTCCGAGCATCTCTTTTGCTTTCAACAGATGTCTGATGTACGCTCTGCTGTAGCTTCTACATGCCGGACAGTTACATCCTTCCTCGATCGGCCGGTCATCCAGTTCATACTTGGCATTAAACAGATTCATCTTTCCATGATTTGTATATACATGCCCATGACGTCCGTTTCTTGACGGATATACACAGTCAAAGAAATCCACTCCTCGATCTACTGCCTCCAGAATATTAGCCGGTGTACCAACACCCATCAGATAAGTCGGCTTGTTTTCCGGAAGATGCGGAACCACTGCATCAAGAATACGGTACATCTCTTCGTGGCTCTCTCCTACTGCAAGTCCACCCACTGCATAACCATCCAGATTCAGTTCTGCGATCTGCTGTGCATGTGCAATTCGGATATCCTCATAAATTCCACCCTGATTAATTCCAAACAGCATCTGATGTGGATTGATCGTATCCGGCAGAGAATTCAGTCTTGCCATCTCATCCTTACAGCGCTTCAGCCAGCGCGTCGTACGCTCTACAGAATTCGTCATATACTTTCTGTCTGCCACACTGGACGGGCACTCATCAAATGCCATCGCAATCGTGGATGCAAGATTAGACTGAATCTGCATGCTCTGTTCCGGTCCCATAAATATCTTATGACCATCAATATGTGAATTAAAATGAACTCCTTCTTCCTTGATCTTTCTCAACTTTGCAAGGGAAAATACCTGAAATCCGCCGGAATCTGTCAGAATCGGTTTATCCCAGTTCATAAATTTATGAAGTCCTCCGAGTTTCTTCACAACTTCATCTCCCGGACGAACATGAAGATGATATGTATTAGACAACTCCACCTGCGTCTTAATCCCTCTCAGGTCATCTGTAGATACTGCTCCTTTGATTGCTGCTGCTGTTCCAACATTCATAAAAACCGGAGTTTCAATTACTCCGTGAACTGTTGTAAAGCGTCCTCTTTTCGCACGCCCGTCCTTCTTTAAAAGTTCATACATAAGCTTTTTTCCTCTTCTTTTCTTTTTGGTTTTCAGACTATCAAAGCCTGCCAAGTGTTATGGCAGGCTATATTTATCTTTGCATTTCCATTAATTATGTATTATAACAGGTGTTCCCATACTAAGCATTCCGTAAAGACTTGCCGCCTGGTCTAATGGCATATTGATACATCCATGAGAACCATTCGTCTGATAACGGCTTCCTCCAAAGCTTGGATTCCATGTCGCATCGTGGAATCCGATTCCTGTCCAGGTCACACGCATCCAGTAATCTACATCTGTACGATAACTTGGCTGTCCTGTAGAAGGATTAATTTCTCCGACCAGTGTCTTATCCCTCTTCATCTCAAGAATCGAATAAACTCCTGTCGGTGTCTCTCGCTCCGGTGTAGGAAGTCCTGTAACAACGTCTGTCTCTAATTGTACAGCTCCGTTAACCACATACCACATATGCTGAGCCGGGATATCTACTTCCAGATAAGTCGTTCCCCAATCCTGCGCGTCATGTGTAGCTGCCGTCTGTGCATAAGCAGGTTCTTTCTCGACAACCTCACCTTTCTTAATGCTGTCAACAAGCGCAGTCAGTTCTGCTGCCTCGTCAACTGACCAGCCGTAAGTACCTCCTGAGACATCTACGGTTTTTCCTCCCGGAGTTGTAATACTTCTTGTCGTTCCAACCGTATCATAAGTCTTTCCGAATTCACGAAGCCACTCTTTCACCTTTGACTCATCAAGCGTTGCATTCATATCCTCATCATATGTTACCCAGCCTGAGATCAGATCCTTGTTCACAACCACATCCTGGTTTGTCATCTTATAAGTAATGCTGGCTTTCAGATAATTGTTCATCGCATCACAGGCTTTCTGAACTTCCGGAGACTCTGAAGTGTACTTCGGCATAGCATAGCACTTCTCATCCATCATATTTAATTCACTCTTGAAGTTTGTGATCGCATCCTTCACTTTTGCCTTAAATGTATCCACATCTACTTTCGTACCATAAACCTCAGGTTCAACAACAAAACTGTTCCCATCATACTTTGGATAAGCAGACTGTGGATCTGTCTGCTCCTGATTCAGAGCCTGTACAGATTCAATCTTTGACTCCAACGCCGCTTCATCATATCCAACCTCAATTGTGACTTCAGCTGAACTTTTTGAGAAAAACGCCTGTGGCCACAAAAATGCATTCTGTTTCTTCAGTGCATCCTCTATATCTGAATTTTCCTTATATACAAGTGAAATATCCGATCCTTCAATTGCATCTGTCATATTATTCTGTTCTACAATCGTCAGTTTATAATCTGCCACCTGATTTTTAATATAATTCTCTACCGCCGCCGCATTCTTACCGGAAAAGTTCTTTCCGTTAATCTGCGTATTAATATAGAAATGACTCATAAAAAAGACTGATATTGCAAGATAAACAATAACAAGACCAGCAATAATACCACCGATAATCATCCAGATCTTCTTGTCAATTGTCTTCTGCTTTTTCTTTCTTCTTACTTTGCGTCTTCTAACTACTTTCTTTTCAGACATTCTAATTCTCACCCTCGTCTTTTGGATTAATCCATCTTTTTGATTCAGACTTCATTATATTACGCTTTTTCCAAAATGTACACCCCAAACTTTCATGAAATACACACAAATTAAACTGATGTTAAATTGTTAATTCGAACGAAATCTTTTAGAAATACTTTTGTAATTTATTTTTGAAATTCTGTTGAATTCTACAACATTTTAACTTGCGTACACCTCTTTCTTCCTATATAATTGCACTGTACCCTCAGTTATGAAACACAACAATATGTTTCGTATCTGGGGGTATGATACGGAAAAGAATGATATATGATATACAAAAGAGCATTTTATACGCACTTTTTGTATACCTTATTGATACAAACGAAAGGAGTTTTAGATATATTATGAGCGGTTCAACATTTGGCACTTTATTTCGAGTCACTACCTGGGGCGAGTCCCACGGTCCCGGAGTTGGTGTAGTTATAGATGGATGCCCTGCCGGCATCCCTTTATCTGAACAGGATATTCAACAATTTTTAGATCGCCGCAAACCGGGACAGAGTAAATATACAACGAAGCGGAATGAATCTGACTCTGTCGAGATTCTGTCCGGAGTCTTTGAAGGAACTACAACCGGAACTCCTATTTCTCTTCTCGTGCGGAATCAGGATCAGCGTTCCAGAGATTATGGGAATATTGCGACATCTTATCGTCCGGGACACGCAGATTACTGCTTTGATCAGAAATATGGTTTCCGTGATTACCGTGGCGGTGGACGTTCTTCCGGCCGTGAGACGATCGGCCGTGTTGCTGCCGGTGCAATTGCTTCAAAATTACTTGGCGAATTAGGGATTGTGCTGACAACTTATGCAAAATCCATTGGTCCTGTCACTGTAGATGAAGCTGATTATGATTTTACTGAGATTACAAATAACAGTTTTTATCTGCCGAATAAAGATGCTGCCAAAAAGGCTGCTGAATATGTTTCTACTCTTATGGAGCAGATGGATTCCTGCGGCGGTCTGATTGAATGCCGTGTTGACCATCTTCCAGCCGGTCTCGGTGAACCGGTCTTCGATAAACTGGACGCTTTACTTGCACAGGCAATCATGTCTATCGGAGCCGTAAAAGGTGTCGAAATCGGCGATGGCTTTCAGAGTGCCTCTTCTACCGGAAGCACAAACAATGATCCTTTCTGCATGCAACAAGGACAGGTTATGAAAACTTCGAATCATTCCGGTGGAACTTTGGGTGGCATGAGTGATGGTTCTCAATTAATCTTAAGAGCTGCGATCAAGCCAACACCTTCGATCTCTCAGATGCAGCACACTGTAACTAATTCAGGCGAAGAAATCGAACTGTCTATTCACGGACGTCATGATCCAATCATCGTACCGCGCGCAGTTGTTGTTGTGGAAGCAATGACCGCACTCACTCTCGCTGATCTGCTCTTGCGTAATGCAGTCAGCCGGATGAATCAGATAAAACAATTATATACGGAGGATAAAAATGTCTAATAAACTGATCGATATCATAGATATTACCAAATCCTATGACGAAAATGTAATTCTGGATAAATTAAATCTTTATATCCGTGAGAACGAATTTCTCACACTCCTTGGTCCTAGTGGATGTGGAAAAACAACACTATTACGTATTCTCGGTGGATTTGAGACACCGGACTCCGGTAATATTATTTTTGATGGAAAAAATATCAACAGTCTTCCGCCAAACCGTCGTCAGCTGAATACCGTATTCCAGAAATATGCCCTCTTCTCTCATATGTCCATTGCAGAAAATATTGCTTTTGGATTGAGGATCAAAGGTAAATCTAAAGGCTATATCCGCGATAAAATTCATTATGCCTTAAAGCTTGTCAATCTGGAAGGATACGGGGATCGTTCTCCTGACTCCTTAAGTGGTGGTCAGCAGCAGCGAATCGCAATCGCACGTGCGATTGTAAATGAACCAAAGGTTCTTCTTCTTGATGAACCACTTGGTGCATTGGACTTAAAACTTCGCCAGGATATGCAATATGAACTGATCCGATTAAAAAATGAACTTGGAATTACATTTGTCTATGTAACGCACGATCAGGAAGAAGCTCTTACAATGTCTGATACGATTGTCGTTATGAATCAGGGATACATCCAGCAGATCGGCACCCCGGAAGATATTTATAACGAACCGCAAAATGCATTTGTAGCTGATTTTATCGGAGACAGCAATATTATTGCTGCAACCATGCTCGAAGACAAAGTTGTCCGTATGCTCGGTGCTGTCTGGAAATGTGTAGACGTAGGATTTGGTCATAACCGTCCGGTCGATGCTGTAATCCGTCCGGAAGATATTGATCTTGTCAAGCCTGGAGAAGGTGTTATTGACGGAATTGTAACAAACTTGATCTTTAAAGGCGTTCACTACGAGATGGAAGTTCTTGCCAACAACTATGAACTTCTCGTACATAGCACAGATATGTTCCCTGTAGGAACTGAAGTCGGAATCAAAGTGGATCCTTTTGACATCCAGATTATGAAAAAACCAGAATCTGAAGATGAGGAGGCACCTGCTGTTGAAGAATAGAAAATTATTTGCCGGGCCTTATCTTTTCTGGTCTGTGTCATTTATTATTATCCCACTGCTCATGATCTTTTATTATGGTCTGACAGATAAAGAAGGGACTTTTACCTGGTCTAACATTGCAATGATGGCTTCGCCTGAGAATCTGAAAGCACTCGGACTTGCACTGCTGCTTTCCCTGGTCAGCACACTGATCTGCCTGGTTCTTGCATATCCTCTTGCAATGATTTTATCTGAAAAAAACATGAACCAGACAAGTCTTATCGTACTGATTTTTATTCTTCCTATGTGGATGAACTTTCTTCTGCGTACACTCGCCTGGCAGACACTGCTTGAAAAAAATGGTGTGATCAACAGCATTCTTGCATTCTTCCATCTGCCACAGCAGTCTATCATCAATACACCGGGGGCTATTGTATTAGGTATGGTATATAACTTCCTGCCTTTTATGGTGCTTCCCATTTATAATGTATTGGCAAAGATTGATAAAGATGTCATTTACGCAGCAAGAGATCTTGGAGCCAATGAATTTCAGACATTTACACAGATCATCTTTCCTTTGAGCATTCCTGGAATTATCAGTGGTATCACTATGGTCTTCGTACCTGCGCTGACGACCTTTGTTATTTCCGACCTTCTCGGTGGAAGCAAAATTCTTCTGATTGGAAACGTGATCGAGCAGGAATTCAAACAGGGAAGCAACTGGCATACCGGTTCCGGTTTATCCCTGGTGCTGATGATCTTCATCATCGCAAGTATGGCTGTGATCGCCAAATATGATAAAAACGGGGAGGGGACAGCATTTTAATGAAAACTATAGCAAAAAAGATCTATCTGGCACTGATCTGCATTATTCTGTATGCACCGATCGTGACTTTGATGGTCCTCTCCTTTAACAATACTAAAACACGTTCCAAATGGGGCGGATTCACCGGAAAATGGTATGTGTCTCTTTTCCAAAACAAAGAGATTATGAATGCATTGTACACAACACTGATCATTGCATTGCTCTCTGCACTGATTGCAACATTGATCGGTACTTGTGCCGCACTTGGCATGCAGGCAATGAATTCAAGAATGCGTACCCTTTTTATGGGAGTTACAAACATCCCTATGCTGAATGCCGATATCGTAACAGGAGTATCCCTGATGCTTCTCTTCATTGCATTCCGCTTCACACTTGGATTCAAAACAATCCTTTTGGCACACATTACATTCAACATACCTTATGTCATCTTAAGTGTAATGCCAAAATTAAAACAGACGAACCGTAGAACTTATGAAGCTGCACTGGACCTTGGAGCTTCTCCGGCCTATGCATTCTTCAAAGTAGTACTTCCAGATATTATGCCTGGAATTTTCTCCGGTTTCCTGCTTTCCTTTACAATGTCTCTGGATGACTTTGTGATCACGCATTTCACAAAAGGTCCTGGTATTGATACACTCTCAACCAAGATTTACAGTGAAGTCCGTAAAGGAATCAAGCCTGAAATGTATGCACTTTCAACCATTATGTTTGTTACAGTGCTGTTACTTTTGATCCTGATCAATATGTCACCTGCCGAAAAGAAAAAAGTAGTAAAAATAAAGCGTTTCGGAAAAGCACAAAAATTTGGAAGATTTTTCTTCCAACGTCTAGTACCTGTTGCTATGGCTGTGCTTATTATCATCGGTGGTTTTATTTATGGAAAGAACGATGTTATCTCCTCACAAGGCCAGGTAATTGTTTATAACTGGGGTGATTATATTGATCCTGATGTTATTGATATGTTTGAAGAAGAAACCGGTATTGATGTAGTATATGAAGAATTTGAGACAAACGAGATCATGTATCCAAAAATTCAGTCGGGAGCGATTGCATACGATGTCGTATGTCCATCTGATTATATGATTCAGAGAATGATTGAGAATAATCTTTTGGAAGAGATTAATTATGACAACATCCCAAATTTGAAATATATCGATCAGAAATATATGGATCTTGCCAAAGGATTTGATCCTGATAATAAATATTCTATCCCTTATCTTTGGGGGACTGTCGGAATCCTTTATAACAAGAAAATGGTAGATGAACCAATTGACAGCTGGGGTGTTCTGTGGGATGAAAAATATAAAGATAGCATCCTTATGCAGGACAGTGTAAGAGATGCCTTTGGTGTCGCTTTAAAATACCTGGGCTATTCATTAAATTCAACAGACTTAGATGAACTTCAGGCTGCCAAAAATCTGCTGATTGAACAGAAACCTCTTGTGCAGGCATATGTTATCGACCAGGTACGTGATAAAATGATTGGAAATGAAGCAGCTCTCGGAGTAATTTATTCCGGCGAAGCACTCTACTGCCAGCAGGAGAATCCAAATCTCGATTACGTGATTCCTAAGGAAGGTTCTAATCTTTGGATTGATTCCTGGGTTATTCCAAAAAATGCAGAGAATAAGGAACATGCAGAAGAATTCATCAACTTCCTCTGTAGACCGGATATTGCAAAAATGAATTTTGAATACATCACTTACTCCATCCCTAACTCTGCCGGGCAGGCATTGATCGAGGATGACTACATGAGAAACAGCACGATTGCATTCCCTGATATTGATCAGTTGAAAAACTGTGAGACGTTTAATTTCCTCGGAGATGAAAATGAGGCGCTGTATAACGAATTGTGGAGAGAAGTGAAGTCAAAATAAATTTGCATTTAGCAATAAGAATATTGGCTGGTTCAAAATTTAAATAAATGAAGAAGGGCGTGTTTGGACGGTCTCTTGCAACGATATGCAGGGCCCGTTCCCTCAGCCTTTTGAGGGATTGTAACAAAGAAGCGAGATATGCACCGTGTGTGGTTTGTATCTCGCTTCTTCTAACAATCCGCGCAAAATGTCTTCGTACACTCTTACGCCAAATGCATATCTTATGCAAGAGTCCATCCAAACACTCAGGTTCATCAGATCAGAAATGATTTGAATGCAGATTATTCTTATCGAAATGCAAATCAGAAGGGATATGAAAAGGGAACGCTATTGACTAAAATTTACAAATTGGCACAAGTTGTGTCATATAGTCGATAGCGTTCCCTTTTTTACTTCCGTCCAGAATTCTGTATTCAAGTGTTGAATTCGTTCCACAGCAATCACTTACGTGCAACAAATCAAAACTTGTATGAAGTCTTTCAGATTCGTCCCGTTAAGCAAACACTTCTGTTTGGAATAAAGAAGCGAGGATGGTGCTATATTGTTGAGGACACATGTAAGGCAGGAGCGTTCCGAATACACCTTGTTCAGTATGTTAGTAAGAGCCAGACAGGCACCACTCACGGTAACTGTTCTGGCTCTTACGTTACATACTTTCAAGGGGATGAGGTAGAGCGGGCCGGTGTCCGATGCAATATAGCATCATCCTTGCGGCCTTATTCACCACCAAATCCTTTGCTTCAATATGGAGAATCAGACAGACAAATACAAATTTATACCACAAAATTCATCTTCTGATCGTCGTACTGCACGGAAAATCCTTTTGCTTTGAGATATTCTTCTACTACTTGATACATCTCATCATATCGTCCTTCGCAGGCACAATTACCAAGTGGTTCGATCCAGAAGGATTGTCTTCCACAAGTGTCCCTGAGATGAATTCGGAAATTCAGACCTTTATCTTTAAGAATTCCATTTAATTCTATCACATCATTAAAAGATACATAACTCATTTTAATTCTCCTCTTCTTTACCTAATAAAATGTGTTGCAATTCGTTCTTCTTTCTCCGGAAGTCCAAACTGTTCTTTACCCAAGGCAATACTCTTCATAAGAAATGTCATGTTTCTGGCGAGGACTCTCATAGTCTGCTTTCCTTCTCCATCCTGCTCTGCTTCTCCTGGTATTCTTCCATGAATACTATTCCAATACTGACTGGAAGCAACTGGCATTCCAGAAATTGTAAAGTATTTGTTTAACTCATCAAATGTTGCTGAACATCCACCGCGCCTTGCACAGACAACACTTGCTCCTACTTTCATAGTCTTATCAAATGGTGTGCTGTAGAACAGGCGGTCAAGACAGGCGATCAATGTTGCATTTGCGGATGCATAATAGACTGGACTTGCGATAACCAGTCCGTCTGCTTTCTCGAATTTCAAAGCCAGTTCGTTAACTACATCATCATAAACACATTTTTGCTTGGAAACACATCCTCCACAGGCAACACATCCACGGACAGGTTTATTTCCAACAACTACCGTCTCTACTTCTACTCCATTTTCCTGAAAAATCTTTTCCATTTCTTTTAGTCCTACACTAGTATTTCCGTTTGCTCTTGGACTTCCATTAATCATAAGTACTCTTAATTTTTCTGCCATTGTTTCTCCTCCTACAAACATTATTGTCTTATCTTCAAAGTTCTCAGATACTCCTTTTGTTCCGGCATGATCCGATAGCTTTCGATTGCCTTCTGGATTGTCTTATTATGTGTCCATACGTCCATCTTCTGTTCTTCTAGAAATGGAAGAACCTGATCATACTTTTTGGCAAGTGCTGTTGCGAAATACCATGCCCTGGCCATATTTACATAATACTCTTCTGAACGGATTGCGGCAACCTTCCCCGGATATTCTAACTTAAATTCTTCTTCCAAATAATAGCGCATCAGCATATTGATTCCAAATCGGATCGTATATATATGCTCTGATTCCAGCCATCGATCTATCTTTTTGATATAAGAATTCAGATGATTCTTCACTGTTCTGACTGCCAGAAGATCACAGGTTGCCCAGTTATCTATATGGGGCAGAAAGCGCTCCAGTTCTTCTATACAGAGTTCATAATCTTTAATCTGCTCGATCAGAAGCCCATGCAGATTATTCTCTTCATAATATTGATGTGGCAGGATCTTAAGAAACTGCTTCGCCTCTTCTGTCTTCCCGAATTTCTTTGCATAAGTTCGAAGTACAGGGACTCTCACTCCTATCACTGATTCTTTCTCTACTGTTGGCATCAGTTTTGCGTGAAAATCTCGATATTTTAGATCCTGCATTGTAAAAAGGTCCTGCTGCACTTTTGGTATTACTTCTTTTGGAGTCATCTTTATTCACCTGCTTTCTGTTAATTTGCAGTATAACACACACTTTATGCCACTGCAAGTATATATAGAACAAATGTTCTTCTGTATTTTATTTCTTTTTTTTGCTATACTTATCTACGTATAAAGTTGCTGCTCACACCCACTATGAACAGTAACTAAAAATTCTCTGACTCTTTTGCTGTTACTACTCACACTATATATTACCAGCAACACAGATTCGTCAGAGAATATAAGGGAGATAAAAATATGCTGACAGTAATGAAATTTGGCGGAAGCTCCGTGGCCGATTTGGAGCACATCCGCAACGTAGCAAACCGCTGTATCGCAAAGCAGCGCGAAGGCAGCCAGGTTGTTGTTGTCCTGTCTGCTATGGGAAAGACTACAGATAATCTGATCGCAACAGCAAAACAGATCACAGAGCAGCCTTCCCGCAGGGAATTAGATATGCTTCTCACAACCGGTGAACAGGTTTCTGTATCCTTAATGGCAATGACTCTGATTTCCATGGGCGTCAGTGCAGTGTCACTGAATGCATGGCAGGTTCCAATGCATACAACTTCAAATTATCAAAATGCACGATTCAAGAGAATTGATTCCGAGCGTATCCGTAAAGAGCTTGATGCGAACAAGATCGTCATCGTAACCGGATTCCAGGGAATCAATAAGTATGAAGATATCACAACTCTTGGTCGCGGCGGCTCTGACACAACAGCGGTTGCTCTTGCTGCTGAACTCCATGCCGATGTCTGTGAAATTTACACAGATGTAGACGGAGTATATACCGCCGATCCACGCGTTGTTCCAAACGCTCATAAAATGACGGAGATCACTTATGATGAGATGCTTGAGATGGCCTCTCTTGGTGCGAAAGTTCTTCACAGCAGATGTGTAGAAATTGCGAAAAAATACGGTGTAGAACTTCTGGTATGTTCTAGCTTAAACCACAATTCAGGAACAATTGTAAGGGAGAAAACGAAAATGGAAAAAATGTTAATCAGTGGTGTGGCAGCCGATAAAAATGTAGCCAAAATCCGTGTTGCCGGTCTCGGGAACGAGCCTAGTAGCACATTCCGTCTTTTAAATCTTTTAGATAAGAATAAACTGAACATTGACGTCATGATCCAGTCTCTTGGTAAAGACGGTACAAAATCTGTATCCTTCACTGTTGCAAAATCGGACATGCTCCGTGCTTTGGATCTGTTAAATGAAAGCAAAGACTATCTTGGCATTAAGAAACTGGATTCTGATGAAAATGTTGCCAAAGTTTCTGTCATTGGTGCCGGTATTCGTTCTCATTCAGGTGTTGCTGCAAAGATGTTCGGTGCACTCGCAAGTATTGATGTCAACACAGAGATGGTTACTACATCTGAGATTCGCATCACTGCTCTGATCGATGAAGCCTATGCAGATCTTGCAGTACGTAAACTGCATGAAACTTTCTTTGATTAAAAGTAAAGCAGAATCAAGCGACAGTAAGGATTAATAATTCCCTTCTGCCGCTTGATTTTTATCTTATTTTCGTTCTGAATAATTACATTTGTTTTTTATTTTTCACTGCACATTATGCTTCTTCCTCTAACGGCGTTTTTCCGCGCAAACGTCTGTAATAGAATCTTCCTTTCCCAAGAAGAATCGTAAGATAACGGAGTACCGGCTCTGTTGCAATCGCAAATACAACAAAAAGCATGATACACTTTGTTGTCATTCCGGTAATCGCAAACAACTGATTCAAATAGATACTGCAGAACAATAATCCTGCGATACATCCACCAAGAATCCCTGCACGAAGCTTATTCATCGGTGCACTGATCTTATAGAGGATCATAAATCCTACAATTGCCAGAAGCATCGTTGCTGCTGTTGAGATATCCTGCTCTCCTACTCCAAATGTCTTTCCGAAGACAACCAGTGCCCCAACTGCCAATGCATCTGTAAGTGCTGCCGGAAGTGCTTTCAGGAATACATTCGTCAGGAAATGTCCTTTAATGATATTCTTGTTCGGCTCAAGTGCAAGGAAGAACGCCGGAATACCGATTGTAAACATACTGATCAGTGATACCTGTGATGGTTCCAGTGGATAAGTAAACATAAATACTACCGAGAAAAGACTCAGCAGGAAAGAGAATATATTCTTAACCAGGAACAGGCTCGCCGAACGCTGGATATTATTGACTACTCTTCTTCCTTCTAATACAACCTGCGGCATACAAGAGAAATCTGACTCCAGAAGTACGATTTGAGAAGCCTGTGCCGCTGCCTCGCTTCCTGATGCCATTGCAATACTGCAGTCTGCATCCTTCAAAGCAAGGACATCATTTACTCCATCTCCTGTCATAGCAACTGTTTTCCCAGCCTCTTTAAGTGCCTGAACAAACTGTCGTTTCTGGTTTGGAGTTACACGTCCAAACACTGTCTTCTCAAGAATCGCTTTCTTAATATCTTCTTCTGTCTCAAGACTTGATGCATCCACATAATTCTCAGCATTTTTAATACCTGCTGTTTTTGCAACTTTGGAAACTGTAACCGGATTATCTCCGGAAATAACTTTCACTTCAACTCCCTGCTCTGCAAAGTACTGGAATGTTTCTTTTGCCGCCTCACGGATTGGATTCGCAAGTAAGATATAGCCCAACGGTGTTACCGGCTCTGTCAGTGCTTTTCCATCAATCTCCGCTGCATAAGTACCAAACACAAGAACACGGGCACCTGTAGATGCAAGCTCTGTGATTTTTTCCTTATGTTGCTCGTAATCATCCAGAAGTACAAATTCCGGCGCTCCAAGAACATATGTCTTATCTTCAAATGTAGCACTGCTGTACTTTGTCGCAGATGAAAATCCTGTCTTGGAAATTGCTTTTGCGCCTGAAGAATGTGTAAAATATTCTTTCATTGCAGCCATTGTGATATTATCGTTTGTCATAGCTGAAACAAAATCTCCGACCATAAGACGAAGAGATCCCATCTTTTCCGTATCGTACTGCTCCGTCGGAATAAGTTCCTGTACTTTCATCGTATTTTCTGTGATCGTACCAGTCTTATCTACACAAAGTACATCAACACGCGCAAGTGTCTCAATACATTTCATATCATGAAGCAATACTTTCTGCTGTGCAAGCCGAATTGAACTGACAGCAAGTGCAACGCTTGCAAGAAGGTAAAGTCCCTCCGGAATCATTCCGATCACAGCCGCTACCATTGACGTAATACTTGAATGGAATGATGCATTCTGGAATACCAGAGACTGTGCAACGAGTATGATTCCAATCGGAATGATTGCCACACCGACGCATTTAACCAATTTATCCAGCGAGCGGATCATCTCTGACCGCTCACCATTCTGCATTTCTTTTGCTTCCAGTGTAAGCTTTGAAATATAAGAATCTTCACCGACTTTATCAAGTCTTGCATGACATTGACCGGAAATAATAAAACTTCCTGACATCAGCTGATCTCCGGCATGTTTTGTAATCTCATCAGACTCGCCTGTCAGCAGAGATTCATTTACCTGTACCTCACCTGCACAAACCTGTGCATCCGCACATACCTGCGCGCCGGCTTTAAATATGACAATATCATCAACTACCAACTCTTCTGCATCAATCAACGATCTTTTACCATCTCGCACTACAGTCGCTTTCGGTGCATTTAGCATGGTCAGATTATCCAACACTTTTTTGGCACGCACTTCCTGTATAATACCGATCAACGTATTTGCAATAATAACCGGAAGAAAGGTCAGATCCCGGAAGGATCCAACCAGACATAACAAAATAGCCAGAACAAGAAAGATTAAGTTAAAGTAAGTAAATACATTCTCATGTACAATCTCTTTCGTTGTCTTCGACGGCGGATCGACTGCCCTGTTTACCCAGCCATGAAGTCTGTGCTCCTGCACCTGCTGTGCTGTCAATCCGACTTTATAATCCGGATTGTAACGGGTTGTCGGTATCCGCTTCTCTATTTCTTCTTCAATCTCTGTTTTCTTGTTTCTGCTTCTTGCCATCTGTTACTTCCCTTCTGCTTCTTCCAACGTCTCCGTTCTCGTCAAAATCTGCATAAATTCTTCTCCTGTAATTGTTTCTTTCTCATACAGGTATTTTGCAAGCTCATGAAGTTTCTTCTGGTTTTTCTCCAAAAGTTCCATCGCTGTATCATATCCGTGTTTTACGGTATCTACAACCATCTGATCAATATCTGCTGCTGTCTGTGGGGAACAACTTAAACTGCTGTCTCCTCCCAGATATGGATTGTTCTGCGTCTCAAGAGCAACCATACCAAACCGGTCACTCATTCCATAACGCGTGATCATTGCTCTTGCAAGCTTTGTTGCCTGCTCGATATCATTCGATGCGCCTGTTGTGATAGAATTAAAAATCAGTTTTTCTGCGCATCTTCCTCCGGTCAGTGTCGCGATCTTGTTGATCAGCTCTTCCTGTGTCATCAGATTCCGTTCTTCTGATTCAACCTGCATTGTATATCCCAAGGCACCTGATGTACGCGGAATGATCGTGATCTTTGTAACCGGTGCTGAATTCGTCTGTAATGCTGCTACCAACGCATGACCGATTTCATGATAAGAAACAATTAATTTTTCCTTGGAAGAAAGTACCTGATTCTTCTTCTGATATCCGGCGATAACAGTTTCAATACTTTCTTCAAGATCTGCCTGCGTTACATATTTACGGTTCTCTCTGACTGCGCGCAGTGCCGCTTCATTTACCATATTTGCAAGCTCTGCTCCTGATGCTCCTGATGCAGCTCTTGCGATTGCATTAAAGTCAATGTCATCTCCAAGTCTTATTTTCTTCGCGTGAACTTTCAGAATCTCTTCACGCCCTTTAAGATCCGGAAGTTCCACCGGAATACGGCGGTCAAATCTTCCCGGACGGAGAAGTGCCGGATCAAGACTGTCCGGTCGGTTCGTTGCAGCAAGAATCACAACACCCTTAGATGCATCGAACCCATCCATCTCTGTCAGCAACTGGTTCAATGTCTGCTCACGCTCATCATTTCCACCATATCCTGCGTTATCTCTCTTTTTACCAATTGTATCAATCTCATCAATAAATACAATACAAGGTGCTTTTTCATTCGCCTGTTTGAAAAGATCACGTACTTTAGAAGCTCCCATGCCAACAAACATCTCTACAAATTCTGAACCAGAGATTGAAAAAAATGGTACATTTGCCTCTCCTGCAACTGCTTTTGCAAGCAAAGTTTTACCGGTTCCCGGAGGTCCTACAAGAAGTGCTCCTTTCGGACATACTGCACCGATCTCCGTATATTTCTGCGGGTTATGAAGAAAATCCACAATCTCTGTCAGCAGTTCCTTCGCTTCATCTTCTCCAGCTACATCCTGGAAAGTGATTCCTGTTGTAGATTCCACATAAACCTTCGCATTGCTCTTTCCGAACTGCATGAACGGATTTCCTGCTGCACCTCCACCCATCTTGGCCATCATCTTCTTTGCAAGCCACTGTCCTAATGCCCAGAAAATCAAAAGTGGTAAAATCCATACAAGAAAAAAGCTAAGAAGCGGATTCATCTCCTGCTGTGCGACTCTTCCGAATTCACATCCCGCATCTTCCAGACGATTTACCAGATTTGGATCATCAAACGTTGTTGTCTCATAATATTTCGGTTCCTCGCTATTATCTGTAAAATAAATAGTGTCTCCATTCAACTCTACTTTTGATACTTCTTTTCCCTCGACCATAGTAAGAAAGGTTCCATAATCGACTTCTTTCACCTTATTTTTTCCTAGAATATTAGGAAAAAGAAATGTGTTAAGAAGCACGAGAATAATCAAAGCAATCAAATCGTAAAAGATTAATGGCTTCTTTGGTTTCTCGACTTTCTTCATACTTCTGTTCCTCCTATTTTCTAAATTTTGCACGAACTGCCTTTATCATCTGTATAATCGGAAGATTCAATGCTGCAAGACCATACACAGTAAGTAACTGCGATAATGTCAGTGTCTGCACTTTAAAGATGTTATGCAGTCCAGGGACAGTCACGACAAGCGTGATCAGAATCATTCCAATTACAAAAGCACCGATCAGGTAAATGTTATTAAAGACTCTTTTTGTAAATACAACCGGACAATTTGATTTACAGTTAAACCCATGGAACAATCTTGAACAGCAAAGTGTTGCAAATGCCATTGTACTTGCAAGTAGTGCATTACCGTCTTTGTATCCAATTGTAAATGCAATCATGACCATGGTACAGATTGATAATCCTTCCAGTCCGATATTGATCAAAAAGTCTTTCGTTAAAATGGATTCATTTATCGGTCGTGGCTTTTCTTTCATCACATTTTTCGAATGTGGTTCCAATCCAAGAGCAATTGCCGGAAGACTGTCTGTCAGCAGATTAATGAACAACAGATGAACCGGCGCGAACGGTACCGGAAGTGCCATCAGTGAAGCATAAAGCACTGCCAGGATTGCTCCAAAATTTCCCGAAAGCAGAAACTGAATGGATGCTTTAATATTGCGATATATATTTCTTCCATTCTCTACTGCTTTAATAATAGTCGCAAAATTGTCATCTGTCAAAACCATTGCTGCAGCGTCTTTTGACACTTCGCTTCCGGTAATTCCCATCGCCACTCCTATGTCTGCCTGTTTCAGTGCCGGAGCGTCATTCACACCATCTCCTGTCATGGATACAATGTTTCCTTTTTCCTGCCATGCACGCACAATACGGATCTTGTGTTCAGGAGAAACTCTGGCGTAAACAGAAATCCCTTCCACAAAGTCTTTCAGTTCTTCATCAGACATTTTGTCAATCTCTGCACCCTCACAGGCTTCGGATTCATTTTCAAGAATTCCAATTCTCTTTGCAATGGCAGCAGCTGTCACCTTATGATCTCCTGTAATCATAATCGGACGGATTCCTGCACATTTACACTCTTCTACAGCAGCTTTTGACTCTTCTCTCGGCGGATCCATCATTGCGATCAGCCCCAGGAATATCAGATGATCTTCATCCTCCAGCGTAAGTTCCGTCTCATCTGATACTTCTTTATAAGCAAATGCAAGAACTCGTAATCCCTCTCTCGAGTATTTCTGATTCTGCTCTTCGATTACTCTTCTTGTCTCTTCTGTGATCTCATGAGTCTCCCCTTTCATCTCAACCCAGTCTGTCCGGTTCAAAAGAACATCAACTGCTCCTTTGACAATCATCGTTGGCACTCCGTTTAATGAATGCTTTGTTGCCATCATCTTACGGTCGCTATCGAATGGATTCTCACTTTCTCTTGGATACTTTACTCTGACTTCTTCCGGGTCAAGACCAAGACTGCTTCCTAAATTAATCAGTGCTGTCTCTGTCGGATCTCCGATCTCTACACCATCAATATTCGTAGAGTCATTACAAAGAATACTGCTGATAAGGAGTCTGCTCTGAGACAGATCCCGGAGATCAATCTTGTCTGCGGAAATGCTCTGGCCATCTACATAATAATGCTCTACTGTCATCTTATTCTGTGTCAGGGTTCCTGTTTTATCTGAACAGATAATGGATACACTTCCCAGTCCTTCTACTGCCTGCAGTTTTCGAACAATTGCATGTTCTTTCGCCATTTTCTGCGTTCCAAAAGAAAGAACAATCGTAACGATTGAACTTAACGCCTCCGGAATTGCTGCAACGGCAAGAGCAACTGCAAAAAGAAAGGCATTTCCAATATTCTCACCACGGAAAACACTGATTCCAAACAAAATCGCACAGAATACAAGAATTAAAATGGATAATTTCTGTCCAAACTGATCCAGGTTTACCTGCAATGGAGTCTTCTTCTCAGATGTCGTCTTCAGAAGACTTGCAATTTTACCAACTTCTGTATTCATTCCAATCTCTGTAACTACAAAAGAACCTCTTCCATACGTGAGAAAGCTTCCGGAATATACCATATTAATACGGTCTCCAAGAGGAACTTCGTCCTGTTCAATCACATCTGTCGTCTTCTCGACACCAAGACTCTCTCCCGTCAATGCACTTTCGTCAACCTTCATGCTTGCACATTCCAGAATACGTCCATCTGCAGGAATATAGTCTCCCGCCTCTAACATAATAATGTCTCCAACAGTAACTTCTGAAGACGGAATCGGAACAACCACTCCATCACGAAGAACTTTTGCTTCCGGACCGGATAATTTCTTCAGACTTGCCAGAGATGACTCTGCCTTTACTGTCTGCACAGTTCCCAGAATTGCATTCATTGTGATCACGATAACAATAACAGCTGCGCTCTCAATATCTCCCATAAATCCTGATGCGATCGCTGCTATAATAAGGATAATCACCAGAAAATCCTTATATTGCTCCAAAAAAATCTGAAATGTTGTCTTCTTTTTTCCTTCAGTCAGTTCATTCGGGCCGTATTTCCTTTGATTTTCACTGACCTGTTCTTTTGTTAATGGTTCTTCCGAACCATTCACTTCTCTTAAAACTTCTTCTCCCGATAATTGATAATATGCTTTCACTGCCATTCCTCCTAACTGGTTATTGTTCACTCTTCTTTTGTGACCCATAATCCTGATTAATCTGCAGTGCGAATAAAAAAAGAGACAATTATTGCACCGCTTCTTACATGCAATAAAAGTCTCACTATTTCATCACGATCCGGATAGACTTCTTCCATCGTATTGACGGCTCGCAAACGCTACTCAAAGCGCCAGTTACTCCCTTTTACTAAAATAAACTATACTCATTTTTCCTGATAATGTCAATAAACTTTATTTTCTTTTTAGGAAATATTTTCAGGATTTTAACATTAAAAGATCGCGGAACATTTTTTGCATATTAGGAAAGCACTTTCCTAATATATAAAAAGAATACCTTACAGACATTCTATCCATAAGGTATCCTTTCTATTCTATCAATCGATCAATGAAAATCTCAATCTATTTTTCTTAAATCTTAAACGATTCCCTGAGCTGTCATAGCATCTACAACCTTCTCAAATCCGGCAATGTTAGCACCTACAACGTAGTTGCCCTTGAATCCGTATCTCTCAGCTGCATCAACCATGTTGTGGCAGATGTTAACCATGATGTTTTTAAGTTTAGCATCTACTTCTTCGAATGTCCAGCTCAGACGTTCGCTGTTCTGAGACATCTCAAATGCAGATGTAGCAACACCACCGGCGTTAGCTGCTTTACCAGGTGCAAAGATAACACCATTCTCCTGCAGATACTCTGTAGCTTCGAGAGTTGTAGGCATGTTAGCACCTTCACATACTGCAATACATCCGTTTGCAACAAGTGCCTTTGCATCTTCAAGGTGAAGCTCATTCTGTGTAGCACATGGAAGAGCGATGTCAACTTTAACATTCCATACTCCTCTTCCTTCGTGATACTCTGAATTCGGACGGTAGTTCTTGTACTCTGTCAGTCTTGCACGTTTTACTTCTTTGATCTCTTTGAGAGCTGCTACATCGATTCCGTCCGGATCATATACCCATCCTGTAGAATCACTTGCTGTAACAACCTTAGCACCAAGCTGCTGTGCTTTCTGGATTGCGTAGATTGCAACGTTACCAGCACCGGAAACAGCAACTGTCTTACCTGCAAGTTCGATACCATTGAGTTTCAGAAGTTCGTCTGTCAGATACAGAAGTCCATATCCTGTAGCTTCTGTACGAGCAAGAGATCCACCATAGGAAAGTCCTTTTCCTGTAAGAACTCCTTCATATACTCCACGGATTCTCTTGTACTGTCCGAACATATATCCGATCTCTCTTGCGCCTGTACCGATATCTCCTGCTGGAACATCAGTATCAGCACCAATATATTTGCAAAGTTCTGTCATAAAGCTCTGGCAGAATGCCATAACTTCTCTGTCAGATTTTCCCTTAGGATCGAAATCAGATCCACCTTTACCTCCACCGATTGGAAGTCCTGTAAGGGAGTTTTTGAAAATCTGCTCAAAACCGAGGAATTTGATAATACCAAGGTTTACAGATGGATGAAGACGAAGACCTCCCTTGTATGGTCCGATCGCACTGCTGAACTGTACACGGTATCCTGTGTTAACCTGTACCTGACCCTTGTCATCTACCCACGGTACACGGAACTTAATCTGTCTCTCAGGCTCTACCAGTCTCTCAAGAAGAGCTTCTTTACGGAATTTTTCTTCATTTGCTTCAATCACAACACGAAGAGACTCCAGTACCTCTTTTACTGCCTGATGGAATTCCGGCTCAGCAGGATTCTTCTTTACAACTAAATCAATCACTTCATCAACGTATGACATCTTAATTACCTCCTAGAATAAATAGATTGGGATTCCTATCTCCCTGATACTATTGTATCTTTCGTCAACTAATGTCTTTTCTAAAACAAGAAAAACAGACTGACAAGCAATCTGTTACCCCAGACACCGTTGTCTACTCGTTTATTTTATAAGTTAAATGAAAGATTGTCAATCATTAATTGCATTATTTTAAAGTTTTATCACTTTAAGTTGATAAAACTGCATGAACTAATGTATTAAATTGCAATTTTCAGCATATTTAAGATTATATGTCGAGTAAACAGATAGGGAAATGGTGGTTTTTATGCAAGTATAACGCTCCTTTCCGGTGTTCCTACACATTCCCCTTTTTGAGCCAGGCAGCTCTAAAATGCTTCGCTTTTTATCGCTGTGGCGTATCCGCCACATAGCCATAGATAGACAAAGAGGCTTTTATGCAAGCATAACGCCTCTTTGTCTATCTATGACTGCCTGACTCTGTACGAATATCAAAAAACAGAGTACTGTTTCCAGTACTCTGTCCATTTGCACATATTAGTTATATTTACGTTTTCTAGCAGCTTCAGATTTCTTTTTACGTCTAACGCTTGGTTTCTCGTAGTGCTCTCTCTTACGAATCTCCTGCTGAATACCAGCCTTTGCACAGTTTCTCTTGAATCTGCGTAAGGCGCTATCTAACGTTTCGTTTTCTTTAACGATTACATTTGACATAGTCTCACACCTAACCTCCCCTCCAGCCTTGTATTGTGCATCATACGACTGTTCGGGTATATTTATTGCACTGGATATTATTATAACATATTTTTTCAAAACGTCAACTGCTTTTTATGATTTTTACCGATTTTTTTATACTTTTTTCTTGCTTCTACCCAAAAGAGAATCTGCCACAGACAGATTCTCTTTACAATGACTTTATTTAATAGCTTTATTTAATCTGATCAGCCAGTGCTTCTTCTGCTTTTGCAAGTGCATCCGGGATTCCTGCTGGGTTCTTTCCACCTGCCTGAGCCATGTTCGGACGACCACCGCCGCCTCCGCCAACAAGACCTGCGATTGCTTTCACAAGATTTCCGGCATGTGCTCCCTGCTTCATTGCTCCGTCTGTTGCTGTAGCCATCAGGCTTACTTTTCCGTCATTTCCTGATGCAAGTACAACCACACCTTCGCCAAGCTTCTCTTTGAGCTGGTCTCCAAGGTCACGAAGTCCATTCATATCAACACCGTCAAGCTGTGCTGCAAGAAGCTTCACACCTTTTACTTCTTTCACCTGGTCAAGGATGTCTCCTGCTGCGCTCTGAGCCATCTTGCTCTTAAGACTCTCAACTTCTCCCTTCAGAGACTTGTTCTCTGCCTGAAGATGTGTGATCTTCTCTGCAAGATTCTCCGGAGTTGCTTTTACAAGCTGTGCTGCTTCTTTGAGAAGACGCTCCATCTCAGCATAGTAGTTCATAAGTCCTTCAGATGTCAGGGCTTCAATACGACGAACACCTGCTGCTACACCACTCTCAGAAATAATCTTCAGTGCTGTAATCTCTGATGTATTCTTAACATGTGTACCACCACAGAATTCAACGGAGAATCCACTCATATCTACGACACGTACAACATCACCGTATTTCTCACCAAACAGAGCCTGTGCTCCTGTCTTTCTTGCTTCCTCGATTGGAAGGTTCTTTGTCACAACTGCGAGGGCATTTGTGATCTGCTCATTCACAATTTCTTCAACCTTCTTCAGTTCCTCAGGTGTTACTGCTGAGAAATGTGTAAAGTCGAAACGAAGTCTGTCTGCATTTACAAAAGATCCTGCCTGCTCTACATGGCTTCCAAGTACTGTACGAAGTGCTTTCTGAAGCAGATGTGTTGCACTGTGGTTTCTTTCTGTAAGTGCACGGTTCTTTGCGTCAACTTCAAGAGTTACCGCATCACCAATCTTGATCATTCCTTTTACAACATGTCCTACATGTCCAACCTTTGTTCCTGCAAGGTGAATACAATCTTCTACAACAAACTCTCCATCGGCTGTACGAATCACACCTTTATCAGCTTCCTGTCCACCCATTGTTGCATAGAATGGAGTCTGCTCAACGATGATTGTTCCCTTTTCTCCATCAGAAAGTGCATCAACAACTTCTGTCTCTGTTGTAAGAGCTGTAACCTTAGAATCAAATGTCAGATTGTCATATCCGACAAATTCTGTCTCAAGTGCTGCATCCAGCTGATCGTATACAGAAACTTCTTTTCCTGTATAAGAATGAGTTCCGAATGTTCCTTCTGATTTCGCACGCTGTTCTTCCTGTGCTTTCTTGAATCCTTCCTCGTCATAAGTCAGCCCCTTTTCTTCCAGGATCTCACTTGTCAGGTCGATTGGGAATCCATAAGTATCATAAAGCTTAAATGCATTCTCTCCGGAAAGAACTTTCTCTCCATTCTTCTCCATCTCAGCTTCCATATCTGCAAGGATTGCAAGTCCCTGATCGATTGTCTTATTGAAGTTCGCTTCTTCTTTCGCAATTACATTAAAGATAAACTCTTTCTTCTCTTCCAGCTCCGGATATCCATCCTTGGAACCTTCAATTACAGTCGTTGCAAGCTTTACAAGGAATGCTCCGTCAATTCCGAGCAGCTTTCCGTGACGGCATGCACGTCTTAACAGACGGCGGAGAACATATCCACGACCGCTGTTAGAAGGTAAGATACCATCAGAAACCATAAATGTTACGGAACGAATATGGTCTGTAACAACACGCAGAGAAACATCTGTCTCATGATCTATTCCGTACTGCTTGCCGGAGAGGTTACATACATGATCTCTCAGTGCTTTCATTGTATCAATATCAAACATGGAATCTACATCCTGTACGATACAGGCAAGACGCTCAAGTCCCATACCTGTATCAATGTTCTTCTGGATCAGGTCTGTATAGTTGCCGTGTCCGTCATTGTTGAACTGGCTGAATACGTTATTCCAGATCTCCATGTAACGGTCGCACTCACATCCTACTGTACATCCCGGTTTTCCACATCCGTATTTTTCTCCACGGTCATAGTAAATCTCAGAACACGGACCACATGGACCTGAACCGTGCTCCCAGAAGTTATCTTCCTTACCAAAACGGAAGATACGTTCTGCCGGAATTCCCATCTTCTTATTCCAGATTTCGAACGCTTCATCATCATCTTCGTATACTGAAGGATATAATCTGTTCGGATCAAGTCCCACAACTTCTGTAAGGAACTCCCAGGACCACTCGATTGCTTCATTCTTGAAATAATCTCCAAAAGAGAAGTTTCCAAGCATCTCAAAGAATGTACCGTGACGTGCTGTCTTACCGACATTCTCGATATCTCCTGTACGAATACATTTCTGACATGTTGTCACTCTTCTTCTCGGCGGGATCTCCTGTCCTGTGAAATATGGTTTCAGCGGAGCCATTCCTGAATTGATCAGGAGAAGACTCTTATCATTATGTGGTACTAAAGAAAAGCTCTTCATTGCAAGATGTCCCTTGCTCTCAAAGAACTCCAAAAACATTTTTCTTAATTGGTTTACTCCGTATGGCTGCATACATCCATCCTCCTCTTTCGCTCATAAAAAGCCTATTCTGTAATATACCACAACAGCCTCCGTTTGTAAAGCGGAGGCCGGTTATTATCCTTATATTTACTTATTTCAGTTCAATTTCTTCCAGTTCTTTCGGTGGAAGTGCTCTGCTTGAGTTTTTGACATAAGCTGCGACATCCTTCTTCGCAGTCGGGATTGGAATATTCGTTCCAGCTCCTGCAATACATCCGCCAGGACATCCCATACCCTCGATCAGACATCCATTCATTCTTCCGGCTTTGGCAAGTGTCAGGATCTTCTTACATTCTGCCAGACCTTCCGCATGCTCAATATTAACCTGCGTTCCAGGGTAATACTCGTTAATACATTCTTCGATTGCCTTTGCAACTCCTCCTGCACAGGCGTATCCACGTCCGGCTCCTGTCGCATCATGGAAAGAAGACTCTGCCTCATAAGCTGTCAGATCAATTCCCTTCGCATCAAACATTGCCTGCAATTCTTCAAATGTAACAACGAAATCCACATCACTTCTCACAGTACGTCTGGAAGCTTCCAGCTTCTTTGCTGCACAAGGTCCGATAAATACAACCTTTGCATTCGGATGTTCCTGTTTGATTGTTCGTGCTGTTGCAACCATCGGAGTCAGTTCCTGTGAGATCTGATCGATCAGATCCGGGAAGAACTTCTTCGCAAGCATTGCCCAAGATGGACAACAGGATGTCAGAAGAAATGGAAGTTCTCCGGTTGTCACTTTATTCACATAATGATGTGCTTCCGCAATTGCTCCGATATCCGCTCCAAGAGCAACCTCATATGTCTCTGAAAATCCGAGTTCTTCAAGAGCTGCTTTGAAGTTTCTTACATTAATATTCGGTCCAAACTGACCAACAAATGCCGGTGCTACCTCAGCCACAATCTCTTCTCCTTCTGAAAGTGCACGAGCCAGCTGGAAGATCTGAGACTTGTCAGAGATCGCACCAAACGGGCAGCTTACCATACACATTCCGCAGGAAACACATTTGTCAGCATCAATATAAGCACGTCCTAATTTATCCGATGTAATTGCATTCACTCCACAAGCTTTCTTGCAAGGACGCTCCTTCTTGGCAATCGCATCGTATGGACAGACAGACTTGCACTTTCCACACTTGATACATTTATCCTGATCGATAAAGGATTTTCCATTCACCATGGAAATAGCGCCCCTCGGACAGACTTCCTGACAAGGATGTGCAAGGCAGCCCTTACATACATTGCTGACCTCGTATTTATTCTCCTCACAGCTCTCGCAGCCTGACGGAATCACCTGCATCAGCGGCGGCTCATAATATTTTTCAGAAATATTACTGGCCTCAACTCCCGCTGTCAAATGGACCGGCTTATTCTCCGGACGAAGGGAAAGTCCCATCGCAAGACGGAGTCTTTCTCTTACGACTGCTCTTGCACGATAAATGCTCTCACGGTATTTTACTTCTGAATCTTCTCCTACGATTTCATATGGAATTGCTTCCATATCTGCTACCAATGTCTCTGCATTTGCTTTAAATCCAAGCTTGGCAACTTCTGTAAATACCTGTCTTCGAATTGCACGAACCGGTGTCTGTAATCCTCTCATTTTTGATCTCCTCCTATTCTTCAGTTCCAAAAACTCTCTGTGCATAATGAACCGACTGCATGGCATCTTTGCCATAGAAATCAGCTCCTATCATATCTGCGTAGTCCTGATTCAGTACAGCGCCTCCTACCATCACAAGACAATGCGGAGCTTTCTCTCTAAGCTGTCTGATCGTCTCTTCCATACTTACGACAGTTGTTGTCATCAAAGCACTTAATCCTACCAGATGAATATCTTGTTCAAGTACTGTGTCAACAATTGTCTCCGGCGGAACATCCTTTCCAAGATCGATCACATCAAAGCTATAGTTTTCAAGCAGAACCTTCACGATATTTTTACCGATATCATGGATATCCCCTTTTACTGTAGCAAGAATGATCTTTCCTTTCTTCTCCTGCACTTCTCCACTGCTATCCATTTTCTCTTTAAGCACCGCAAATGCTGTCTTGGCCGCTTCAGCACTCATCAGTAGCTGAGGCAAAAAGACTGTTCCCTTCTCAAATCCTTCACCTACCGTATTCAGTGCCGGGATCAGCTCTTCGTTAATGATCTCCAGACCATCTTTCTCTTGAATCATCTCAGATGTAATGCTGTTTGCCTCTTCACGAAGCCCTCTTTCAATTGCACTTTTCAGTGTCATCTTGTGAGCTGAACCTGTTGCGGAAACCGGAGCTGTTCCCGGCTGCTGTGCATATTTATTAATATAATTCTCACAGTTGCTGTCCAGATTCATTAACGCATGGTATGCATACCATGCCTTCATCATATCCTCCGAGTTCGGATTGATAATTCCAACGCTCAGACCATTCTGCATTGCCATCGTATAAAAGATGGAATTTACAATCGGTCTGCTTGGGAGACCGAAAGAAATATTTGATACACCAAGCACAGTACACACACCAACTTCGTCACGAAGTCTGCGAAGTGTCTCAAGTGTCACCTTTGCTCCTTCCGGTTCTGAACTGATTGTCATTGCCAAGGCATCAATTACAATATCTTTCTTCTCGATACCGTATTTTGCTGCCTCTGCGATAATCTTCTTCGCAATCTGTACACGTCCCTCGGCTGTTGCCGGGATTCCGTCTTCATCAAGTGCCAGGCCGATCACAACACCGCCATACTTCCGGATCAGTGGAAACACTGCATCCATTGACTCCTGCTTTCCACTGACTGAATTGACCATCGCCTTACCATTGTAAATGCGAAGTGCATTCTCCATCGCAACCGTATCAACAGTATCAATCTGAAGCGGAAGATTCGTCACACTCTGAAGTTCCTGAACAACTTCCTTCATCAATGTCGGCTCGTCAATATCCGGAAGTCCTACGTTAACATCCAGAATATGTGCACCGTTATCCTGCTGTGCAATTCCTTCTTTTAAAATATAATCAAGATCATGTTCCTTAAGCGCCTGTTTAAAGCGTTTCTTTCCGGTTGGATTAATACGCTCACCAATAATCTTTGATCCGGTTCCAAGGAACACACTCTGTCCATAAGAAGATACTACGGTATAACTTTTCTTCTCAATCGGCTTCACCGGAATGTCTTTACACTGCTTCACCATCTCTGCAATATGTGCAGGAGTTGTTCCGCAGCATCCCCCGATCACAACTGCCCCAAGATCAACAACATGACGCATAACAGAAGCAAATTCTTCCGGAGAAACATCGTAATAAGTTTCTCCGTCTTTCTGCTTAGGAAGACCTGCATTCGGTTTGACGATCACAGGCACAGAGGAGTACTTCATGATCTGCTCCAGGATCGGCAGCATCTGCTCCGGTCCCATTCCACAGTTGATTCCAAGGGCATCGATCCTTAATCCTTCAAGCATTGCCACAACAGACGGAACATCTGCTCCGGTCAGAAGCTTTCCACGCTCGTCAAAAATCGTCGTAGCGAAAACCGGAAGAGATGTATTCTCTTTCGCTGCAAGCACTGCTGCCTTCAGTTCATAAGTGTCACTCATGGTCTCAATATGGATCAGATCCGCACCGGCTTTCTCTCCGAGGATCATAACTTCTTTGAATGTCTCATATGCTGTCTCGAAATCCAGATCACCCATCGGTTTTAAAAGCTTTCCTGTCGGTCCGACATCCAGTGCTGTGTAGATTCTTCTTCCACCACTTGCCTCTTCAGCCGCATCCTTCACATGTCTGATTGCAAGACGGATAATTTCTTCCAATGGAAAATCATCGCAATGGAATTTCAATGCATTCGCTCCAAATGTATTCGCAAGTACAATATCACTTCCTGCTGAAATATATTGTTTGTGAATGTTTTTGATCTCATCCGCATGTGTAACATTCCATGTCTCCGGTAACTCTCCCGGCTGAAGCCCCTTTGCCTGAAGCAAGGTTCCCATTCCGCCGTCAAAATATAATAACTCTTTTCCCAGGCGTTCTCGTATCATCTTCTTGTATCAATCCTTCCTCTCTTATCTCTTGCTTATCGTCGGTATTCACAATCTTTTTTTGTACAGACCTCACATCCTGAGATTGGACATCTGTCCTTCTGTGTACTGATTCCAATTACTGCTGTTACCGACTTTGTTGGTGTCATCATAAAGCTGTCTGTCAAAGTCAACCCGATTGTCTTTGCACAATTCAACATTCGTACGACCGGTTCCTGATAACAGATATCAAAATCTCCATATCCGGGACTGAATCTCGGTCTTAAATACAAATGTTCTTCTTCAAGCTCTGTCGCAATCTTCTTCTGACACTCATCACAATATTCTTCTAACATTGCTGCTGCACAAGACTGCAAAATAACTGCTCTTGCCATATCTGTCAAAGAAATTCTGCGCATCAGCCGGTCAACTCCGGCGCCAAGTGTTGCTCCAAAAAGAACAACCTGACGGCATCCTTTCAGATTTCTACTCAGGCTCTTACTTTGAATCTTCATCTGTCCAATAACCAGTCTTCCGTCATCTGTATGATTTAGATCAAAAATTTGGCAGATGGACTTAGGCCCTGCTTCCTGTTCCAGGTCTTTGAAAGACTGTTGGATCAGTTCCAAGGTTCGCTCATCTGCCTCATTTCTTCCAAATCCCAGATAACGAACTGCTTCACGTACTCTCTTCTCTGTCTCTATCATCTGGTCATCCACTTTCTTAACACTTGATAATCTCGGAAAGATTATTCATAATTGCTACTGCAATTTCCGGCTTATTCATAGAATAAATATGAATATTGTTCACACCGTTCGCAAGAAGATCAATAATCTGATCTGTTGCATAGGCAATTCCTGCCTGCTTCATCGCCTCCGGAGAACTTCCGAAGCGATCTAATATTGCAAGAAATCTTCTCGGAAATACTGTTCCGGAAAGTTCCTGGCTTCGCTTCATCTGAGCAGCACTGGTAATCGGCATGATTCCCGGCAGAACCGGAACTGTGATCCCTGCTTCTCTGATTCTGTACAGGAAATTATAATGGATATCATTATCAAAGAACATCTGTGTTGTAAGGAAATCAACTCCACTGTCTACCTTCTGTTTCAGATAACGGATATCATCCTCTTTATGTTCCTGCTCCACATGTCCTTCCGGATAACATGCTGCACCAATACAGAAATCCCCATGTTTCTTGATTTCCTGTACCAGTTCATAAGCATAATGGAATCGATCTCCATCAGGAAATGTCATGCCTTCCGGAATATCTCCTCGTAAAGCGAGAATATTCTCGATTCCATGAGCCTTCAGGTTTTCAATTACCTCTCCAACTTCTTCTTTTGTGGATGAAGCACATGTCAGATGTGCAAGACTCATCACTCCGAGATCATCCTTAATATGGGATGCGATCTTCGCTGTGTTCTTGCTTGTTCCGCCACCGGCTCCATAGGTTACGCTGATATAAGATGGGTTCAGTTTGGCAATCTCATCTGTTGCTGATAATACTTTGTCAAATCCTGCATCTGTCTTCGGCGGAAACACCTCGAAAGAAATGTGGATGCCTTTCTGGTTCAGTTTGTCAATAATTTTCATCGGGTCTGTTACTCCTTGCTCTTGTGTTACTCTTGTATTACTTCTTTGTTACTTCTTATAATTCTTATTCTCCGATCAGACTTCTGTACAGATCTTCATACTGTCTTGCAGAATTCATCCATGAGAAATCCTGAGCCATCGCGCGTTCGATCATCTTGTTCCAGTCACGTTTCTTATCATAATAGATTCTTTCTGCATAACGTACAGTGTTCAACATCTCATGCGCATTATAATTAGAGAAACTGAATCCTGTACCTGTCTTCTCAAACTCATTGTACGGTTCTACAGTATCTTTCAATCCTCCTGTCTCACGAACGATCGGAAGTGTTCCGTATCTCAGACTCATCAGCTGGCTGAGTCCGCATGGCTCGAATAAGGATGGCATAAGGAATGCATCACATCCGGCATAAAGTCTGTGAGAAAGATCATCGGAATAGAAAATATTCGCTGAAACCTTTCCTGCATACTTCCATGCAAAGTGACGGAACATATTCTCATATTTCGGATCTCCTGTTCCAAGTACTGCAATCTGCACTGCATCCTGACACATCTCATCCATCATATAATCGATCAGATCAAATCCTTTCTGGTCTGTCAGACGGGAAACGATTCCGATCAACATTACATGATTGTCTTTATCCAGTCCAAGTTCTTCCTGAAGAGCAGCCTTATTCACCGGTTTGTTTTTCCGGAAATTCTCAACGTTAAATGTCTTTGCGATTCTATGATCTGTATCCGGATTCCAGTCATTGTAATCCAGACCATTCACAATACCGCAAAGATCATTTGATCTTGCTGCCATCAGTCCGTCAAGACCTTCTCCATAGAACGGTGTCTTGATCTCTTCTGCATAGCTGTGACTTACTGTTGTCACCTTATCTGCATAAACAATACCGCCTTTGAGCATATTAGCATCTTTGTATGCCTCAAGCTTATCCGGAACGAAATAATAATCCGGAAGTCCTGTGATTCCCTGTACAGTCTTTGTATCCCATACCCCCTGGAACTTCAGGTTATGTATTGTCATAACTGTCTTGATTCCTCTGTAATATTCTCCAAAGAAACGGAAATTATCCAGATATACCGGAATCAGACCTGTCTGCCAGTCATGGCAGTGAATCAGATCCGGACGGAACCCAATAACCGGAAGAATACTTAAAACTGCCTTACAGAAGAAAGAGAATTTTTCAATATTCCACTTCGGATCTCCATCATATGGAGCAAATCCTGAAAAATAAAATTCATTATCAATAAAATAAAATGTAACTCCATTTAATTCTGTCTTAAAGATTCCGACATAGCGATTCTCTCCTGCAAAATCCATGTAGAAGTTTGTGATATACTCCAGGCGCTCTACCCACTCCTGTTTCATACACATGTACTTAGGTAAAACTACACGGCAGTCATATTTCTCTTTATCAAAATCTTTTGGAAGTGAACCTACAACGTCAGCAAGACCCCCGGTCTTTATAAATGGTACACATTCTGATGAAGCGAACAAAATGTTTTTCATACTTAGATCCTCCACTTTCACTTGCCCTCTTTCGGCAATTACTTATAAAATATTATACCGCATTTTTATCATAATGCAAAGGATTTCTCATTGTATTTTACTTCTTATTTTCCATGCCTGTATTCCAATTGTATTGTATCTGCGATCAGAGCAATAAATTCAGAATTTGTCGGTTTCCCTTTTCCATTGCTTACTGTGTACCCAAAAAGTTCATCCAGAGTGTCCAGCTTTCCTCTGCTCCATGCCACTTCAATCGCATGTCGGATCGCACGTTCTACTCTGCTTGATGTTGTCTGATACTTCTTTGCAACGGTTGGATACAGGATCTTTGTGATTGCATTGAGCACATCCATATCATCTACAGCCATCATAATCGCATCCCTCAGATAATGATACCCCTTAATATGAGCCGGTATTCCGATTTCATGCAGCATATTTGTCACTCGTGTCTCCAGACTTTCTCCTCTGTTTTCAGCTGCCGCCTCAGAGTTTCTTGTTTCCATACCGTGTGACATCCGCCCCGCACTTCGGATTCGTTCTAACAACATCTCATTTTGAAACGGTTTCATCATATAGTAATTTGCACCTTTATTAAAAGCATCTTCTGTAATCTTTTCTTGCCCAACTGCTGTGATTACGATAAAATACGGATGCTTGCTGACAGTTTTGTCATGATTGATCCGATCCATGACCGTCAATCCATCCATTTTCGGCATAATCAGGTCGAGAAGAACAACATCCGGCTGTTTATCTTTGATGATCTGACACATCTCTTCACCATTTTTCGCCTTTCCGACCAGATTCATGTCTTTTTCCATCCCGATCACACGATCCAAAAGATCCAAAATTTTCTGGTTATCATCAGCAATGGCTATTTTCAAATGTTCCATCTTCTTCTCTCCTTTTTCTGAGAACGTTTGTCTTGTTACACCACTTGTGTATTATATTCCAGCTTTTTTGTCGTATTCAAGAAAATCTTGCAGTAGTATTTCGACATCCTTTTCGACCCTTTTCACGATTCTTCCTCTTTCAACATATTTTCAATAAAAATACCGTATCCTTTTGTCGAATCCTGTACAAACACATGTGTCACAGCTCCGATCAGTTTTCCATTCTGAATGATGGGACTCCCGCTCATTCCCTGAATAATGCCCCCTGTCTTTTCCAGCAATTCCGTATCTGTCACCTGAATTACCATTCCTTTGTTCACCTGGTCGGATTCTTTGTCAATTTGTGTTATACAGATTGTATATTCTTTCACCTCACCATCAATGTAGCAGCGAATCCTTGCCTCCCCCGTCTTTATTTCCTCTTTTTTTGCTACCTGTATCGGAACTTCCTCTCCTATCCAGCTTCTGTCTAAATTTAATTCTCCATAAATACCTGCATCCGTATTTTTCTCGATCACTCCAAGCTGATGAAACCGATTATAAACAATAATCCCTTCCATTGTTCCGGGATTCCCTTTGCTTCCCTTTTGCACTTTCTGAATACTGGTTCTATAAAGCGTTCCTCTTTTGATCGTAAGAAGTGTACTTGTATCAATATCATGAATACCATGTCCCAGTGCTGCGAACCTGTTATTTTTTGTCAAAAATGTGATTGTCCCAAGCCCCTGTACATTATCTCTTACCCAGATTCCAAGGCGATAATTTCCTTTTGAAATCTGCACAGGAGTCAATTTCTTTTCTAATATCGTATTTTCGCGTCTGACTGTCAGAAGGACCTTCTCTCCATCCAGATGTTCCACCAGATCCATCAACTGTTTTTTCCCCTCAATCTTCTGGTGATTTACTTCTGTAATATAATCACCGGAACTCACTACACCCTGTGCAGGTGTATATTCCTTCCCATCCATCCCCGTCATTTTCTCCGTGTCTAAAACCAGTACACCATCCGTTTCCATATAAATTCCAACCGGCATTCCTCCAAGCAGAACCGTATCGTCTTCCTTTTCCGCAGCCAGACTTTCCACTTCCCGGCCACTGACTTCCGTATTTTCCATAAATCCTGTAATCTGTGCACAGCCACATAACATCAATAAACAGAACATAAACAACAGACCTGTCCTGCTCATATTCCTTTTCCTGCGTTCTTTCATGATCCACACTCCTCTCTTGCAAATATTAAAAGCAGATGCTGTTTGCATCTGCTCTTAGTATGTGTGGATCTTCTTCTTTTCACACTGGTATTATTTTTCTCTTTTTGCCAGTTCCTTCATTTCTCTGGCACTGTCTATGATTCCATCTGTCACATTTGCTCCCCCAAGAAGTCTTGCAAGCTCTGCAACAGAGTCTTCCTGATCAAGTCTCTCGATCTGTGTTCTCACAGAATTATCTTCTGCCTCTTTATGAATGCAAAAATGAATATCTGCTGCCGCTGCGATCTGTGAAAGATGTGTAATACAAATTACCTGACGGCTCTTTCCGATCAACTGCAGTCTCTCTCCGACACGACCTGCTGTGATTCCTGATATTCCACTATCAATCTCATCAAATATCAAAGTCGGTGTATCTTCTTCATCTGCAAGTACGGTCTTGATTGCAAGCATAATACGGGATAGTTCTCCTCCGGATGCGACATCCCCCAGTGGACGCACAGGTTCTCCCGGATTAACCGACAGATAAAACTCTGCATCATCTTTTCCTTGTGCAGAATAACTTTTTGCTTCTGTCAAACGAATTTCAAAACGTGCATCCAGGAAATTCAGTTCCGACATCTGATGAACAATTTCCTCGGCAAATTTAACTGCGTTTTGTTCACGCACTTCATGCAGTTCCATCGCAGCCTTTTCCATCTGCTTTTCTGCTTTTTTCTGTTTCTCCAAAAGTTCCTGCATAAAAGAATCGTAATCTTCCAGTTCCGATAGTCTCTGTCTTTTTTCCTCACAATATGCAAGGATATCACTGACAGTGTTTCCATATTTTGCCTTTAAATGATTCACTTCATTCAGGCGGGACTCAACTTCTGAAAACTCTTCTTCCGAATATTCAAAACTCTTTGCATATTCTGCCAGATCCCGGTTGAAATCATTCAGCAGACTATCGATCTCCACGATCTGATCATAAAGCTGGCTTCCCTTTTCATCAAAAGATGCTGCTTCCTGAAGGCTTCGGATTGCACGGCTTAAGTAATCACTTGCATTTCCACGTTCGTCCTCTGCAGTATACTGATACGCTTCTGCAACTCCTTCTGTGAGTTTTCTGCTATCTGTCATCTTGCGATACTGTTCTTCTAAAAGTTCATCTTCACCTTCTTTAAGAGCTGCTTCTTCAATCTCATTCACTTCAAATTCAGCAAGAGAAAGTTCTCTTCTTCGGCTCTCTTCATCCAGCGAAGATTGTTCCACCTTCTTACATACTGCCTTCCATTCCTGATAGCAAGAAGCCATTTTTTCTTTTAACGGATCCGTCTGTTCTTTCCCATAAAGATCAAGCAGTGTTAAATGATTCTTTCGATGAAGCAATGTCTGATTATCATGCTGTCCATGAATATCGATCAAAAGACTGGCTACATCTTTAAGGACGCTCATATTCACTGTCTCACCGTTAATCTTACTGACACTTCGACCTTCTAAAAGGCGGCGGCTCAATGTCAGATATCCGTCTTCCGGATAAATGTCCAAGGCCTCCAGCTTCTTTAAAATCTTTTCTTCTTTGATGTGAAAAGTAAGTTCTACCAATCCGCTTTTTGCCCCGTTTCGAAGCATCTGTGCATTGTATTTTCCACCCAGTGCAAGCGTAACAGAGCCAAGAAGGATTGACTTTCCTGCTCCGGTTTCACCGGTCAGAATATTCAATCCTTCCCCAAACTCTACTTCTGTTTCATCAATCAAAGCAAGATTTTTCACATACAGATTCTGTAACATATATCACCTATGCTTTCCTTGAAACCAATTTCCTTATATTCTCCATTACTACAGCTGTATCTTCAACTGTACGAATTGCGCACATGATCGTGTCATCTCCCGCAATACATCCGACCACTTCATTCCATTTCATTGCATCTACTGCAGCAGCAACCGCCATTGCCATTCCGGCAACTGTTTTGATCACAAGGATATTCTGTGCCATATCCATGGAAACAAATCCGTCACGAAGCACACGGATATATTTTTCGTTCATTCCGTCATCTTCCTGTCTATGGACAATATACTTCTGACGCCCACCGTTTACAGACAACTTTGTCAGCTTCAGATCTCTGATATCTCTGGAGACAGTTGCCTGTGTGACCTTGAAGCCGGCATTATTCAGATATTCTGCCAGTTCCTCCTGCGTCTCTATGTCATACTGACTGATCAATTCAATTATCTTTGCATGTCGGCTCACTTTCATAGTATCAATTTCCTTTCATCTTCTCGCGCATTGTTATCATAAAACTTTCTTCACTTAATTTTACAAGATGCGCTTTGGCATCTGATTTTCTGATCTTCACTCTGTCTCCGCTAACCAATTGTCTCTGTACAGCGCCGTCATAACATAAAGCTACTTTCTCCTGCCTTCCATAACGGCCCTCGCAAATCTCAACTTCAACATCATCCTCTGCTGAAAGCACCACACTGCTCGTGTTAAGTGCATGGGAACAGATTGGAGTGATAACTATCAGACTTGCTGTTGGCTCTACCACCGGCCCACCTGCGGAAAGATTATATCCTGTACTTCCCGTCGGTGTACAGATGATCACACCGTCTGCCTGATATGTATTCAACAATGTCCCATTCACATATACATTAAACTGAACAATACGAAGATTCCCTTCTCTTGTCAGGACGATATCATTCACCGCAAGATCTTTTTCACCGGATGACATCACTCCTTCCAGCATCATACGTTTCTCAATATTAGGATCTTCCTCACAGAGTCTATCAATCGCTGATTTATAATCTTTCAGTTCGACATCTGTCAAATACCCCAACGTTCCGATATTGATTCCAAGAAGCGGAAGTTTATTCCCTTCAAGGTCACGTATTGCACGGATCAGAGTTCCATCCCCACCTAAAACCAGTCCGCAATCAACGTTCTCCGGAATCGTTCCCGGAACAATAAATCCTTCCTCGTCCTTTTGCGCAAGAATAACATATTTGCCTTTTCTCTCAATATAATCTTTTATCTCAATCGTAACAGAATAATCTCTGTCTTTTAATTGATTTGTTATGATATAAAAAGATTCCATACCATCACCTTTTTACTTTGCCAGAGTAGCGAATGCTTCATCCACTACCTGATCCAGTTCCTTTGTCTCAATCTTTGCTTCCTCTTCCGGACATTTCTTCAAATGTACAAGGTATTCGATATTTCCTTCTGGTCCCTTGATTGGAGAGAATGTGATCTCAAGTACAGAAAATCCGATTGATACCGCAAATTCTGTCACTTTCTCGATTACTTCATGATGTGTACTCTTTTCTCGCACAACACCTTTCTTTCCAACCTTCTCACGTCCTGCTTCAAACTGTGGTTTAATCAATGCTACAATCTCTCCATCATCTGTCAGATACGCTCTGATTGCACCAAGCACTTTTGTGAGAGAGATAAACGAAACATCAATCGACGAAAAATCAACAGGTTCTCCAAGATCTTCCGGAGTCACATAACGGATATTCGTCTTCTCCATACATACCACCCTCGGATCCTGACGCAGCTTCCAATCCAGCTGTCCTCTTCCCACATCGATGGCAAATACTTTCTTTGCTCCATTCTGAAGCATACAGTCTGTGAATCCTCCAGTGGAAGATCCAACATCTGTACAGACCTTTCCATCTACTGTCACATGGAATTCTTTCATTGCTTTCTCAAGCTTAAGACCTCCACGGCTCACATAGGGGAGAACATGTCCGCGTACCTCAATATTTACCTCCTCTGGAAATGTTGTTCCGGCCTTATCTTCTCTCTGACCTTCTACAAATACATTTCCTGACATAATAATTGCTTTTGCTTTTTCTCTGGAATCCGCCAGATTTCTCTTTACGAGCAATACATCCAAACGTTCTTTCATGTTACTTTTCTTCCTCTATTCTCCGATCATCTGCAATGACCTTTTTTACAATACTCTCTCTGTCGAGACCAACTTCTTTTCTTAAGACATCTACATTTCCATGTTCAACATAATCATCTGAAATACCGATTGTGCAAACTTTCAATGGGATACCCTCACGCATCACAAAATCTTCTACCTGCTCACCAAATCCACCTGTAAGCACATTTTCCTCAATTGTCACAAGGATCCTGTGATTTCCTGAAATCTTCCAGATCATTTCTGTATCCAGAGGTTTCACAAATCTTGCATTGATCAGACTACACTGATACCCTGCTGCCTTAAGATCCTCACGCACCTGTTCTGCAAGGAAAGACATATGTCCGACAAACATTACCGCGATCTCACTCTCTTCATATAGAAGTTCGCTCTTTCCATATTCGATCGGAGCACGGAATTCCTTCAGTCCTTCATATGCTTCTCCTCTTGGATAACGAAGTGCAATCGGATACTGGAAATCTACTGCAAAGCGCACCATATCCGCCATCTCCCAACGGTTCTTTGGTGACAGGATTGAAAGATTCGGGATCAATGATAAAAATGATAAATCAAAGACTCCCTGATGTGTCTCTCCGTCACTTCCAACAAGACCTGCGCGGTCTACTGCGATCACAACCGGCAGATTCTGAAGACAGACATCATGAATCGTCTGGTCAAACGCTCTCTGTAAGAAAGATGAATACACCGCAAAAACAGGCTTCATTCCCCCAGCAGCAAGTCCTGCTGCAAATGTCATCGCATGCTCTTCTGCAATTCCTACATCAAAGAATCTTTCCGGAAATAGCTTTGCGAATCTGGAAAGTCCGGTTCCGTCTGCCATCGCTGCAGTAATGGCTACAACCTTCTTGTCCTTCTTTCCGATATCTGCAAGCACTTTGGAAAAAATATCTGTATAAGAATCCTTCCCCGACCCTCCGATCGTTTCTCCTGTTGTCACATCAAAAGGTCCCGTTCCATGGAATTTTGACGGATTCGTCTCTGCCGGAAGATAACCTTTTCCCTTCTTCGTCACAACATGTACAAGAACTGCATGATTTACCCGTTTTGCTTCATTCAATGTCTTTGTTAATGTCTTCAGATCATGTCCGTCTACAGGACCCAGATATGTGATTCCCATATCCTCAAAAAACATTCCCGGAACAAATAATTGTTTGATCCCGCTTTTCGTCTTCTTCACCTGATGGACGATCCGTTCTCCCCTGCCGGGAATCCTCTTGATCGTATCTTCGACACCTCTCTTCAGGTCTGAGTATACCTGTGTCGTCCGAAGCCCATTCAGGTAATTTGACATACCACCAACATTCTTGGAAATGGACATCGTATTATCATTGAGTACAATGATAAAATTACTTTTCAATCTGGAAGCGTTATTCAATGCTTCATATGCCATACCGCCGGTCATAGAACCATCTCCGATCACAGATACAACGCTATAATGCTCCTGTTGAAGCTCTCTTGCGGCCACATAACCAAGCCCTGCTGAGATTGAAGTTGAACTGTGTCCTGTATCAAACGCATCACATTTGCTTTCTTTTCTCTTAGGGAATCCACTCATTCCTCCGTATTTTCTAAGATCATCAAATCCTTCTTTTCTTCCTGTCAGAAGCTTGTGTGTATAAGACTGATGTCCCACATCCCAGATCAGTTTATCCTCTGGGAAATGAAGTACTTTATGCAATGCCATCGTAAGCTCAACAACTCCGAGATTGGATGCCAGATGTCCTCCGGTCACACTGATCTTTTCGATCAGAAACCGCCGGATCTCATCCGATAATTCTTTCAGCTCTTCCTCTGTCAGTTCTTTTATATCGTTGGCCTTTTGAATCTTTTCAAGTGCCATAAGTTCCTCCTCACCGACAATCTTATTTTTCTCTATATACAAGAGATTTCAAAAGCTGCTCAAGGAAATTATCCCCGGCAGGGAACTTTTTCAGTTCATCGATTGCTTCTTCTGTCATACGTTCCACCTCTTTATGAGCCTGTTCGATTCCTTTAAGTGTTACATATGTTGTCTTTTCATTCTTCTCATCACTATGTACCGGCTTGCCCAGCTGCTCTGTCGTGCTTGTCACATCCAGAATATCGTCCTGGATCTGGAATGCCATTCCGATCTTTCCTGCGACTTTCTGCATACTCTTTACATCTTCTTTTGATGCTCCCGCAAGGATTGCTCCAATCATCATAGCAGACTCGATCAGTGCACCTGTCTTCAGTCTGAAAATAAAATCAAGAACTTCCTCATCAATCTGATGTCCGGATTCTTTCACATCTACAACCTGACCACCAATCATACCATAGATTCCGGCCTTTCTTGCCAGAACGCTCATCGCTTGTCCGATTCTAAGGCTTTCCTCCGGAAATTGCTCAAATGCCTTGCATGCTGTCTCAAATGCATAGTTTAAAAGTGCATCACCCGCAAGGATTCCCATATCCTCTCCATAAACGATATGTGTCGTCTTTCTTCCTCTACGATACTCATCATTATCCATTGCCGGGAGATCATCATGAACCAGTGAATAGGTATGGATCATCTCCATTGCTGCCATAAACGGATAAATCACTTCTGTCTCTCCACCAAACAGACGGTATGTTTCCATCATCAGCATTGGGCGAAGGCGCTTACCTCCTGCCATCAGACTGTATTCCATTGCTTCCATGATCACACTCTGATATCCGTTTGCTTCCGGAAGATATTCTCTGAGTATCGTTTCAATTTTTTCTACTTTTTCTTTCTGTTCTTCTTTAAAATTCATGACTCTCTCCATTCTCATCCAAGGCAAGAACTTTCTTTTCCACATCGTTAATTGTACGATTACAACACTTCACAAGTTCCATGCCTTCCTGATATAAATTAAAAGAATCTTCAAGAGAAAGCTCCTCTCCTTCCAGTCCGCCAATGACGCGATCCAGTCTCTCAAATAACTCCTCAAGACTTGCAGCCTGTTCTATCTTCTTCGTGTCTTTCATCATTTCCTCCCGGTTACTGTTTATGGGAACTTTGTCCTCTTTCCCCTTCTAGTTTTACAGTGCCTGTAACGGAAGTCTCAATCTGTCCATCCGTTACATAAATCTGCAACAAATCTCCTTCTCTTACCTGATCTGTTTTCTTTATATTCTGTCCTTGTGCATTGCAGACATAAGAATATCCCTGACTTAATTTCTCAAGTGGAGACAATCCCTTCATCCGTTCTGCACAAAGTGCGAGTCTGTGCTTTTCTTTTGTCAGATGCCGCTCCATAAGCGAGCGCAGTGTATTCTCAGCGTCAACCGTTCTTTGTCTCTTCTCATTGAGTTTCTGTCTTGGATGGAGTGTCTGAAGTTTCAATCTGCTGTGTTCCAAATGCACACGCTCGTTTAACAGCTTCTGATTTATTGCTCTTCGAAGTAAACTCTCACAATTAAGAATCTGTTCTTTCACTTCAGAATATTCATACACTGCAAGCTCTGCCGCTGCAGATGGTGTCGGTGCTCTCAGATCTGCCACATAATCGGCAATCGTTGTATCTGTCTCATGTCCGACTGCAGAGATCACCGGAACGCGACAGTCAAAAATCGCACGCGCAACAGCCTCCTCATTGAATGCCCACAGATCTTCAATGCTTCCTCCGCCTCTTCCGACGATCATGACATCCACCTGCTTCTCTTCCAGCATACGGATTCCTTTCACGATGCTGCTCACGGCACCATCACCCTGTACCAGTGCAGGATAAAGCAGGATCTGGACAAATGGATTCCTTCTCTTTGCCACATTGATGATATCTCTGATCGCTGCTCCTGTCGGTGCGGTCACAACCCCGATCGTACGTGCATAGCGTGGAACCGGCTGTTTGTACTCTGCTGCAAACATTCCCATCTCTTCGAGTTCTTTCTTCAGTGCCTCGAATCTTTCATACAAAAGTCCCGCACCGTCCAGAATGACCTCTCTTGCGTACAGCTGATACTTTCCATCCCGCTCATAGACACTGACCGCCCCCATCACTACTACCTGCTGTCCTTCCTCCATATGAAAAGAAAGCCCAGACCTTGAGCCTGCGAACATCACGCAGGCTATCGTGCCGGACTCGTCTTTCAATGAAAAATATATATGCCCTGATGTGTGGTACTTTAAATTAGACACCTCACCCTTTACATAGATTCGGTTCAGCATGAAGTCCTGGGTGAACATATTCTTAATATAAGAATTAACCTGCTTCACCGTATAGACATTTTTCATTCTTTCGTCTCTTCCAGTGAACGCGCAATCTTGCCAAGTACTCCGTTAATAAATGACGGAGCCTCATCTGAACTGAACGTCTTTGTCAGTTCTACTGCCTCGTTAATCGCAACTCCTACCGGTACCTCGTCATCCCACTTCATCTCATATACCGCAAGTCTCAGAATGGACAGATCTACTTTGTTCATTCTTGTCGTCTTCCATCCCTTTGCATTGGCATTGATCAGTTCATCAATCTCTTCTGTCTTCTCAAGTACTGCCGCATATTTTCTCTTAATATATTCTTTATCCTTATCCGCTGCATCTTCCAGTGTAGAAAAATAGTATTCAATCTGCTCCGGCATCTCCTGCGGATCATTAAATTCTATCTGAAACAACATCTTGAAAATGTGCTCGCGAAGTTCTTTTCTAACCATGTTGGCTGATTCCTTTCCTGTTCGCTTTTATTCCTGACTCTCCATCTCGACTCCTGCAACCTTAATGTTCACATCCGCCACTTCAAGTCCTGTCATATTCTCAATTGCATTCTTAACTTTCTCCTGCACTCTTGCAGACACCTCAACGATGCTGTAATTGTACTTCAGGTTCAATGCCAAGGATACAGTCACAATACCTTCCAGTACATCAACCTTCACACCTTTGGAAAGATTCTTCATTCCGAGCTTTCCGATCAGTTCATTCGTGATGTTTCCGGCCATAGAAGCAACACCTTCCACTTCTGTGGCAGCAAGCGCTGCAATGATCGCTACAACTTCATCTGCAATCTTAATCTCACCTTTGCTTGCGTCGTTCTGTATTGTATAAATATTTCTTTCGTCCTTTGCCATAATCAAAACCTCCTGTTTTGTCTGATTCTTTCTACATTATATCAAAAATCTTTCTATTTGAAAAGATTTTTATGAACGTCCGAATTCTGACAAAATAAGTCCTTCATTTCTCTCTTCTGTCATACGGATACTCCACTCATGCGCAAAGAGAAGAAGCGGACGTCCCTTCAGATCCATGATCTTCTTCATATCAGATGTTCCGCTCAAGCGATCCATATCGATCTCTTCATTCTCGATCCAACGGATGTACTCATATGGCAGATTCTCCAGACGGATCTCTACATTATATTCATTCTGGAGACGATACTTCAATACATCAAACTGAAGTACACCTACAACACCTACGATAATCTCTTCCATGCCCGTGTTGAATTCCTGGAAGATCTGGATCGCACCTTCCTGTGCAATCTGATTGATTCCCTTTACAAACTGCTTTCTCTTCATCGTATCAACCTGACGGACACGTGCAAAGTGCTCCGGTGCAAAGGTCGGGATTCCTTCGTAAGCAAATTTCTCTTTTGATGTTGTCAATGTATCTCCGATTGAAAAGATACCCGGGTCAAATACTCCGATGATATCTCCGCCGTAAGCCTTATCGATCATCTTTCTTTCACTTGCCATCATCTGCTGCGGCTGGGAAAGACGCACATCCTTTCCTCCCTGCACATGATAAACACTCATACCGGCCTCGAATTCTCCGGAACAGATTCTCATGAATGCGATTCTGTCTCTGTGGGCTTTGTTCATATTCGCCTGGATCTTAAATACAAATGCTGAGAAATCTTTCTCTGTCATTGGATCAATCTCGCCATGATCTGATTTTCTCGGAAGCGGAGAGGTTGTCATCTTCAGGAAATGCTTCAGGAAAGTCTCTACACCAAAGTTGGTAAGAGCAGATCCGAAAAATACCGGTGAAAGCTGTCCCTTATCAACCATTTCCTGATCAAACTCAGCTGCTGCTCCGTCCAGAAGTTCAATCTCATCTGCAAGAATGTCTTTTGCATCTGAACCAATCAGTTCTTCTGTCTCCGGTGCGTCGATCGGTATCATCTTCACTTCACCCATCGCAGTACCTTTTTTCGTATCTGAGAACAACTCAACTTCACGTTTTGCTCTGTCGTAAACTCCCTTGAATTCCTTACCGGAACCGATTGGCCAGTTGATCGGACAAGTTGCGATTCCAAGCTCTTTCTCTATATCATCTAGCAATTCAAATGTATCCTTCGCCTCACGGTCGAGCTTATTGATAAATGTAAAGATCGGGATGTGACGCATCACACAGACTTTAAACAGCTTTCTTGTCTGCGCCTCAACACCCTTGGATGCATCGATAACCATAACTGCGGAATCCGCTGCCATCAAAGTACGGTATGTATCCTCTGAGAAGTCCTGATGTCCCGGTGTATCCAGAATATTAATACAGTATCCGCCATAATTGAACTGAAGTACAGAAGAAGTTACAGAAATACCTCTCTCCTTCTCAATCTCCATCCAGTCGGAAACCGCATGCTTCGCAGTTGCTTTTCCCTTAACAGATCCTGCCTGGTTGATGGCTCCTCCGTACAGAAGGAATTTCTCTGTCAATGTTGTCTTACCGGCATCCGGATGGGATATAATGGCAAATGTTCTTCTTTTCTTTATCTCATTCGTAATTTCTGACATTTCTAATCTCCTATCATTTTCACGCAATAGATAACTGTCCGCAGGCATCCCGTAGACAGTTACATAATAAACCAGTAAATAGTGTATCACAAGTCCTCTCTGACAGCAAATCTTTTATAAAAAGTTTTTCCAAAAATATACTTTCTATTCATGAATTGGTGTAATTACAATCTTCTCCGGCTTTACATCCGACTTTCTTGTCACAATATCCTCAATCTGGGCACGGTTTGCATCCGTAAGCTCCTCTGCATTTACAACAACATCTGCACTATCTTCCCCCAGACTTACTACTGCCTCTGAAAATCCTTTTGTTGCCATCAATGTCTCAATTTCCATCTCCGTCTCTGATTGTTTTGTAAGCTCCACCATCTGTGCAACTGCATCTGACTTTTCCTCTTCGCTGAGCTCTGTATTGTCTATGATCGACTGCAGTGTTTCTTTGTTTTGGGCACGCACCTGTTCTCTTGTAACTTTTGCCTGGGCTACCGTAGTCTGGGCTGAACCATTTGTTAGAACCGCCTCTCCAGGTGTTCCTTCTGTTTCAGAATCATTACTTTCAATTTCTTCGCTTCCTGCTTCTGTATCTTCCTGTGAAATATCTAAAAGTTCCTGGTTTGTAAGATCTGCATTAGCTTCTTTTGTTCCTTTTGCATTCTCGCCAAACAGACGTCCCGTGTAGTTCAGATATCCTGCTGCCGCGATCATAACCGCAAGTGCCACAATGATCAACTGGTTTTTCTTCACTTTTCCTTTCATTAAGATAAACCTCCTTTTATGTAGGCGCACGTTTCATTATTTTTATCTTATGCGCTTCTACACCAAATAATGCCTGCACCGCTTCTGTCAGATTCTTCGCGACAACTGCATTCCCACCTCCATCTGCTATTACAAGAATGCCCTCCACTTCCGGTGCATTTTCTTTACTTACATATGGGATCTGCGTTCCGTCTGTCCCCTGACTGTACACGGTCGTTTTATCCAAAGATTTCTCTTCACTTTCTCTTGTCTCTCCCTGGCTGTCTGCTTCCTTCGTCGTCTGATGTGTGCTTTGCTGATCTTTTTCAACCACCTTCTGTCCTGTAGACTTTAATGTGATCATCACCGTCACCTTTCCCGCCCCATCTACGACGCCAAGTGTCTGCGCTGTCTTCTGTTCCAGATATTTTTCATAATCTGCCATGGAATCTGTCTCATACGTCTCTCCTTTCCCGGATTCCCCGTCAATCTTTGTATCCTTATCCACCTCCCCTGTCTTCGGAACCGGAACCGCAACTACAAGAAGCAGCAGTCCACACAGGAATAAAATGGCTAATCTTGTTCTTTTCTGACCACGATCCGCCTGTTTTATCTTCCTTGTGTATCCCACGATCCTTTCTTTCCACTCCTGCCAATTATTGTCCAATTCCGATTTCCTCCCGTTTTATAGAATCCGACATCCGCTCTATTTCTTTCTCATATTGCTGATAAACTTCCTTCTGATAAAATTGCTCTGCTTTCAGTCCTTTCAACGCCGCAACAGGGGATAGTGCAAGCAGGATCAGGACAAGCCCACAGAAAAAACGAATATATTTTTCATAATCTTTTCCCGGAATCACCTGCAGAACTGCACTCATAACGAGAAGCATTGAAATGATTTTTTGTATCCATTGTGTAAGCATCCGGCAGATTCCTCCTCTCTCCTCTGAAACCTTAAGATGTTACAGCCACCACAAGTGCAATGCTTAAGACAAACAACAGCGTTGTGGATGCTATTACCTTCACCATAAGCTGATAACCGGAACTAACTCCAGATATGCATGTTGTAATTCTCCGGTCAGAAACCGGTTGGACTAATGCCGCCACAAGTTGGTACAAAAATGCCAATATCAGAAATTCCACCAGTGGAATAAGTGCCAGGACAGCTATAAAAATCATTCCTGCTACACCGATTCCATTCTTAAGCAGTACTGCAACTCCTAATGCAACATCCATTGTACCTCCGGCAACATCTCCGATCCACGGAACCGCCTCCAGTGTTCGTCCCGCAGCAGTCATTTTCAAAGAATCAATTGCCGGATTCAAAAATCCCCGGATCAGACTGATCCCACTCACAGCGGCAATCATACTTTTCAGACTCCATTGGATACATTTTTCCAGAAGTTCTGCAAATTCTGAGAAAAGATCTTCTCCGGTCAGGCAGGATAAGACCCTCACCATCCCGTAGATCTTCACAGCCGGTAAAAGAAAGTGAAGTACAAGCAGTTCCACCAGATAGATCAGGAACAGTATTGTATTATAAAACATCAACGCCGAACTGCTCTTTCCGGTAAATGCAACCGCCAGAAAGAAACTTGGGCAAAACACCTGCATCAATTGGACAAGCTCTCCTGTTTTTTCTTCGGCATATAAATTCATCGATTGATATGCTTCCAGACAGATTGCGATCACAACAAGATACAAAATATAAAAACCCGCTTCCGCTGTCTGTCTGTTTTGAAAGATACTTGTAAAATTCGAGAAAAATGCAGCCGCCACTGTAATCAGCAGCAGGCGCGCCAGATTCTTCCTTCCTTTCTGAAAAACAGAGAACACCTGGCCTGAAAAAAACTCAAGAAATCTTTCTCCCAATTCCTTCGTATTTCCGCTGATCAGCATCTCTGTAAGATCACGAAAACGAACTTTTTCTCCCAGTTCTGTCTCTCCTGATAACTGATCGATCTGTCTGAAATCAAATTCATCCAGCAGACTTTCTTCCATTTGTTCCAGCTCATCCTCCAACATCCCGGAATGATCTTCTGTTTCCTTTTCCTCCGCTGTACCATGCTCTGCTGCATACACGCTGCCACATCCTGTCACAACCGTAAATAAAAACACAAAACAGAAGAGCTTTTTCCAAAAATATTTTTCCCTTTTCATATCAGAAAATCTCCGATTAGTTCCAGCAGCGCAAGAAGTACCGGCATTCCTATCGCAAGGATCGTCAACTTTGTAAAAATCTCAATCTGCACAGCAATATTCTGATACCCTGCATCTTTACAGATTCCGGATGCAAATTCAGCCACATAAGTCACACCGGCCATTTTCAACAGAATACTCATCTGTCCGGCATCCAGTTTTATATAATCTGCAATTTTCTTTACTGTCCGCACAAAGATTTCAAGTCGTGAAAGCATACAAAGAAATAAAAACAGGCTGACTGCAAGACTTACATAAATGCCATATTCACTTTTCCCACTTTTAAACTGCAAAGCAAGTAATGTTCCAACGACACCAAAAAGTGCGATTTGTATACTGTTCAATTCTGTTCCGCCCTCCTTAAAGAGAAAACAATTGCCGGATCGAAGAAAATAAGTCATAAATCGCCGGGAGAACCCAGGATAATACAAGAATCAGCCCTGCAAGACTTGTCAGGAATGCCTGTTCCTCTCTGCCGCTATGCTTCAAAACCTGACTCAGAATAGATACAAGAATTCCCACCGCCGCAATTTTAAATATCAGATTGATACTCATACTCTCCCTCCTCTCCCTCTGTTTCCACCCTTTTAAAGCAGAAGGATCACAAGAAAAATCCCGCCTGCTGCCCCCAGCCAGCTACCGAGCTTTTTCTTCTCAGACGTTTCCGCAGTTCTCTTTTCAATTTCCATATCCAGCCTTTTCAAATGATACTCCAGCAGACGAACTACACCTTCTCTGTCTCCTATTTCAAGCAGTTCCCCAGGTTCGCAGATCAGAGGATTCATTTTCCCTCTCCATTTCAGTTCCGGAAGATCTTTTTCTATCGTATCTGTCCACAAGTCAGCAAACCGCTTTTCCTGTGTGCCCTGACATTGAAATGCCAGATCCATCAGCCAGTTTTCATAGGGTTCCTTCTCTCTTGATGCAATATTATAAAAAATTTCCGAAAGCGGAAGTCCTGCATACAGTAATTCGCCTTTTATTTGTTCTATAATTCTGCGAAAATGACTCAATTCTTCCAGATAATTCCGAAGTTCTTTTCCATACATCCATCCTGCTCCGGTCGTCGCCAACAAGATCAGAAAACATCCGACTAATTTCTGCACAGCACACGCCCCCGCTCATCATAGATTTCCCGGATCTTGCCAGGACCGTGATCCTGTCCAAGCACAACATAACGCTGAAACATTCTTCTGCGGATCAGATCACCCAGGATCGGCTTTTTAGAAGCCTCATCCATATCAAGGCTGTGTACACTCGCGATCAGCCGGCAGCCGCACTGCATGGCATATTCAATGGCATGGATATCCTCACTTGTACCGATCTCATCCACTGCGATCACACGCGGCGCCATAGAACGGATCAACATGATCATCCCCTCCGCTTTCGGACAACAGTCTAAAATATCAGTCCTTGTACCCAAATGATTCTGCGCGATTCCAAGATAACACCCACCAAGCTCCGATCTTTCATCTACCACACCGACAGAACACCCTTTTATGTATTCATTTCCATCCGATATCTGACGGATCAGATCACGGATCAAAGTAGTCTTTCCGCAACACGGCGGAGAAATGATCAATGTATGGCAAATCTGTTTATTTTCCGTAATATATGGAATCAATGCGTCAGCACACCCAAGTACTTCGTGAGAAATTCTTACATTTAGCGAAGAAATATACTGTATATTTTTTACTTTTTCATTTTCTATAATTACTTTTCCTGCCACCCCGACCCTGTGACCTCCTTCCACTGTAATAAATCCCTGTTTCAACTCATTTTCATATGCATAGAGCGAATAATGACAAATATATCCCATTGTCTCACCAATATCTTCTTTCGTAACCAGATACGGGTGTACCGGGTCCGGAAGAACCCGTTCCTGCCCTTTCATCTGAATCAGCAGCGGCTGACCTGTACGTATCCTGATCTCCTGCAGTTCCTCCGGATTACTGACGGATTCTTCTACAAGCTTACGGATTTTTTCTGCCAGCAGATTCCAGACCTGCATCTTCTTGTTCTGTCTTTCCATTTCCATCTTGTCCACCTCTCCAGTTGTTGTCCGTACCCCTCCTCTCTACACAATATATGGATAAGATTCTTAAAGTATTCCTTGCACATACAAGAAAAGAGGAACAAAACCCAGTTCCCTGAATTCTGTTCCTCTTTTCTTATTCTTTCTGATTCTTATTCTGCAACATCTTTCATGCTGAAGCTGAATCTTCCCATCTTATCTTTACCAAGGCATACAACCTTCACAACATCACCGATGCTTACAACGTCTTCTACCTTGTCAACTCTCTGCTTAGAAAGCTTGGAAATGTGTACCATTCCCTCTTTACCCGGTGCAAACTCAACGAATGCTCCGAATTCTTTGATGCTGATAACCTTTCCTTCAAAAAGCTGTCCTGCTTCGTAATCTGTAACGATTGTCTGGATGTACTTCGCAGCTTTCTCCATGTTCTCTTTCTCTGTACCGCAGATAGATACATTTCCTTCATCATCGATGTCGATCTTAACACCTGTCTCGTCGATGATTGCATTGATTGTCTTACCACGCTGTCCGACAACATCACCGATCTTCTGTGGATCGATCTGCATCTGAATAATCTTCGGTGCAAACTCTCCAACTTCTTTTCTAGGCTCAGCGATTGCTTTACTCATAACTTCATCCATGATGTAAGTTCTTGCTTTCTTTGTAGCAGCGATTGCTTCTTCGATGATCGGTCTTGTCAATCCGTGGATCTTGATATCCATCTGGATTGCTGTGATACCTTCGTGAGTACCTGCTACCTTGAAGTCCATGTCTCCGAAGAAGTCCTCGAGTCCCTGGATATCTGTCAATACAAGGTAATCATCATCTGTCTCACCTGTTACAAGTCCTGCAGAGATACCTGCTACAGCAGACTTGATCGGCACACCTGCTGCCATCAGTGACATACTGGATGCGCAGACACTTGCCTGTGATGTAGATCCATTAGACTCAAATGTCTCAGATACTGTACGGATCGCATATGGGAACTCAGACTCGCTTGGAAGTACCGGAAGAAGTGCTCTCTCAGCCAGTGCTCCATGTCCAATCTCACGACGTCCCGGTCCTCTGGAAGGTCTTGTCTCTCCTACAGAGTAGGACGGGAAGTTGTAATGATGCATATATCTCTTTGTCTTCTCTGCTTCATCAAGACCGTCGAGCTTCTGTGCTTCAGAAAGTGGAGCAAGTGTTGTCATTGTGCAGATCTGTGTCTGTCCTCTTGTGAACATAGCAGAACCATGAACTCTCGGGATCAGGTCTACTTCTGCTGCAAGCGGTCTGATCTGATCGATCGCACGACCATCCGGACGCTTATGATCTTTGAGGATCATCTTTCTTACTGTCTTCTTCTGATACTGGTAAACAGCCTCACCAAGCTTCGCAAGATACTCTTCGTTGTCTGCAAATGCTTCCTCGAGTCTCTCTGTGATCACACGGATATTCTCTTCTCTTGTCTGCTTGTCATCTGTAAATACAGCCTCTTCCATCTCAGCAGCCGGAACGATCTCCTGGATCGCATCAAAGAGTTCCTGCGGAACAGCAAAGCTCTGATACTCATGTTTTGGCTTTCCACACTCTGCAACGATCGTGTCAAAGAAAGCGATCACTTTCTGGTTCAGATCATGTGCCGCAAAGATTGCTTCAATCATCTTCGCTTCCGGAACTTCCTTCGCACCGGCCTCGATCATGATAACCTTTTCCTTTGTAGAAGCAACTGTCAATGCAAGATCAGATACTTCCTTCTGTGCTGCTGTCGGGTTGAATACGAATTCTCCGTCAACAAGTCCAACCTGTGTTGTAGAGATTGGTCCGTCAAACGGGATATCAGAAATACTTGTCGCAAGTGCAGCACCAAGCATAGCTGTAAGTTCCGGGCTGCAGTCCTGATCTACAGAAAGAACAAGATTCTCAAGTGTTACGTCATTTCTATAATCTTTCGGGAACAGAGGACGCATCGGACGGTCGATGACACGGTCTGTCAGGATTGCATTCTCAGATGCTTTACCCTCTCTCTTATTAAATCCTCCCGGGATCTTTCCTACAGCGTACATTCTCTCATTATACTCTACGCTGAGTGGGAAGAAATCAATTCCTTCTCTCGGCTTGTCAGATGCTGTTGCTGTACACAGTACAGTTGTGTCACCATAATGCATCAGCACTGCACCATTCGCCTGTTTTGCCACACGGTCAACATCCACGCGCAGTGTTCTGCCGGCCAGTTCCATTTCAAACTTTTTATACATGGTTTTCTCCTTTTTATCTTATCTTCGTTTTATATGAGCAGAACAATTCGCTCCGAAACTACTGAAAAATGTACTATTCCATAGCAATTGAAGCCCACTGTAATCGATTGATAATACACTTTTCAGTGGTCTCGGTTCTTCTCTGCCCACAAGCTTTTAAATTATATCATATTCCATAATAAGAAGTAAATAGTTTTCCCAAAAAAGAACAAAAAGTACCAAAAATTCAGACAAAAAGAAACAGACCAGAAACCACATCATCAGATGCAGTTTCTGATCTGTCAATTGATCTTCTTTTTGGGAAAATCTTATTATTTTCTCAGACCAAGTTTCTCGATCAGAGCACGGTATCTCTCGATATCTACTTTCTTGAGGTATGCAAGAAGTCCTCTTCTCTGTCCAACCATCTTAAGAAGTCCTCTTCTTGAGTGGTGATCCTTCGGGTTAGCTTTGAAGTGATCTGTCAGCTCGTTGATTCTTGCTGTAAGGATAGCAACCTGTACTTCCGGTGATCCTGTATCTCCCTCTGTTCTTCCAAATTCTTTGATGATAGCCTGTTTCTTCTCTTTTGCGATCATTGTAATATCCTCCTTAAAATTCTTAGTTAAACCGCCTGGCATTAAGCAATGGTCGGAGTGATCCGATTACCGAACACCGGCTGATTTGATACCTCGGATAGTATAGCACAGAGATATCTGCTTGTAAAGCACAAATTTAAAATCTTTTATCTTTCATCGAATGGATGATTTTTCAGATATTCCTCTCCGTACCGCATATCTTTCATCACGCGGTCTTTGAGTTCTTCAACCGAATGAAATTTCGTTTCCGGACGTTCGAACTCCAGAATCTGCACTGTGGCAGTCTTCCCGTAAGCATCGCCTTCATATCCGTAAACATAAACTTCAAACAACCGTCTTTTCTCTTGCGCAACGGTCGGTTTCACTCCGGCATTTCCCACACCGCCATACCATACACCATCCACAAGGACGCGACAGGCATAGACACCGTACTTTGGCAGGATTTTCTTTTCCTGCGGTGCAAGATTCATTGTCGGAAATCCAAGTGTTCTTCCAAGCTGCTGTCCATGTTCCACAACACTGGTGATCTCATACGGATACCCTAAAAGCTCATTTGCAAGAGGAACATTTCCATCGAGGAGAAGTTCCCTGATATAAGTGCTGCTGATCTCCCGGTCTTTGTAATATGCTTTCTCGACCACATCAACTGTATAGCCATATTTCGCTGCATATTTCTCCAGCATCTGGTGATTTCCTCTTTTTTCATGACCAAAGTTAAAGTCCGTTCCTACAACAATGTGTGATGCGTGCAGCTTCTTATGCAGGATTTCATCGATAAATTTCTCTGCTTCCATCTCCATCATTTCTCTCGTAAATGGAATCTCGATCAGATAATCTACCTTGTCCTCAAGAAATGCTCTTCGCTCTTCATTTGTCATCAGACAGTCTCTGTCCATATCAAAGGCACAAACGACACTGTCGCAATCTTCCTTCTGCGCATATTTCATTATTCTGTTGAGCAGCTTCTGATGTCCTCTGTGCAATCCATCAAACTTTCCAAGCGTTACCGCTGTGTGATTTCTTCCGTCAAAGGCATCTAATCCTTTTATATATTGCATGTCTGTCTTATTCGTCCTTTATTTCTCAATTTTCTCTGCTTCAGGATCCAGAAACATTTTCTTAATATGGAACAGCTTCTTCGGTGCACGATACTGATAAAGGCCGATAAAATTCTTTCTGGAATCATATACTCTGACTTCCTGTCCATCTGTCCACTCTTCTTTTTCTAACAGAAAACGTTCCGGAAGATCATTTCCGTTATAAGACATCCACGCCTTCGCATCCGTCACAGTAACGGCCGGCAGTTCCGCGAAGATCTGATCCAGAGGAGTGAAAAGTTCTGCACCTTCTCCCTGTTCCATCTTCTGTCGCACTTCATCCAGTGTTACCGCATCTTCTTTCAGGAAACGGCCGACTTTCGTACGCTCAAGTTCTTCCATACAGCCGCCCACCTGAAGCTTCTCTCCAATGTCATGGCACAAAGTACGGATATATGTTCCCTTAGAACAGTCCACCTCCATACGCACATGCGGAAGATTCATCTCCAGAATGCGAATTCCATGGATCTGGACTTTTCTGCTCTTACGCTCCACGGTCTTTCCTTCACGGGCAAGCTCATAAAGCTTCTTCCCATTCACTTTCAACGCAGAGTACATCGGCGGAATCTGATCATATTCTCCGATAAATGATTCGATACAGGAACGTACTTCCTCTTCCGTCAGATCGCCCGGATCCCTCTCCTCCAGAACCTCTCCGGAAATGTCCTGCGTATCTGTCGTCTTTCCTAAAAGCAGCAGAGCCTCATATGTCTTATCATGATCTGTCAGAAGCTCACAAACCTTTGTTGCTCTTCCGAGACACACCGGAAGGACTCCCGTTGCATCCGGATCAAGCGTACCTGTATGGCCGATCTTCTTCTGTCCGACAACTTTTCGAAGAACCGCAACCACATCATGGGAAGTGTATCCTTTTTCTTTGTAAATATTAACTATTCCGTTTATCATTTTTCCTCGTTTTTCTCTTCTGCCGCTCTAAGCTGTCTTTCAATTAAAAGTGTCAGATTGTTGATCACATCATACGGGGAACCTTTCATCGTAACACCGGCTGCTCTCACATGACCGCCACCACCATAATATTTCGCAACTGCACTTACATCAACGATTTCTTTTGATCTAAGACTTACTTTAAATGTCTGCGGTTCGAGCTCGTAAAGAAGGATTGCAACCTCCACACCTCTTGTCTGACGCAATACGCTGATAATTCCATCCAGATCAGACGGTTTTGCCTGGAAGAACTCCATTTCTTTCAAACGTATCACTGAGACAACCGCTTTCTTATTCAGGATCATCATACTCTCAAGAAGTGCCTTCCCAAGCATCTGATTCTGAACATAGGATTTTTCAAAATATGTTCCGTCAATGATCGCGCTTCCATTGATCCCTTTTCTTAAAAGTGCAGCACCGACTTCCATTGTCTCCGGTGAAGTACAGGAATACTGGAACACTCCGGTATCATGCACAATCCCCATATAAAGGAAAGATGCGATTTCTTCCGTAATCTTCTCCTCATCCAGCAGACGGAAAACAAGTTCAGAAGTAGAACTTGCATCCGGCACGATATAATTCGTGTCTGCAAAAGACTCGTTACTGATGTGGTGATCCACACATAAAGTTTCCTTTGCCTTTTGGAACACCGGCTCGGAAAAACCAAGACGTCTTTCGTCCCCGCAATCCAGACTGATGAAAAGGTCATAAACTTTGCCTTCTACAATCTCATGCTTCGGCACATCTCTGTGTCCCATCATCTGAAATGCTTCCGGAATCTCCTCCAGATACAGATCTGTCTCAATCTCCGGATAATAAGTGGTCAGATAAAGATATAATCCAAGTGTAGAACCAACGCAGTCCCCATCCGGACGAATGTGTCCGCCAATGGCTACACTGTGTTTCCCTTTTAATACATCGTTTAATACGATCATCTATTCCTCAGCTCCATCCTTCAAATCTCTTGTCACTTCGTCAATTTTCTTGCTGATATTTACTCCATATTCAATGGACTGGTCTACGATAAATGTAATCTGTGGTGTGTTGCGCATATTCACTGTACGTGCAAGTTCTCTGCGGATATATCCCTCTGCACTCTGAAGACCTTTGATCGTATCTTCCTGTGCTTTCTTGTCTCCGAGAACACTGATATATGCCTTGCATGTCTTAAGATCCGGTGCTACTTCAACAGCAACAACAGATGTCAGCGGTGCAACACGTGGATCTTTGATCCCGCCACGCAGGATATTACTCAGCTCACGCTGTACTTCTGCATTGACTCTTGTATTCTTAATACTGTTCTTTCTCATGTTATAACTCCTTTTTATACAGAAAAGTTACTCCTGCAATGTATGACCCCTGCACGAGTAACAATTCTGTCACCTGCTGACAATTACAACACTCTGCAAATGTCAGCATCTTTTATTCTTACTTGCGTTCTGTCTCTACCATCTTGTAGGCTTCAACCTGATCGCCTTCTTTAATGTCATTGTAGTTCTCGAATACGAGACCACACTCATATCCTGTTCTGACTTCCTTCACGTCATCTTTGAAACGCTTCAGAGATGCCAGCGGTCCGTCGAATACAACGATTCCGTCACGGATCAGACGAACAGAACAGTTTCTCTCGAAGATACCGTCAAGCACATACGCACCGGCAATTGTTCCAACTCCTGATGCCTTGAATGTCTGACGTACTTCCGCATGACCGAGAACCTTCTCCTCAAAGACAGGATCAAGCATACCCTTCATGGCTGCCTCTACATCTTCGATGGCATTGTAGATAACTCTGTAAAGTCTTAAGTCAACACCCTCGCGCTCAGCGATATCTTTCGCTGTTGCATCCGGACGAACGTTAAATCCAATGATGATCGCATTTGATGCAGATGCAAGGATAACGTCAGATTCATTAATTGCACCAACACCGCCATGGATGATCTTAACAACAACTTCATCGTTACTCAGCTTCAGAAGACTCTGCTTGATTGCCTCTACAGATCCCTGAACATCAGCCTTAACAACAATATCAAGTTCTTTCAGGTTACCTTCCTGGATCTGATTGAACAGATCATCCAGAGACATCTTGGACTTCGTCTCTTCCAGAAGTTTTACCTTGTTCTGGGAAATAAATGTCTCTGCAAACGCTCTTGCTTCTTTATCAGACTCACATCCTACGAATACTTCTCCCGCATTCGGAACATCATTCAGACCAAGGATCTCAACCGGCTGGGACGGACCTGCTTCTTTCACACGTCTTCCCTTGTCATCCATCATCGCTCTTACACGACCATGAGCGCTTCCTGCTGCGATCGCATCTCCTACGTGGAGTGTACCTTTCTGTACAAGAACAGTTGCAACAGATCCCTTACCTTTATCAAGCTCAGCCTCGATCACAAGACCACGTGCGGCACGGTTCGGGTTCGCTTTCAGTTCCATAACCTCTGCTGTCAGAAGGATCATCTCAAGAAGATCCTGGATTCCTTCATGTGTATGCGCTGATACCGGAACAAAGATTGTGCTTCCGCCCCAGTCTTCCGGAATCAGTTCGTATTCTGTCAGTTCCTGTTTTACACGTTCAACATTCGCACTTGGCTTATCGATCTTGTTGATCGCAACAATAATCTCAATTCCTGCTGCTTTCGCATGATTGATCGCCTCAATTGTCTGTGGCATAACACCGTCATCCGCAGCAACTACAAGGATTGCGATATCTGTAGAGTTTGCTCCACGCATACGCATTGCAGTAAATGCCTCATGTCCCGGTGTGTCGAGGAATGTGATCTTTTCTCCGTTAATCTCAACAACAGATGCACCGATGTGCTGTGTGATACCACCGGCCTCACGACCTGTTACATTACTGTTACGGATTGCATCCAGAAGAGATGTCTTACCATGGTCAACATGACCCATAACACATACAACCGGTGGGCGTTTTACCATAAGGCTTTCGTCTTCTTCATCCTCTTTCAGAAGTTCTTCGATTACATCTACAACTTCTTCTTTCTCACAGAGAACATCGAATTCCATCGCGATCTCTTCTGCTGTCTCATAATCAACTTCCTGGTTTACAGTTACGATCTTGCCCTGCATGAAAAGTTTCTTAACAATAACAGAAGGAACGATCTTCATCTTATCAGCAAGCTCTTTAATTGTAAGAACTTCTGGAATCACGATCTGTTTGATCTGCTCTTCCTGCTTCTCTTCCTTCACCTGTGGCTTCTTCACTTCCACTGCCGGTTTCTGCTTCTTGCCTTTTCTTCCTTTTCCTTCGAAAGCTTCATCTCTGTATTCTTTCTTCTTATTATCTCTTTCTTTGTCTTTCGCTTTGTTTCTCTGTGTCTTCTGCTGTTCTACGATCGGTGTAGCGTCACTTCTGTCGTTTCTGCGATTGTCATTTCTTCTGTCAGAGCGCTGTCCCTGTCCGCGTCCGTCTCTTCCGTCACGGTTCTCTCTTCCATCACGGTTGTCGCGTCCCTGGAATCCGTCACGTCCTCCTCTGTCAGAACGCTGTCCGCGTCCGTCTCTGTCCTGACGTGGTCCTCTGTTTTCGCCTCTGTTCTCGCCATTAGAACGTCTGTCTCCAAATGGTTTCTGTCCCGGTCTGTCAGAGCGTACCTGTCTTCCCTCACCGCTCGGACGTCCTGTTCTTTCTGTTCTTGATCCCTGCGGTCTCTCAGAACGTGCTCCGTTCTGTGCCGGACGTGCCGGTCTGTCCTCTGCTGCACGAACCGGTCTTTCGCTTTTTGCTGCCGGTTTCTCTGTACGAGCCGGTTTTCCTTCACCATTCGAACGGCTCTGTCCTGCTGCCGGGCGTTTTCCATCACCGTTTGGACGACCCTGGTTTTGTCCCTGACGTCCCTGTCCCGGACGTTTTCCCTGCAGTCTGCTGCTGTTCTTTGAATTCTGTGGGCGAACTACAAATGCAAGATTTTTCTTCTTTGGAGCACCCTCTTTTTCTGTTGTTTTATCTGCAGCCATCTCAGCATCTTTGCCAGCTGCTTCTCTTCTAATATCTTCTGCCACGTTATCCTCCCTGGTGTTTAAACTCTTTTTATTTTCATTCTGCATCTTCTCATCTGCCATATAAATCTACCTCCTTCAAGCAATCAACGGGGAACCTTTGTCTTCTACTCCCATTCATCAGGTACGGGATTTCAGTTCTTTTAATATTCCTTTTGCAAATCCTTCGTCTAATATCGCCAGAGATGCACGGAATTGTTTTCCCATCGCATGCCCCAAGGTATCTTTATCTCCGTAAACTATCATTGGAACTTTATAAAATTTACACATATCACGGAATTTTTTCTTTGTATTATCTGAAGCGTCTTCTGCAACAACTACAAGGCTTGCTCTTCCGGACTTTGTCTGTCCTTCTGTCATAAATTCACCGCTTGCGCAGCGCCCCGCTTTCGTTGCCAGACTGATCAGAGACAGTACTTTATCTCTAGCCAATCTCATCCATCTCCTTTTCCAGCCGTTCATATACTTCCTGCGGTATTGCCTGCTTAAAGGAACGCTCCAGTCCTCTGTTCTTCACAGCCTGCTCAAAACATGCCTTCTGCGGGCAGAGATACGCTCCACGTCCGTTTTTCTTTCCGGTTGTGTCAATGACAAATTCTTCTTCCTCTGTTCTGAGGATCCGAATCAGTTCCTTCTTTGGTTTCATCTCGCCGCAGCCTACACATTTACGCATAGGTACTTTCTTCTTTACTGCCAAACAATTCACTCCCTCAGATCTTACTCTTCGTCTGTCTCAACGAATTCAATCTCATCTGCTCCGTCTTCATCAGCTGCATCTGCCGGAACATCATCGTACTCTTCTTCCTCTTCTCCGACTGTATAGCCTTCTTCTCCGACCATACCCATCTGCTCCATGTAGTTCTCCGGGAGATCTCCACACTCAATTGCCTGTGTCTCACTCTTGATATCGATCTTGTATCCTGTCAGACGGGCTGCAAGTCTTGCATTCTGGCCTTCTTTACCGATTGCAAGTGAAAGCTGATAATCAGGAACAATAACTCCTGCAATCTTCTCATCCGGATCAGCCATAACAGAAATAACCTTCGCCGGGCTGAGTGCATTCTCAATCAGAAGTGCCGGATTCTCATCCCAGTTAATGATATCAATCTTCTCACCACGAAGCTCTTTTACGACTGCATTTACTCTTGCACCGTTCATACCAACACAAGCTCCGACCGGATCAACATTCGGATCGTTAGACCATACAGCCATCTTTGTACGGGAACCAGCCTCACGGGCAATGCTCTTGATCTCAACTGTTCCGTCCTTTACCTCTGCAACCTCTGATTCAAACAGACGTTTTACAAGTTCCGGATGTGTACGGGATACAAGGATCTTTGGTCCCTTTGGTGTGTTCTTAACTTCTACGATATAAAGCTTAATACGCTCTGTCGGCTCGAAATGCTCTCCTTTCACCTGTTCGTTCTCTGTAAGGATTGCATCTGCTTTTCCAAGATTCACACTGATATTCTTGCCAATATAACGCTGTACAATACCTGTTACGATATCCTTCTCTTTCTCGAAATACTGATCAAATACTGCCTTGCGCTCTTCTTCTCTGATCTTCTGAAGAATCAGGTTCTTTGCATTCTGTGTTGCAATACGTCCGAATTCCTTGGAATGAAGCTCAACCTGTGCGATATCTCCGATATGAAGTGCCGGATTGATCTTCTCTGCATCCTCAAGACTGATCTCGATTGCAGGATCAAATACTTCTTCAACAACTTCTCTCTCTGCGTATACAGAGTAGTCACATGTGTTGCGGTCCATAACGATCTTAATATTATCGGATGTTCCGAAATGGTTCTTACATGCACTTAAAAGTGAATTCTCAATGGCCTCCAACATGACATCCTTGCTGATGTTTTTCTCTTTTTCAAGAATATCCAATGCTTCGAGTAATTCTGTGTTCATTTTTCTTTCCTCCTAAATTAAAAATCCAAAGCCTGACGGATCAAAGCGATTTCTTTTCTGTCAAATGTCTGCTCTGTCTCATCTTCGTATGTGATAGTCACTGTATTCTCATCATAACTCTTTAAAATTCCGACGAACTCTTTCTGTCGGTCGATTGCACGGTATGTGCGGATCTCTACTTCTTCTCCAAGATTTCTCTTAAAATCCTTCTCTTTCTTAAGTGGTCTTCCAAGTCCCGGAGAACTTACTTCAAAGATATAGGAGTCTTCAATATAATCTTTCTCATCAAGGATATCGGAGAATCTCCTGCTGACTGCCTCACAGTCATCCACGGCAATTCCGCCTGGTTTGTCAATATACGCGCGAAGGTACCAGGTACCTCCTTCTTTCACATATTCTACATCTACCAGCTCAAACCCGAGTTCCTCTACGATAGGCTCGAGAAGTGCTTCTGTCTGCTGTTCATAATCTTCTCTTCTGGACACGCTGCGTCAAACTCCTTTTCTTCTATAATATAGTTTGTGATCTGATTCATAAAGAATTCTCCATATCACCAAAGAAGAGTGAACTTTCGTCCACTCTTCTGCCAATTCCTTATGTAACTATATTTACTCTAGCACTTTTCTTTGAGGAAATCAAGGGGTTTTTGCACATTTTCTTACAATACCTTAGAAATCCCCTTAACTTTCTCTTTCTTCACCGTCTCCGCTTCCGGCAAGACTTCTAGCGGCTTTTGGTTCCTGTTCCATCCCGTTTCGCCAGTTTCAGGCGGTTCAGTGAAACTGTCTTTTCTCCATAAGTAATCTTCGTCTCTGTTCCTTCTTCAAAAAGATAAACTTCTTCTAATTCATCCTTCTTCTGAAGCTTAATTCCTCTGACACCGACAGCTGCTTTTTTCTTCTCCGGAACATCCGCAGATAAAAACCTCAGGAAATATCCGTTCTTCGTCTGAAGGACAACATTCTGATACTCCGTCACAACCTTCACTGCGACAAGCCTGTCTTCTTCCTGCAGCTTTGTTGCCGCGATCGTGCGCTTGGATACTTGGAACTCACTTCCATCCACACGCTTGATCATTCCCTGTGCTGTTGCAAACAATAATTTTGAATAACGCATCTGCTCTTCTTCACAGATCATAACAATCTGTTCTTCACTGCTTGAATAATTACTTACATTATCAATCGGAATCCCTTTGTCTCTGAACTTTCCATGTGGAAGATCAAGCACCTTCACCTGATGCATCTTGCCTTCATCTGTAAACAGACAGAGTTTTCCAATGTTCATACAATGCACAATGTATTTATTCTCTTTGTCTGCAGCTTCTTTATTCCTCTCATAGACTCCGGTATCCACTGTCTTCGCGTAACCAAAGCGATCCATCAGAAAGACGACCTGCTGCTCTTCAATCTTCTTCTCTTCAAAAACAGCTTCTTCTGCATTCTCCACAACGGTACGACGCTTTCTTCCGAATTCTTTTTTATAACTGTCAAGCTCTTCCATGATCACGCCTGCCATAGAATCATAGTTATTTAAAATATCTTCATAACGGACAATATTTTCTAATGTCTTCTCATGTTCTTTCTGAAGTGCTTCAATCTCCAGACCGATCAGACGATAAAGACGCATCTCCAGAATTGCCGTTGCCTGACGTTCTGTAAAACGGAGCATTGCCGCCATCTTTTTGGAAATCGCAGACTTGAACTTAATGTTTTCCGTCTCACCGTTTACCAGACAGGCACGCGCATCTTTTACAGATTTACTTCCTCGTAAAATCTCAATGATCAGGTCGATCACATCACATGCTTTGATCAGACCTTCCTGAACTTCACTCTTCTCCCGCTCTTTGCCAAGCAAAGTTGTATATTTCCTCGTTGCAAGTTCAAACTGGAAATCCACATGATGTTCTATAATCTGTTTCAGACTTAAAGTCTCCGGTCTGCCATTCGCAACCGCCAGCATATTTACGCCAAATGTATCTTCCAGACGTGTCTTCTTATAAAGCATGTTCTTCAGGTTCTCAACATCCGCACCACGCTTCAATTCGATCACGATACGGATTCCTTCTTTTGAAGACTGGTTTGAAATATCAACGATATCTGTCGTCTTCTTGGATTCCACAAGATTGCAGACATCGTTTAAGAACTTTCCGATTCCGGCTCCGATCATCGTGTATGGGATCTCTGTGATCACAAGCTGCTTCTTGCCGCCTTTGAGCTCTTCCACTTCCACTTTTCCACGCAGCTTGATCTTCCCCTGTCCGCTCTCATAGATTGCCGGAAGATCATCCTTATTGACCACAATTCCTCCGGTCGGGAAATCCGGTCCTTTGATATATTTCATCAGCTGCTTTGTAGTGATCTTGTCATTTTTCATATATGCCTTGACCGCATCGACCACTTCGCAGAGATTATGTGTCGGGATACTTGTCGCCATACCGACTGCAATTCCTTCCGCACCATTGATCAAAAGGTTCGGCACACGCATCGGAAGCACAAGCGGTTCCTTCTCCGTCTCATCAAAGTTCGGACCAAAATCAATAACATTCTTATCTAGATCGGCCAGACATACTTCCTGCGTGAACTTCGTAAGGCGCGCCTCTGTATAACGCATCGCAGCAGCTCCGTCTCCCTCAATGGATCCAAAGTTACCGTGCCCGTCAACAAGAACCTGTCCCTTCTTGAAGTCCTGCGCCATTACTACAAGAGAATCGTAGATGGAACTGTCTCCATGCGGATGATATTTACCCATCGTATCTCCGACGATACGTGCACTCTTACGATAAGGCTTATCATAACGGATACCAAGCTCGTACATATCATAAAGTGTACGACGCTGAACCGGCTTGAGACCATCACGGACATCCGGAAGTGCTCTGGCGATAATAACACTCATCGCATAATCAATATAAGATTTCTTCATAAGATCAGAATATTCTGTCCTTATGATCTGTGATTCATTACTCATTCTTCTTCTCCTTAGATATCCAGTTCTGCCTCTGTCGCATTTTCATAGATAAAATTACGACGCGGCGGTACTTCAGTTCCCATCAGCATCTCCGTTACACTCGAAGCCATTCGGGCATCCTCAATCTCTACTCGTTTCAACATACGTCTCTCCGGATCCAGTGTTGTCTCCCAGAGCTGCTCCGCATCCATCTCTCCAAGACCTTTGTAACGCTGAAGTGTGAACGGACCTGTATGTGTCTTTCTATAACGTTCCAGTGCCTTATCATCATACAGATACTCTTCTTCTCCACTCTTTGGCATTGCCTTATAAAGTGGCGGCATTGCAATATATACATGTCCTTCAAAAATAAGCTCCGGCATAAAGCGATAGAATAAGGTGAGCAATAAGGTAGAAATATGTGCACCATCGACATCGGCATCGGCCATGATGATGATCTTATCATATCTCAACTTTGTAATATCAAAGTCATTTCCGTATCCTTCAGAAAATCCGCAGCCAAATGCATTGATCATCGTCTTGATCTCTGCATTGGCAAGCACCTTATCAATACTTGCTTTCTCAACATTTAAGATCTTACCACGGATCGGAAGAATTGCCTGGTAATTTCTGTTTCTCGCTGTCTTCGCAGAGCCACCGGCGGAATCTCCCTCGACGATAAAAATCTCGCACTTCTTCGGATCTCTGCTCTCACAGTTTGCCAGCTTTCCGTTACTGTCAAAAGAATACTTCTGCTTTGTCAGGAGATTGGTCTTTGCCTTCTCTTCTGTCTTGCGGATCTTCGCAGCTTTCTCCGCACTGGAAAGAACTGTCTTAAGTGTATCCAGATTTCGATCAAAGAAACGAACAATCTCTTCTCCTGTCACCTTGCTGACTGCTTTCGCCGCATCCGGGTTATCCAACTTTGTCTTCGTCTGCCCCTCAAATCTCGGATCCGGGTGCTTAATGGATACAATTGCAGTCATTCCGTTACGAATATCTGCACCGGTAAAATTCGCATCCTTTTCTTTTAGGATTCCTATCTCTCTCGCATACTGGTTCATGACAGTTGTAAAGGTTGTCTTAAATCCTGTCAGATGTGTTCCGCCCTCTGCATTATAAATATTATTACAAAATCCAAGTACATTCTCATGAAACTCATTCACATACTGCAGTGTTACCTCTACTTCAATCCCGTCTGCTTCCCCTTTAAAATAAACCGGGTCATGAAGTACTTCTTTCTTACGGTTCAGATCCTGGATAAATCCAATGATTCCTTCCGGTTCGTGATAAACGATGTGCTCAACACTTCCATCTCTCTTATCATCAAACACGATCGTCAGATTCGGATTCAGATACGCAGTCTCATGCAGACGGCTCTTAACCTCTTCCGCTTTGAACTTCGTCTTCTCAAAGATCGTATCATCCGGCAGAAAATTTACCGTTGTTCCCGTCTTTCTCGTCTTTCCGATCTTAGGAAGAAGTCCATCTTCCAGTTCGATCACCGGGATTCCTCTCTCGTACCGGTCATGATGAACAAATCCATCCCTGCTGATCTTCACATCCATATAAGTAGAAAGAGCATTTACAACAGAGGAACCTACTCCGTGAAGTCCACCACTTGTCTTATATGCAGAATCATCAAACTTACCACCTGCATGGAGTGTCGTATAAACCAGACGAGCCGCAGATACACCCTTCTGATGCATATCAACCGGAACTCCACGACCGTTATCTGAAACGGTTGCAGATCCGTCTTTTTCCAATGTCACCTGGATCTCACTGCAGAATCCTGCCAGGTGCTCATCTACTGCATTGTCCACGATCTCATAGATCAGATGATTCAGTCCCTTTGTAGAAACACTTCCTATGTACATTCCCGGGCGTTTCCGTACTGCCTCAAGACCTTCCAATACCGCGATACTCCCTGCATCGTATGTATTATTTCCCGCCATTACTCTTTCTCCTTCTTTCTCGAACTCAAACTGTTCTATACAGTCAATCAACAAATATGATATCATTTAACCATCTGATTTTCAACTTCTTTTTCGCTCATATGTTCTGTCAACCTTCTTCTGACAGGAGAGGACTGTAACTGTCCGACAACCGTTTATTCTGTAACTACCCGCTTTAATGTCCGTTCCAGCACCTCCATTGCATTCTTCATCTCTTCCACCGTATTGGTCTGCGCCCCTGCTTCGATCAACAGAGACTTTGGCAGCAGATGAAGATTATAACGGTAAGCTTTCAGATAAATATGCCTTGCAAATCCCGGGTAATACTGTTCCGATGCAATCTGCATCTGCAAGGAGAACGCCAGATTATCCTGGATATATGGATTATACAGATAGGCAATATCTCCATTTGTCCGTGTCCTGCTCAATCCATTAAAATACATGATCTTCGCAGTCGGTTTTCCATTCACTTCCGTTACCAGATGTGTGTCCGCATTTACACCGTCTCTGTGAAGATCGATCGCAACTTCAATCGTCGGATTCGCTTCCAGAACCGGCCGTACTGCACTTTCTGCATTCTCATATGCCCTGCTGCGGTCAAGCTTCCCATTAATAATATCATACACTCCGCTGTCATGAAGTGTCTCAATCCCATCCGCATTTAATAACTGCGTCAGATATTCCCCAATCCCAACGATGCTTGTAGATGGATCACCCGGTATGGAGTCGGCAAATTCTTCCTGTGAATGCGTATGAAAGATCAAAATTTTCGGACCTCCTGTACTTTGATCTATCTTCATACTCCGGTTTAAAAGATCATCCACATTAAGCTGCTCCGGTCCGATCATTGTAGAACTGTCTATTGTATAAAGATTGCTTGTCAGATATTCAAAATCACGCAGCCGCTCAATAGAAAGATCCATTCCCGGAACCGGCTGTTCTACAGCACTTTCCTGTGTTTCCGGCTCTGCTCCGACCAGTTTTCCCTCTTCATCTACCGCATGTTCATCATTTGCCTGACACTGAAGAATCCATGCGATCGTCTCCTCATCTTCCAATACTTCCGTCGGTTCTTCCTTTCCCCTTTTTTCTGTCTGATCTTCCAGATATCCTGCCAACGGCATCCACACATGAAGTGGAAGCCTGAAGATCTCTTCCCTTTCTGATTCCTGTTCTTTCTGATAAGAAAAAAGCGGAAGGTACAATTTCTGCGCATAAATCTGACTTTCTTCTAATAAAAATGTTCTCCCCTCTTCCAATGACCGGCCCATCCCAATTCCTAACGGAATACCTGACAGAACCAGAATCACCCCATACCATTTCATACGTCGGATTGTTTTTTTCTTATACACACGCATTGCAGAGTCCTTCCGCTCATTTCTATCATTCTATTCACTTTCTCCTGCATTTATATCAGAAAAAAGAAGATTCAAGGACGCTGCTATCGTATGACTGATCTGATGAACCATTTCATCCACATCCTTTGGTGTCACAAACATTCCATTTAAATGTGGGGAGATCAATTCTTTTACAAACTCATATTTTTCCGCCGCACTATAAGAGCGCAAAATCTCTCCTGTACTCCTTAATGCCTGCGACTGTTCCAGTGCAGTGATGAAATTTTCCATCGTATCATTGACGATCGTTGCCGCATCAACAACCGTAGGCACTCCGATTCCAATCACAGGAACCCCCAGAGATTCTTCCGTCATTGCGTTCCTGTAATTTCCAACACCGGAACCCGGATGAATTCCTGTATCGGCAATCTGGATCGTCCGGTTCAATCGTCTGCTGTTTCGCGCAGCAAGTGCATCCACTGCAAGGATCAGATCCGGCTTCGTCTCACGGACAATTCCACGGACAATCTCCGCCGTTTCCATCCCCGTCTGTCCCATCACGCCGGGAACAATTGCACTAAGAACAATCAATTGCTCCGTACGCATCGCATATTTTCCGTATTCTTTTACTATATGCCGGTTTACCTCCAGATGATCTGCAACATAAGGGCCAAGCGCATCCGGTGTCACCGCTCTGTTACCGAGCCCGACAAAAAGAATCTTTAATTCTTTTCCATCTTCACAGGAAATTTTATGAAAAATCAATTCCCGGATGCAATCACAGATCCGTTCCTGTAATACCCTGCTATTTTCTTCCACCTCCAATGCCAGATCCGGAGATTCCAGTGTCAGATAAATACCTGTCGGTTTTCCCATGATCTTCGCTCCATTCTCCGTCTCGATCACCACACGGGTCAGCCGGATCTCATTCTCCTCGTCATACTCTTCCTCCAGAACAACTCCCTGCACTTCTACATTGTCAGATGCAAAACGTTCCTTCTCCTCAAGTGCAAGATCCGTACGCACACTGTAATTTTTCATCATAGCCTCCCTTTTCTCCGTGTCAATCAGCGGAGTGATTGGCACGGGAGTGAACAGTAACCATAATTTTTCTTATTACAGCCTATTTTTAGCATTTTTTTGTAAAATATGTATTGACAGAACACGTTTGTTGGACTAGAATAAATGAGTATGTTTCGATAGAACGTCCGTGTCCGAGTCTATTGAACACATGAATCACATTTGAAAATCATATGATAGAATATTTTGGAGGTGCACACATTGGCTAATATTAAATCTGCAAAGAAAAGAATTTTAGTAACAGAGACAAAAGCTGCTAGAAACAAAGCAATCAAATCTAAGGTTAAAACAGCTGTAAAGAAAGTAGAGACAGCTGTAGCTGAGAAGAATGTAGAGGCTGCTAAGGCTGCTCTTCACACAGCAATCGTTGAGATTTCCAAAGCTGGAAGCAAGGGTGTTTATCACAAGAAAACAGTTTCCAGAAAGATCGCTCGTCTTTCCAAAGCTGTTGACTCTATCGCTTAATTATAAATAGAGAATAGAATTTTCAGTCGCATCTGCTACCGTCATGGCAGATGCGACTTTTGTTATACGTTCAGAGCCAGGCAGTTCTAAAGATACAGATACGAACCATGCTCGCATGAGCGAGAAAAAGACCGGCACTTCCAAGTCTTAACCTGAAAGTACCGGTCTTCTATTATCTTATTCTATAATCTCAGACAACTGATTAGTTGTTGATCAGTTTGTCCTCATCACTCCAGCTGTAAAGCTTTCTGATCTCAGCTCCAACCTTCTCTGACTGGTGCTCAGCAGCAAGTTTTCTCATAGCCTTGAAGTGAACCTGTCCACCTGCATCAGACATATCAAGCAGGAAGTCTTTTGCAAATGTACCATCCTGGATATCAGAAAGAATTTTCTTCATAGCTTTCTTTGTCTCAGCTGTAACGATCTTAGGTCCTGTGATATAATCACCGTACTCAGCTGTGTTAGAGATAGAATATCTCATTCCGGCGAATCCTGACTGGTAAATCAGGTCAACGATCAGCTTCATCTCATGGATACACTCAAAGTATGCATTTCTCGGATCATATCCAGCCTCACAAAGAGTCTCGAATCCAGCCTGCATAAGTGCACATACACCACCACAAAGTACAGCCTGCTCTCCGAAGAGGTCTGTCTCTGTCTCTGTTCTGAATGTTGTCTCAAGAACTCCGGCTCTTGCTCCACCGATTCCAAGACCATAAGCAAGTGCTCTGTCAAGAGCTTTTCCTGTGTAATCCTGCTCTACAGCTACCAGACAAGGTGTTCCTTTTCCAGCCTGATACTCGCTTCTTACTGTATGTCCTGGTGCCTTAGGTGCGATCATTGTAACATCAACATTCTTCGGTGGTACGATTGTTCCGAAATGGATGTTGAATCCGTGAGCGAACATAAGCATGTTACCCTCTTCAAGGTTTGGCTCGATGTCTTCTTTGTAAAGTTTAGCCTGTTTCTCATCGTTGATCAGAATCATGATGATGTCAGCCTGCTTTGCAGCTTCAGCTGCTGTATATACTTTGAATCCCTGCTCTTCTGCTTTCTTCCAAGAACGGCTTCCCTCGTACAGACCGATGATAACATCACATCCTGACTCTCTTAAGTTCAGTGCATGTGCATGTCCCTGGCTTCCGTATCCAATGATAGCGATCTTCTGTCCTTCGAGAAGAGAAAGGTTACAATCTTCCTGATAATAAATTTTTGCTGCCATTTTGCATTCCTCCTAATTGAATTTAAAATATAGAGTAGAATGCTCCCGATCTCTTCGGGGGTATCCTATATAGTGAAAGGTCTTGCCCTTTACTAGCTTTATCTGTTCCACAGGCTCTCCCTGCGGTTCTCCGATCCTGACCGGATCAGAAAAATGCAACATCCTTGCTGCCTCTGGAAAGTCCGGTAATTCCGGTTCTTGCCAGTTCGAGTATCTCATAATCCTTCAGAAGATTCAGGAAAGCTTCCAGCTTATTCTGTGTACCTGTCAATTCAATGATCAGACAATCTTCTTCCACATCTACGATCTTCGCTCTGAAAATATCTGCAACCGAGATAATCTCACCACGCTGTGCGGCATTCGCACGAAGCTTCACCATGATCAACTCTCTGCAAACGGATTCTTCTGCTTTCAAAGCCTTGATATCCACAACATCCTCCAACTTACGGAGCTGTTTCTCAATCTGTGATAGGATCTGCTCATCACCGGATGAAACAATTGTAATCCTTGTAAATCTAGGATCTGCTGTCATACCTGCCGTAATACTGTCAATGCTGTATCCACGACGGCTGAAGAGTCCTGAAATTCTGCTCAAAACACCTGAATTGTTATCTACGAGCAGTGAAAATACCTGACTTCTCATATGTATCCTCTCTTTCTCACTTCAGGAAGCGAAAATATTATGACTGACTAAGATGACTGGTTCGCTCCTTCCATGATTTGTATAAAACAGAGTGCGTTCTGTTTTTTACTTACTTAATATTAACAACTAGAACCGGCTTTGTCAACCCTATTTTTGAGATTTTTCATCACAGACCAAATTCCTCTGCCAGTTCATTCAAATACATCCAGCGCTCTTCCTTCTCTTCAAGCTGCTCTCTTACTTTCTCCTGCTCTTCCATCAGCTCACGCAGTTTCACTGAATTCGTTGCATTTGCGGCAATCTGACGGTCGAGAGAGGCTATCTTTTCTTCCAGCTTTGCAATCTCCTCATCAATTGTCTCATATTCACGCTGCTCCTTGAACGAAAACTTCACCTTCTGGCGCTGTCCGTCCTTCCAGTTCTTTCCTTTCTTCTGCGTCTCCTCTTCCGTGGACTTTTCTTCCTGCTTAAGTTCAGACTTTCCTGTGATATCTTTGCTTTCCTCTCCGAATCTGCGTTTCTTCGCCTCTACATAATCCGTGTATCCTCCCTCAAACTGTCGGATCCCGCCGTTTCCATCCAGTTCAAAGATACGGTCAACTACATTGTCCAGAAAATATCTGTCATGTGATACAGTGATCACGATTCCTGTAAATGAATTCAGATAGTCCTCAAGGATCGTAAGTGTCGGGATATCCAGATTATTTCCGGCCTCGTCAAATAACAGGACATTCGCATTCTCCGCAAGAACACCAAGAAGATAAAGCCTTCTCTTCTCCCCTCCGGAAAGCTTACCGATCGGTGCATACTGCATATCCGGTGTAAATAAGAACCTCTCCAACAATTGACTCGCACTGATCTGTCCGTCCTTTGTCGTCACATACTCCGCAATATCCTTCACATAATCGATCACACGCTGGGAATCATCCATATGCTGTTCTTCCTGTGCAAAATATCCGATCTTGATCGTCTCGCCGATCTCAATCTCCCCTGCATCCGGCTTGAGTACACCTGCGATCATCTTAAGAATCGTAGATTTTCCACAGCCGTTCGGTCCGATAATTCCAAGCCGCTGATTGCGAAGCACAATATAACTGAAATCATCCAGAATCTTCTTCTCCCCAAAACGCTTGCTGACATGATGAAGTTCGATCGTCTTCTTGCCCATTCTTGTCTCTACAGAATCAAGCTCCACCGTCTGATCCGTCACAGGTGCTTTTCCTGCTTTCAACGCTTCCAGACGTTCCAGTCTTGCCTTCTGCTTTGTCGTTCTCGCACGGCATCCACGCTTCGCCCACTCCAGTTCCATCCGAAGAATACTCTGACGCTTTCTCTGACTTGCAAGCTCCATCTCTTCCCTCTGCGCCTTCAATTCAAGGAATCCGGAATAATCCGCATCATATCCATACATCTTTCCATGGCTCAGCTCCAGGATACGGTTCGTCACACGATCAAGGAAATAGCGGTCATGTGTTACCATAAGAACAGTTCCACGGTAAGATCTCAGATAATCTTCCAGCCAGGAAATCATCTCCTGATCCAGATGATTCGTCGGCTCGTCCAGAAGAAGTACGTCAAAGTCTCCTGCAAGTATCTTCGCAAGAACTACACGTCTCTTCTGTCCCCCGGATAAAGTGTCAATCTTCTGATCCCACTGCGTGATCCCAAGTTCCGTCAGATTACTTTCCACCTGCCAGCTCTCCGCATCTGCATCCTGAAGTGCGTAGGAACGGATATCCATCCCCTCCGGAAATGTCGGATTCTGCGGAACAAAAGCAATCTTCAGACCATTCTGACGAACAACCTGCCCCTCATCCGGCACTTCCTCTCCCGCAACCACCTTCAAAAGAGTTGACTTTCCGGTTCCGTTAATCCCAACAATCCCGATCTTATCCCCCTGCTGAACACCAAACGATGCATCATCAAAAATCACTTTCTCCCCATATATTTTAGAAATATGTTCTATATTAATTAAGTTCATTCTTTTCCCTGCTTTCTGTTTTTCTGCATTTTTATCAATCACATCGCCCTTCCAGTATAACAGATATTTCAGACACTGAAAATCTTAAAAATTTTTAAATTCATATTTGAAAGGGTTGAGAAAACACGGAAAACGTTATAACATAGTGAGATACATGCAATGACATGGTTTCAAATGGAAAGTGAGGTAAATGATATGAGCCCGAAGAATGATTTCTCAGACATTTTCGATGATGATTTTGAAGTTACATATGAAGAAGATCCGGAAATCAATTTTCATACTTCTGAAGATACAGAACAAATAAACAGACCTGATTCTAACACGGAGACGATCGTTATGAACGCAGACGATTACCGAGATAACTTTAACGATTCCGATGACAGCCAGTTCGAAGAAGTACTTCCTGAATATGACGATGATTATGAAGATGATGATGCAGATTATGAGGATGATTATTATGAGGACGATTATAACACTTCTAACAAACGATCAAATCGCAACAATCTTTATAATGATTCATATAATGATCGCGACTACGACAGACGTTCCTCCGGCAGGAAACGTTCCGGTGGCGGAGTAAAACTTGCCGCACCGATCAAAAAAGGCGGAAAGGCATTATCAAGGCTCACAAGCACATTGCTTCAGCAGCTTTCTATTGTGTTAATTCTGGCCACAACAGCATTTGTACTCTACAACTTTTACCGTGCAAGCACACCGTACGGAGATATCCAGGAGGCAATCCAGACACAGAAGATTTCCCAGACTCTGGCCGCTTACTTATGTGTAGCTGCCCTCTTCCTGTTCTTCGAATTCATCTCCCTTCTCTGGTCAATGACACGCGTCCGCGTACGTGACGGAGTCTCCAGCTGGAGAGAAGATACCGGAAGAGGCCTGTGGTCTTTTATCCTTGTATTCGCAGTTTCCTATGCTGCGTTCCTCTTCAGCCCGTTGCTCCCTGATTCACCGGAAGTGATCTACGGAGTGAAAGGAGCTCTTGATGTATACGGTTCCCTCCACAATGTATTGTTTGGACTGTGTGCAGCCGGAGTCATCTCCTGCCTGATCAGAAAATACAAAAGTTCCAATTAGAACACAATATTCCCTTTACAAAAAGTGCACCCGGCAATGAAATCGATCACGAAATCATTGCCGGATGCACTTTTAAAATTTACGGGCCAGTCTCAAAAAATGCGATGCATTAATCCAAAATGATCAGCGCCATAAATACAAGATCTGTATCCCCTGTATTCGTCAGTCCGTGTCCCATTCCATCCGGTGTAAATGTCACATCTCCTGCTTTCACCGGGCGGATACGTCCATTGTCATCATAATTTCCTTCCCCGCGAAGAATATAATATGTCTCACTCTCGTTGTGATGCTCATGATATCCAAGAGAACATCCCGGCTCCAGTGTAACTTCTGCATACATCTTGCACTTTCCGTTCAGTTCCTTATCTTCCAGAATGTGCTTGATGATAACGTGTCCCTTTCCACCAGCCATGTTTTCTTTTCTCTCAACTCTTAATTCACTCATCTTCAATTCCTCCTAAAACATTTTTATTGTAAAGCTTATTTGCTACAATACGTCTTTTATCTGACATTTATTTCATATAGATCAATTCATACTCTCTTGTTCCAAGACCGATCTTCTCTGCATGTGCCAGACAAGTCTTGTACTCTGAATTCGGTGTCGTATTCTCAAAATGATCATGATGATCGCAGAAATTCTCTTCTTCCATACGATCTGCAAGCTGGCTGTGCGGCAACGGTGTTGCGCTAAGACAGACATCTGCACACGCCTGATCCAGTGCCAGCGGATCAAAAGAGGCAAACATACCGATATTCGGCAGGATCGGTGCATCATTCTCCGGATGACAGTCACAGTTCGGTGATACATCAACGATCAGTGAAATATGGAAGTTCGGTCTTCCATCCACAACCGCCTTTGTATACTCTGCCATCTTACAGTTCAATACCTTGGTTGCCGCACTGTCCATAAATGAAATGGCATCAAAGTTACATGCTCCGATACATCTTCCACAACCAACACAATGTTCAAGATCAATCGACATCTTTCTTGCATCAGCATCATAAATCAGGCCATCATTCGCACACTCTCTCAGACAGCTCTTACATCCTCTGCAGGCTTCCTGATCGATCGTCGGCTTACCAACAGAATGCTGATCCTTCTTACCGGCTCTGGAACCACATCCCATTCCGATATTCTTGATCGTACCGCCGAAACCTGTCGTCTCATGCCCTTTAAAATGCGTCAGACTGATAAATACATCCGCATCCATCACGGCACGTCCGATCTTCGCTTTCTCTATGTACTCTCCTCCCTGTACCGGAACTTCAATATCATCCGTTCCCTTCAGGCCGTCTCCGATAATCACCGGACATCCGACACTCAACGGTGTAAATCCATTCTCCCATGCACAGTAAAGATGCTCCAGTGCGTTCTTTCTACTGCCCGGATATAGTGTATTACAATCTGTAAGAAATGGCTTTCCCCCAAGCTCCTTCACGACATCAACAACCGCCTTGGCATAATTCGGACGGAGATAACTGATATTCCCCATCTCTCCAAAATGCATCTTAATCGCCACAAATTTATTTTCCATATCAATCTCACTGATTCCTGCTTTCTTCATCAGACGTTTCAGCTTCGTTGGAAGACCTTCGCCAAGCTTCGCCCGGAAATCAGTATAATACACCCTTGCTTTTTCCATGATGTAAACCTCCTGTTGTAAATTCTGACAGCTTAACCCTGCATTCTTATCATACACTATAAATCTGACTCTTCCAATCATTTTTAGAAAAATAATAAAGTGGACATCCCCTTGACGATACGGTATACTCAAATTATCAATTCCGAACTCAGCAGCAGTTCGATCACTCTGAAGGAGATGTAATGATACAATGAATCATCTGGCTGTTACCTCAATACTCACTGTTGTAGCACATATCATCTGGTTTGCTTCTATGACAGAACGAAAATATCCGATCAAAAAAACGGTTCTGCTCTATGGACTTTACGCTATATTCTTCACTGTATGGGCCATACTTGCATATTCCCTGCTTGGCAAAGACTCTCCGTATGTGATTCCATTTTCATTTGTCGGAACCATCCTGCCAGCAATTCTACTTTTCCTATATACTTCATCTGATAGTTTCAGCAAAAAAATATTTTTGATCGTTACTTATGCAAATTTGTTCTGCATCATCATTTGCCTTTCTATTTTGATCTGTGATGGATTATTTCCGGATTTATCCATTGTAAAACAGATGTATATACGAAGCTTGGTGCGAATACTGTTGAATGTTCCTGCAGTCCTGCTGTATCTGTGGTTTGCGCGTCCTTATATGCGTACAGTGCCCGGAGACAGAAAACGGACCTGGTACTCTATTTCCCTCGTGTCCTTTCTGTTTTTAACCGTGTTTGCAACGCTTATCAACTTCCTCATGCGTGATGGTCATACCGTTGAACAGATAATCCTGTTTATCACAACCATGATGATTTATTGTGCAGTACTGTGGATTGTATTTGGCACGATCCAACACATGAATGCCGAAGTGAAGATGGAACTGATCACTCAAAATGTACAATACCTGCAAGGACAGCTTGCCATGGCCAAAGAACATGCATCAACCGCCAAAGCCATGCGCCATGATTTTCGACATCACATGCAAAACATTGACCTGCTTCTGAAACAACAGAAGCCACAAGAAGCGATACATTATATAGAAGAATTTATCCAAAGCCTGGATGCGGCAAGTCAGATTGATTTTTGCCCACATATTACAGTCAATGCCATTTTAAACAATTTTTATAATCAAGCACAGAAAGAAGGAATTGCGATCTCTATAACTGCCGACACACCGGAGCATATAACAATTGCAGATATGGATTTTGTTGCGATTCTTTCAAATCTTCTGGAAAATGCAGTAAACGGATGTATCGAATGCGGTTCCCGGGATGAGATCACAGTAAATCTCCGTATGAAAAAGGAGAAACTTGTGATCGTGTGCAGTAACCCTTGTAAAACGGACCTTGTGATCGAAAATGATATCATCAAGCCAAAAGGAACCGGGATAGAAAGTATCCTGATGGCTATTGATAAATACGATGGAAATATCCGTTATCAGATGGAAGACGGTATTTTGACAGCATGCGTCATCCTTAACTGCTGATCTTTGCAGAAAATCAGATCACTATTTCACGCAGAAAAAACATGGTTTCACGAAAGGAACACGTTTTTTCTGCATTTTTCTTTTATACTTACACATAATAAAACATTCTTTGGATCGTTAATCATTGTGACCCAAATTTATGAAGAAAGGATCTGATTTAAATGATGAACTCAAATGTACAGGCTGCTATGCCAAAATTCGCCGGATTATCCCATGTATGTATTTTCGTGGATGATATGATGGAGGCGGTTGACTATTACCAGAAACTGTTGGGCGTTGTACCGGATCATTACCTGTCCCACTGGAGAAACGAAGGTTTCTTTAAAGCCGGCGGATTTGTCAAAGAAGCTGCCGACGGCAATGTCTCTATCGCTTTTGTAAATGTACCGGGCACAAAACTGACACTGGAACTCATGCAGTACCATTCACCGGAAGGACGAAAAGAACCTGTCTTCTTCGCTGCCAACGATGTCAGCGGCGCACGTCATGTAGCACTGAAAATCACGAACATCGACGAAGCATTTTTACATATTAAATCCATGCCGGATACACGACTGATCAATGAGACTGACGATTATCAAGTATTCCAGATCAGTGAGACCTATCCGGATGAAGTTCATTTCTTCGATCAGGATATGAAAGAAATGGATGAAAGGAAACAGCAGACAGCTAAAATCCTCAGTGAAGTGCGCTATTTCTACTTTATTGACAAATACGGTCTCCAATGGGAGTTCGAGCAGGGACATACTGATATTGGTGATTAAGTGAAAAAATGAAACAGGAGTCGGTTTGCGTTACCCGTGTTGTACGCAGCGACTCCTGTTTTTTGTTTATCTTATTATTTTTTCTTTACCAGACAACGCTTTTTATAGAATGCAATACCATAGCAATGAATATGATCACTGTCATACTCGTCCTCAAAATCCCTTGCATACATTCTTTCATCAATTTGCCGCAATGCTTTCTCACACTCGGATTCCAGTTCATCTACCGACCTTGCACGTTTAGCCTCGAAAATAGCCACGTGACCATTGATGGTATCACAGACAACAACATCACTTCTGCCTTCTCCATGTTCTTTATTTGAATCCACCTGATATCCGGCTCCTGCAAAAATACCACTTAAAAATGCATGGTAAAAGTCTTCCCCATAATCATGGTAACTTATAGTTCGCCTTAATAATGCACTCACTTCTTTTGTGATTTTATCGCAATCTTCATTCCATACAGATGAAAACAATTCCGTTCTATTCCATTTTTTAGAACTATCCTCAAACCACTTAGAAACTTCTGTCTCGAAAATTTGCTTGATTTCCAAATTCGGAATTTTCAATGCCACCATGTTGTCTTGCCAGCCATCATCAATCTTATAATCTCTAACCTGCGTTAAATATCCCGTCAAATACATTAAGCTCCACAGATTTTCCTCAGAAGAATGTAAATAGTCGTAAGTTAAATTCTCATCCACTCTCTGAATAATATATCCACCATTCATCAGTGTTTCAAGCTTCTTCGTAATGCTTGCACCCGCATAATCAATAAATGAACGAATAATTGCATTATCACTTGTATCTTTCCAGTATTCATCTGGTTTTGCATTAGGATTCTTCTGCAAGTCATCAACATAACACATCACATCCCAGGGGCAATAAACATCGACATCTCCGAAATGATATCCATCATACCACTTCTTCATAATATCTCCCTTACCCTTGATTTCTGCATCTTCAAGAATTCTATCAACTTCGTTTTGAACAAATCCATAGTACTCATTCAATCGAGAGGATGTAATCGTGTTTGAGACAAAATTGTTTGTACCTGTGAAAATGCTTTCCTTTGCAATTTTCAGACAGCCAGTAATAACAGCAAGTTTAATGCACTGATTATCTTTTAATGCCTGCATAAATCCCTTCATTATTTCAAGCATTTCTTTATAATAGCCATTGCTGGTTGCTCTCGCCATAGGAACGTCATACTCGTCAATAAGAAGTATTACACTCTTATTGTAATACTTGCTCAAAAACTCTGAGAGAATTTGAAGCGAACGCATTACTTCGATCTTCCCCGCTCGTCCATACCGAATGTCATCAAACTTCTTTTTTTCTTCTGCATTCAGCACAGGGCTTTCCATGAGATATTCATGCTTCTTAAAAAGCTCTCCGACTTCATAAACAAGCTGCATATACGCAGTTGAAAAATCATTTCCCTCAACCGCCTTAAGGCTCAAGCTCATCACAGGCCACTGATTCATCCATTCCTCACAAATATCTCTTTGTTTTGAAATTTCCAAACCTTCGAACAAACCTTTGCTATCTTTTTGAATATCCAGAAAGCATTCAAGTGTACTCATTCCCAACGTCTTTCCAAAGCGACGGGGACGAGTTATTAATGTAACCTGAGTACCGGATGACTTCAGGATTTCACCAATCAATCCTGTCTTATCGACATAGTAAAATCCATCTCTACGAATTGTCTCGAAATCCGATCTTCCTTTCGGAATATTTAAAAAAGTCATGTCATCCACTCCTCTCCGACATTTTACCGCTGCAACTGCAAAGATGCATCTTGTCAAAAAATATCACGCGCTCCAATGTATTTTGATTCTACCATCTTACTGGATAAATGACAAGTTGTCTCGTATTCTAACCTCTTCTTTTCATCTGCGCTTAATTTATCCAACACGTCATATGCTTCTTCCAATTCAGAATTTTTCTTTGCCATTTTTTCAAAATCCTTTCTGGTTTTTCCTCCAAGAAAGCGCATCCACTGCAACAGGCTTGTCTCATTTTTCTCTTCCGGCGGAAGTTTTGACAATTCTAAGATATGCATTTCTTTCATAGAATTCTCCTCTCTTCTGTGGGATGAATGATTGCCTGAAGAAAAGAATTCTAAAGTTATATTTATCTTAACACAAGATAGTTTTCTATGGAAGTAACTATCCCTTAAAATCAGATATTTGAAAAAACAAACTTCCTCAATCACATAATCTTCAAACAATATTCATCTTTTGGGTTTGTCATCGGATTATCTGCCCGGAATTCTGAGCTTATTGAATAATTACCGATTTGGTTCATAGATCTTTTTGCAGTTCATCAGAATGATAACTGCGTGGTATTAGATTAACATGAGAATTCTATTATTGCAAGCTGAATTTTTTATGCTCTGATATTTTTTGCAATCTCAAAACAGCTGCTCTATATAGCATATTTCTCTGCTTACAGTAGATTGTTTTCATTCTTTCTTTTTCTGCCTTACGGAATATCATTTTGCCCACATCTTTACTCATGCAGTTCCAGCGGCAGTCCGTCCGGGTCATGGAAGAAAGTCATCTTCTTTCCGGTATAATCGTCAATCCGAATCGGCTCACATTCAATACCGACTTCTGCCAACTCATTCACCGTCTGCTCCACGCTATCAACGCAGAACGCAAGATGACGCAGACCACAGGCCTCCGGCCGGTTTACACGCTTCGGAGGATTTGCCTCAGCGAAAATCTCCAGCTCTGTTTGCTCATTGACACGTAGATCCAGCTTCCAATCCTTACGCTCCGGGCGATAGTTTTCTCTGATGACAGCGAAACCCAGCTTGTTTACATAAAAATCCTTAGCTGCTTCGTAATCAGATACGATAATTGCAATATGATGTATTTTTGATAACTTCATTTTTCTCACGCTCCTTGTCACATGCCGTTCATCCGCATCTTCTCTCAATGCCAATGCCAGCGAAAGTTCGTCCACAATATTTCGTAATAATTTAAGTGCCTGACACCACTGTGGTCAACTTAAGAATTTTAGAAAAATTTTAGAATTCCTTCAGCCCTGATTTCATGGGCATTTGAAGGAATTCTTTTCTTTTTTTACAAAAAAGTACTTGACAAAACCTCCTAAAAGTGAGGTCGCTTCGCGACCTATTAATTAAGGAATTGTTCGTCTCGCCACGAACCTTAATTACACTTTAGGAGGTATATCATATGAATCGAATTGACATCTGCAAAAATATCATCCAATCCATTAAGGATTATATCACAACCCCAGAAAAACTGGAACCACATCGTGTAAAAAATCATTTTGTTCGCAAACGAAAACTTTCTCTTTTTCAGGTAATTATGTATCTGCTTTATACTTCAAAAGCCTCTATGTTTCAAAATCTTTCCCGTATTCGGGAAGATCTTGAATGCCTTGATTTCCCTGACATTTCAAAGCAGGCTCTGTCAAAGGCTCGCCAATTTATTAACCCTGCCTTATTTAAAGAACTCTACTATTTATCGGTTGATTTATTCTATAAGCAGCTCCCATCTCGTAAACTTTGGAATGGATATCATTTATTTGCCATTAATGGTTCCAAAATAGAATTGCCTAATTCCAAATCGAATTTTGAATTCTTCGGTGAAATGTTTGGATATCCTGATCCAAGCCGCCGTTTTACTGTGGGACTTGGTTCCATTGTTTATGATGTTCTTGATGATTATATCGTCCATGCTTCTTTTCAGCGATATCTTGCATCTGAACGTTCTGCTGCTTTAGAACATTTGCATAATTTAGAAGATTTAAATATCTATCAAAACAGCGTTGTAATCTTTGATCGTGGCTATTATTCTGAAGATTTGTTTCGTTACTGTGTCGAGCATCAGCACCTTTGTCTTATGCGCTTAAAACAGAATTATAACATTGCTAAGAAATGCTCTGGAGACATACTCACAGTTCTTCCAGGCAACGAAAAAGACGGGACTGAGGATATCAGGATAAGAGTCATCGAAGTTATTCTCAATGATGGAACGAAAGAGTATCTTGCCACCAATCTTTTTGATTCACATATTTCTCAACAGATGTTCCGCGAACTTTACTTCTATCGCTAGTCGAAACAAAATATAAGGAATTGAAAAGTCGTCTTGCTATTGAAGAATTTTCCGGGGCAACAACCACTTCGGTACTTCAAGAATTTTATATCAACGTACTTCTCTCAAATCTGTCATCTCTTATTAAAAATCAAGTTGATGAAAAAATTCAGATTACCGCTAAAAGTACGAATAAGTATCGATACCAAGCAAACCGGGCATTTATCATCGGACGTATCAAAACAATATTTCCTAAAATCTTGTCTAATCTTTTCGATTTATCTGCAATTGATAGATTATATAAGGACTCTCTCCGATGCAGATCTCAGATTATGCCTGGAAGAACATTTCGACGAAAAAAGAACAAAGCAATAGGCAGAACACATTTTAACAACAAAAAAGTCGCATTCTAATAATCAATAGTTTTTAACATGGCTTTTCCGCGAAGCTCTATTAAAGTGCGTCTTCTTTTCTAATCTACTTTCCTCTTTTCCCGATTTCACACCATTGGCCATTGCTCTGACCAGGCACTTGTCTTAAGTTGACACTAGGTTGACCACATTGGTGTTTGATGCCTTGTGTTTCGGACATCTTGTGTTTCGAAATTCCATTTAAATATTCTTTTTTGAAACTTCCATTCCTGCTTCAAACGCCAGCAACATCAACTCTATAGCCTGTGCATCTGTCTTTCTGAATTTGAGATAATAGTATAATGTATCTAAATACTTAGTAAAACTCTCTTTCTTTTGCTTCGTCAATGGCATATTTATATCTTCACGTAACATAAAAGCAGCAAGACGTGCTAAAAGGAATTTTTCATTAACATGTAACCATTTATCATCTTCAAGTTGCTCTTTTAATTGCAGAGGTCTTCTTTTCAATAACCAAAACGTTTCATATGCTTTGATTTTTACATCATTAATGTGTGTTATTCCCTGATAATCTTTTAATCTCTGAATATCAGAAAAATAGTCCATTACTGCATGGTTCAGTGCCATTTGGTGAACAAAAACTTTATCCTCCAACTTATTTGATTTGATAAAAGTATCCATCTCCATATACAACTGCTTCAAACGATTCTCTACTACCTCTTCAGAGACTTTTCCCATCAACTCTCCATAATCTGTATAAATATTCTCTATATTACGCATAATCTTTTCCCCGCAATGAATCAACCAAGAAATAATTTCTTGTCAACAGAAAATCACAAAAAGAACTGCATTCCTGTTCTTCCAATTCCCCTGTGTGAATCGGTGCGTTATTTTTTAGCTTTTGGTTTCTAACCTTCCCTTCTCTTATCTGCTCCATACTTTTTCTTACATACTCTTCACACTCTTTGGAATAATAAGTTTTTCCCATCGTCGCTAGCTCCTTCCTCTCCACACTTTATTCATTCAATACGTCATTTATACAATCCTGCACAGTTCCATTTTTCGTTATGAACACATCCTCTTTTATGGCATCTTTTTCTACAAGATCACTCACATCTTTTATTGGCAATTTCTCTATATCATCCTCTTCAGGAACATCCATGTTTTTCAAATGCTCTATCTCTAGACGTTTTACTTCACGAAAGAAACTTCCCATTTCATCTGCAAGTCCCGTTAAACGATTTAACAGCCCTGTATACTGTTGGAATAGTGCATCATTTTGATAATAAGGATAAACCATATAATGATCGATTTCTCCCCAGCCCTCTTCAAATAAAGTCCTCACTTGTATCTCAATATATACTCCATGATATTTTATAATATAATGCACAGATCTATATATCTTCTTACTCTTTATTGCATCCGGAGGAAGTACATTTTCATAATATTCTGTAGAATCTCCAGCTCTTACATGTACCTTCGGCATCTCCGCCATATAAACATGCCCTTCATCCTCATCAAAATCTGCTATGCAATCATCCACATAATATTGTGAACTATCTTCTATTCGCTCTTCGATATATCTATGAAACTTCTCCCAATCTGCTTTAAATAATATAAAACACCGAATACCAATTAAATCCGTAAGGAACTTCTCATAGTTATCTTTATTCAAATCTTTATATTTTTTATAATTCTCCTGACGTCTCCGAATAATTTTAACAATTAAATGCTCAGGATCCTTAATTCTCGTTCTACAAGAATGAATACCATAATCTGAAACATTGATCAAATATTCTTGTTCAAACTCTGATAATATTGTCCTATACTTTTCTTTCTTCGATTCAAAGTCCGTATAAATATACTTCAGATCATCCCACTCTACACTTGCAGCTTCAAACATCTCTTCAGAAATATTGTATTTTTCAAATAATGCCTCTTTAGAAATCACTCTTGAAATCGCTCCCTTATACTATATAATACGTAATACCATGCAAAAAACGCTCTTGTAAATCAAAATGCTTTACAAGAACGTCAACAAGTCAAAAATTCCAAGTAATATATCCTCGATAGGCATTGTCTTTAAGCGTCATGCACCTATTGTCTTCGGTTTTTCTATAATAACATATGCAATAAATCTTTACAAGGAAATTTTGAAAATCGGAACTAAACAGAAGAAATAGAATGAGCCGCCCTTCTCCATCACCATATTCACTGCTACATTCACCGTATTCCTTGCAATATCCACATCTTTTTCCAGCACACAAACTTTTATTGGTGCCTGACACCTGGTAGACTTTTATATCGAACTGTATACAATCTGTTCAAATGTTTCTCTATTTTTAATGCATGCTTCTAATAAACACGCCTCCCAATCATTATTCCCCCTGGTACTTCTCAATGCGTTAATCTTACATACGACAATATTTATACATGCGTCTGCTTCCTGTCCGCTTTGTAGCATGAAAGAAAACTCTGAACGTAATGTTGATATTAGACTATTACATTGCACCATATAGCGTTCTATTAATTTCAATCTGTGGTAATGGTTTTTTATAATTCGATTTATCATCTTAGATTCATCTAATCTAATAGTAAATGTAATGACTGGTATTCCATCCTGCATATCTATATCTGCATATAAATATTGTTCTGTTGGTATCTCATCAAAATAAAAATGAAGAAACTGCCTCTCACCATTTACGGTAACAATATCGCCCTTATTTGTATTACACTTACTGCAACAAGGTACTAAGTTTGGTGCAAAAATAATATATTCTGGATATTTTGCTTCTGGAAAATAGTGTTCTAATGTATTTGGTTCTGATATCATACAAAATGGGCATTTTCCCTTCACAGCCAAAGGTAAATTGTCTTGTATTCTTTTTTTCACAGACGCAAATACTTTACTTGACTTATAAGAATCTCTTATCAACAATTCAGTTTCTTCGTCCATAACATTTTCCTGATTAATCTTTTCTAAATAATTTTTACAATTCAAATACAGATCATATCTTTTAAAAACAAATGCCTCTATACCAAGCATTTTTCCTCTATTTCCATAACAACAAGTATCACATGCACTTTTATCTTCCCTGCAAAGAGCACAATGTTTATTTTTAATTTTCTTATTACTTGCTATTTCATGAAATATTTTTTTATCATCATTTTTGATAGGGGTAAGTTTTATCATTCCTCATTCCCCCTTGTGCAGCAATTTTTCAAATATATCATTGCATTAAAAGATAATTTTCCCTCGAATAATGCAAGAATCTCATCATATTCCATTTTTTGACTTAGTTTCTTCAATACCGATTTATAATTACTCTCTGTACTACGCACATCAAAAATGTCATCTGTTATCTTAGTTACATTTTCCCCAAAGCATTCATTGTCCGGCGTATGTATTGACAATATATTATTAACTCTTGTAAGTGCTCTAATATATCTTGAAGGAATCTCTTGTATAATCAAAGGCGAATGCGTTGCAATAATTGCATACGAATTAAACTCTTCCAGTAAATGATAGAACATTCTCATTGTATTTGCAATTGCATTAGGATGTAAATGTAATTCTGGTTCATCAAATAGAAGTATTGATTCATTCTCTATATTTGCCAGAACTTCTGTCATTGTACATACAAGAATATGCTGTCCTGAACTAAAATGAATCTTTTCTTCATCCTGAGCCATAAGATTTTTAATTATCGAAATATGTTCCTGCTCCATCAATTCTGACATAATATTTTCCCACGCATCATTACGTCCCTTCTCCCAAATAATTTGCAAAGATTTTTTAAAATTTTTATGTAGTTCTTCTAATGATAATGTTCCTTTCTCTGTCTGAATCCCACAATATACATAACTATTACTATAATAATAATCCGAATCTCCTTCCTTCGTCCTCTTCCGAAACTCATCAAACGCACTAAACGATATAGAAATCACTTTATCAACAGCTGGTCTTTTCCCGACAAATTTCGCATTTCTTTGTACCGCCGTGTCCCTCAGTCCACTTAAGGAATCTGCTAATCCAGCAAGAATTTGCGTTTTTCCGGTACCATTTTTTCCAACTAAAGCATTCATCCGAAAAGGCAAATTCTCTGTTTTAGAAAAATCAAAAACAATTTCTGTATCCAGTTCTGAATATGGTACTTCTATAGAATATATAAATGATATATCATTTTCTTTTGCTTGATTACTCAATAGCAAATTGGCTGCTTCATATAAGGCTTTTTCAGCACTTGAATCTCTCAACAAAGATGTTTGAACCCCATCTTCTTGCCAAAATCCCTGTCTTAATGTTTCATTTGTAGCTATATCATTTAACCTTTGTAATACATACATATACTCATTAGGAAGATACTTTTTTAGATTCTGATAAAACTGTAAACTCTGCCCTAACGAACAAAATTTTTCCGGCAACTGTATAATATAATCAGGCAATACAGTCGATACCGCTGTCATATAATTTAAATTTCTCTTTTCATCAAAATCCCAATAATAAATTTTGATATCTCCAATTCTTTTAACTTCCCCATTGTTATCACAAAATGTCATATGAAATGTTGTTCTATATCCAAAATCATTCCAATTATCGTCATATAAAACAATTTCATTTTTATAACTTTCTGTTTGCGGACTCCATGTTGATTTCTTATGTATGATGTTTTTCATATTCTTTCAGCCTCTTCCTTTGATTTCATATTGTTCCTACTACTTCTAGTATATATACAAAAAGCTGTAAACTTCAACGTGATTTTTTACAGCTTTTCAAACAATTTTTATCCGACTATCTCTATCTTTCTATCATATTTCTTTGCATAATCGGTCAGGGTACATGATTTCCAATTCACCTTGTACTTTCCCCAGTTACGGATTGACATTGTCCATTTTTTTGCGATTTCAAAAGTACTCAGGTATAATGCTTTCATTAGCGCCTGGGAGCTTGGAAATACACTTCTCTACTTGTTCAATCTACGATAGCATGAATTTAGTGATTCTATAGCATTCGTAGTATAAAAAGCGGTACGGACATCCTTGGAAAACTTGAAGATTGGAGAAATAGCATCCCAGTTGTCATGCCAACGATTCATAGCACTTGGGTATTGTCCGGACCATTTCTTTGTCACAGTTTCTAACTGCTTTCTAGCAGCTTCTTCGCTTGCAGCTGTATAGATTGTCTTTAAATCCTTTGCAAAGGCTTTCATATCTTTGTTTGCAACATATTTCAGCATATTTCTCACCATATGTACAATACAACGCTGTTGCTCTGTTTTAGGAAAAGCTGTAGAGATTGCATCCTTGATTCCTGTTAATCCGTCTGAGCAGAGAATGAGGATATCCTGAACTCCTCGATTCTTCAAACTGTTCAATACAGAAAGCCAGTACTTACTACTTTCATTTTCGCCTACTACAATGCTTAAAACTTCTTTCATGCCATCTTCATTGATACCAAGTACCACATATGCTGCCAGCTTTCTGATCACACCATCATCACGTACAGAGAAGTGTACAGCATCAATAAAAGCGATTGGATACACGGGTGACAAAGGACGATTCTGCCATTCCTCGATTTTAGGAAGGAACTTATCTGTGATGTCGGATACCATTCCTTCACTTACTTCAAAGCCATAAATATCCTCTATGGCTTCTGAAATCTGTCGTGTAGTCATACCCTTTGCATACATTGCAATAATCTTGTCGTCAATAGAAGAAATATCTTTTTGACGTTTTGGAAGTACCTGTGGCTCAAAAGAACTTTGACGATCCTGAGGTATATCCACTTCGAATTCACCATATTTACTACGAACAGTCTTCGACTTTGTTCCATTACGGTAATTAGGCTCACTGGATCTTTCGTAACGATCATATCCAAGATGGGTGTCCATTTCTGTTTCAAGCATATCTTGAATGGTTCCAGAAAGCAGATCTTTAAGTGCCTCCTGAATATCATCTGCTGATTGGATATTGTATTCTTGAAGCAGTCCCTGAATAAGATTTCTTTTTCCTTCTGTCATCGGTTTTGGTTTGTAAACTTCTTTTTTTCTGTTTGCCATAATTAAAAGGCCTCCTATGATTTAATATATTTTATCATAGAAGACCTTTATGGTGTTTAATTTACAGAGATTTTTTCACAGGCTCCCCTCGGCTCGTACAATGTCCTACCACACAACTTTTTATTATTATTCCCAGCCAAGTACTAACATGGATTCCAGATACCACAACCCATTCTATTATAAATCCATAGGTTGTCTTCCATCCTGACCACGATGTCGACCCTCTGGTGACTTTGCGATTTCGGTGCTCAGTAGCTATCCCTGTTATCTTGCTGTCTAAGCTTAGCCTGCAACGTTACCGTAACAGACACAAGACTCGATTCAAATGCTGTGGTTAGCAACTTATTTGGTAGGGATTCCACCCACCGGACTATATACCCTTAGTTGAACGCACGGTCTGACCCCAATGTTAACAACTGGAAGTTCACATTACTGTGCTAAATAATCTAATGTATAACCCTTTTCTGGAGCACGGCTAATCGGACAACCTCCTCCACAAATCCCAAATTTGTCACATTGCTTACACTTTATCGGCAAATACCCTTTCTCCCGAAATTGCGTTATAGACAAATTCTCATTCAATGTTTTCTGAATATCTTGTTCAAAAATTGATCCTATTGTATGAAATACATCTGTTCCACATCGTGATATATTCCCATCATAATCTAAGGAAATCTTTGTAATGCCCCATTCACATGGATGCATAAATCTGTGAAATTTTTCCTTTATTGAACATACTGGCACTGGATCTTCGAATATTATCCGTACACCTAATTCTAATTCTATTCGTTCTATTTGCTCAAGTGCTTTATTTAGCATATCACAGGTTATCTCATATTCACTAGAACCAATTGCTCTTCCAAATTGAATAATTCTCTGTAGGATAATATGGTCAATATTTACTCCTTGTTCAATCACATTCTTTACTAAATCAAATAATACTTCATAGTTATAAGGTATAATATTTATTGCCAAACCTACACTTTTCTTACAATCCGAAAAATACTTTAAATTTTTTATAAGGTTATCATATGCTCCAGTTACTCCGCAAAAATTGTCATGGTATAACGGACTGCTATGATGAATTGTCCCCTCAAATACCTGTACTTTATCAGCAACCTGTTCTTTTTTTCCACCAAAATCTAATGTATTTGAAAGAATTGATAACATTACTCCATTCTGGTAACAATAATGAACTAACGGAACAATATCCGGATATATCGCTGGATCTCCACCTACTAAAGTTATATCCATAACATCATCTTCAATTAACTTATCCACTATTTTACACAGTTGTTCCAGTTTAGGATGCTGAATATTGGTATTTGCATTTGCATAGCACATCGGACAATGATGTGAACAGACATATGTTATATGTAAAATTGCTTGCGTTATTTTACCCATATACACACCTCCTACTTACTAGCTTCTCTCTATTTCACTAACTAACATTTTCCCTGCATCTTTACATTCAATAATATACTTTTCTTTTTCCTTTATATCATCCTTCGCATAGCAACCACACACAATCACTTTTGTTAGTACATCTATTTCAGCATTTGCACAAAAATTATCTATACTGTCTGCTGCTGTTATTATACTTGCCTTTTCCTCTTCATCACTTTGACCTACAGCAAAAATTATCGCTTTCTTTCCCTTTAACTTTTCTGTCATTGCCAACGGATTTAATCTATCAAAGAATGTCTTCATTTCTCCAGACAATAAACTCCAACGTGCTGGTGATGCCAAAATCAAACCATCCGCCAATTCTATAGTCTGTACAATTTTGCTCATATCATCCATTTTTACACATTGCCCAGTTTCATCACATATAAGACAGCCATCACAAAACTCCATTTTTAAATCTCGTAAATGAATTCTTATGACCTCAATATTTCTAATCTTCTCTATGCTCGAAATAACCTCATCCACCATATATTCGGTGTTTCCGTTTCTCATACTTCCTATAACTGCAACTATTCTCATCTTTGTTCCTCCTCCACGACAAATATTTTATGTGCGCACATACAATCGGCTTCGACCGAAATACCCAATAAAATCACTCTATATACTCCTGGTTGTAATTCAAAAATAGCGTCTTCTGAAAAAACTTCTCCAGGATCAATAAAATTAACTGAATCCGCCGCAATATGACTCAATATTCTACAAATACATACCGAATTCTTAAATTTCTCTCCTAATAATTCATCTGGTATTTTTTCTACTCTAGCAGCTTTACATTTTTTTGCCAAAGAACAATCAAAATCTCCACATTCATGTTTTAATATGTTAGGAAATTCATATTCTGTATAACCTTCCTTGTCAACTTTATTTCCTGAATTAATAAAGAGATAAAAACTTTTAGGTGTAATTCTTCCTGTCCCCTTATTTTCTATAGTACTTGTAATAATCACTTTGGAGTTTTGAACACTAACAGATAGTGTTAATTGTTTCTTAGAAGAATATCTTTTGTTCATACTGGCAATTATAAGATTTATAGTCGTGACAACAACTGTTACCATAACTGCAACAAACGCAATTGCTTCTGTAGTTGATATTGTTGCAAATGATGAATTATTCACAATGTAAGGAATTATATACGTCAAAAACATATACGCAAAACTAACTCCAACCATCACAACCAGTATTACATTTATAAATCTACGTTTTGTTGGCGATAATTTATCTAACCATGCCATATATCTTCGATACAAATAATCACCTCCCTAGTTGATTCTATCAATCATTTGCAAATAAATCATTATCCTCATCTTTTTGCTTATAATTCCTTTGCTCTAGCAGATTCAATATAAATATGAAGATAAAAATATTCTGCGTATAAACCGGCTTACCTTATACTCTCTTTTCTCGTCCATAATTATCACCGATTATACGCTTTTTCCGCTTTTCTTTCCTCGCCTTCACACCATTTCAAATATTCATCTACTGAGTTATGAAAATCAGAAATTAAACCTTTAGCATTATCATCTTCATAGGAAATTAAAGAATGAATTCCTAGTACTCTGCCAAAAAACATTTCATCTTCTTCTGAAAATTCCACACTTCCAAGATAATCTTTATATTCCATGATATTTTTCATAGCAACTTCTCCTGTCCTAAAAACTCTTTTTCACTTGATTTATTATGTTATTCACTCCAAGCACACCTCACAAAATTTTTTCCCAAATGCACTCAATTCATACATACTTTTCTTTTCTAAAATATTGATTTTTTCATCTACATGTGGAAAATAAGGATGAACTTTCAATTCGTCATAATAATTCTCATCTACTAAAAATCGATCATAATACACCTCAACAATTCCTAATCGATGTAAATTATCTAAATACTCTGGAAACTTTTGCGGATAATAACAATTAACTTTATAACCTATATCACTAAAATATGGCGACAAATCATTCTCACCCGCACCATCATCCAATATAATCCTAAGCTTCATCATTGGTTGTTTATCATCCTTATATAAATATTTAATAATTTTCCCTTCGTCTGGGGACAATTGTTTTATAATGTCTACAAATGCTGGATGAGCATCTATAGAATCTGCATTCATAGCTGCTCCTAATAAGTTTGTAAACATCTCTCTTAATTCTTCTTTATGCGAAGTATATCTTATTGCTTCGACTATTGGAACTGCAACCATAGGATCTGGAGATATAATTTTTTCTTTTTTAATTTTTCTTTTTTCAAAATATTCAGGTATCGCAACGTCTAGATAATCTGAAATTTTGTCATATCCCCATACTAATGCAGATATTGGTGTTAAAGCCAATTTTGTTATTCCTTGTAATCCCTGTCCTACTGTACTCAACGCAGGATGGGCCAAATCATTATATATATTTTCAACTGGTAATTGTTTTGCTAATTCTCCACCGAAGCTTTCTTTCTTATTCACGTTGTAAACTTCTCCTTCATTTTATTTCTATTGTATTTATCACCGCACCATAAATTGTTGATGAAACAAAGATTTGTAACCTTTTCATTTCGGCACCCCTTGTATTTCTTTTTTACAATATTTCATTTTGAATAATATGTTTGTGCGTTTTGTTTTTAAGTTCCATATACATACTACCATATTCGTCTATTTTATACAATACTTTTGTGAATATTTCTTTTCTGTATGATATTATGTATATTTAGAATATTTCATTTTTGTTTTTGTTTATTGTTTTTTATAATTAAAGAGAAAAATTTGTTATTACTTATATGATTTTTTTCTATTTTGTGATATTATAAACATATACGTTTTAGTAAGATTAATATACTATGATAGAAATGGGGATTCCAACATGAATATTCAGACAATCAGTCCGGAAAAATATGATCAACTTGTCATTAAACGAATAGCTTCTATAATGGAGAAAAAAAATATAAAGCAATTAGATTTAGCTGCTCTCAGCAATATAGGACAGTCCTCCCTTTCTAAGTTGTTAAAAGGAGAGATGAAATTAACACTGCAGCATATATTCAAAATATGTGCTGCCTTAAAAATTGCCCCTGAAGATCTAGTAGCTATTAACAAAGAGTTTTCTTCAGATTTACCTGCTTTTGAACTTGATTCATATAGTGAGGCTGGAATTCTCAATGAACAGTATCTTAACGAACAGATTTTCATTCGAGATAAAAACCACCCCGCTTTCAACGGATATAAAGATAAGACATTTCACGTCTATTTATACTCCACGATTTCATCAGAATCCTTTTTGCTAAGCGGAACACTTTCTTTTGACACAAAAGCTTCCTCCTTCTGCAAAGCAAAAATGATGATATACACCGGAAGAACCGATGCTAACGATAAACCCATCAAAAAATGTTATTGCGGTGAATTGATTATTTCGTTAACTATGGGATCCTGCTACTGTATTCTTACTAATACAGAGATTGGAGAAATTTGTTTTCTAAATTTCAAACATATGTACTTATTCAATCGTGATTTAGAATGCCGTATGGGAACAATCTCCTCCAGTTCAAGTGGTGGAAATCGTTTACCTGTAATCCAACGGATTTTAATATCACAAAAGCCATTAAATATAGGTGAAAAAAATACTTCTGATTTAGATTTTGTAAAAGGACAACTCCGTTTAAATAACTCAAAGATATTATTGTCCAAAAATGATTTAGATGATTTGCAAAAAAGATATGAAGATAACAAATCTATTACTGAATTTTTACAAAAATTTAAAGAGCTTACTTCTCCCGAAGAATACTACCTCTTAGAAGAAGCAAGCATGAAAAATATTCCTATGACATCTAATATAAAAACTGAAGGAATTGGTATTCTCAGAAACAGTTCTTCTGCCTTAAGATATAACAAGGTCAGTAGTAAAACAGATGAATTTACTTTCGAGTATATTACTGGAAAAAAATAGCATCACAATTATCCCATGAATAAACAGTTTCCGCATTACTGGACAGACGGTTTCCCGTCTGCCGGGTTTGCGGTGTTACCGCACCTCCTATAATCTCTATTTCTCTTCCATATTTCTTTGCGTAATCGCCTGTAATAAGTGCTCCACCCCCTTTTCCTGGTGCTATAATAATCACCTTATCTGACCATGCACTAATCAGACGATTTCTCTTTGGAAAATTATAACGCGTAGGCCTTGTTCCGGGTGGATATTCTGAAATAAGTAATCCCTTTTCTCTAATCTTATCCATTAATAACTGATGCTCAGAAGGATAACATGTGTCTAGTCCATTCCCTAATACTGCTACGGTATAGCCCTTCATTGATACACGCTGTGGCTGCACAGGCATCAATTCCTTTTGCCATTCCACTCACAATCGGAATTCCTTGCCGCACATAACTTTGAGTTATCTGAACACATTGTTTTTTTACTTCTTGATTACATCTTCTGGCTCCTACAATACCTACTGAGTGACTCAAATCAGCAAAATATCCCTGATAATATAAAATCACTGGCGCATCTTCTAACATTTTCGCTTTAAATGGATAGCGAGAATCTTGGTTTGTGAGAATTGATTTTTTTCTTGTTACACATATCTAAAATTTCCTTGAATTTGTCAAGTGATTTCGAGCATAGAATACTCTCAATTTGTCTGTTACCTATTCCTTTCACCAACTGCAAAGCTTCATGGTCTGCTCTATAAATCTCAACAGGAGTTTTGAATTTTTCTAACAAGCGATTTGATAACACCGGGCCTACTTGCGGAATCTGCGTCAGCCAAATCCAATATATCATTTTACTTCACCACCATCATTTTACTATTACTCTCATCCAGATCACGACATGAAAGTACTTTTTCAATATCTTCTTTTCGAATTTTTTCTGCTCCGTCTAAATCTGCACTTGTTCTTGCAAGACGCAATAATTTGTGGATTACTCTTGCACTATATCCATATTTTTCACTTATTTCTTTTAATAATTTCAGGCTATCCGCATCTAATTCGCAGTATTTTTGAATCATTGATGTTGTCATTTGTGCATTACAGCTTATGCCCTCTTCATCCTTGTATCTGTCTTGTTGAATTCTTCTTGCTGATTCTACTTTCTCCCGCAATTCTATTGAGGAATATGTTGCGTTCTGGTTCTCAATATCAAAGAATCCTACCGGATGTACTTCTTTTTGAATATCTATTCGATCCATGATCGGACCTGATATTTTTCCCCGATACTTGATAATTTCATAGTCTGTACATCTGCATTTCGGACCTGGATAATATCCACATGGACATGGATTCATAGCTGTAACAAACATAAAACCAGCAGGATATGTATGTGTTCCGTTTACCCTTGCAACAGAAACTTTCTTATCTTCTATTGGCTGACGCAGAGCATCCAATGTCCTTCTAGAAAACTCCGCTAATTCATCTAAAAACAAAACACCGTTATGTGCCAGTGATACTTCACCGGGCATTGCATTCACCCTCATACTTTTCGTTTACTTATTTCATCATTTCTTCGTTTATGCGTATTGTATAGGTAAATTTTTTATGAAAGTTCTTTGAGTGCTTCCAAATATCCAATCAATCTTTTCTGTGCATTTGTATCTAATTTTTGATATGCTTCTACTAGCATTCCAATTTCTGTCTCTTTACTAATCACATAAGTATTATTATCCCTGCTTCTGTTTCCTGTATGCTCTGCTCCTGATAACAGCTCATATGGTGTCACATCCAACACTTCACAAATAATCAAAATTTTATCACTTACCGGATTTGTTCTTTTTTTCTTCCAGTCACTTATGGAACTCTCTGCAATTCCTGTTCTCTGGGAAAATTCTTTCTGGCTCATTCCCTTTTCTTTTAATAATTCAAAAATCTTATCACTGATTGTTTTCATTTTTTCGCCTCTTTTCTCTTACCTTCTTTTATCCTACCAGCAACTACACATAATGTAGCTGCTGGACACTTAATTGCTTTTATTATTTTCATAAGTTTATCACTTTACAGATAGTTTGTAAATACGAATTTATCTGTTTATAAAAATTTAATGGTGCCTGTCACCAATGGTTTGTACCGATCGGTAACCAGATAGGTATCGGGGTCCTTAGGATTTCTTGGGATATAAATATCCGAGCCATCAACAGCAATTGGATCATAGCCTTTCAAAGTCTTATCGAGGAAAAATGCATTGGAAAATGAGTAAAAAAGAGAATCAAAGGCCTCTGGAGATATTTTTTTACGCTGTTGAATCAAAGCAGACGCTGTTGGTGCAGAAGCGTTAAAATCGAAATACTTTAACAATTCTGTTTTAGATGCAGATTTTTGCATGGAGATTGTAGAGAGCAAGACATCGCTGAATGAAATCTTACGATTTCTTGTAAAATCCGTAGGTTTTTTTGTGTACTGCCAGGAAGATGCAGATAATTCGTTTACTTTGTTTAGTAATGTTTTCTTTACTGATTCTGGTGAAAGATTCATAACACGCCTCCGATTAATTTAATTTTCCGGCACGACCGGATTTTTCTTATTAATCAAAGGGCGCGAAGCACCGCATTTTTTTGAGGTTTTGTCAAGTATATTTTGAAATAAGTACAAAAAAATAGGTAGTCCCTTAACTTAATAGAAACTACCTACCATTGGTGCCTGTCACCTTTTATATATATACCAGAAAATATTTTATTCGTGGACGATCATCGGAAAATCGAATTATAAAACTCATAGCTAAATATATTCATGCTGTCAAAAGTGAATTTCGACAATTTTCACGTCCTTTACGCGGAATTGGTGCTATTCATTTTGGATATCGATAGTTTCTTTTAATCAAATATTATTTTTTTGACAGATTTCTTATCTGTCTTTTTGGCATGCCTTTTTTACTGATTTTCTCTCAATTTTCTATACCCATTTTCAGATTTTGACATTTATTATCTACCAAACACTTTATCGAACAATTAGCTTAATGGCATTGCTTATACACAGATACTCAGCTAACACTGAGCACTTACCATAATTGCCAGAAAGGCCGGTCCGCATCAACTGAGATCAGTTTAGCGGTCCGGCCTTAACTATGCAAGGTTACGAGTGAACAGTAACATGCCGTTCCTAGTATCATCTCTGCCCCTTACATATTATCCTTATTAACCAGTCCATATGGAAAATTTTTAAAATCCATGGCATTGCTATTTTATATTCGTTTGTTCTATGATAAGCTAAAACATATAAAATATTTGGCACACAGCAGCATATTAAAAACTTTAAAGCTAGTCCTACAACTCCATCTATTTTGATACTATTGACAATATAGTAGGTTACCCCTCCCAAAACAAGTGTAACGAATGCATAGTACATTTGATATATAAAATATTCGTGAAGTTTTTTGTTTTTGAAATAATATTTAAAAACAATCTGCGAACCGAATCCAAAATTGATGACTAACAAAGATATTAATGTTGCAACTATAATGCCTAAAATTCCAAAACATTTAACGAGAATATAGTTCAAAATAAGATTTGCGATTGTTTCAACAATTGCTCGATATCTGTTTTCCCACCAAAGTCCAGCTGCATCGGAGTAAACACCCCTTACTACGCCCATTTCCAACGCATAAAAGTAAATACCAAACGCTATTGCAACAACGTTCGGAAACATTAATTTTTTACCAACCCAAAGTTTCATGAACGGTTGGTACAAACAAATCAAACATATTGTACACCAACCAGCAAACCACATATACACGAAATTAATTTTATTCAAATCGGAATAATTCTTTTCTGGCGATTCTGTCACTATACTATTTCCAACTCCTGCCAGCAATCCGTTACTTACGACCATAAGAATCGCTATTATTGCATTCATGATATAGTAATAATTCCCGTACATTGCTGTTGCTGCAAGTCCCAAAAAAGTAGAGACAAAAATATTATCCAAAGAATTTCTCGAAACAGCACAAATCTTATTTACCATAAGTCCGACCGTTTGCTTTTTTATACCTGAAATCAATGTGCTGTCTAGTTCTCCCTTGCATTCATATTGTGGATAATATTTTCTAGATACACCCGCAACAATCAAATTGTTCAGTATAGTAAATGCTGGCATCATCAAAACATATGTATAATAGTTTTTTGTTGCAATAAGCACAATGATTTGCAAAAAATACATACTGCCCAAAGTGATCGTATTAATGTTACTGATAACATCTGTTCTTTGATGCGCATTAAGAAGTGAACTTCTATATGCAAACATCATGTAACTCAATACTGTATTAACCAAATAGCACAGATATAAAATATATATATTAATATTATCCGGAACATCCCCGTTAATTAGCTTGTCAAGAAACGGAAGTAATAACAGTCCCAATGAAAGCACTATACATCCAATGATAAAATAAATCTTTCTGTAAAAATTTAGAAGTGCGCATATAGTCTCATCATCATTCTCAGCAATCGGTTTATACATACTATAGACCATTGCACTACTAAATCCCAATTCAGTCAGATTAAGTACCTGAAGAATGGAAGAAAACAAGCTGTTTAGACCTAAATATTCCGCGCTCAACGCATAGATAATTACAGATCGCACTACAAACGGCAAAAACATTGTAATTACCTTATTCAAAATTCCAAATAAAATGTTCCTTCTCGCATTTTTAGTTTTTTCTAATTTCATAGTTTCCCAGTAACCTCATCAACGCTTTATTTATATAGAGTCAATTTATTTTTTACCTCGTTTATATAAATAGCATTTTCTGGTATATTCCCGAATACTACTGCATTTGCTCCAATCACGGCATTGTCCCCAATTTTTGTTCCTTTCAATATTGTAACATTTGCACCTATCCAAACATTATTTCCTATGTCAATCTCATCCGTTACAAATTCATGTTCAAAGTCATTTCCTCGAAAATCATGATCATGGTCAAATATTGCAACATTTGGTCCAAAAAGAACGTGTCTACCAATCTTGATTTTTTCTCTACATGTAATAATACAATTGTTATTAAAAGCCGTACCCTCGCCAATTTCAAGTATACCAGAACTTCTCACACGCAATGCGCATCCCTGTCTAAATGAAACTGACTTATCAACAATTATATTTTTACAATTTTGTGCTTCAAACTCAATAAAAGGCAAAAATGAATTCTCAGCAAATTTATATTTTTTATATTTAATTTTAAATTCCAGTCTCTTTATTTTCCTATTTAACGCTCGTATTACCATTATTCTCTTTTCCTTTTGTCCATAAAGCTAGTTCCGCCATTAAAATAAGCATGGGATAAACAAGTGGTGCCTCCGTTAAGGCTTCTGTTATGCCCATCACTAAAATCCCGGCGGAACAAAGCATAAGCATTTTTATACCCGATGATTCAAATCCAACTGTACAATAGTGACTCGCAACAATCCATAAGAGAGAAATAAGAATAAAACCAATTAATCCAGATGTATAAATAATTTGCAACATATAGTCGTGGGCATGTGTCGCAGATATGTAATATTCTGCTACCGTTCCAGATTGTAGACCGTAACCCCAAATCAAATTATTTTTAATTGCCAAAATAACTCTCGCCCATATTATTGTTCGATCCGTCAATCCGACATTTCTGTGTAAAACATTTTCAATCAAAAAAGAAAATTTCGATTGAATGTTGAAAAACACGACTAAAATTGATGCAACACAGGCTGCAATATAGAAATATGACAACTTAAAAAGCTCAAAATACCTTCTAATTTTTTCTTTTTTTCTCCAGACAATATATAGTATAGCAAAAACAGCAAGTCCAACCATTGATGTGCTTGAATCAATTCTTGATTCTGTGAGCAAAATTATTAATATAATAACACATGTTCTAAAACTGATTTTTTTGCCGCCAAAATAATCAGAAACGAAATTAAAACCTATTGCTGGCAGGAAAAATCTAATTTGAGGATTTTTATAGCCCAAAAACCAGCAGTAATAATCTGATCCTTTTTCGGTGATATGTGTATATAATCCATTTGGAAAGGCCATAACTGTAATAAAATTTATGACAATCATCACATTTGCTAATATAATCATGGCATCAACAACATCTGATAATTTATCCTTACCATAAATAGTGATTATCAAACTGATTCCAATAATTGGAACATAATTGCTCAAATAAATCGATATTGGTGTATGATTCTTAAAGCAAGATGCCAATAGCCACAGCGAATAGAGCAATAATATCACTGTACATTTATCAGATTCAATCTTCTGACTTTTTATTTGATTTGCAAAAAAACACACGCATAACATCACTAAAGTAAAATATCCCCAGTATTTATATGCAAAGTGAACCCATTTGATCGTCTGAAAAAATTGTGGTTCAATAAATGGGATCAGCAAACACATCAGCGACAATTTCTTTCTCGATATACTCAATTTCATTTTTATCGCATTACCTCCTGATACAGCCGGTCAATTTCGGTTGCGCACCTCTCAATGCTAAAGAATTCTTTTGCCTCACAATAGGCTCTATCCCCGTATTTTTTTAGTATATCTCTTTGTTTATCAACTTGTTCAATTCTATCTGCAAGCTGTATTGCATTTCCACTTTCAAACAAAAGCCCCGTCTCATTTTCCTTTACGAGTTCAGGCGTGCCTCCACTTTTCGATCCAACTACAAGTAAGCTTGACATCATTGCTTCTACTGTAACGCGTCCAAATGCTTCGCATTTAGAGCATACTATTTCAATATCAATTTTTTTTCTTATTTCAGGAAGATTCGATACTTTACCCAAAAACACCACATTGTCAGGAATCTCACTTTTCTGTATACCCAGTTCTTCTATATTACCACTACCCGCCAGTAGAAGCCTAACTTTAATTCCTTTTTGATTTAGAATACTAATCGCTTTTATAGCAATATCCTGTCTTTTTGCTTTACTTATAGCACCTGATTGTAAAATTGTTAAAGGCGCTGAGTAGTTATAATTCGTTTTTTCATACAGATTGTTTTTACTTACGCCATTATATATCCTCACAAGCTTATTAGGGGACACATTTTTTTTGTATTTTTCCTTAAGAGCTTCAGAAATGACAACAACCTTATCGCTGCCATTATTTATTTCTCCATAGTATTCTTTTTTACTAACCAATGGATACGTTGAAAAATCCTCAATCCCAAACTCACGTATATGCCATATATGCTTGCAACCTAATTTGCGACTTAACTCAGCTCCAAAATTTGTAACGCTGCTATTTGTATGTATTATATCTATTTTATATGGTTCCAGTTTTTCCGCTACCTGCTCAGCATACATTTCATTTTGTTTTTTCCACTGAAATTTCCATTTAATCCTTCGTGCTACAATATGGTATTTTCCCTTTGTACAAGTTGTTTTCCACCATTTGTACGGACAATAAAAATATTGAATTTTTCGCCTTTTTATCTCGTCAAAAACTTCACCGTTGTCAAACCTTAACAGTACATAAAAATTATACTTTTCTTTCAGCACGGAAATCAAATCCAACATTGAGCGTGTTGCACCATTAATATCTCTTTCGTGACAAATAAAAAGCACATTGATTTTCCGCATTATTTCTCCCCTCATTTTTAGCACGCCATCATTATCCATATTCCGTGCTGCATTGTATTGTACAAATGGTTTCTCCAATAAAATTTCATTCTTTCCAGTTTCGTCCTACCTTCAATCTTTGCAAGCTGAATGGCAATACTATCTTTTGGCAATAGATCGTCAAAACATTCGACAACTTCCTTGGCCATTTTTCTTTTTGCTATAACTCTTCCACGAGTTTCATTATATCGTCTACCCAACACTATGCTCTTGAGTACTTCAAGATAATACCCTCCCGCGTGTCGGTCTACCGCTCCTAATGTATTCGTCCCATGCTGTCGATAATATATTGTTGGCTCATCAAGATAAGCTATTTGACCAAATATAGATGCAATCAACATGCACCACCAATCGTGCATTTCAACTTCTTCCGGATGTTTACACAAAGAAGCCATTTGAAGCAATTTCCTGTTGACCATCATTGTACAGCCAGGTGCTGGATTTGCAACGAATAAATCCCTTTCCATAAGCTTATTGGGCTTATGTTTCGAATATCTCATAAAAGATTTTGAAATAATTTCCAAATTTTCATCAACAACATATAAGTCTGTAAAAACAGCATATGGTTTATCGGAATCGGCTTCAATTGATTTCATTCTATTTAGTGTGACTTCAATTTTATTTTTCGCCCATACATCATCCTGATCAGAGAACATAATATAGTTTTCACTTGAATACTTCATCAAAGATATGAAATTTTTACATGCGCCGCCGCATTTTTCATAATTTAGCACCACAAATTTATCTGGATAATCCGATTCATATTTCTTTATAGTCTGCCATGTATTATCTGCTGAACCGTCATCATGAATATAACACACCCAATCAACATACGTCTGATTAAGAATTGAATCTAGCTGCTCTCTTATATATTGCTCACCGTTATATGTTGCAAGCAAAATTCCAACCTTTTCACTCACTGTAACCTCTCCCATTATAATTTTTTCAAAAGAATCTTCAGTTTGACTACCGCATTCAGGCTACCACTTTTAAAATCAAATTCACGCGATGTAAGCATTTGCATCCAATTTCTTATATTTTTATCATAATTGCAAATTTGCTCAGTCAACCTATGATATTCCGGTGTCATTCTGCCCTCGTAACATTCCAGCAAGCTTTGACACTGCTTCTGAATTTCAAAGACATCCAAATAACGCTTTGTCTGCCGGAGTTTTCCTTTAATGCCGCTATTTAGTCCGGCTACATTGTTGCCATGCTGTCGATAGTTAATATGCGCAACTGAATCTGCAAAGTAACTTCCTCCTAATGCAAGGCAGACTTTAAACAACCAACTATCATGCATAAGTATAAAATCCGGTTCTGCATTATTAACTGCATCTACCAAACTTCTATTAAATACTGCCGTGCAGCCAGCCACATTGCTAATTAAGAAATTCGTATGTGCGCTTCTATCGGATGCAATTTTATGTGTAGAAATCAATTTAAGATTTTCGTCTACAAGACGTTGACCACAATAATACATTGCAGGTTTTTCTTTGGACATTTCATCCAGTTCTGTAACTGCAATTAAGAGCTTGTCATCATCCCAAACGTCATCCTGATCACAGAAGGCATAATAGTCAGTATGCGGAGCCTTTTTCAGCAGATCAAGATATCCCTTTTGAACATTCAGATGTTCACCCGTATACCAGTTTAATAGACCATTCTTTTTGTATTCATCTAAAATTATCATCGTTCCATCTGTTGAGCCATCATCTCTGACCAGTATTTCAACCTTTACACCTTTTTGCCGAATCAGACTATCTAATTGCTCTCGCAAGAATTTTTCACCGTTATATGTTGCCAATACAACACACACCGTATGCTTTTTCAAAGCCGTTCGCTCGTAACGTCCCATATCAATTTGTGAAACTGGAATCACATATAACCCTCTACGACCTTCATGAACAGAATCAATACAGACTTTATCACCTTTTCGATTCCAGCGCGGGTGCAAATCACACCGGCAGTCGTTATCATACCGGAATGGAGCTGAAACTCTAGCAATCCTTCTTGCTCTGTTATCGTTTTCTGTGCAAAGATAAACAGATGCTATTCTTTTACGATTTGGGTACGTATCAGTAATTATGTTCTTTCCATCAGGTGAATAACTACAGTGTCCATCTGTATTCAACTCAGGCCAGAACATCTTATACTCTTGGGTCTTATCCTTCATCAGATAATAGTGATTTCCCGTTTCCTTTTTTCGTAGGAAGGAGAGAATCTCCTGATCATCTTTCCAGTAGCAGTGTGAAACGAACACATCATCACTAAGGTTATACATTTCTGTCTTGTCAACATTCACTGTAACTAATCTTGTATGTTTCCTTCCCTTCTGGAACCAACGATGAAGCACCATAAATCGTTTTCCGTTAGGACTAATCATCAGATGATTAACCTTATGTTCTGCTCCTTGCATGGACTCATCCGGCTCAAATGCAGCCATAGCTGTATATTTGAAAAGCTCTGTGATTTTTCCGCTAGGAATATCCATTTTCCAGATGCACGGTTTATCAGGACAGAGTTCCTCTTTTGTCGTTTCCGGCAGATTAGAATAGCCATAGCCAGGACGCAGCCTATGCAAGCGAGAGAAGTCCAGAGACAATGCAAAACTTCCATCTCGCGCCACATCATAGACAGGCAATGGCAGTACTATTTCCTCATGCTTTTCTGCCCAGTTGTAAATTACTGAACAATATTTGCCATCCCTGAAATCATTGTAAATAATCTTCGTTTCAAAATCTGGTCCCATCCATTGAGCCATACAACTCTGCTGAACATTCCATGAATGTGTGACACCTATTTTAATAAATTTATTTTGATCTTGCGTGTCAATTACACCAACTACTCCGGGTTCTTTTGGTGCCACGGATTTGTACGCTTGTTTAACCTTTATACAAATCATATAACGATCTGTCGCGTCCCATGGAGACTTATCATAGTAGCCATAGAAATATTCATATCCGTCATCCGGAGAAACCCGTACAACATCTCCTTCCGACTTGAATTTCTCATTTGATGTGGCTACACTTGCAAGTTGGTATACTCGTTTAGCCGCATGTTTAATTGCCGGGAATTGTTCAAGTGCTTTCTTTCCCATGTTTTCTATTTCTACAAATCCCATTCTAATCTCCTCGTAATAATACCGCCTACCTTGTTTCAAACGCGGTTTTCTTATATAAATTCATTTCACTTGACTATACTGCAATCTTTCATTTGCAACATCTTCATATCTTCCAATTATTCTAGCAGGATTTCCACCAACAACAGTCCCTTCTGGTACGTCCTTACTATTTGCTGCTACGATTGCGTTAGGATCAATTTTCACGCCGTACATAATTGTTGATTTTGCGCCAACGAAAACGTTATCATATAGCGTAATTTCTCCGAAAAAACGAGTATCCCCCCTTAAATTGGGATCATCGTTGAACAAATCATGTAATACACCATGAGTACAAAAATACACATCCGTCGCAACTTTAGCATTATTATGAACAGAAATCAGTTCCATATCAGAAGGTACAATTCTCGAATACCAAAAATTGTTTTCTCCAAACTCCTTAAATACATTTAGCGACTTCAAATACTGCGCTTTCTTCCTTCCGCCATTAGTAATTGAAAGTCGGAAAATAATCATCAACTTCTTTTCACAAAATATTCATATCTCTCCTCACCAATTCTCCTGGATAAATTTATCGATCATATTTACAATTGCCATTGGATCTTTATTTACCCACGGAACTAATTCATCAGTTCCATCATAAATTTTTTGAAAGCACTCCCCAAGATTTTCAAGTTCCAAATCTGCCATCAGAACATATCTGTTAAGGTTAAATGCCTCATTGTTCTGAATCTGATGATCATTGATGTGTTCACCATATTTAGCGAGGCGAGTCACAGCAATAATTTTCTTTCCTGCATTCAAGGCTTTCATGATAGAGCCAGAAGCACCATGAGATACCACAATATCTGCTTCTTTTACTTTCTCCAAGAATTCTTCTTGAGAAATGAAATCCTTATATTCATAGTGCTTTGGTTTATATGTAGATGTGCCAATCTGAGCAAACATCGAGTCAGTCAACACACCCTTTTCATAAAGCTCATCTAATTTTTTAAACAAACGGTCAAAAGGATAATTTCTTGACCCGACAGTCACAAAGATCATTAGTATAGACACCCTCCATAAATTGCTTTTTTATAAAATTTCTTTTGTGTTTCCCACTGGACTATAAACAAATCTGTATGTTTTTCCATTTTCTTACCTGCTACAGTCGGCATATTTGCACGTCCGAATGTTTCGATAAACACAAATTTCTTATGGAACAACACCGCCAAAAGATAAAATGGATATGCAACCATTGTCCCTGTAGTTATCACAAAATCCGGGCGCTCTTTCGCCCAGATAAAAAGTGTGTAAAACGCATTCCACAACATTTTGGGAATCATAAATTTATCTTTTAAATCCGTTTGCTTCATAAAATACTTGCCAAGCGGTGCGTCGAACTGTGTTTTCTCTGTAACAAAAAATCCTTCATACTTTTTCGCAAGTGGTTCCAGTTTCTGGAGCTGCTCCCAATGACCACCTGACGATGAAACAAAACACAGTCTTGGTTTTCTATTATGCTTCATGTTTTTACCTCAAAACTTAAAAGTATCCTTCAGTCCCAGCCACTTCTGGTCCTTACCACTCAAATTCAGCGCAGTGCCATCTTCCAACGTATAGCCCTCTGCGCTTGCACTACCCTTGTATTCGCCCTTCAACTCCGGCCACTCGATGCCAATCTCCGGATCATTCCAAGCCATGCCGCCCTCATCATTCGGGTGCCAAAAGTCATTGACCTTGTAGCAGAACTCTGCTTCATCACTCAGAACCAGGAAACCATGCGCGAAGCCCTCTGGAATGAGGAACTGCTTCTTATTCTCAGCGGACAGAGTCACACCATACCACTTGCCGTAAGTTTCAGAATTGCTTCTAAGATCAACCGCGACATCGAACACAGTTCCGCGCACGGCGCGTACCAGCTTACACTGCGGATACTGCTTCTGGAAATGCAAACCGCGCAGCACGCCCTTCGTGGACATGGACTGATTATCCTGCACAAAATGAATGTCGATGCCAGCTTCCTTCATATCTTTCTCGTTGTAGGTTTCCATAAAATAGCCACGGGTATCACCGTGCACAGCAGGCTCAATAACACAAAGACCCTCGATGCCACCTACATTTTTCTCAACTTTAATCTGTCCCATCTTCTCTATCTCCTCTTACTGCTCGATTTCTTTCAGGTAACGGCTCAGCGCATCCTGCCAAGTCGGAAGCGGAGTGAATCCAGCTTCTACCAGCTTGCTCTTATCCAGACGGCTATTGAACGGACGAGCAGCCTTGCTCAGACCATACTCTGCCGTGGTCACCGGCAGGACTTCTGTCTTATACCCAGCCTGACGGTAGATTTCTTTCGTGAAGTCATACCAGCTGATATAACCGCCCTCGTTAGTCGCATGGTAATAACCGTATTTCTCGGTTTCATTCATATCAACAAGCAGTCGAGCCAAATCATATGTATAGGTCGGTGTGCCAATCTGGTCATTAACCACACGAACAGTATCATGCGTCTTGCCGACATTCAGCATGGTCTTAATAAAATTCTTACCATTCAGACCAAACACCCATGCAATGCGGACAATGAAATACTTCTCCAGCGTCTGGCTGACTGCCAACTCACCTTCCAGCTTTGTCTGACCGTATACATTCAAAGGCTTATAATCCTTGCAATCCGGTTGCCAGGGCTCTTTACCCTGACCATCAAACACATAGTCCGTGCTGATATAGGTCATCTTACAATCCAGTTTCTTGCATACATCTGCAATATTCTGCGTGCCGCCTGCGTTGATAGCACGGACTTTCGCCACTTTATCGTCATCCTCTGCCATATCCACAGCAGTCCATGCTGCACAGTGGATCACGGCATCCGGGTTTACTTCTGTAATTACTTTTTCAACGGCATCTTTATCAGTAATGTCCAGTGCTACATACGGTGCTTTTGTTACCGCAGAACCATCTGCCACACCGCTGTAAGTTTCCTGAATATCAGAACCGACACCCTCATGACCACGCTTCAACAGCTCGTTCATTACATCATGTCCCAGCTGACCGCCAACACCTGTTACAAAAAACTTCATGTTCTTTCCTCCTCTGGCTTCTTAGCGGTTGCTGTACATTTTCTCGTAGTAGTTCTGATATTCACCGCTGATGATGGTCTCCCACCACTCACGATTATCGAGATACCATTGGATGGTCTTCTTAATGCCGTTCTCAAACTTGGTCTCCGGCAACCATCCCAGCTCATTGTGGATTTTGGTCGGATCGATGGCATAACGCATATCATGACCCTTACGGTCGCCAACATGGGTAATCAGACTCTCCGGCTTGCCCAGTTCCTTACAGATGATTTTCACAATCTCGATGTTCTGCTTTTCATTATGACCGCCGACATTGTAGACTTCACCCACACGACCCTTATGGATAATCAGATCAATAGCCTTGCAGTGATCTTCCACATACAGCCAGTCACGGACATTCAGACCTTCGCCGTAAACAGGCAGCGGCTTATCAGCCAGTGCATTGGCGATCATCAGCGGAATCAGCTTCTCCGGGAAGTGATACGGGCCATAGTTGTTGGAGCAACGAGAAATTGTCACAGGCAGGCCGTAGGTGCGGTGGTAAGCCAGAACCAGCAGGTCAGCAGCAGCCTTAGAGCTACTGTACGGAGAGCTGGTGTGAATCGGAGTTTTCTCAGTGAAGAACAGATCCGGACGATCCAGCGGCAGGTCACCGTAAACCTCATCGGTAGAAACCTGATGATAACGCTGAATGCCATACTTACGGCAAGCATCCATCAGAACACTGGTACCAATGATGTTGGTCTGGAGGAAGATGCCAGGGTCTTCAATAGAACGGTCAACATGAGACTCTGCCGCAAAGTTGACCACGATGTCCGGATGTTCTTCTTCAAACAGTTTATTCACAGCTTCGCGGTCGCAGATATCCGCCTTCACGAAGCGGAAGTTCGGATTATCCATAACAGGTGCCAGCGTGGACAGATTTCCTGCATAAGTCAGTTTGTCTAGACAGATGATCCGGTAATCCGGATACTTCTTCAGCATATGGAATACAAAGTTACTACCAATAAAACCAGCACCGCCGGTAACAATAATATTCATGATTTAATCTCCTCTACACTTATCTATGTATTTTTTACTCGTTTCTAATTAATACAGATGCTCCTGATACTTGCCGTCCATGACATCCTTAAGATACTGACCATACTGGTTCTTCTTCATGACCTCATAGACTTCCAACAGTTCATCCTTGCTGATCCAACCATTCAGGTACGCAATCTCCTCCAAGCAGGCAATCTTGCGATGCTGATGCTGCTCAACAGTCTTCACGAAATTGGTGGCATCCACCAAGCTCTCATGTGTACCAGTATCCAGCCAAGTAAAGCCCTGACCCAGCAGTTCTACATTCAGAGAACCATCTTCCAGATAAATACGATTCAGGTCAGTGATTTCCAATTCCCCACGAGCAGACGGTTTCAGGTTCTTTGCAAACTCGACCACACGGTTATCGTAGAAATACAGACCGGTTACACAATAGTTGCTCTTCGGATGCTCCGGTTTTTCCTCGATAGAAATAGCCTTGCCGTTCTTGTCAAACTCAACAATTCCGAAACGCTCCGGATCGTCCACGTAGTAGCCAAACACGGTTGCACCCTTGCCGCTCTCAGCGTTTTCTACTGCGGCAGTCAATCTTTTCTTTAATCCATGGCCGGCAAAGATATTGTCGCCCAGCACCATAGCCACAGAATCGTCACCGATAAAGTCGGCACCAATGATAAAGGCCTGTGCCAGTCCATCCGGAGAAGGTTGAACAGCATAGGTCAGATTCACACCAAACTGGTGACCATCACCGAGCAGATTCTCGAAGCGAGGTGTATCCTGCGGTGTGGAAATGATCAGAATATCACGGATACCAGCGTTCATCAGAACGGACATCGGATAATAAATCATCGGTTTATCAAAAATAGGTAAAAGCTGCTTGCTCGTAACTTTTGTTAATGGATACAGACGAGTGCCTGATCCTCCTGCTAAAATAATGCCTTTCATAACTGTTTTCCTCCTAGTTTCGCTTAATCTCTCTGGAAAATATCTCTCGTGTAAACTTTTTCTTTTACATCATCCAAGCACTTGTCATAGCGGTTTGCGATGATGGCCTGGCTGCTCTTCTTGAACTCGTCCAAATCATTAACCACCACTGATCCGAAGAACTTCTCGCCATCTTTCAACGTCGGCTCATAGATGATCACAGTTGCACCCTTGGCCTTGATGCGCTTCATGACACCCTGGATAGAACTCTGGCGGAAGTTGTCACTGTTACTCTTCATAGTTAAGCGATATACACCGACCACGGTCTCTTTTTCTTTGCTCTCATCCCAGCTGTCATTCGCTTCATAAGCACCAGCAATCTCCAGAACACGGTCGGCGATGAAGTCTTTACGTGTTCTATTACTCTCAACAATAGCCTCAATCAGGTTTTCCGGTACATCGGCGTAGTTCGCCAGCAGCTGCTTGGTATCTTTCGGCAGGCAATAGCCGCCATAGCCGAAGGATGGGTTATTGTAATGAGTGCCAATACGAGGATCAAGGCAAACACCGTTGATGATCTGCTGAGTGTTCAGCCCCTTCATCTCAGCATAGGTGTCCAGTTCGTTGAAGTAGCTGACACGCAGTGCCAGATAGGTGTTGGCAAACAGCTTAACTGCCTCTGCCTCAGTAAAGCCCATGAACAGAGTGTCAATGTTCTCCTTAATTGCGCCTTCCTGCAGAAGTTCTGCAAAAGTGTGTGCAGCCTTTACCAGTCGAGCGTTATCCACATCGGTTCCGACGATGATACGGGAAGGATAAAGGTTATCATACAGAGCCTTGCTCTCGCGCAGGAACTCCGGGCTGAAAATGATGTTGTCGCAGTGGAATTTCTCACGAACACTTGCAGTGTAACCAACAGGAATCGTACTCTTGATAACCATAATGGCTTCCGGATTGTACTCAATGACCAGCTTGATGACTGCTTCCACCGCACTGGTGTCAAAGAAATTCTTCTTGCTATCGTAATTTGTAGGAGCAGCGATTACTACAAAATCAGCGTCACTATACGCTTCCTTAGCATCCAGAGTTGCTGTCAGATCCAACTCCTTTTCCGCCAGATACTTTTCGATATATTCATCCTGAATAGGAGACTTCTTGTTGTTAATCAGTTCCACTTTCTCAGGAACAATGTCCACAGCATTCACTTTATGATGCTGAGACAGCAGCGTCGCAATGGAAAGGCCCACATAACCCGTACCAGCCACAGCAATCTTCAAATCCTTAAATTCTCTCATGATATTTATCTCCTTTATTTGTAATCAGCAAAGTGCCAATATGAAACTTTCCTTATTTATAAAACTCAGCGTACCACTCAGCGAAGTTCCGCAGACCAATTCGCAGACTTGTGCTCGGCTTGTATCCGAAGTCACGCTCTAGCGCGCTGGTATCTGCATAGGTCACAGGTACATCACCCGGCTGCATCGGAACTAGCTCTTTGTGAGCCTCGAAGTCATAATCTTCCGGCAGCACCTTTGCCCTAACCAGCTCCTCACTCAGAATCTGCACGAAGTCCAACAGATTCTCCGGATTCTGATTGCCGATATTGTAAACAGCATACGGTGGAATCGGCAGACCGTCCTCGCCGTTCTTCTTGTCCGGTGCCTTCTTCATCACACGGGCAACGCCCTCAACGATGTCATCCACATAAGTAAAGTCTCGCTTGCAGTTGCCGTAGTTGAAGATCTTGATGATTTCGCCCTTCACCAGCTTGTTGGTGAATCCGAAGTAAGCCATGTCAGGACGACCTGCAGGACCATACACTGTGAAGAAGCGCAGACCAGTGGAAGGAATGTTATAGAGCTTTGAATAGGCGTGTGCCATCAGCTCGTTAGATTTCTTAGTGGCTGCATATAAAGACACCGGGTTATCTACCTTGTCATCGGTGCTGTACGGAACCTTCTTATTGGAACCGTAGACGGAGGAAGATGAAGCATACACCAGATGCTCCAGACTCTCGCAATGGCGGCAGGCTTCGAGGATATTAAAGAAGCCGACCAAGTTAGATTCCACATAAGCATCCGGGTTAGTGATGGAATAGCGCACACCAGCCTGTGCCGCAAGGTTAACGACCACAGACGGCTTGTACTTTTCGAACAGCTCGGTGATCAGTTCCTTGTCAGCGATGTTGCCTTTGACAAAAGTAAATGTGGGATACTTGGCCAGCTCGTTCAGGCGGAATTCTTTCAGTGCCACATCGTAGTAGGCATTCATGTTATCAATACCGATTACCGTAGCAGAAGGAGTCTCCTGATAGATTCGTTTCACAAGGTTAGAACCGATGAAACCGGCTGCACCTGTGACTAAAATCGTTTTATTATCTAAAGTAACTGTGCTCATATGTATTCCTCCATTTTTTAGTTTCTTCATCTATGTGCACATCTGCTCTTCACAGATAGTATTTCTTTTTTATAAGCCCTGTGTCATATCACACAATCGGCTAAGTGTTTTCTTATGCTGTCGTATCCTCCCGGCGCGACACTCTCATCTCACACACTCACCCGAATCTCCCCATCCTCTTTCTTCACATCAAACACAAGCGGATGCTCCTTCCCCCACTCCGGATCCTCCTTCTCCTTCTCATTCCATTCCTTCCATTTCTGAATGAAACCATTGTGGATCAGATTCTCTGCTGCAAGTCTTGCCTGCACCGCTTCGTCATAATTGTCAAAAAGACCAACATAATAGCGTTTTCCCTTGAACCCAATATCCACACGATACCGATTACAATTCTTCAACTGGAAAACGCCACGGAAACCACTCATGTTATCTTTTCTGCTTTTTCTTTTTTCTAGTACTTCAACACAGGTTCCGTCTACGAGATGTCGTCTCTGCGCAATTTCCTGACGGTTCTTCTTTTGTAAACAACCGCAGCTATGATAATTACCATGCACAAGACCTGCTGCCGTCACGTCAACTTCATTTCCACAATCACAGACACAATGCCAATAAACGGAGCCCCGTTTATCCCTTTTTTCTGTCGCATATTTGGCTGTCAACATACCGAACTTTCTTCCTGACAGATCTGCCGGTCTTCTTCCCATAAGCCTTCACCCTTTTTGCAAAAAATTTCGTAGAGTAGATTACTCTACGAATTTTTTACGGAAAGCCTTGGAAATCAATGGTTTTCAGGTGTCTGACCAAAAAAATGACGGTAAATAAATGCTGTGAAATTTGTAATTATGATTGATTTTTTAATACATGTGATTGCAAAAGCGTGAAGTGACTTAGATAAATAAAGATAAATATTTTTAATTTTTTGATTGGATAGCTTGGAAATCATCTGACAATTGACCAGAAATCTGACGGCGAATAAAGGAAAAACTATTAAAAAAAGGATACTAAAACGATGAAAATGTCTGTTTTTCGATTTTTTTCGCTAAGATATTGTATAATTTTACGAAATGAACGTATTCAGATTGACAGAAATGTTTGAAAAGAGTACACTATATATGATAATTATATTAAGATTTGAAACAATTTAAAGAAAAAGCGTATTTCGTAGAGTAATCTACTCCACGAAATACGCTTTCTTTTTCTATTCTGAACTTTTCTCTTTTTCCCCATACACCTCAAAGAAACTGCCCCGGATTATAAATACAATTATTCCCACACGGCTGACCACCAAAGATTTTCTTATTCAATTGATCGATATATCTCCCTGCCTCTTTTTCTTCTCTTTGATCCCCCTCCAAAATCCCCAGCGCAGCCTTCAGATTCCGAATATCCCGGATCATATCTTCCACATAATTTCCTCGTCCAACCAGTTTCAGATGGGTAATCCCTGCCGCCTCCAGCTGTGGCAGCGCACACAGAGCACATCCACTCTTCCCACAGAGATATTGTTGTTCTTGTTGCTCTTCTATCTCCAATGTTCTTTTTATCACTCGTTCCATACGCTCTTCCATCTCAGCATCTCCCCAGTAAGTCGTCCTGCACAGATAACCCATCTCGTCACAGTGAAGGGAATTGCAGAATGCTCCTGTGAACTGACACAATTCGTTCAATGCAAAGGCCTCGAATTCCAGTCTTTCTGTATTTACAGCTTCTATCATCTGCCGCATCGATGCAACTGTATTTTTCCTGTGGAAGATGATCCGGTCGATTCCCATTTCCCGGAAAACTTTGATTGCCTCCCGGTTCATTTCTCCGGCTTCACCGCTGAGATGGATCTTACAGGATATGCCTTTCTGTCTCAGGTACAAAATCAATGCCGGATCCGCAAGGATGAAGCTGTCGAATCCGATTTTCATACACTGTTTCACAATGTCTGCGATCTCTTCATATTGTTCCGGAATATAATAGAGAGAATTCATCGCGATATGCACCAGCTTTCTATACTTCCTGATCATTGCTGAGAGGATCTCTAATTCACTGAAAGAACCGAGCTGCACATTATAAGCCAGCACTTCCCTGCGGTTCAGTGGAAGCACGGTTCCGTATTTTTTTGTCCAGTTGTATGGCACATATCCGCAAAACAATTCGTCCGCTCCTGCCTGAACATACGGAATATATTCATCCACAGATCCAAGTCCTGCAACGATTTTCATCCTTCGCTCTGCTTTTTCTTTTTCATTCTGTTTTCTTTTCTGTGTCTCCATTCTTCCATCATCCTTCTGTTTTTCACATTTCACAATAGATTGACCACAAGACGGTTCCATTTTATTCCGAGTTCTCTCTTCAACTGCTCCGGTTCATCTAACAGATGTTTATCCAATGCGAACAGACTGTTGTATTTTCCCTTCATATATAAATGCTTTGGATAGAAGAAGCTATGTTCCAGACACGGTGCCGGACATTCTTGTCTCTCCCTTTGTTTTCCACGTTCACCGTGTTCCAGTACAGCGTAAAGTGTACAATAGCTCGACGTATTTGTCTGATAGAACGGCACATGGAGATGGTTCTGTATCTTTTGCGGTATTTCCTGTGTATAACCGCAGCTTTCCCACTCATAACAGCTGATTCCAAAGCTTTCTTCCAGATAGGTGCGATAAAATCCTGCATTCAGATTATTCTGTTCCAACAGCGTCTTATCTCCCATCTTGTAAAACATTCTTGGATCTTTCTTCCGCTTATTTAAGAGCGTCCCAAGACACGGGATCAGATGTTCTGTCCGCTTCACAAGATGTGCCAGTCCCCAATCATTGACTACAACCTCAAGTCGTTTCTTCTCCGCCCCGGAAGTCTTCTGTTGTTTACACCACTGATCCAGGCGTGTCAACAGCTGTTCTGTCTGTGCAAGCCTGTCTTCCCGAATAAAGGAAAAGGCAACGGTCACTTCCATCCGTTCTTTATCTGCTTTCTCAAGAAGTGCAAAGAACTGTTCTTCTTTCGGAAATAGATGTGGACAGAATTGGTTGCCGATATACAACCGGTCCGGTTGTCTTCCCAGGATCCGCGCATCTTTGATTCCATGCTGCTGCCAGTATTCTTTCATGAACCGTTCAATCGGTCTGGTCAGATATTGTTCGTATAGTTTCGGATGATCCAGTTCTACCGCTAATTCTGCCGGCAGATTTTGGAAGATCTCCGCATTCTGAAACCACGCTTTATTTTGTTCTATTTCATTCTTGAAATGTTCCTCTTCTTCCTGCGCGGGATAACCGGTCATTTCTTGCGCCAGATGTGCATCATCCTCTTCCAGCTTGAGCGAAATGTATCGGCTGTATTCGACACAAAGCTTCTGAAAGGCTTCTTTATAATCTTCCTGAACTGTGAAAATATCATAGGCTTGATAGAATTCTGTCTGTTCCCCGGCCTCTATCTGAAAATGACAAATTTCAATCTCCCGATACTCTGCCTGATCCATCTGATAGAAGCAGATCTTGAATGCTTTCGGATAAATGTTCTCCTCTGCTTTCCCTCTCCTGCAAAGTCGGATACGGAATCCTTCGGATGAAATCTCTGTCAGGCGGACTTCTCTTTGCCTCTCTTCTATTGAATCTTCTGTCATAACTCCGACCAGAAGTCCATATGGAATCATCTGAATTCCTTTGATCCTTCGCTTTTTCATTTGCTTCCTCTCTCTTTTACAAAATCCCTGCTTGAACAAAGAATGTGCCTCGGCACATTCTTGCGCCTGCGGCGGTCGCTTGCGACA
>OAUV01000084.1_pt1 | contig 127790 bp, 127 predicted proteins | sample 1516841 | NCBI WGS metagenome assembly OAUV01 (sample SAMEA2580044, study PRJEB22360) | human gut metagenome | biome: human gut; feature: human-associated habitat; material: faeces | place: Denmark | collected 2008/2010 | reverse complement strand
AAAGTAGATATCTATGGAATTTATACTGAAATTCGCTGTAATAGTACTGTTGGAACTATGTAAGGTTGCAGTGGTACTTGAACTCCCTGAATTTGCGATAGTTACATCACCACCTGTAACCGTCCAACCGGAAAATCTGTACCCAGTATTCGGAGTGGCCGTAATATTGATTGCATTTTCCACCTGATAGCTGTGTGTCCCTGATGGGAAAACCGAACCGCCAGTACCCGCATTAACAGTCAAATTACGCTTCTTTTCTTTGAATCCGCAATGAAATCTATGATCCTGACCGTCTAACTTTACTTCAAATGAAGAAGCGGAACTTTGTGCATAATCATACTTTTGAGGTTCATTCGCGGGTCCGCCATAGAAGTAGTTTACCTCATATCCCGGATTAGGATATGCGGCTACTGTTGGAGTTGAAGTACCATTGTATAATCCCGCTCCCGTTGCATATCCCCCTGCAAAATCAACCCTTCCGTCCGAAGAACGGGTTGTTACATCTTTCATGCCTTCCCCTTCAATGGTAATACGTGTATCACCGGTAGGAGTCGGTCTGTCATTGCCGGAGTCCTGCTCCAAAACTTCATCACTCTGGCAGCCAACAAACATTGCCGTCAATGCCGCCAACAATAAGAATTTTACTTTTCTCATAATTAATTGTTTTTTAAAGATTTGTTATAATTGCATACAAGATGCTCTTCTGAATCATTCAATACCTCCGCCTCGATACGTGCTTCGAACGTTGCATAAAGTACGAAACGGTTATCAAAATAATAGGTGTTCCTTACCCTGCTGAACTTTATCTCCGCCCCCATCAACCGGAGTTCCTCCAGATAATTGCTGATGGTCCTCTCGCTTACCCGCACTTTGGCGGCCAGTTCACTTAGACAGCCTGTACTTTCCATCCGGATTAAGCGGTATGTCCGGTTAATCCGCTCTATGTAATTGACAACCGACAGATTTGTCATGGCTTATCCTCCTGTCCGGTTATGCTTAAAAACTTCCTGAAATACCTTTCCTCCAAATAAAGGCACTCCATCAATGCTTCTTTCCCTTCCCGTTCATACATACGCCGCAGGAGAGGAAAGTCCGTCACATAGAGATTCCATTTTATCAGGTTTTTCGCCCTGCCATCGAGTGACTGTGTATCCGCACCTTCCATTCCATATTCCACAGAAAAGAAAAACAGGTTCTTCAGCCCGTATTTCTCCAGGAAAGTCAGATCCTTCGGGCAAGCCTTCAGCCCGTCGGAAGCGATGCACCGCAGAATAAGCTGTTCTATTTCATCTTTGACTGTCATATCCATACCAATATGGTTTTATAGTTTTGCCGTATTTCCTTATTTCATAATGCAGGTGATAGCCGGTACTTCTTCCCGTACTCCCTGCAAAGCCGATTACAGCCCCTTTTACGAGTTTTTCTCCTTTTGTGGTGTAATACGCGGCCAAATGAGCATACAACGTTTCAAAGCCGTAAGAATGCCGTATAACGACACATCTTCCATATCCGCCTCTTCTCCCCGCAAAAGTAACCGTACCCGAAGCGGTGGCATAGACGGGTGCGGCCAGTTCCACAGCCATGTCAATACCCGAATGGAAACTGCGTTTTTTCGTTACGGGATGAATCCTGCCTCCATACGTGCTGCTGATACGGAACTTCTCTTTCAGGGGGCAGGCCAGCGGGAGCTTGTCTGTCATTCCGTACCGGGAAAGTATGTCCCGGTAGTCTTCCAAACTTTCCAGGCGTTCACACTTGTCAAGTGCCATATCAAGCAGTTCCTTTCCGTCATCATGCCCGAAGAAAGAAAAAGGGAAAAACAATATGAACAGAAGCGCTCTCATCGGGCTATCCTCCTTAATATCCTGTCGGCTTCCTCTTCCGTTTCCTGCTGCTCTCTATTCCTGAATACCTCTTCTGCATCCAAGAGTGACTTATTCTTCAGCTTATACAGGAAATGCCGGCCACCATTCTTTTCCTGGATCTCGATGACAAGTCTCTTTTTATCCGGAATGGTGAATTTGTTCATAGCCACCGTAAATGTCCTGCTCTCATGTGCCGGTATCTCCTCCGGATAGTCGAAAGTGAACAAGATATTCTGCTCGAGCTGCTGCACCGCTGTTTTCTTGCGGATCTTGGCATCCTGAACATAGAACCTCATAAAATCCGTCGTATAACCGATTTGGGTACGGTTTATCAGCGTCATGCGTAACAGCAGTATGTCCGCGTCGATAAAGATGTTTCCAATCTCGAACTCCATGCCGGCATTCTTGTCTTTGAGTCCCAGATCCAGGGGTAGCCGTTTGCCGATTGCTTCCCTGATCCTTTCTTTCTGTTCGCTTGAACGTTCCTTTTCATCAAGTATGGCCACTTTTTGTGTATCTTCCTTATCAATAACGAAACTGAAACGCTCCGGGGCGGGTACATAGCGCAGGTCAAACGTATAGAATTTACCACTTTCAACCACCACGGAAATGTTCGTATCTTCCGTATAGGCTCGCATGGCTTTTACGGCCAGGATATTGTTCACTCCCTCGGCTTTTTCAACTTCCACATTCGTACTGCCATAGTCCACATAAGAGACAGCAGAAGGAAAGATAAGGAAGAGTTGCTTGTCTTTGCCCACCGGCAGGATATGCGGTACGGGAGCTTCCCCGTTTATACGCATATAGCTTTCTTTCGGATGCGCATTGTAACGTATGGCATAAGAGTAGAATTTCGTATCGGCGGTTACCACAGAGAGGTTCGTTTCACCCGGAAAGTTCTCCTCCGCAGCCTTCAGGCGTATAATCTCCGGACAGTTCGTTACTTTCTCGCCAATGACGTAATCCCCCCCGATACTGTAGTATTTTACTTCGGTGGGAAATATCAGGTGCAGCGTCTTTTCATAGCCGATTTCCAGAGATGTAGCGGTAAGCTCTTCTATTTTCTGGGCTTTCCCTGAAAGGAAACTCAGGAGAAGGATACTTGTGATGTAAATTCTGTTTCGTCTCATATCTTTCTTAGAAATAATTATCTTTGCGTGCAAACTTTAAAATGATCCTTATATGTCCAATACTGATTATCTTACTCTTTTAACTGAAGCCCATGATTTTACCGTCCGCAATTTATATGGGGGAACTTCCCATTGTACCACCGGTTTGTGTCTCAAGCAATATGATGATGCAAGTATCCGGGAAGCATGTAAGCTTGTACAGAACATGCTTGCAGCAGTACATCCCTTTTTTATCTGTAATAAATGCCATTTCATTTGTTTAGGTGCCAATAAGCTACTTCTTAATAATCATTTCCAGCCAGTTCTGACAACCGGTTACATATTACTTAATCATTGCGAGAAAGAATATTATACAGGCCGGGAAGAACTGTTTAAACAGCTTAAAGAGATTCAGCGCCCTATGAAATTGCAATATCATGTGTGGCTGACTCTGGGAGACTATATAATAGATCCTACCTATACTACCACCCATCGTATTCTCAATCCCGACACTTATCCCCAGCAGGAGTCTTATGACAACAGAATAATTCTCTTTAAACATACAGCCGGATTGTTTGAGTTTGGTAACGACACTCTTGAATACATTCCCCAATTAACAGGCGCTTCACTTTTTGAACATCAGATGTTTTTGTAGGCAAGGCTCCAAACGTTCGGAGTAGCTGCTGATTTCCAGTAGTGCCGGATCGACCATGTCGAAAATCCAGTGTGACTGGCGTATGAGAAGTTCAACCCTCACAGGTGCATCGTCCGGCTTCAACTCAGGAAGTCCCGGTAATCCTGTCATATCCGGAATAAGGCATTGGGATGTGGCCGGTTCCTGAAGATACAAGCATACCTTTCCGCCCCTTTGTGGCACTATCCATGCGGGAAAGCATGCTTCCGGTTCATATTCCGATTGTTCTATACCGGTATCATCTGTTCCCGGATAGCGGAGCCTTATCCGATACCTCACTGCCATCCCGGGTGTTGAACAAATCCACGGATATTGTTCATCCCAGTCATAAACCTGGTGAAAAGCAGAGATGTCTGGGGACAGTATCTTTCCCGGAACATATTTCCCCTCTTCAGTAAAACGTATCCTGTCATTCGCATACAAAATGGCTTTCTTCCCTGAAGTGAACATAATCCATACAAATACCCCTTCCTTCATTAAATCGCTTTTTCTATCCGTTTTCTTCTTGACTTCTTCCGAATACTCAGGATATTCAAGAAGGGGGCTTGCCTTGCGTATGAGCAGTTCAACCCTCATAGGTACATCGTCCGGCTTCAACTCAGAAAGTCCCGGCAGTCCGGTCATATCCGGAATGCCACATGTCCTTATGGGCGGTTCCTGCAGGTACAGGCTGGTTTTGCCAGTTCTCTCTCCTACGATCCATGCGGGGAGACATATTTCTGGCTCATCTTCCGATTGTCTTATATCGGTATCATCCGTTCCCGGATAGCGAAGGCGTATCCTGATTCGTATTGGTACTCCGTATTCAGAATCAGAGAAAGAAAGAAATTTGAAAGTGTCATCCGGTGTGAGGATTTCATACAGTACGGGCAAATCGGAAGCCAATAACGCTCCATGCCCGATTTTCCCATTCTCTGTATGTACTTTGCTATCCATATGTAGGGCTGCTTTTCCGTCTTTGGTAAATACGGCCCACAGGATGACACCATCTTTCATCAGACTACCTTTAAATGTGTTCTTATCATTCATCGTACTTTCTATTATTAACTTACTATTTCTTAATCAATGCGATAATTCCTTTTCTCTCGGCTTGACTCTCCATCACACAAACATCCATAAATACAGAGAACAACAGGTTTTATGAAATAGAGATATCGAGCTTTCTAAAAGTTCTTTCATATCACATCAATTTTAAACCATTCATTATTGTCATTTCCTGAGTCCGTTTATAACAGCCTATAAGTGCGACAGGCTTAGCAGATACCTAATTTTTGCAGGAACAGGCAGATGGATACTCCAATTAAAAAGAGGCTGACTAATAATTGAATTCCATATTTGCGTATAATTTTTTTCATTAGTTCTACTTTCTTTTTTTCATCAAACTTCCATATTACGTTGATTTTAAATCATTCATATTATCAAGTTCTTTCAGGAACCGGGCTATATCCGCAGCCATCGGGAATATCCCGTCAAAGAGTTTGTACATCAGTTCCGGTTTTTGCGGCCGGTTCTGATACACAACCACCTTCTTGCCGGCACCTTTCATCCATCCCGCCTCGGAATGCGCGGAAGCCCCGCAGGGAAGTACAAGTACACAAACATCCGCCCACCTCATGGCATCGAAGTCCGATTTAAACCCTACCCTGGCAAGCGGGTGCTCCAACGCGTCCAGGTGTTCATCCGTATCCATCTGCTGCCAGTTCTCACTAACCTGCGACCAGTGAAAATCCGTTTTTCCCTCGGGGTTCATGAAATCGTACACCTCGTGCCCCTTCCGGCGCAGGAAGGAGACTATCGATTGCTGGTATTCATTTTGCCAGCTGCTTGCCACATAAACCTTTGCCATTGTTTCAATTTTTTCAATATGTTATAAGTGTTATTTCTCTGTTCTTATCAAAATTCCTATCTTTGCACCAACTACGTCATAAATAAAATATTCTAAAATTTTGCATTAGAGCCATTCCGTCCGGCTCGTGAGAGTAGGGCGGAATCCTTGCATCATTTAATTCTCTATTTTTTCGCTTCCTTCAGCAATATCCTGTAATTGGTCTTGATGGTCACTTTTACTTTACGGATATTCTTACTCGCAGCCGACTTGGTGGCACTGATGACACTGTTTGCCGCCCCAGCCACAAGCTGGCTGCCTACATCAAGTCCGCCGGCAATGTTAGTGCCGGCCCCGCTTACTCCGGCCGCTTCCGCTTCCTGTATCGTTTCCGCCTTGGCATTTCCCGGGACGTAAATTCCTTCCATTGCATCCTCGGAATATACTTCCTTTTCGAAAGGAAGTATGTTGCCTCCCAGGTTTACCGAAGTAATCCTTACCAGTACGCGTTCTCCGTCAATCTTCATTACTTCCCCAAACACCGGTGTTCCCTTACGGATACGCTGCCCGTCATCGGTAAGGCAGTTCTCGGCCAGCTGCATCTTCAGCGTCGATCCGGTCATTACGGTTTGTGTCGAGTGTACAAATGCCCTGATGACATTCTTTTCATCCTGCCGGACAAGCCGCACGCTATTAAAACTCCTGCGTGGTTTTGCCTCAGGCGCGCTTTCCAACGTATCGGTATGCAGCTCTTCTTTTTTCTCCTCTTTTTTCTTTTCAGGTACGGGGGTATTTTCCTTTCCCGGGAAAGAAGGCTGCATGCTGCCTGTTACCGCCGCACTGCCACCTGTAATATCCGCCTCGTTCTGTCTTATCAGTTCCCTGATACGCCGTATCTCTTCTTCATTTTCAGCATCCGTTCCGGACGGTTCTCTCCGGCTCGGCATACCCTCATAGACTGTTGAAGGGTTCATCATGCCCCGGTTGTCTTTCTCTACGCTTTTCAGCATGTCTTCCAGTGTAAAACTTTCCTTGATCCGGCTCCGAAGTGTCACTTCCTCTGTATCCTCTCCTTTATCCTGACCGGCCGGCAAACTGGCTATGATCCCCCAGACCAACAAGGCGGTCACAATACCTGCTCCTCCCAGAATGATGATCCTGCTTTTTTCCGACTGTGTCATAAGTTCTCGTATTGCTGGTTATACGTCCGGAAGAAAAAACCGGATATGTTTTCAGGGAAACGCGGTCTCACACGTATGGCCGTACCTTCACTGATAATCCTTACTTCCTTTGTGTCACTTCCGTTTATGATGGTCAGTACAGAAGAAAAGATGACATGATACTGGCCGTTCTCAACCGAAAGGGAGATTATCTTCTCGAATTTATTCCGGTATACCGCTCCCAGTTCCAGCGCATCCCCATAAGCCCTGTCCGCACGATACTTTGCAAATATGGCCGTTGCGTCCGGCTTGCTTACCAGAAACAGGGCATGTGCCTGGTTCTCCTGCCATGAGAGCCTGTCGAAACTGTTCAGATAATAGGCTGTGGAACTGCAATGCGCCCGCAGCAGCTCTTCGTAGAGCTTATCCGTATCCATAGCCTTCTGCTTCAGGTATTCACCGTTCTCATTTACCACAAGTATCTTGTTTCCCATGCTGCTGAGCAGTGAATAGCTGAAAAACAACACGGCCGACACCGTCAGCGCGCAGAAGCCGAATGCCAGCTTTACCAGAAGAGAGCTTTTCTTGCGGGCGTCGGCCAGCGCGTTGAAGTCCCCGAGTATTTCCTTCATGTTTGTCATAATGGAGAATGTTTCCCTTTCTTTTCTTAATATCTTTTTCATACTCATAACCATTTGTTGACCGTAGCCTTGGCCGCTGCAAGCAGGCTTGTTTTCAGGATGATCGAGAAGAACAGCATGATCCATATCGGCCATGAATCCTGCTGGATGTAATTCTTCACTATAAGATCGCTGAATACGCTTACTATTACGAAAGCCGGGTACAGCATATAGCATCCGAACAGGTTCTTTGCCCATACAAAGAAAGAGTTCTTCAGATCCTTGTTGTAAAGGCATGCGATGGCCACGGGAGAGACTATTTCCAGAAGGAGCAGTATGACATACCTTGTCGCCAGGAACAAGGTGGTGATATAATCATATGTCAGGGCAAAAAGTGTCCCCACCTGTGAGGTCAGTATATGCGTGAAGATCGTTCCCGCCACGTTCCAGCTGCCTTCCTCGACCATGTTCTCCAGGTCACCAAGAAGCGTGGCCCTCCAGATATTGTCCGAGTTGTATTTCCCGCCTATGGATTCTACCACCTTGTCCGCCCCCATAGCGAATATCGCTTCCAGCCATCCCAGTAAAAGAGGCAGGATTGCTATCAGGGCCGAGCAGAAAATATATTCCCTGCCCAGTTCAAAGAAATGCTTGGCATTGAATCCTTTCTCCTCCTTAATCATGTCATTTGCCATATCAAGCAACTTGAATATGAAAGTTGCTATGATCAGTCCCGCCACCAGCGAGTAGAAGCCGTTAACAGCTACCGCTTCCCTAAGTTCCCGGTAGGAGTGGAACAGCACGCTGAATTCTCCTTTCTCCATCATTGCAGGGCACGTTTCAAGGTTTCATACTCACCGACAAGACGGTTTATTTTCCATATGTTCCGCTCATCCTGTTCGGTCTGTTTCTCTATGTCCCTGAGAAGTGCCAGCCTCTCCGCATCGTTCATCCTCAGTGAGGTCGAAAGAACGCTTTTTACAAGGCTTATCAGCCGTCCGTTGTTGCTTACGATCTGTCCTACGCACGATGTCAGTGAGGAAAGGGTTGACGACTTCATTCCCGATTTGCCGGCCCTTCCCAGAAGCTTTCCGCACTCCGTACTCAGTTTCAATTGCCTTTCAATGAGATACTTTACAGTCATGCTGTTACTCACTGTGGCATTCACCTTCCTCATGTAATCCAGGCTTTCATCCAGTATCTTCTTCTGTTCCCTGAGCGAGGAGACGGTGTTCTTCAGCTGCTGTACAGAAAGAACACCCTGATAGGTGTTTTCCGGATCGCTCACAATCCATTGCGCCCGGACAGTCCCCGAAAGGAGCAATGTCATGAGTCCCAAAATCAAAGTCTTTTTCATACTGTTATCTGTTTGATGGTAATTTCTTTACTTTTCTCTCCGGATGTTCCTCCAGATATTCACGGATGGCATCTTCCATACCCATCCTTTGCGTTTTCTTTTCCAGCTCGGCCCATATGCTCCCTTCCGTCTGGAAGGCAAGGAACTTCTCCGGAGACAGTTCCAGGCGGGTAACGGTGGCATATTTCTCTCCCATACGTAAGAAACATTCACTGTACGGCTGCCCGCCGGAAAAGTTGTTCCGCATGGATTTCATCAGGTCGATATGTGCCTGGTCGGTAATTTTGAACTTCTCTATGATGCTGCTGTAAATCACCTCCTTGGTGGGCAGTACGTAAAGCATGTCCGTATTACTGATGATGTTCTGCGTATTCTCGTCATCGGGCAACTGGTCGGGAGTCTGTACGATGGTGTAGACGGCGCCGTTCTCTTTCCTGATCTTCTGGTAGCAGAACGCTACCGAACTGTGTATGCCCGTATTCGTGGCCGTATCCTTCATTTGTGCCGTTTCCGCATACTCGTCGAATATGAGGATTCCCCGCTTGCTCCTGTCGGAAAGTATCTTCGACTGTATGACCGAGAATATCATCGTCATGACCAGGTTCGAGAGGAACCTGTCCTGTTTGATCCGGGTGAGTTCGAATACGATGAACTTCTTGGCCAGGAAGTCCTCTTTGGTATCCTTCGTTACATTCTCGTATCTTTTTCCAGGCAGGAACTCCCCGCAGTTCAGAAGAAACGAAGAGAGCTCAAAATACTTCTCCGGAATGTTTTTCCTTTTCAGGATATCCGGATAATTCTGTTTTACATGGTTATAGAATCCCACGAAATTGTGTTCCTTTCCCGGCTGTTCGTAATAGTCCTCGATGAACAGGTTCAGTGCCGTTTCCCTCTCCGGTTCCTTTCCTGTGAACATGTGTTTCCAATAACGCTGCACGATTCCCGAGATCGTTTCCAAGTCCGTATTGTCCGGCCTGCGTCCCTGCAGGTCGAACGGATTGATACCCAACGGTGTCTTTCCGTCATAATCCACGTGAAGCGACTCTTTGGGATAAAGTTTGCAGAGCTGGCTGAAACTTTTTCCGAACTCCACCACTACAACCGTATAGTCCTGTTCAAGAAGCTGGTAAGTGAAATTCTCGGCGAAAGTGGATTTTCCCCCGCCGGAACCGGCGATGATCATCCCGTTGCGTGCATCCGCCCTTCTCTTTCCGGCATCCCATATATCCTTTTTGATCGGGATACGGTATAGTCTGTCCTGTAGCTGAATGCCTTCCGCATCGGAACGGAGTGTACTGCAGGCAAGAAAAAGGCACAGTGAAACGGAGAGCGTGGAAAGAAACATATACTCCCCCGGCAGGCAGTTCACCTGTCCCGGTACGGAAGCCAGATGTGCGGCCGCCAGATGCTCGAACGAAGGGATGTAGTATCCGAAGCCGGCCAGGTTCAGGCATTCCCGGATCTTCTTCTCGGCATTCTCCAGTTCCTTTTCGTCGCGGTCAAAAAAGCACAGGGAGAAATAAGTGCGTACAAGCGGTGTGCTATCCTCCATGATTTCATTGCGGACCTCATCCAGTTTCCTGTACTCCGACTCGATGCTCTTTCTTATGCTGCTGTTCTTTTTATAAACATCGATATTGCTGTTCACCATCGCCCGCAGTTTTTTATCCCCTTCAAAGAAAATAACCTGATTGACGATATGGTTGCATGGCAGATAGACTCCCAGACTTTCCAAAGGAGTATGGAACAGCTCGCTGCCCGCTTTGGGCAGCGAATAGTCTCTGACACATGAGGAAATGATACCTTCCGGCAGGTGCGCTTCATCGCAGATGCTGTAATACTTGACCTTTTCTTCCCCTATGCTCATGGCGGAAGAAAACCGTATATCCCTCGTCTCGCGCTTTCCACCGAACAGATTGGTATATTCTCCCATCAGTTCCACCATTTCCGTCCCGTCAAGCTGCCGGACACTTACATTGGGAATATTACGGATGATGCTCATGGCATTCTCTACGCCTTCAAGAAAGTCCTTCAGTTTTTGCTCATCACTCCGGTGCAGTTCTTCCCTGTATCTCACCGGAGAAGCTGCATACGCCTTTTCCAATGTCTCAAGGGAAGCGAACGTGAAATGCATCAAGCATGTATGCTCCAGATAGGTACGCCCGGCGAAATGGCGCGCGTCCGCCCGGGAAAGGAAGCTGCCGGCCTTTTCCGGAGAGTAGCTGCGCTTGAGAAAGATATCCTGTTTATGCACGTAGCTCCCGTCGGGAAGAAAGCGGAAGGCTTCCTCCAGCATGAGGTTTCTCCGGTCTATATCTTCCGGGGAAAGGCTGTAGCATTCCGGTTCTGTAAGACGGAAGGAAACGGTCAGGCTGCCTGACTGTCCCAGCATGGCCCCGTCTCCCATGATGTCCAAAAGTCCGTATGTATAGTTTGTAGTCATAACTGCTCCTTTCTGTGTCTTTCCCGGATGCGGTAAAGGGTACGGGCCATTTCCAGATTGCTCAAGGTGATCTCCCGGCTTCGGTTCTTGAACTTTCGGGACAAGGTCTTTCTCCAGAGCATATAGCACAGCAGAGGCTCCGTCACACTGCATATGCCCAGCATGCTCCAGAAGAATTCCCAGTGTCCTTCAGTCAATCCCTGGGCAGCTGCAAGGACACACAGTCCGATAGCCGCTACACTGGCGGAATATACCACCCAATAATCCCCGGAAAGGAAAACACCGATCCGGCAGGGAGTTTCCATACCTTTTCTTACTTTGTATTCCATATCAGACACTCAGGTTTATACTCATGGCTGCCGCCCTTATGGCATTGATGACAACCGAACCGGCCAGACCATAGCCTACCATCCAAACGACCGCAATGACACCGTCCATTCTGTTTCCGTTATCATTCTTGGCCGCAATATTGTCATAGTTCCGCACTAAACCGGCAATCAGGCCGATAAGCATGCCTGCCAGATATATGGGTCTGGCCCAGCCGTCAAGCATTGTGTTTACAGTCGAATTCATGTCCTGTGCGGATACCTGTACGGTAGTAAGCAGAAACATGAGGGTTAGCAATACATTTTTCTTTGTTGTCATTATTCATTCGGTTTAATTGATCCGGTATAATCTCCACCTGCCTGCCAGGGACGGACGCTCACACCGGAGAGAATGAGCATCCCTTCTTTACTCAGGGACAATACGTAGGTGTATTTCTTTCCGGCCTCAAACGTATTGGCCGGAAGGTACCAGTCGTAAACATTGTCCCGATAATGGATCTGTGTCCTGCGTTCTTCCGTTTTGCCAGGGAACAGAAGCAGCATGTTTCCTTTGGAAGCAATGCTTCCGTTATTATCTTTCACGGACAAGCTTCCGCTTGTAAGGTCATATGCGCCTACCACAGGAAGTCTTTCCATGCTCAAGGTACATGCATCGCTCCCTTCCACTGTAAATTCCAGAAGGGAAAGCAGGTGTTTCATTTCAATGCTTGCCCTGTGGTTCTGCCAGTTGAGCCGCAACTCCTCCGAAGCCAGATAATCAGTCTGGGAAACCAGGCTTACGGGCAGTTCCTTTCCCGGAATTTCCTGGAAAGGAGAAAAAGCAAACAGTCTGCAGGTAGCTTCAGTGAGCGTGACTTCCGGAAAGATCCAGCCGTCATCGTACGTCACATGTACCGGTCCCGGTACACCGGTGTAAGTATCGCCTGCATCATCAAGCAATACCATCCCGAAATCCTTTACAAGAGAACCGTCCACATCTGTCCCGACACCACGGCTGAAACAGTTCTCCACCCGGAGCTCTTTTTCCCCTTCCTGTTCAAGCGAGTCCTTTTCATCCGAACAGCCCGTAAGAACAGTAGGACAAAGAAGCATGGCTGTCATAATACATTTATATGCCTTTATCATATCGTTTATGGTTAATTCTTCAATTAGGGATCAATATCTACGGAAGTCTTTCCTTTTTGCCTGACAGTCAATGTTATTGTTTTTCCACTTTCTGCCTGTGTGAGCGTCACGTTTCCACTACGGATTTCTTTCCCCGGGTTTTCGTCATAACTTACCGAACTTCCGGACACGTGAATCCAGCTGTCTCCTGACACACTCCAGGAAAGATCCCTGCGGCTGTTGCCTGTCACTTTATAGCTTGTTATACTCAATGTGAATGAACCGGCACTCGCCTCGGTACGTTCACTATGGGTAGTGCTGCCATCCGTATAGCTGAAATAGTAGCTGACCGGGGCTGCCTCCTGGCTGATTGTGGCTGTGGCGGAATTTCCACCATAGCTTGCCGTAAAGACACAGCTACGTGCGGATGCGGTGTTGTTCTCCGCTACCGTTACCGTATTCCCTGAAAGGAAGAAACCGTCCGAGCCACCGGTAATGGATGGGGAACCGGTCTGTGAACTTTCTTTTATACCATTTACAAAAACGTCACGCGAAGCTCCCGCTGTAAGCGTCGAATTGCCTCCTTTCCAGCCCAGGGATGAAGGGTTTGCTGTCAAAGTAACCGACCAACCGCCGTAATTCCGGTATTTGGGTTCAAGGGTACGGTCTGTCAGAACCTCAAAACTGTACTGTACCGCATCGGATACGATCCTGCCTGCCTCATACCACCCTGCAAACTCATAACCGCCATTCACGCTTGCCCTCACTGTACAGGTACTTCCGATATTGTAGAGTCCCGCACCTGTAGTAGTACCACCCGCCGTATAGTCCAGAACGGTAATCTGCTTCTTATAGTCGATACTGTAATTGTGTATCTGACCGGCAAGGGTGACCATATCGGAAGTTCCACGGAGTTTTATATCCGTATCTCCCGTAAGGGCTACATAGTTGGAGGAAGTCGTAAGCGTCTGGGCGGGAACGGTCACGCGGAATACCGTTGTGGCATCTCCCTGCTGGGAATATCTGTACATCCGGCAGTTTCCCCTGCTTTCGTCCGTAACGACTTCACCGGTAAGCAGGTTGAAACGGCTCGTGCGTTTCACATTCTCTATGGCAGCCTCCCGGACTCCTTCGTTACGCTCGATCCTGACTTCCACGGTTGAGAGTCTATGCCTGAAATTCAGCGGTATCGTGTAGTTCAGAACCGGTTCCGTATAGGTCGCAGTCATAAAATCCGCTGACAGCCATCCGGACTTCTCAGCCTGATCTCCGGCAGAATGGGATATGGCGGTAATGTCTGTTTGTCCTTCCTTGAAAGGATAGTATATATAGAAGTCGAAATCGGTTCCCACCGTTACAATAATATTATCCGCTTCCGTCGCAGGTTTGAATGTGTTGCCGTCATAGATGTATTCATTGTTCACTGCCCAATATACACCGGTCTTCGGTTCAATGGCAAACACGCCTATGGCATCGCCCGTCTCAAAGCTGCTCTCCTGGGTGTTTCGCGTTTCCGCATCCCCGGTGACGGCGGTGAATGTAACAAGCCCGCTGCCGGCCACGGCTTCCTTCTCTGCGGCATCGTCCCCGCAGGATGAAAAGGAAAACAGCAGCACTGCGCAAACAATCGGTTTTATTGATCTTATCATGGTTTCTGTTTTATGGGGAACCGGAAGGCTCCCCCATAGGTTACTAATTTATTTGACCGGTACAAGTGTAATGTCCTCTTCTGTGGATGTCCAACCCTCTATCGTTACCGACTGGCCGTTTTCCCCACCGATTTCCGCATCATTGGAGCGCATGGTGACCGAGTAGATATATCTCTTTCCGGCTTCCCAGAGAATCTGCGGAATGGAATACGTATAGGTCGCACCATCGATCACGACTTCGAGCGATACCTCACCCCCGGAAATGTTCATCGGATAAATGGCTGCGGCATAGTCTACCGCCTGTTCTCCCTGGGCAGGGACGGTTGTGTTCGGGCTCCATGACAGCTCGGTATTGGTCGGCTGGAATGTGATTTTCCCCTCATCATTCAGGTTCATCGTTCCGACGGTGGCAAACTTGGCAGCCGACGCTTTCAGTTTGGCCGATGTAAGATTCCCGTCGTTATGATACTCAGGGGAAACTTTCAAACGGATAACAAATTGAGAAAGCGCATGCTGCATCGGTATTCTGGCCTCCGTTTCAATTACCGATACCTGATTGGTGCTTTTACCCCACATATAATCGACAGATGTGCCTACGTTGATAGGGACGGGTATTTTTGTTCCATCGGTTACCGCACCGTTGTACGGGTAGTATGCCCATATCGTTGCTTTATCCGAAAGGAGATATACCGGACTGGCCTGCGACCAGCCGTTTGTCTCTCTGGTAGACTTGTTGTTTTGGGCATCATAACGCGGATAGGCATCTCCCCATCCGGTTGCCTTGTACATGAACAGTCCCAAAGCATCACCCGCCGCCCAGTCTGTTTTGGGAGTGAAACCTGCTCTTGTTTCCGTACCTACGGTCGGTAGAATGTGCAACTGTGCAAGTGAGTGTTCCCGGCCTGTTCCGTTTTCAATAAATGTCTCTTCACTGTTGCTGCATGAGGCCAGCAGACCTGCGGCCATTACCGCTGAAAGAAAAAATCTTGTTTTCATGTTAAAAAATATTAGTTATAGTTTTATAGTTCTGTCTCAGGTATGTCCTCCCAATCCGGAATGACAACCGGCTGGTCTACGGTCAGCTCTTTACCGACATGCAGATTGAGTTCCAATGAAAGTTCATCACCTTCGAAACCTCTGACGTACGGTGTCAGGTCAACAGTCTGCTCTTCATTGAATGCGGAATCCTCTTCATCCATCTCAACCTTCACAGTCAGTATATTCTCCGCTACGGGACTGAAACCGAATACATACAGGCTCGTACGCCACCGGTCCGAATCCTGTTTGCGTGCAAATATGGTAGTGAGGCTTGCACTCCCTGTCCTTTCACGGGAGACAAGATATCGCCCGGTGGAAATGCTTGAAAGCGTACCCTTCAAAGAAGATAGGGGAACAGTATTACCGGATACATTGATCTGTATGTTCAGACGCTGGACGAACGCTGAGGGGCTGACTTCCACCCTTTTGGGATTTTGATACTCCAGACGTTCGCTGAACATGGCCGAACAGCAGAAGTCCTGTATCCCCGGGATGTAAGCCCCGCCTTCCACTGTATCTGTCTGTACGGTAAGACACGCTTCATGGTAATTCTGAATATCGCTTACTTTGTAATTCCCTGTATAGAACAGGAAGCGGTATTCACCTTGGGGAATACTCCAGCGAAGGGTATCCTGTGTAAAGGCCGTTTCCGTACCTGAAGGGATATCCGTATGCCCGAGAGGAAACGCAATCATGTGCCGCTGCGCCGGTATGGGCAGCGGCTCCTTGATTCCGCTGAAATCACACCAGGCAACAAGTTCCCCGTCTCTTATGCAGAAATCCTCGTTGAAGTCACAACCGCTCAGTGCGGTTACAAGAACCGCGAGGGATGTCAGCTTGTTAATATAGTTCATCTTTATATAAATTATAGGTTACTATCAGTTTGTTAATTTCCGGATCGAGTCTGCCTCTCCATATCTTGGAAGCATCCTGGTCACATGACTTGACATACATTTTGAGGGCGTCTTCCTCTCTTTTCAGGCGGCTGTACAGGATGGCCAGCAGATAGTTCCTGTCCGAAGTGTCCGTCTGTTCCGTCATGATTTCAAGCGCACGCTTGTCATAACCCAGGGACATCAGGCATACCGCCGTATTATAATCGTCCGGATAAGATACGTCCAGTATGGCAAGGGCCTGCCGGTATTGTCTGTCTTCTATCATTTTTACTGCATGCATGTAGGTAGTGTCAATAACCGGCATGACTACCGTATCCTGAAGCATGTTCCGGCGATGAAGATGGAATTTGAATTCCACACCGCGCAGTAACGGGTAATGCTTTTCCCGGATACGCTTGTAGTCGGCGGAATATTTACGTAGGGCATACTCCCGGTTGTCCGGATTGTCCGTCTCTTTCATGATACGAAGAAGATATGACTTGTTTTCCAGACTGTCATCCGCCAGTACCAATCCATGCAGCCGGTTCCAGTCCTCGCCGGTCCAGCACGGGCGGAAAAGTGTATCGACTCCTTCGCGGTCATCACTGCGACGGGCAAGGTATTTCTTGAGCGCCAGTGCACGTCCCTTTGAAAGGAAGAGGTTCATATCGGCACTGCCCTCGGGAGATGACGTGGCTGTCATACGGATACTGTCGATGAGGAACTCCCCTGTATAATTGATGCCATGAATGGTTTCGAACACCTTGTCGATTTCCGCTCTATTATCCCCGATGTCCTCGGAAAATTCGGTGGCTCCGCTCTTGTAGGTCACATATGCCCGAAGGTTGACTTCATCCTTACGGGTGATGATTTTCTTTTTGTAACGTGGACTGCGGTCCAAAAACTGCACCATGCTTGATATGAAGTAGGTGATTGTATCCGAAGGGGGGAGCTGCGTCTTTGTCTCATCCTTTGAAAGGATCTGCCCATCCAGGGTCAGGTCTATCTTTTTCGTGTTTTCCGTAGCCGGAAGTTCCTGCTTATAATAATATACGAAGTTATCACCTTCCTTGATGACCGTATCCAGACGTGCCGCTTCATATGGAAAGCGCACATACTTCTCGTACATTTCACCGGCCTGCTCTTTCCTTTTCCGGTTCTCGGCCATCTTCGCATAGTCGGTGAAGCGTCTGGTGATGGAAGCCGAATCCTCCGGTGTTATGTTCCGGGTACGGATTTTGTAGTTTCCTTCGGCAAATATTTTCCATTTGGAAGGAATATACTTACCATCCATCTCACGACGCAGCCGGTAAGCCGGAAGATATTCGAGTATGGAGTTATAGCCGGCTATGGCCTGTTTGTTACGCTCCATCCTGTAATTGAACAGTGCAAAACGCGCATTGGTCTTGTCCGACCAGTCAATCCAGCGTTCTTTGCTGATAACCTCATGTTTCCATGCCTGGAAGTACTCTTCTTCAAGTTCGGCCAGGGCTTTCCTGTAGCCTTTCTCGTCGAATAGTTTCTGAAGGTAGAGACTGTCCGGAATAATGGAGTTCATAAACGCCTGGTAACGCATGTAACCCTTTTTCTGCATCTTGGCAAAGTCAGCCCCGGAAAGAAAAATCCTGTCCAGATACAACGTATCGGCAGACTTGTAGGCTACAGGCGTGAGCTGAACCTGCCATTTGTTGCTGATCAGCTCACCGGGTACTGTGACGATGAAATCCAGGTTGATCTTGCCGTTCCTTTCCGCCACCTGTTTGCTCTTTGCCACTATGGTGATTTCGGAGAGTTCCATCTGGGTAATGTATTCACCCGTAACGCTGTCTTTCGTGGCTTCGGTCACAATATGCTCCTTTCCTTTGTCATCCGTCCATGTTATCTGCCGGGGCAGGCGGAATCCCGTATCTGCGACCGCTTCTTTCATTTGAGGCTGGGAAATGCGTACACGTGCCAGCTTGTGGTCTGTAACACATGAGACAAGCAGTCCCGAGAGCAACGCGTAGGGTATGATACGTCTTGTATTTCTCATCGGTGGGGAAAATTAAAAAAGGTAAACCATGTTCAGTGCGGCGCGGGTAGGAAGAAAATGCCAGCCGTAGTCCTTTTCCACAAGGTCACCGCAACGTTTGCACAGGTATTTGTCATATCCCAGCCACACTGCCCCGGCTCCGATCTCCCACTCAAGGTTCCAGCGTCGTCCCAACTGGTATGCCCGGCCGATGCTTATACCCACACCGTAACCTTCACCCTCATAACGGTATTTACTACCGAAAAGGTTGCCTACACTGTATGTACCGGCAGTGCCATGCATGCCGATGAACCCGCCCATATAGCTCTCAAGCAGCCAGTAACGTACACCGGGCGATGCATAGAAATTGCGGAACTGGCGGTTCTTCGAAAACTTGAAAGGGTTGTACTGAAGCGGCAGGTGCAGCGACCATTTGCGGTCCAGTGTCATGGACGCTTCCAGGTTCAGGTTGGCTGTAGCCAGACCGAGTATGTTGGTACGCAGCGAATAGGACTGTGCCGATACAGCCAGGCCACAGGCAAGAAATCCCGCCAGAAGAAATGCCTTTTTTATCATACCGGCTTGCCCTCCTTTTCCTTGATGACAACCACTTCCCAGGCAGTCAGGGTATTGAACCAACGGTTCTCCCACTGGCGGGCGGCACAATCGAATTTCACATGTACAGTCTGGCCGACCTCGACGGCATACCGGTCAATGTTGGCGTTCATCAGCTGAAGGCATAGGCTCTGCGGCTTGTTTTCCTCTGTCTCGAGAACGAATTCCCGGCTCTTCCATTCATTGCCGGAAGTTTTGCCGATCCCATCCCTGATGGGAAGAACGGCGATGATTTTTCCTTGTATTTCCATTTTTATTAATATTGGTTTGATGTGATTCTGTAGATTAAGCGGGGATACGCTTTCATGGTTAAAATCTGAATGCCATTAAAACTTTTATTCCATTTATGAAAGACGCATATCCCGCTTATGCTCTATATTTGTAATGTCATTTATTTCAACTGCCAGATATTTCATAATACAGTTTTATTCATTTCTTTTGTCATTTTCTGAAATATATCATCAATCAATTGTTTAATCTCACAGACATAGCTTCCCATGCTCCATCCTTCCAGCTGACACACCATTAAATCAAATTCTATTTCTTGTAACAGCTTCACTTTAAATCTCTCGCGGGCAAAGACGTTTACCCTTTGACGTACATTACGGTTAATTATCGGGTCTTGTTTGGGCTCTTTGCTCTTGGGCTTCTGCATTTTGTTCGTTGGGTGATTAACCGCTACGTCATTGGCAGGTATGTTGGCCTTCACAAGAACCCTCTTTTGACCCTTCAGGACACTTTTACCGTTTGTAAAGAAATCATATCCGAATAGAGGAGAACCGGTATGTTTGTCAATAGAGAATCCTTCAGGCGGTTCTTCATAGAGTTCCCAGTCCATGTATTTATTCATCTCTATACTGTTTATATTCAGCCCCAGCTATTTCCGTTTTTATGAAAATCCAAAATGGCTTTTTGTATCTCTTCATCATTTTTAGGCTCATGGGTATATCTCTCATGGCAATAACAGTATTTACTGCTATAAGAACAGGTATTATAAGTTCTATTCAATTCCTCTCCAACTCTCCAACGTGCATGAGGGTCAGGAATTCTTCCCTCTTGTAACCATTGCCAATGAGTTTTCATTTTCTCCCGGTATTCAGCATTCTGTTTTCTCTTCTCTTCCCGTTTCTTGGCTACATCCCGATATTCCTTCCTTTTGGCAGAGAGGATGGCTTTTGCAGCTTCCTTATCTTCATGTACTTCACAGTCTTTGAAATAGACAGCTTTGGCAGAGTAATAACAATTAGTCCATTGTTCTGTACCTTCCGTCCCCTCATTGGGTATAAAACCCTTTTTAGCCCATTGTAATGCCGTTAATATTTCCATAATCCATTCCTTTTTCATTTTATGCTATTCAGCCAGTTCAATGCATTTTGCATATCACTTGTATAGTCGGCACTATAGATATACGTGACTTCATCACCGGCCTTATATTCCCGGTCATTGTCAGTTTCTCCTACAATAAACTCCATATTTGAAGTACCTAATTTGAACACGCCTATACAATAGGTCGTGCCGTCTCTTTCAGCACTCTTTTTGGTTGCCAAGAGGAAAATTCTTTCTGCATCTGATTTATTCATGGCTCTAATGTTTTGATTACTCTCCTTTCCTCGGGATACGGATATATTTCCTGAAAAGATAACTGCAACTCTTTGACAGGCGTAGCCAGAAGGTCTCCTCACGAGGAAGCACTTCCAATGTTACCGCTATGGGAATATCCTGCCAGGTGATACCGGGAAACATTTCCTTGAACGCTCCCTGGGGAATATGCAGGGCTTCCTTGCCGATCCATATGCCGGTATCCCTTTCAGGCTTGTAAGTGAAAAGATGCCCCGTACCGTCATAGTCCACAGCAAACCAGAATGTATTCCTCATGGCTTACCGTTGCCCGGTTCCTCCCCGGGAAAGATAACAGTTCCTTCTCCCAACAGGCATTTCACTTTCGTAACCGATATGATGCATACCAGGTTGTCCGGTTTACCTTCCACATGGATGTACCATTGAGGTTCGGCATCCTTTCCTGCATCAAAATGCAGGGGTTTGGTACGCGGATATTTGGCATCCAGCTCTTCTATCCGACAGTGAATCTCTTCTTTCAGGTCGTCCAGTGCATTCCGGTCCTTGAGCAGGCAGTCTTTGAATTTCAGGATATACTCCTGGAGTTCACTGCCTTTCCTGTTTACCGACGCATAGGTCTGTATATAATGTATAAAGTACATATTATTATGGTTTTAATGACTTATTCTATCTCTTCACCCCACAAATCCAGATCACTGGGAGCATGCATGGCGGAATAACAGAGCCACACCCAACCCAGTATATATACAGTGGCAAAAACTATCCAGAATACTTTCATAGGCATCCTCCTTTTATTTGCCTGTTCAGACTGATACTCCGGCCGTCACCCATGCCTGAATAATAGGCGGAATAGTCGGTCTGTGTATTTCTTGTCAGGACTTTTTTACATGTCCTGATTTTCTCCAGATACTTGTCGATGAGCGCGCTGTGACAAAGTACCAGAGCGGTATCACGGACTGTTTCCGTCGGAATGTCGTGCATGGCTTCAAATTGTTCTCTCAGCCCGGGTGACACTCCCTCAAGATATGAGCGGATATATTTCTTTTTGTATTTCCCCGTACGATAATAACCCCGCTTTGATGACACGTACTCCAGATGTCTTTTATTCGCCAGCCTGCGGAAGGCGGAACGCAGATAATCATATAGGATGCTTACGGTTGCAACGTTTTCTTCAGTTCCGACGATGATCATGTCTGTGGTTCCTTGATAAATAAGCAGCCGGCAATAGTTATATTGGCACAGGACACGAAGCAGATCACGCTTCCAGTAACTACCGAATGTATCCTTGAAACTGAGCCTGCCGGATGTCTTGATCTGAAACTTCTCCTCTCTCTGCCTGTCATTTAAGTCAAGCAGGGAAAGGTTATACTCCCTCAGAAGCCGGTTAACCAGTATGGCCGCATTGTTCGCTTCACCTTCCGAGGTTGTCGATTCCTTCAGGCGTATCAACTTGCGGATACGTTCCATGATTTTATCCGGTATGTCATTGTCCTGTTTCATGCTTGCTTGTTTAATTTTCATCAAAATCCTCCTTCTGTAAATCGTAACCGGTCAGTACCGCTTCTTTCAATGCCGCTTTAAGGTCATTCGCAAGACCGGATGACAACAGTCTTTCGACAATCTCTTCCGCACGCTCTTCAAGGTTCTTCTTTTCTTCTGTACTGAAAGTCACAGTCCCGAACCGGGTGGTGTATTTTTTCCCTTCAATTGTAATATTCTGGGAAAAACTTACGCGGGCGGCATTACACCTAACCGACTCCCTGGCCAGACGGTTTCCGAACCATCCTGCAAAGGCCATGAGATCCGTATAGGAACCGGTTGCCTTATCCATGCAACACTCAAGGTTTTGTCTCATGCCTTCTTCAAACATGGCCCTTGCAAATGTCTCTCCGGAATTGCAGCCGCTGCGTTCTGTTACATCCCGGTATATTTCTTCAAATGTTTTCATTATTCTGTTTTTTTGCTCTTCACATCTCATGCCCGCTTACCGGGCATTTCATTTTCTGCAGGAATTCGTTAAAATCATTGCATGACGGATACAGACGCTCCGACTCATTCACCAATACCGTACCTTTTGGAAGGAACCGTTGCATTTTTCGGAAAGCCTCCCGTCCCGGGCCGTCATTGTCAAGGAAAGCGTGTACTTTCTCATACCTTGAAAGGAAATCTTTCGAACGTTCGACAATGGCTGTGGAGTTGAGCACACATACATCCTGCTTCCTCAGTGCCGGCAGTTCAGGATGGTCCTTTGCATACTGCTTGAAGCTGAGCAGGTCAAAGAAACCTTCGAAAACGGCACAGGAACGGTTGCCTTCTGCAATGCTGGTAATGTCCTTGGCATTGGCACACCCCTTGAACATGCTGTTCCGCAATTCGAACCCCTGATGGTCATTGGCAAATCCAATCGCGTATTTCTCGCGGGGGTTCTTTTCAAAACAGTAGTGAACCTCCACACAATACTTACGGATGACGTCCGCATCGATACCGCGAGAGGCGGCATACTCAAGCAGATGGCGGTTCTGCAAGGGAACGGTTCCCAGAATCTTCATCGAACTTCCCGAAAGTGCTTTCTTCTCCCGGACGGAAGTCTGTCCGGAGGTAGCACCGGCTTGTCCTGTAAGACCCATTTCCCCGATACGGCGCATAGCCTCCGGAAAGGAACAGTTCTCAATGCGCATGACCAGGTCTACGGCCCTGCCATGAGTGCCCTCGCCAAAGTCATACCAGCGGTTCTCGTCTTTGAAAACCTTGAAACTCGGCGAACTGTCACGCCGGAAAGGTGAACTGTACATGTCATATCCCCCGAAGTGCCGGGAAGGATTATGCCCGTAATAGGAGAGAATATTTTCCAACGGTATCAAGTTGGCTTCCTGTGATGTCATGACTTGTTATGTTTGATTGTTCAGTAAATCATTCTCTATGCCGACATGGGTACGGCCTGGCGCATACGGCTCAGGATAAATCTTGTAGGGCTTTTAATTCTCCTGTTGCCCCAGGTTTCCTTCAGGACGGAAGCCAGTACTACAGGCGCGGCGGAGGCAAGCTGCATGATCTCCAACTGGTCTCTTGCGGCGATCCCCAGAAGTTCGAGAGTCTTGCGCATGGAGCGCATCGTCTCAGCCTGTTTCCTTTCACGGTCCGCCTGCCCGTATTCGGCATTGTACTTGGCGATATAGTTGTTTATCAGGGGTTCCAGATAATTGAACGTGGTGAGTTGGAAATGGCTCTGCTCAATTTCCCGGATAGCTGTCTTGACTGGAAAATCCGGATAATATCCTCTCAGGAAATGTACCCACCGGATATTGTTCTCGGATACTCCCATGCTTTTAAGCTTCCTTGAAAGAAAATTCTCCTCATCCGAATTGCCCGAAGGAATGTTTGAGGGGTTTGGGGAGGATATGTTTTCTTTGTTTTTATTTTGTGGTTTATTTTCGCGAAGTATTTCAGCTTTTTCGCGAAGAACCTCCTGTGATACTCCTGAAGCCGGTAACGGATGGGTATCGGGAGATTCCGGCCGGGAAGCTTTCTCTTTTTCGGGTAAGACGGAAACGTTGGCTTCCATAGTGGATACCGGTTCTTCCGGGACAGGATATGATGCGGGCACTGTTTCCGGCAAATTTTCCGGTGAATAAAGAAGAAGTTCTCCGGGAATGGCAGGCCTGCGGTGAATGGCTTTACAGATACCGGTATACAGTTCCTGTATGTATTCGCTGGTAAGGATTTGTTTCTCCTGCCAGAGCCTTTTGTCGAACAGTCCCAGGTCTGTACAATAATCGATGATGGCGGCAATACGGCACTCATCCATGCGGGAATAGTCCGCTATGTCGAACAGGCCGTCGGCATCCATCACCATGTAGCATCCTTCCACACGAAAGATCTCATTCACGATGAAATGAAAAACGCCCCAGCCTTCCATTCCGAATTTGTTCTTTAGCCGCTTGACTTTCGGATCATAAAAATGATTGGTTTCAAATCTGAAATAGGTGAAACCTTTTTTTGCTGTTTTTGGCATAAGCTTATTTATTTAAAGTGGATAATTGTCTTATGAATCAACTGACCGCAAGCTCCAGCTCTTCGGATATGTCGGGAAGTCGGGAAAGCATGCAGCAGGTCTTCAGGTAGTTCTGCTGTATGTCCTCCGAAGTAAGTACCCGGTACTTCCTGTACAGTCCGCCGTTGAACAGGCCGACTTGTATGCAACCCTTCACAATCCGGGTTACATCTTCCAAAGAAGTATTCCAGTAAGAAGCGGTTTTCCGGGCTGTATCCTCACACCAGGGAAGGAAATAGTCTCCTTGATGGAGAGCCTCGTTTACAAGATACCGGTAGATGCTGTATCCTCCGAAACCGTACTTACGCATGAGCCGTCTGATTTTCATGTCCGAAAATTGCGAAGTGCTTATCTCATAATAGGGACGTGTAGTGCACTTTCCTTGCAGCGTCTTGGAAAGGGAATGGTTTGTTCCGTCTGTAAAGCTTGGGGTATTCATATATGATAATGTATAATATTGTTGTGTTAAAGGATAGGTATATGAAAATCCGGATTCCGCCATAAACGGCGGAACCTGCTTATCTTGTCGAAAGAATATGGTATTTCTTCCGAATGAATTGCACGTAATTATGCACAGTCTTTTCGCAGACTTTTGGAAAGGCCGGATGATGTTCTTTCAAATAGTCATGGACACGACTGCTGGAAATGGAAGGAAAACAGGTGAGAAGGGATACGACTTCCTGCTCATAGGCATGAAGTTTACATTGACGTATGCCCCGGCATTTCTGGAAAAGTTCTTCTGAACTCAAATGCTGAAGATGCCTGACAGTATCACGAGAGATGCCAAGACGTTGCGCCGTCCTTGTTATGTTAAGACCTCGCGAACGGAGATCATGAACATTATTCCATAATGTGTACTTTTTTGTTAAATTTGCCGCATCCATAATCTATTAGATAGACTTCGTAACTGGGACATTCCAGATTACGAATGTTTGATGCAGCTAAGTTACCGCCCGCATGTAATATAGACAAAAGAATATGTAGCATAATAATTGCCTTGATATTTTATAATGGTTTACATTTGCAATTGGTATGATATTTATTCTTATTGATAGATCATATTTGAACATAACATGAAAAAGGAGAGAGAGAACTTAGAATTACTATTGATATGTATGGTTATAGGTATCATAGCGGCTTGTATTACCGGATATTTCTTGTATGAGAATAAAAAGGAATATTGGGAGGTGCAGGCTCGTGATACTTTTTATGAGGCTTTGACGGAAGAGGTGCAGAAGAGAAGTGGAATGGAAGTGTTTTTTTGTACAGAAGGAAATATTCATTTGCCAGTTGATAAGAAGAAAGAACCAATAACAGTTTTTATGGAAACTGAGTATGGTAAAAAGAACTTTGTTATTCCCTATGAAAAGCATACCCATAATATAATTCGATCCTCAGATCAGAGAATGTTATATACATATTTATTATATAAAGATCCTTTGGAGGCTGATTCTTTGAATATGATTTGGAACGATTTATTGGAAAAAGTGAAATTTCCGGGCAAGACAATAGTGCGTGTATCTGTAACAGACTGGTGGGAACATGAAACTAACGCATACTCGAATGATTTATCCTATTTATCAAAATCGGATAGTCTCGTATCTTGTTATTTAGGATATAGGTGCGAGATTGGTGTGACTGGATTTACATATTTTTCTTGGTGGAAGGTTCTCACCTTGAAAGATAAGATTTTATTAGGTGCTTTGGTCGTTGCTTGCCTTTTGTTATTCTTTGTTCAGGAGTTTATGATTCGAATTTACCGCCGTTTATTTATCAAAGAAATACCTGTGATTGCCGTGAATAAAAGTCAATCGCATATTTATCAGTTAGAAGATGATTGTTTCTTTGATGCAGACTCTATGAGTTTAAAAAACTCTACTGTTAATGTGAAATTAACTCCTCTGCTAGCCACATTATTACAAGGCTTTTTGGATGCCCAAGATAACAAACTATCCATTAATGAAATTATAATGTTATTGTGGCCGGATAGTGCGGGTACATCTGAAAGGGTACATACTACTATTGGGAGATTGCGTAAGTGTTTGTCTAAAATTGATTGGATAGTAGAAAATGGTAATTCTGCTTATCAATTAAAAAAAAGCCATTCCATCGAAGAAAAGTTTGAGAAATAGAGTTTGGTGTGTAGGTTGACAATGTCTGCTATGATAAAAATAAATCTTTGTCAGACTTTGTCAGCCAATTAATTTTTATATGTCCTTTGTTGCCACTACATTTGACACATCATTTAGAAAATGAATTTATTAACGTGAAAAACATAACAAGCATGAAAAACATGAAAAACATGAAAAAGAAAGTATTGCTTATCAGCTTATTTTTGGTAGCAACAGTAGTTGCATCTTTTCAATTTAGTTCAGAAAAAGAAAATTTGCAGAGTTTAATGTTGGAGAATATAGATGCTTTGGCATCCGATGAATGGGGGGGAACTCCTCGTTGTGTTGGGTCCGGTTCTGTGGATTGTCCGATTGTTAATGTAAAAGTCTATGCTGTAGGAGGTCCTTATAGTCTTGAAGAATCCTATTAACATATTACTCCTATTTGTTTTACTGGCTGCATGTACTTCAGTACCTGCCGGTAAAGGTATCTCTTATTCTGATTTTCCGAAAACGGTTAAGTTGGAAGGGCAGGTAATCCCGTTAGATACGGCTGTTTTTCGCTATCCTTTCCGTATAAGGATAGAAGGAGGCAGGGCAGTTGTACTTGATTTGCATGGTGCAGACCATTTTTTTCAGATGTTCACTTATCCCGATGGAAACTATCTTGCCTCTTATGGTAAGCGTGGCGATTCGCCGGCTGACATGCTTTCTGCCGAAAACTTTCGATGGAATGGGGATAAATTGTGGATGCTTGATGCCAATAAAAGCGAATTAACTGGGGCTGTTTTCTCTGAATCCGGTGATTCACTGCTTCGTGAGGAAGCGGTGACACTGGACAAAGAAATTCTTCGTGCTTTGGATTTTGTACAGTACGATGATTCCACCTTTATAATTCCTGATTACTCAGGAGATAATCGTTTCTGTTTTGTCAATCGTAAAGGGAAACTGCTTCGTAAATTTGGTAATATCCCTACTGCTAAAGAAGAGGCTTTGGAACGTTCTCGCCCTGCATTGGCGCAGGCATGGCGTAGCTTTATTGATTATAATCCTAAAAATGGTGTGTTGGCTACTGCCACCCAGTTGGGAGAAGTTCTTGAAATCTATAATTTAAAGGACAGTACACAGGTGGTACGAATCGGACCGCATAACGAACCGGAGTTCAAAGTATCCCAAGGGTATGGTATTCCTGTCGGCATCATGGGCTTTAGCGATATACAAGTGACGGACCAAGCTATTTATACGGTTTTCCACGGACGTACCTTTAGGGAATTGTCACAGCAGCCCAGGGGTAAAGAAATTGATGGCGGACAATATATTTATGTATTTAGTCTAAAAGGAGAACCTCTAATGAGGTATGTCTTAGATCGTTATATCTATGGAATTTCAGTAGATGAGGAGCGGGGCGTTATTACAGCTACGGATGTAAATAGTGATGAACCGATTGTGGAATTTAAGATGTAATGGTTTTATAAAATAGTTATATAACTGAAAAAGGAACAGGTGGTGAATATTTGTTGGAGCAAGCTTTTCCATCTGTTCCATAACCCGCTAAAGAAAGGAGGTCGTGGCAAAGATATAACTAAGAATTGAATGTAGCAAGGATATTTGCTTTACTGCTGAAAGGATAGATGCAGAAATTAATTTATAGCTAATCATTAATGAAAAACATAATGAAAATATTAGTGATGCAATGGAGCGGAATATTATGATAAGGCGTTTAGGGGTGTGGATAAGTGGAATAACATTAATGGTTATAAGTTTATATCTTTATCTTAAAAATCCTTTAGAAGTGCAATGTAAGTGATACTGATTATTCGATGAAATGTTGATCAGTCTTTTTAACCTTTCTATTATTCCTGCCCGCTAAAATGTGAATATTTGAAATTGGATAAATTTGTTTCACTGAAATTACATAGCTCTTTGTGATTATTGATTTTGGTTTTCTCAATTAGTAATATAGGTTAAGTATGAATTATTTAAAATTGTGTTATGCTATTTTTTTACTTTATGTAATGTTTGCATGTTCCAGTAAAACAAATCGTGTAGAAGAGGGAGATATTTGTATTATAGATTATTTTTCTTTGAAAAAATGTGAATTGGATGATTTTTTTAAAAATAAAAGATGTGAATATGTTCTGTTGAATGATAGTAGTGAGAAAAGTTTGTTTGGTAGACCGGATAAAATAGAGATTCAAAACGGTTATATTTATATAGCTGATCAGCGTATGCGTGTATTAGTAGTATATGACATTAATGGCAAAGTAGTAACTTTTGTAGGGCGTAGAGGGCAAGGACCTGCTGAATATGTTAATTTGACAGACTTTGATGTGGACTCTGTCGGTAATATATGTATTTTAGATGGCCGACTTGATAAGGTGCTATTCTATGATTCTAATTTTCAGTTTATACGTGAAAAGGCACTTCCCTTTGAAGCTGATATTATACAATTTGTTCAACATGGGAAGATGCTTTGTGGACTATCATCTTGGAATCGTGGGGAACATGAAGGAGACAAGATTGTAATGACTGATATAGATATGAATGTAATGAATACTTTTTTACAGTATGATAAGTATGTGGATCCTGCATATTGGATTTCTAATTATCAGTTTGCTAAATCAGAAGATTATGTTGCATATAATCAAACTATAAATGATGATATAATTGTGTTTACTCATTCTGGAGTTTGGAAAGAAGTTATTCGTTTTGATTTTGGAGATAAAGCAGTGCCTGATGAATATAAGATAAATATAGAACCCAAACTTAGTGACTTTGATAATTTTTGTATGCTAAAAAAAATATATGCAGTTACAGATAAATATGTAATTGGAACTTTATGGGAATATCGGAAAACTAAAATGTTTATTGTGGATAGAGCTTTGAAAGTATGTTATTTGAGTGATGAAATTGCTCCCATGGATTTGAATTTTGTGTGTGGATACTGTAAAAAAGGGATTGTTTCTAACCTTATTGAGACAAATGAAATGTATCCGGATTCCGTTAATAATCATTTAATCTCAGAAAAGGCTGTTCTAAAAATTCAATCTGTAAATTGATTTAATTTATGAGAAAAATAATATATTGTATCATGTTATTAGTAAGGTCAAAGTCTCTAAAAACGGCTTTAAGGTTGTTAATTATATTGACAGTATGGGCTGTACCCCATGTAGACTAAATCTAACAAAGTGGAAAGAATTTATACATGATCTAAATCAAGTATCTATAGATTCTACACTCGTATTAATGATAGTAAGCGATTCTCGTTTTAATGTAGTTTATCAAATTTCCATGTGGGATAAGTTTACTTATCCTATCTACATTGATGTTGCAGATTCTTTGAATAGATTAAATCATTTTTCATCAGATGAACGTTTCCAAACTTTATTGCTCGATAAGGATAATAAAGTTGTAGCTATTGGTAACCCTATTAATAATCCTAAAGTAAAAGAGCTTTATTTAAAAATAATTCAAGGAGAGAAAGTAGCGCAAGAGAAGGAAACCGAAGTGATAAATACTAAAGTTGCTATAGATAAAACTTCTATTTCTTTAGGTCGTTTTAATTGGCAAAAAGAGCAGAAGGTAACTTTTACATTGAAAAATACGGGAAATAAGCCATTGGTGGTGCAGGATATAAATACTTCTTGTGGCTGTACTTCTGTTTCCTATTCTAAAGAGCCGGTTCAACCGGGTAGAGAACTGAAATTGGAGGTAACATATAAGGCTGAACATCCGGAGCATTTTAATAAAACTATAACGGTGTATTGTAACATGGAATCTTCGCCATTGGTTTTAAAAATTATGGGAGATGCAGAATAGCTCTTGTTCCATCGAAAAAATGGAGGTAATAAAGCTTGTTTTGCAAATTAGTGGTATCTGACATGACGAAAATTAGTGTTTGTCAGACTTTGTCAGTCGATTAATTTTTAAATATCCTTTGTTGCCGCTATTTTTGGTACGTCGTTATAAAATGAAATCACTCAAAGAATTATTACGGTTACGGATGTAAATAGTGATGAGCCGATAGTGGAATTTAAGATGTAATGGCTTTTATAAAACGATTATATAACTGAAAAAGGAACAGATGTTGAATGTTTGTTGGAGCAAGCTATTCCATCTGTTCCATAACCCGCTAAAGAAAGGAGGTCGTGGCAAAGATATAACTAAGAATTGAATGTAGCAAGGATATTTGCTTTACTGCTGAAAGGATAGATGCAGAAATTAATTTATAGCTAATCATTAATGAAGAACATAATGAAAAAAGTAATAAAATTGGCTTTTGTTGCAGCATTTGTAGCAGTTGCAGGATATGGAGTTTATGCTAATCAAACATCAGATGCTATGTCAGATTTGGCTTTGGCGAATGTGGAAGCATTGGCAAATAGTCGTGAAGGTACAGGTAATGGCTTGATTTATTTGAAGGGTGAACAAGGAACTGGAGGATGTATTAATTGTCCGGAATCAAGTGATACTTCTTGTAATTGTTAATTGATAATTAGGGGATTAGAAGGGAATAATAGATATTTGTCTATTAATCCCTTCAATAAACGTTTGTATTATGAGAACCATTTTTTTGTTTTTATGCATTTGCTCCTTTTTTTTATCTTCTTGTGTGAAAGATAAAGATGTGAGTGTTGAAATAATTAATTTGAAGCTTGAAGATGCTGATAATGCACCTGTTTTCTCAGAGTATAGTTATATATCTTTAGAAACAAATGATGATGCATTGTTGGAAAATATTGTTAAGGTTGAGCTTTTAGATGATGATATATTTATTCTATCTTCATATGGAGGAAATATTTATCATTTTACGAGTTCCGGCAAGTTTGTTCGTAAATGGCTACGGGGAAATGGACCTGGAGAGTTAATTTTTCCAACAGATTTTTTTGTAGATAGCAATAAGAAGGAAATTATTGTTTTAGATTTATATCGCACATTGAAGCGATATTCTTTTGCGGGTGATTTTTTAGCAGAGGAGCATAAGGAAATTCCATACTTCTCATTTACCCTACATAATAGAGATACATTATTGTTTGATTCAAACTTGAGTGAAAAATCAGCTAATCAATTGGCTGTTTATAACCCAAAAGGAAGAAGAGAATATTTGCCCAAGAATACGAATCTTAAAAAAGTTGGTTTTATGCCATCCAATGTTTTTGCACAAAGGGATGATGAACATTTATATGTGTCTTATATATTATCTGATACTATTTATGATTATTCTTTTAAAAATGATACTATATTACCAGCATATTATGTCGACATTGATGAACCTTCAATAACAGATTTATCAGATACTTTCTTTGACAGTGCCAGAGACTTTGACAATATGGCTAATGATATCTCTGAAATGAGTAAACTAAGTTATTGGAATAACAATCTTTTTTTCATTGTTTATTATCAGAAAAAATATTATTACGTAATGTACAACATGGTGCAAAAGACAGTTCATTTATATTCTAAATTGTCGAATAGTTTGTTAAATGCATCTCATTATGTAGGTAGGAATGAAGATGGCATTATTTGTATGTATACGATCTCAGAATTGAAGAGTATGGATTTGTTGGATACGGATTTGAAAAGGACTGTTTTAAATGCTCGGGAAGAAGATAATCCGATTTTGGTCGTTTACGATTTTAAAAGTAATAAAGAATAATAAAGTGTATTGTTGGGATGCTGTGCGATTGACTCCAAATAATGAGTTACGAGAAAGTAAATTTTATATAGAGTTTAATATTGGTTCAGTTAGAAAAAACTTAAATATAAAAATGGATTAAAGAGAATCACTTTAAAAAGAATATTATGAAAAAAGTAATAAAATTGGCATTTGTAGCAGTTGCAGGATATGGAGTTTATACTAATCAAACATCAGGTGCTATGTCTGATTTAGCTTTGGTTAATGTGGAAGCGTTGGTTAGAAGGAGTAAATGATAGCTATGGTACATTATATGGCAATGCTTAGTTGCTTAAAATTAGACATTTTCATTTTTAACACTTATATTATATATGAAATACTTTATATTCTTTTTGTTGCTATTATTTGTAGCATGTACCCATAAGGAAGCACAAAGCACATTAAAGAAAATGGATACTCCTGTTTCATCAACGATGTCTCCAATTAACTTATCAGAAATTGCTTCATCAGTGAAATGTATTCCTTTGACTATGCAAGATTCTATTGTGATGGATGAGCTGACTCAAGTTATTGTAAAAGATAGTTTTATTTATGCGGCAGATAGGGCTTCTTTATATAAGTTTTCGCTTACCGGAGAGTTAATGTCGGTTGTCAATCATAGGGGAAGCTCTCCGACTGAATATATAAACATATCTGATTTTCAGGTGGATGAAAATGGAAATGTTTGGGTACTTAGCCGTAATAATAAAGCTTTGTTTAATTATTCATGGGATGGAAATTTGCATAAGAAAATATCTTTGGATACATGGTTTGAGAGATTTAGTATCATTAATGGAGAAAAAATGTTATTATATGCCGGTAATGAGAAAAGCAATGAGTATAGACATACATTGTATATATTGGATCTGCAAAAGGAAAAAATAGTGAATAGATACTTGGAGATAGATGATAATAAATCTGTGTATTTACATGTTAAATCACCAAATCATTTTTCTTACAGTGGGGATTCTCGTTTCTTTTATCAGATGTTTAATGATACAATATATACACTTAATAAGGGAGGCGTACCAACCCCGGAATATTTATTATCTTTTGCAGATAAGAATATTCCTTCTTCTTTTTATGAACAAAAATATGGTAATATAATGGATTTTTTCCAAAACCTTTTAGGGAAAGGTTATGCTTATGGTACAGATTTATTTTTAAAAAATGATACATTCAGCCTCTATTCTTTTTATTATGATCGGCATGCTTATTGGTATGTGACTAAAGAGAAAACAAGCAAACTTGGTAACATCTTGAAAGATGATGTTTGTTTGTTGGGCTATGAGATACAATTAGAGGAGGCTTCTTGTTTTGTACAGACTGATGGTCAAATAGTGATTCCATTGCTCCCTTACTCAATAATGGAATATGCTAATGATAAATTGGATACGCAACAAAAAGATAAAGTTTTAGCAATGTTGAGATATATTAGTGAAGAGCAGAATCCGGTTTTGATGATAATAAAAATGTAGGTATCGCTAATTTTGTATGTAAAAAGTATTATAAATATGAAATACTTAAATTATAAAAGTTTTGTTTTTATACTTATAATGTTCCCTATTTTTACTTCGTGTAAGCTGGGAAATGTAAATGATATGAGGGAGTGGGATCTTTCATTTGGAGGTATTCAGAAACTTGTTTCTACACCTTGCTTAAATGAAGAATTGATTTTAGGACGTCCTTTTTTGATTCAATATATAGATTCTTCTTTACTTCTTTATGATGATATTGGAGATTCTCTTTTTCTTTTGTTGGATTTAAATGATAATAATAGAATATATCGTTTCGGGAAAAAGGGAGAGGGTAGTAATGAGTTCTTGCAAGTTTTTGCTTTTTGTAATATGAGGTCAGACTCTATAATTGGTGTTTACGATGCATATAAACGTGACTTGCGTGAAATAAATTTATGTAAGGTAAAGCGTGGAGATGTGGATTTCCCAATTATATTCAAAGATACTTTGTCAAGCATAAAGCTATCTCCTACAAATTATGGAACATATCTTGGACTTGGTTTTTATGAGAATAATATGTTAAGTCTTACTGGAAGTTCTATTGGAAGAAAGTTCTTTTTTGAATATCCTTATAGAGATAGTCGTGAGAAAAAGATTCCCAATCGTTTACGAGGAATGGCTTATCAAGGGACTCTATGTTCTAATAAATTATTGGACAGTTTTTTGTATGTAGCACGTAGTGCTCCAATTTTTATACTGTATTCCATAAAAAAAGGTAGCGTTGAAAAAACATATGAATGGATAGGAGGATATCCAGAATATAAAACAGAAGAAAATGAGAGGTGGCAATCTGCACCTGTGAGTGCAGATAATAAAATGGCTTTTATTATGGCTTATGCAACAAATAATTATGTCTACTTATTATACTCGGGAAAGAGTATTAAAGAAGCAGGAACCGATGCTTTTAAAGCAAATATTATTTATCGGTTATCTTGGGAGGGCAAACCTGCTGGTAAGTTTGAATTAGATTACTCATTAATAAATTTTTGTGTTTCTGATAATGATGATATCTTATATGGTTTAGCTGATAAGGGGGAGATTGAATTGGTACAATATGTTTTAAAATAGTTTGAAGTATGAATCGCTTTTCATTGGCAATCCTGTCCATAATCCTAAAGTGAAAGAACTGTATTTGAAGATTATGGGAGATGCGGAATAGCTCTTGTTCCATCGAAAAAATGGAGGTAATAAAGCTTGTTTTGCAAATTAGTGGTATCTGACATGACGAAAATTAGTGTTTGTCAGACTTTGTCAGTCGATTAATTTTTAAATATCCTTTGTTGCCGCTATTTTTGGTACGTCGTTATAAAATGAAATCACTCAAAGAATTATTACGGTTACGGATGTAAATAGTGATGAGCCGATAGTGGAATTTAAGATGTAATGGCTTTTATAAAACAATTATATAACTAAAAAAAGAACAGATGGTGAATGTTTGTTGGAGCAAGCTATTCCATCTGTTCCATAACCTAGTTGGGATTACTTTAGAATAATTATATTTTAGTTAAGTAATGGCATGGGACTGAAAATTTTGACACTAATATATTAGACATAAACTATATGAATAAAATGAATAGATTCTTTTGGGGATTATTGTACATCGTATTTTTAAATGCTTGCAATAATAAACCACCTCAAACAATTGAGGAATTATTTTCTGAAACAGTTTCTTTGAATCAAAGAAAAGAATGCCTAATCAGTGAGGATTCCTTAGGTCGTGTAGAAGGCATTACGTGTGACGAGGAAAATCTGGTTGTTTTTGATGCACGTTCCAATCAATGTTTTACGTTGTTCGATCAACAGTCGGGTAGACAGATTGGCCGTTTTGGAAATATAGGGCAAGGTCCTTTGGAAATACTGTTTGGTAGTAGTGGCTATTTAGAAGAAAAGTGCTTAGTGACATATAATGACCAAAGTAAAACACTGATGAAATATAGCCTTGACTCTTTGCGGAATGGTGTGGATGATGGTGCTCCTACACGTCTGGCAAAGCATAAAATACCGAATGCTCTAATATCAAGGCTTATTACTATTAATGATTCTATTTTTGTAGTAGGAGGTATATATGAAGCGCGTTATCAGCATTTAATATTTGATGCTAATAATCGTGTGTTAGATTATGGTATAGATGTTTATAATGCTGCTGATAGTAGTTTCAATGCTGTAACTAGATATCTTTCCAATCAAGGATGTATGGCAAAGCATCCATATAAAAATGAGTTTGCCTATTCTGTTAATTTTTCGTCTAACTTAGATTTCTTTGAAGTAGTTGATAATAAAATTGAACTTAAAAAGTCGATGCGTTTAGGAAATCCTGCATGTGAATCTGTAGTAGAGGATGGTGGACAGTTGTTTAGTGTACGTCCAACTAAAGAAAGTATTCATGGTTTTATTGAAGTGTGTTCAGCACCTAAGTATCTGTATGCTTTATATTCAGCTGGAAAAATATATGAAGTTCAAAGAAAATCGAAAACTATATTTGTTTTTGATTGGGATGGTAATCCCATAAAGGAACTTCTACTTGATATGGATGTGTTTCATATTGCTGTTAATGAAAAAGATAAAAGACTGTTTGCTGTTGTAAAAAATGAAGAGGGTGGATTTAGTATTATATGTTATGCATTATGAATTTTTCAACAGCATATGAATTGAAAAAACAAATTTCTGTAGAGATGAAAAAAAGAATTTTTATTTACAATGTATATTATAGTATTATTGATTCTGCTCTCCTCTTGTCAGAACAAAACAAAGAATCATGTTATACAATTAGTGAGAGAGTGAGAAGGAAAAGAGATACAATTTCCTCCTAATTCAGTGTTTACTATTCAAGGAAAAGATACTATAGAGTATTCTGGAGATAATAGTAATTATAAAATAGTAACTTATATTGATTCTATAGGTTGTACGAGTTGTAAATTGCAGTTGTAGGATATAGAGTTTATACTAATCAAACATCAGATGCTATGTCAGATTTGGCTTTGGCGAATGTGGAAGCGTTAGCTCGTGGAGAAAGTGATGAAGGTGTTGCAAAAGTGGATAAAATTACGACTAAATACATAGATAAGAACACAGGGGAAAAGAGAACTGTGATAACTATTATTTGTGATGGCGCTGGTTCTTTAGACTGCGTATAAGCGGACTAGTTTATACATGAGAGGGTGTCAATATTCTTTGTGTTTAGCAAATATTGGTTGATGAAAAATAGGGAAGTGATTATTGGCACTCTCTCATTAACTCGTTTAATTATGGAAATAATTCAGATTTTAAATTGAATATATAAAAATGAATAATAAAGGAGTAACGATTGTATTGCTGTTTTTTTTATTATGTTCGTGTAATCATAGTACTCATTCTGTTAAGGATATAAATTGCTCTACATTAGAAGTGCCTATAAGTCAAGAAGATTCTTCTGGAATATTTAATTCTTTTTTTAAGTTGAAGCGCTTAGTTGTCTTAGAAACAAAGGATGAGAGTATGATCCGATGGATATCGAAGATTGCTTTTTATAATGATAATATCTTTATAATGGATCGTATTGAAAAGAAAATCTTTGTTTTCAATGAAAATGGTAATTTTCTAAAGTCTTATCATCATTATGGGCAAGGACCGGGTGAATATATTTCTCTTGCAGATTTTACGATTAAGAATGATACTCTGTATTTATTAGATGGATTGGGTGCCCGATTATTACAATATAGCTTGGCTGACTCATTGTTGGGCGTACAGAATGTTGACAAGGCAGAAGGGGTATATCTCTTTTCAGATAGAAAATTTGCATTGAATAAAAAGTTAGGTGTTGCGGATAGAAATTCTGACAAATTATATTGTAGTTATGCTTTTTATGATGAAGGTAAAAAAGTTCATGAGAAAGTTCCATTTAATAAACATTTATGCGGATATGCGTTTACGCATGGTGAAGGTGCTAATAACTTTTATGTTTATGGTGATTCAATTTTTACTTTGTTTCCATTTAACGACACTATTTATACAGTAAAGAATGATGGCGATTTGAATCCTTATATGGTGATAAAAATAGGAAAGGAATATATTTGTTTAGACGATGATAAAAAGCAAGTCGACAAACTTAGAACTGAACAAATAGTTTCTTCTATCCATGCTTTTTATAAATGGGATAAATACTTGTTTTTCTCATATTTCTACAAAGATGATCCATGTAAGAGTGTTCTTGTGAAAGATGATTGTACAATATTATATCATGGCTCTTTGGCGCTTGATGAAAATTTGTTACCAATTCATACTGTGGCTTATGATACAGATAATGCCGAAAGGTTGTTGCTAAGCGTAATACGTCCGTTCGAAATATTGCCGATAGCTAAAGATAGAACCGGAAAAAGTATCGTTTGGGATGAATTGTCGGGGAGGATATCAGAAGAAGGAAATCCAATACTTGTCTTTTATGAACCAATATTTTGAAGAATGGTAGAAAACATTTATCAATCCGATGGAAAATGAAATAATGATGTTATTATGGTCGGATTAATACGAGTATATCTGAAGGGGTACACTGCTATTGGAGGATTGCGTAAATGCTTGTCTAAAATTGATTGGATAGTAGAAAATGGTAATTCTGCTTATCAATTAAAAAAACGCCATTCCATCGAAGAAAAGTTAGAAAAATAGAACTTGGTGTTTAGGTTGACAATATCTGACATGACAAAAATTAGTGTTTGTCAGACTTTGTCAGACTTTGTCAGTCGATTAATTTTTAAATATCCTTTGTTACCGCTATTTTTGATACGTTGTTATGAAATGAAATTACTCAAAGAATTATTACGGCTACGGATGTAAATAGTGATAAACCGATTGTGGAATTTAAGATGTAATGGCTTTTATAAAACGATTATATAACTAAAAAAGGAACAGATGGTGAATGTTTGTTGGAGCAAGCTATTCCATCTGTTCCATAACCCGCTAAAGAAAGGAGGTCGTGGCAAAGATAAATATTTGATTTAAATAAGCAATGTATTTGTTTATCCCTTGTAAAAAGGAAACGTGTTTAATGCGAAAAATATATTACTAAAATTAATTAAAACAGTTATGAAGAAAGCAGTTAAATTGGCAATGTTCTCAGTGGCTTTATTAAGCTTATATAATATTTATGTTAGTATCTCTTTGAAACAAAATGTGTTAGACGTCATTTCTGCTGAGGTTGAAGCTGTTGCAGCTGGTGAGAGTGGCAGTGATCATGGCCGTCCTTTATTGCAATCAACTTCTGGCGCATATAAGTGTGCTAATTGTTCTGGAAATGATTGTGGTGCGGCATGCTAAATATGTAATTAAATAGCATCTTTTATTTTTCATATGAAAGATGCTATTTAACTTGGCAATATAAATGGAAATTAAGCATGAAAACAAAAGATGTTTTGATATTATTATTTGTCAGTGCAATGTGCTCTTGCTCGCTTTCGAAGAAAGAAGACAGAGAGGCCGGAAAGAGTATTCAGATAGAAATTGAAGAGAACTCAAAAATTAAGTTTTCAGATATTTTTGATCAAGTTGATTATATGCCTTTAGAAACTACAGATACTTCGCTTGTTGGGATAGTGGAGCGTTTCCGTATGTTTGACAACAAGGTATGTATTCTTTGTGATAAGGCGCTCTTGTTGTTTGACGCAAGTACTGGTCAGGCGATATCTAAAATTTCTAAATTGGGAAATGCTCCTGGTGAGTATCAATCTTTATATGACGTATCTATTAGTAAAGAAGGGAATATAGAGTTGTTGGACATGAATGGGCGAAAAATCCGGCGATATGATATAAATGGAACCTTCAAGAATTCATCTGATCTACCTTCAATGGGCTTTTCTTTTTTTACAAATGAGAAGAATGATTATTGGCTTTATAATAATAATATGCCGTATGAGGATATTAAATCTAAAGTGGTACATTATGATGCTTCCAAAGGAGCAGTAAAAGAGCAATATTTTCCGATAGATATGCATATTGCTAATTACTTTTTTGTTGTAGAGGGTAATAATTTTGTGAAAAGAAAGGGTGATTTGCTTTTCTTTTCTTGTCCATCAGAGAGAATTTATTCTTTGAAAGAAGGAGCGAAGCCAACTGTTGCGTATATTATTGACTGGGGAAAACATGCAGTTCCGAGTGATTTTTATAGTCATAACTATTCTGATGTAATGGAGTTTTCAATAGAGGCAAACAAACGGGGATATGTATATTTTGTAAATAACTTTTCGGCAAATGATAACTATATTCAATTCTCTTTTTTCTTAGATAAAGTTGCTTATTGGAGTATTTATTCGGAACATAATAGAATGAATTACACAGGATGTGTATTACAAGATGATTTGAATTTTCTAATGGACTTCCAAATAGATAATCTGAATACACTTTATGCTATGGATGAAAATTATCTTTATTTCCTACTTTCTGCTGAGCAGTTTATTGAAATTTGCGATAATGATAATGCTCTTTTTGAATTGGTAAATAGAAGTAATATTAGTGATCAATCTAATCCACTGTTAGTAAAATGCAGGTTCAAAGGAAATCTATAGACTATTTGGCTATACTATGTACAATCTTACTTTTAGTGTCAACTTATTTTTTAAATAGTAAGACGAAAGAGTGCCAAAGGCTACAACAAAAAATTCTTGTTCAGGATGCGAATAGTAATACGTTGCATAAGGTCTTGCGTAGAAATATGTCTGCCATTCTATGCTCTGATGGATTTCAATTGAAAAACTGTACTTCTCTATACAAATACGATGCAGGACGGAAAGTTGAAGTTCCTATTCAAGAGACAGAAAATCAAGTAGTACTTTTTGTTCCTAAACAAAGTTGTAATGTTTGTTATGATGAAATTTATGATGCTTTACTGTATGCAAGAGATTCGTTGAATTATGATATCATTACAATTACTGAAAAAGAAAAATATAACGAGGTGAAAAATTTAATTTCTGATTTGGGGTTTCAATCTGACATCTATTATTTAGCTGAAGACACTTTCTGGAATTCAATAAAAATTCAGTATGCACCATTCCTCGGATTTGTGAACAGTAGTTTTATATGCAATCATTGTTTTGTTCCACTGGTGAATTATCCAGAGTATTCATATTTGTATTTGCAGATTATGCAGGGAAAGAGTAAATAAGATTCTATATTTTGAAGTTGTTATGTAGTGTAAAACAAGAAAGAGTATTTTTAATAAAATATATATTAGAACGGCTAATGTTATAATTATGAAAAAATATATCTATTTGTTGTTGACATCTCTTGCTTTACTGAATTTGATAAAAATAGAGATAAAGGCTTTTATAAAACGATTATATAACTGAAAAAGGAACAGATGTTGAATGTTTGTTGGAGCAAGCTTTTCCATCTGTTCCATAACCCGCTAAAGAAAGGAGGTCGTGGCAAAGATATAACTAAGAATTGAATGTAGCAAGGATATTTGCTTTACTGCTGAAAGGATAGATGCAGAAATTAATTTATAGCTAATCATTAATGAAGAACATAATGAAAAAAGTAATAAAATTGGCTTTTGTTGCAGCATTTGTAGCAGTTGCAGGATATGGAGTTTATGCTAATCAAACATCAGATGCTATGTCAGATTTGGCTTTGGCTAATGTAGAAGCCTTGGCAATGGATGAGTATCCCGACCCTATTGATCCTAATAAAGCTTATGGCTATCAGTTGCAAAATTGTTATGATACAAGTAAACCGCCCAGAGTAATAGGTGCTACTTGTGTACAAGTAGAAGATAGAGAGGCAGACTGTCTTTATAGTAGTTGCTGGGGTAAGTGTTAATTAATATAGAGATTGTATTGTGAAAATGTAGCAATACAATCTTTATTATACAAAAAATAGTAAACATGAGAGTTTGTAAGGTTTTAAATATGTTATTGTTTGCTGTGCTTATAATATCTTGTACAGAAATTAAAACTACGTCCAAATGGGAGCCGAATTTACAAAACGAAGCAGTAGACAGTATTGGATATTCTTTGTTTGTGGATTCTATTGAGTATGTTTATTTAGAAACAAATGATAGTTGTCTGATTAGAAGTATTACTGACATCGTAGTAAGTAATAACCGTTTGTTTGTATTTGATGAACCGCAACAAACTATATGGGTTTTTGATCGTGAAGGCAAATATATAAATAAAATATGTAAGAAAGGTAGCGGCCCGGGTGAGTACTCTCAAATTTATCAATTTGAATATGATCAAAGAAATAATCAGATAGTTATTTTATCTTCTTGGGAACGTAAACTGTTGTTTTATACTCCTGATGGTGATTACTTAAATACGATTGAACTGAGTCTTAAAATGAAAGATTTCAAGATATGTCCTCAAGGAGGTTTTATTCTATCGAATTCGGGAATTGATAAGACGACTGCCGGCATTTATTATGTGAATGCCCAAGGTAAAGAAGAAAAATTATTGGTCGGTAGGCAAAACAACCATTTAGTTTATATTACTCCTCTTTGGGAATTATGTTCTTATGGGGATGTAATTTGTTTTATGGCTCCTAATTTCAATAATGCGGTCTATCATTATGAAAATCAACAACTATCCTTAGAATATCCCTTTCGGATGAAACCGGATCTGAAACATGACTACAAAGAAACTGTTTCTTTACAGCATTTTGAAGATTTTATTCGTACCTTTTATTTGGAAAGTGAGAAATGGATTTATGCTGGCTATTGGTCGTCTGTTGATGATACGCGAGCGTTTCTCTATTCTAAAGAAAAAGGTGAGTATTGGATAGGTAAGTTTATGGTGAATGATTTGGATGATAAAGGAACCGGATCGACAATCTCTTTCAGTGATAATAATATGTTCGTAACTTATATGAATAATGATAATCCGGACGAGAATCCGGTTATTGGTATTTTACATCTGAAATAATACAATTGATAAGGAATGTCACTTGATGAACATTATATAAAAATGTTGAATGTATTATTTGTTGTTGTAATATTTATAGTAATTGCAAGAATAGGTTAACTGATTGATGCAGTTGTTAAAGAGAGCAATGAAAAATGATAATCTTATTTTTATTACTTTTTTCATTTAAGAAATAGATGATTGTTTAATAAATAGTTTTAGCAATGTAATGAAAAGATTTGTTTTCATACTTTTCGTACTTTCTTTGTTTTCTTGTAAAGAAACAAAGAAAGAAAACATATCCCATCTAGTGAAAGAATGGAATAATAAAAAAATTGTTTATCCTGATATAATGCATTTTACAGTATTAGGTGCTGACACGAACTTTTTATTCAAAAGTGAATATCGGATTATTACTTATGTGGACTCGGCTGGTTGCGCGAGTTGTAAGTTAAAATTGGAATGGTGGAAAAAGTTCATTAGTCAGTTGGATACTATTGGAAACTTACCTGTTTTATTCTTTTTACATCCCAAAAACAGGAAGGAACTTAATTATATCTTGAAACGTGACAACTTCAATTATCCTGTTTGTATTGATGAAAACGATTCCTTGAATAAGTTAAATCATTTTCCATCAGACTTGATGTTTCAAACTTTTTTGTTGGATAAGGATAATAGAGTTCTTGCTATTGGTAATCCTATTCATAATCCTAAAGTAAAAGAGCTTTATTTAAAAATAATTCAAGGAGAGAAAGTAGAGAAAGACAAGGGAACTGAGGTGATAAATACTAAAGTCACTATAGATAAAACTTCTATTTCTTTGGGTCGCTTTAATTGGCAAAAAGAGCAGAAGGCAACTTTTACATTGAAAAATACGGGAAATAGACCTTTAGCAGTGCAGGATGTGAATACTTCTTGTGGCTGTACTTCTGTTTCTTATTCTAAAGAACCTGTACAACCGGGTGGAGAATTGAAATTAGAAGTGACATATACAGCTGAACATCCGGAGCATTTTAATAAAACTATAACGGTGTATTGTAACATGGAATCTTCGCCATTGGTTTTAAAAATTATGGGAGATGCAGAATAGCTCTTGTTCCATCGAAAAAATGGAGGTAATAAAGCTTGTTTTGCAAATTAGTGGTATCTGACATGACGAAAATTAGTGTTTGTCAGACTTTGTCAGTCGATTAATTTTTAAATATCCTTTGTTGCCGCTATTTTTGATACGTCATTATAAAATGAAATTATTTAAAGAATTATTACGGCTACAGATGTAAATAGTGATGAACCGATTTTGGAATTTAAGATGTAATGGTTTTATAAAATAGTTATATAACTGAAAAAGGAACAGGTGGTGAATATTTGTTGGAGCAAGCTTTTCCATCTGTTCCATAACCCGCTAAAGAAAGGAGGTCGTGGCAAAGATATAACTAAGAATTGAATGTAGCAAGGATATTTGCTTTACTGCTGAAAGGATAGATGCAGAAATTAATTTATAGCTAATCATTAATGAAGAACATAATGAAAAAAGTAATAAAATTGGCTTTTGTTGCAGCATTTGTAGCAGTTGCAGGATATGGAGTTTATGCTAATCAAACATCAGATGCTATGTCTGATTTGGCTTTGGCTAATGTGGAGGCCTTGGCTCAATCTGAAAGTTCAGGTGGCTATGCCTATGTTTACTATCCTCAACCGGGAGATCCTAATTATGGATATACGAAATGTGTGTGTTCAGGTAGTGGGAATTTATCTTGTTGTTAATAAATAGTTGGAGTTGAATTGTGCCTAAATATAGGCATGATTCAACTCTTTAATAATAGAATAAATATGTATAAAATTATAAAGGCTTCTTTGTTGTTACTATTATTCATATCTTGCAGTACGAATAATAAAGAAATAGATTCTATGATTGTCAATTTTTCAGGGGAGAGTTCTTCTGCTATATCAGATTTATTGTCTGTTTCTTATTTGAAGTTAGAAACACGTGATAATTGTTTGTTAGGAGGCATTAGTCAATGTTCTGAAATAGGAGAATATTATATTTTGTTGGACAATATTACGGCAAAAGCACTTTATGTATTTAAATTAGACGGAAGTTTTGTGCAACAGATTGGGACAAAAGGAAATGGACCGGGCGAATATATTAATCCTTTTGCATATGCCATAAATGAAAAGGGGAAAACTCTTTCTGTTATTGATATAGAACAACAAAAAATGCTTGTTTATAGTTTGGATGATTTTCATTTTTTATATGAAAAGGAGTTACCTTTTTATAGTGATAGCATGGAACAACTATCTGATGGAAAATATGTTTGGTATAATAAAGTTTCATCAAGAGCTTTAGATTCTTATGTTTTCATTACGGATCAAAACTTCGAAATAGAAAAGAGTTTTCTCCCTATTGATTTTAGAAGTGGATATTCGTTAGGAACCAATAAAAAAATGTATAAGCAAGGCGATGAAGTGAGTTTATATACTCCTTTTAATGCTGTATTATATCGTGTACAAAATGATAGCATATATTCTGCTTATGAGTTTAAGTTTGGTGATAGAGTTTTGCCATCGTTAGATTTCCTGGAAGAAAAGTCAGCTAATAACAATAATTATATACCGGACTTATTAGAATCTCCTTACGTAGCTTTTTATCACGTTTATGAAACGGAACAGGCTTTGTGTGTACCTTATTATACAGGCAAAGTAATGTATTTTGGCTTTTATGACAAAGTAAACAATATATCTTATAATTTTTCCCAGGATAAAATTCAGTCGGAACTCCAAATTGGAGCTTTTAGTTCTCCGGTAGGAGTAAATGGTAATGGTTCTTTCATTTCATTGCTTCGTCCGGGATTGTTATTCCAATTGCAGGAACAAGGGAGCAAGATTAATGAACAATTGATGCAGTTACTAAAAGAATCAACGGAAGATGATAATCCTATTTTATTATTTTATTCAATGAAGAAATAAATAGTTACTATGATTTAGTAAAAAACTTTAGTCTTTTCATGAAAATAATTGTATTTATTTTAGTTGCGCTTTCGTTGTTTTCTTGTAAAGAAACAACGAAAGAAAATATATCTCATTTAGTGAAAGAATGGAATAATAAAGAAATAGTGTATCCTAATACAATGCGATTTACTATATTAGATGTTGATACGAATTTTTCATCCTCAAGTGAATATCGGGTTGTAACTTATGTAGATTCAGCTGGTTGCACCAATTGTAAGTTAAGATTGGAGCAGTGGAAAAAGTTCATTAATCAGTTGGATACTATTGGAAATGTTCCTGTTCTATTTTTTTTACATCCCAAAAACAGGAAAGAGCTTAATTATATCTTAAAACGCGATCACTTCACTTACCCCATTTGTATCGATGAAAACGATTCATTGAATAAATTAAACCATTTTCCATCAGATATGATGTTTCAAACATTTCTGCTTGATAAGGATAATAAAGTTGTAGCCATTGGTAATCCTGTTCATAACCCTAAAGTGAAAGAACTTTATTTGAAAATAATTCAAGGAGAGAAAGTAGAGCAAGATAAGGGAACTGAAGTGATGAATACTAAAGTCGCTATAGATAAAACTTCTATTTCTTTAGGTCGCTTTGATTGGCAAAAAGAGCAAAAGGTAACTTTTACATTGAAAAATACGGGAAATAAGCCATTGGTGGTGCAGGATGTGAATACTTCTTGTGGCTGTACTTCTGTTTCCTATTCTAAAGAGCCGGTGCAGCCAAGTGGAGAATTGAAATTGGAGGTGACATATAAGGCTGAACATCCGGAACATTTTAATAAAACCTTAACAGTGTATTGCAATACAGAATCCTCACCATTAATTTTGAAGATTATGGGAGATGCAGAATAAAATGATGATTATATCCTAATGAAATGAAAAATACCATTGTATGAATAAATTGTACGTATGCTTGGCTTTGTTACCGATATTGTTTAATTCCTGTCATTCTATGAACGACGCAGAGGTAAACGCTACAATGTGTAATCCCCTTCCGTTAAACTATGATTTTACGGTGGAAGAAGGGGTATCAAGGCGTGACGGAGCGCATCCTTGTGTCGTTTTGTTTCGGGATGTATATTATCTTTTTATGTCTAATATACAAGGGTATTATAAATCGGATGATTTACTGCATTGGACATTGGTAACAACCAATTTGCCAACTATTGGCAATGCTCCTGCCGTAGTAGAGATGGACGGGCAGCTTTATCTTACTTTCTCCGGTGCAACGGGTACATTTTATCGCACTGCCATGCCTGAATCGGGACAATGGGAGGTGGCTACAAATAGCTTTCCCTATGATGTGGCAGAACCTTCGTTCTTTTATGACGAAGGCCGTCTGTTCATCTATTCCGGTTCGGGAAACAAGGTGCCTCTGACCGGCATGGAGATTGACCCGAAAACTTTTCTTCCGCTTACACAAACGATACCTTTGATAACAGACGGCAAGCCGACGAATGGGTGGGAAGTGGCAGGTGACTATCACGACTGGAAAACTCTCAGTTCGTGGATAGAAGGTACATGGATGACGAAGCGTGACGGCAAATATTACCTGCAATATGCGTCTTCGGGCATTCAATATACAGGTTCCAATCAAGGAGTGTATGTTGCCGACAATCCTCTGGGGCCATTTGTCTTGGCTACCCACAATCCGTTTGTTTATAAGCCCGAAGGTTTTACTAAGGGAGCCGGGAACGGATGCCTGTTTCAGGATAGGTATGGGAATGATTGGTATATGGGTACAACGGGCGTGTCTGTCAGGCATATTTTTGAAAGAAGAATCGTGCTACATCCTGTTTTCTTTGATAAAGACAGTTTGATGTATGCTTATACGGGCTTTGGAGATTATCCCATGTCTATGCCAACAAAAAAGATCAATTCTCCCGAAGAATTGGCTACCGGATGGATGCTGCTGTCTTATCGTAAGTTGGTGCGTGTATCGTCCGAGCAAAGAAAACATCCGGCTTGTTGTGCTGTAGACGAGAGCATACGTTCGTGGTGGAGTGCAGAAACCGGAGATACCGGGGAGTTTTTATCTCTGGATTTGGGGGAAGTTTGCGAGGTTCGTGCTATTCAGATAAACTTTGCCGATGAAGATGCGCAACTTTCAGGCAGTGTCTCCGATACTTATCAATATCATTTGGAAACGTCTACTGATGGGAAGAAATGGAAACCGGTAGGAGAAAAGTCGCTGCGAATTACTGATACGCCACATGACTATGTGGTGTTGGAGAAACCTTTGGCAAGCCGCTATTTGCGTATCACAAACGTGCACGTACCTGCCGGGAAGTTTTCTGTTTCGGGATTTCGTGTTTTTGGTAAAGCGGATAAGCCTGCACCAAGTATGGTGGAGTCATGGCGTGGATTGCGTGATGTAAATGATCGTCGTAATGCTACTTTAAGATGGAATAATGTGGAGGATGCCGTAGGGTATAACATCCGTTATGGAACATCACCGGATAAGTTATACCATAATTATATAGTGTATGGAGACAACGAGATAATTATCAAGGGACTGCATGCCGAATGGGAGTACTATTTCGCGGTAGATAGTTTCAATGAGGGAGGTATTACCCGAGGAGAGAAGGTTGAGAAGGTTTTATAAATTTAGGTTCCTAAAATATCAGACGATAAAATATGAGAAAGCTTATTATATATGGAGTGCTGCTACTGCTTTTGGCAAGTTGTCGAAAGGAGCGTTTGATCTCTGCGACTGATGTGCTAGAACAAAATCCTCAGTTGGAGGAAGTATTGGAGGCTTGTGGCGATGACTCCTTGAAGCGGCAGGCTGCTTTATTTCTCTTGGAGAATCTTCCGTATTATTATTCGTATGAGAGAAGTACCGCATTGGATGCACATCTCAAGACTTATGAACTGTATGGAACGGGGAAGTATTCGCTGGAAGAAGTGCAGGATTCTGTTAGGAAGTTATATGGTAATACGAATCTTGCCGGATTGCGTTTAGTGTCCGATGTAAAGATAAAGCCCGATTTGTTGATTGACCATCTGGAGTGGGCTTTCAAAGTATGGCGTGAGCAGCCATGGGGGAAAAATGTTTCGTTCCATGATTTTTGTGAATATATCTTGCCCTATCGTATCAAGGATGAACCATTAAAAGCGTGGCGTGAGGAAATTTATAAAAAATACAATCCGATGCTGGATGCCGTGAGGAAACTGCCGGAAGCGGAAGATCCTCTCTTTGTGGCGCGTGTATTGTTGGATTCTGTTTCAAGAGAAAACTCTCATTTCAATGCATCATTGGGTTATGGACCTCATGTAGGGCCGGATCTGGTGAAGTGGGTGTCAGGCAATTGTCGTGAATTGACCGACAGGCTTATCTATATTTTCCGTGCTGTAGGTATCCCTTGCGGATGTGACTACATGCCGCTCCGGGGAGATGCTAATGTGGCTCATTATTGGAACTTTGTGCAGGACAAGTACGGGGATTCTTATTATATGTATGAGAAAAGGGCAATAGAACCTGTACGTACTTTCTTTGGGGCAAGGTCAAAGATTTACCGGCAGACTTTCAGCTTGAATCGTGATATGCAGGCAGGTAAAAGGGGAAAGCTGGAAGATGTATGGCCCGGTTTCCGTTATCCTTGTTCACAGGATGTCACTCGTTTGTACAGCGGTAAGAATACCTATGATTTTGTGATTCCTGTGGAAAAATGTTTTCGTGCAATAGCTTCTGATGAAGTGGTTTATCTTTGCGCTTCTACTCGTTTGGACTGGCAGCCTGTGGCATGGACTTATCCTTCGGAGGAAGGGATGATATTTAAAGAAGTGGCTGGTGGAGTAGTGCTTAGGCTGGCTGTTTATGAGTCCGGCAGGCTTGTGCCTGTTTCCGAGCCTTTCGAATTAAACAAGGAAACCGGAGGCATACACTATTTTGAGGTTTCCGATAAGCAGGAAGAGGTTTGTTTGCTTAACAAATATAATCAGTTGTATGAACTTTTTCCTCAACACATGGTGGGGGGAGTATTTGAAGGTAGTAACAGTCGTGATTTCAGTGTGAAGGACACATTGTTTGTCATCAAGCAAAATCCGCTGCGCTTACATAATGTGGTTGTATTGAGGGGGATGAAGCCTTATCGGTATGTTCGCTATTATGGCCCTGAGAATAGTTACTGTGATGTATCCGAAGTGGCATTTTACGAAATGTTGAAAGATACTTGTGCTTTGCAAGGAACTCCAATGGGAACCTCTAATGCACCCAATGGTGACCTTACACACGATTATACAAATGTTTTTGATGGCGATCATTGTACTTCTTTCCGCTATCGTTTGCCGTCAGGTGGATGGGCAGGTCTTGATCTGGGCCGTCCGTATCGGATAGGAAAGATTGTATTTACTCCTCGTAATCGGGATAACTATATCTATAAAGGTGAAACCTATGAGCTGTTTTATTCTTCGCAAGGCGAATGGAACTCGGCAGGAACCCGAATAGCTGTTTCTGATTCACTTCTTTATACTGTTCCTAAAGGAGCTTTATTTTACTTGAAGAACTATACAAGAGGGAAAGACGAGCGGATTTTTGAATATAATGAAGGGATACAGCGATATTGGTAATACTGCCGATGTGCTGAAAAAAAAATATGAAAATGAAAGTACGACAACAAATAGTTCGTTGGGCAAGCAGATTGATAAATTTATTTTTTTACTTGTGTTTACTGGCTACTATTTATATAGTGATGCAGGTGTTTGTTGTGACCTCTTTCAGTATACCATCGGACTCAATGTCGCCTTCTATGTTGGCGGGCGATTGTGTATTGGTGGATAAATGTTCGGGTGGGGCAAGGATATTCAATGTATTGAAGGCATTGGATAGTAAGGATGTGAATATCTACCGTATGCCGGGATGGAGAAACTTTAAAAGAAATGATGTGTTGGTTTTTAATTTCCCATATAAGGCAGAGCGTTGGGACAGCATTGCATTTGATGTAATGAAATACTATGTGAAACGCTGTGTTGCTTTGCCGGGAGATACATTGGAAATCAGAAATGGATATTATAAAATACGTGGGGTAAGTGGAGAAATCGGAAGTCTGATTGCCCAACAGCAGATTGCCGTTTTATCGGATAGCGGAACGAATGTTGTGATACCATGCTTCCCGTGGAGCGATAAGTTGAAATGGACTATCAAAGAGTTCGGCCCTCTGCCGGTTCCTGCTAAAGGACAGGTTGTAAAGATGAATTCTTTATCATACACCCTCTATAGGCAGTTAATAAACTGGGAACAAAAACAACTGTCACGAATGAACGAAGCCGGTGAGGTATTATTGGGTGATAGTGTGGTACGGGAATACTGTTTTCAAGAGAACTACTATTTTATGGCAGGGGACAATGCTTATAATTCGCAAGATTCCCGTTACTGGGGGATGTTACCCGAAAGTTTTATAGTAGGCAGGGCTGTAAGGGTTTGGAAATCTGTAAATCCTGATACCGATGAAATAAGGTGGAATAGAATTTTGAGGAAAATAAAATGATAAGAACAGTGATACATAGTACATGGAATATATTGGCAAAAATATTACTGTTTGCCGGTATAGGTGCGTTGCTGTCATTAGTGCTTGTCGTGCATCCCGAACTTCCTGCCGATGAAACGATCGGGCAGTGGGTATGGTTTGACAAAGCGGCTATCATAGCAAGCGTCTGTACTTTATTGTCAATTCTATTGGGCAAGAGGGCGTTGGAACTGACTACTACTGTGATGTGGGCCTTAATAGTACTTGGCGGCATAGAAGCTATATGGGGATTACGTCAACTTTATGGATTCACTGCTTCCGGACATTCACGGTATGCGCTGACTGGTTCTTTCTTCAACCCCGGACCTTATTCGGGGTATTTAGCCATGATACTTCCACTTTGTTTTTATCAATATCTTTCTTTGCAAAGTAGTCGTTTGCTTAAGACATGGGTGTGGTGGGTGAAGAATATAGTTGCAGGCAGTGTGATGCTACTCATTCTTTGTGTGCTTCCTGCGGGTATGAGCCGTTCGGCTTGGTTGGCGGCGGGAATTTCTTGTTTGTGGGTATATGCCTGTCATGTCGGTTGGGGAGTTTGGCTACGTGAAGTGTGGATACACCATTGGAAACGTTTGTTTACGGCTATAGCTGTGGGAGTAGGTATCATGGTATTGGCTGGCTACTTGCTGTTTTCGTTAAAGCCGGATTCGGCAAGAGGGCGTTTGTTCATGTGGAAGATTACTTGCCGGGTTATTATGGAGAAGCCGTTGGCCGGACATGGAACGAATAACTTTGCTGTGGCATACGGCCATGCTCAGGAGGATTATTTTGCAACAGGCAATTATGAGTCGTGGGAAGAACGCGTGGCAGGAAGTCCGGAATATGCTTTTAATGAATACTTGCAGGCAGCAGTGGAGTGGGGAGTCCCTTTGACCCTTTGCGGATTGGCTGCTATTGTTATGTGTCTATATATAGGAATCAAGAAAAGGCGGTATGGCATCTGCGGAGCTATTCTTTCTTTAATGATTTTTTCTTTTTCTTCTTATCCGCTGCAACTTCCGGTATTTATTGTTACATTTATAGCGTTGCTTTTGGCTTGTGTTTGTGGAAATAGTCGTTGGGAATGGATAGGGTTGGCAATATTGGCAGTAGCAGTCGGTGGTTTTCGCTTAAAGAACGATCTTCGTATAGAGCAGGCTTGTAGAGAATGGATGAACGTCAGGGTACTTTATAATGCAGGGGCGTATGAAAGTGGTGAAAGAGAATATGTCTCCCTTTACCCATTGTTGAAAGAACGTGCTGCTTTCTTGTTTGAATATGGGCATGGATTGCATAAACTACGGAGAGCAGAAGCGTCTAACAGGATAATGAGAGAAGCTTTGAAACTAAGTTGCGATCCTATGATACTAAATATAATGGGAAAGAATTATCAACAAAAAGGAGATTATCTGGCGGCAGAGGAATGTTTTATCCGTTCTACCCATCGTCTGCCGGGGCGAATATATCCTTATTATCTGCTGGCTAAACTTTATGCAGAACCGGCATTTAGACAACCGGACAAGTTTGAGACGATGAAACGTATTGTGTTGACGAAAGAACCGAAAGTACAATCTACGGCAATACGGCAGATGAGGGAGGAAGTGAACAAAATGATAGTAAAAAGATGAAGCAGTGTTCTTCTTTCATGAAAACATGAAAGAAAATGTCAAATAATAAAAATAAAAGTAATGAGAAAAAAATAATGAAAGCAACTCTCTAAAATGATTGTATATGAGGTGTATTGTTTATATATTGATTCTTTCTGCCGTTTTTGCGTGCTCATCGCAAGGGAAACTGCAGGAAATGGAACCTTTTCAGTCTGAAAAGGTGTTGGTGGCGGAGAAAGTGCTTATGTCTGATGCCATTAGTCCATGTTTTATGATGCTGAAAGGGCAAAATCTATTTTTGATTGATGTAAAAAACGATTCCATGTTGTATCAATACTCTTTACCGGATTTGGAATGTATTGATAAAGGTGGTGTTAAAGGGCAGGCGGAAAATGAGTTCCAGGCTTTTCCAATGTTTTGCAGAACTTCATCTGACAAACTTTATCTTTGGGGATTTACTCCGACCAGGATAAAACAATTTGCGGTAACAGAGGCGGGAAGAGTTTCTTTTGAGGCTGATTATGATTTGGCTGCTTATGAGTCTTTTAACCAGATGCATATTGTTGAAGACTCTTTATTGATATATAGTGCCATTCCGGGTGAATTTATTTTAAAGAAAGTGAATTTGAAATCTCGAGAGGAGCTGGGACGGATTATATTAGAAACTGAGGAACATGGCGAACCATTCTTCTATAAAAATAGAGGGATTATGGCTGCCAATGACTCCTTAATAGTATATGCTTATACGTATAAAAAACAAATTGACTTCTATCGTATAAGTGATATGCAATGTTGCAGGCAGTTAATAAAGAGCGGTGCGCCTATTAGTGTAACTGTTGGCGATTGGCAACATAATATAAACTACTATGTCAATATTGTAGCAGGCAGGCGTTATCTGTATCTCTTATGTCAAGGAGAATATGATGAGAAGTATCTGGAGGTTTTTGATTATTCGGGACATTCTATTGCCAAGTATAAATTTGATGTAGTACCCGAATTGTTTGATGTGGACGAACAGAACGGGATATTATATGGATATAATGGTAATTTGGAGGATTATTTGTTAAAATTTATTTTTTGACATTAATGTTAAAATTTAAAATCGGATATAAGATAAAGATGCAAAATTATTACTACGTGGTATATACAGTATTCTTGCTGTTGGTTTCCTGTTCTGGAGTAAAGGAAGAGAACAGTTCCGAAGAAGGGGTGGCAACCGTCTTGCCGAGTGATGATAACGAAGTTACCGTACAGGTACTGAAACAGCGTGCTTTCAATCATGAATTGGTAAGTAACGGCAAGATAGTTGCCGATGGACAGGCTGACTTACGCTTCGAGACATCCGGTGTTATTGCCCGTATTTACGTAAAGAACGGTGAGAGGGTGTTCAAAGGGCAGAAATTGGCTGAACTGGATAAATTTCGCTTGTCCAATCGTACTGCCCAAGCCAAAGATGCGCTTGAAAAATCCAAACTCGAATTGCAGGATGTGCTGATAGGTCAAGGGTATCCGGCGGATGATCTTTCCAAAGTACCTGTCGATATCATGAAACTTGCCCGCGTGAAAAGCGGATATGACCAGAGTCTTTCTCAATATGAATTAGCTCAATATGAAGAAGAGCATGCTACGTTGACGGCACCTTTCGACGGTGTGGTGGCTAACCTTTTCTCCAAACCTTTTAATGCAGCCAATACTTCGGAGGTCTTCTGTACCGTTGTGGGTACAAATGGCATGGAGGCGGATTTCACTGTCCTTGAAAGTGAACTGTCTCTGATAAAGTCCGGTGATCGCGTATTTATCAGTCCTTATTCGGATGCTGCATCCCGTTATGAGGGAGTCGTTACGCAAATCAATCCGCTGGTGGACGAGAAGGGTATGGTGAAGGTCAAGGCATCAGTCAATGGCAAGGGCAAACTGTTCAGTGGTATGAACGTACGTATAAATGTGTTCCGTTCGCTGGACAAACAATTGGTTATCCCCAAGAGTGCCGTTGTGTTGCGTTCGGGCAGACAGGTCGTTTTTACCTTGAAGAATGGGCAGGCCAAATGGAACTATGTCCAAACGGGATTGGAGAATGCAGAGGAATATACATTGGTGGGGGCATCTCAGACCGACGAGATTGCGGAAGGCGACACGATTATTGTGACGGGGAACGTGAATCTGGCGCATGAGGCTCCGGTGAAGGTGGTTGATAAAGGTGATAAAGTGATAAAGGCGGTGATGTGATAACCTGTAATTGATAACTTATGATGGATTTCCTTATACGACGGCCTATAGCTGTGCTGATGGCATTTACGGCATGCTTTATCGTTGGGATGGTGACTTATTTCACGTTGCCGGTCTCCTTGTTGCCTGATATTGCCATTCCTGAGATTACCGTTCAGGTAGCCGTACCCAATACATCGGCACGGGAACTGGAGAATACGGTGGTGAAGCCTCTGCGACAACAACTGATCCAAGTGGGCAAGTTGAAGGATATGGACAGTCAGACGCGTGACGGAGCGGGTATTATCCGTTTGAAATTTGATTTCGGCACGAATACGGATTTAGCCTTTATCGAAGTGAATGAAAAGATTGATGCCGCGATGAACTATCTCCCCAAGGATACCGAACGTCCCAAAGTGGTGAAGGCGAGTGCTACGGATATTCCCGTATTCTATCTGAATCTGACGCTGAAGAATGATAGCGCATACAGCCGTGGGGATGACCGTGCTTTTCTTGAATTGTGCAGTTTTGCTGAAAACGTCATCAAGCGTCGTATCGAACAGTTGACCGAGGTGGCGATGGTGGATGTTACCGGTATGGTGGAGCAGCAATTGCAGATTGTGCCCGATCCGGATAAGTTGGCTGTGCTGGGATTGTCGCTGTCGGATATGGAAAACGTGTTGGCTGGCAACAATGTGGAACCCGGCAGCATGACGGTACGGGATGGCTATTACGAATATAATATCAAATTCTCCACTTTGCTGCGTACCCGGGAGGATGTGGAGAACATCCTTTTGCGTAAAGGGGAACGAATAATCCGCTTGGGTGACTTCTGCAAGATAGCCATTGTCCCTGCCAAAGAGACGGGTGTATCCATGAGTAACGGCAAGCGCGTCGTGACACTTGCCGTCATCAAGCAGGCGGACGAGAATATGGATGATATGAAACAGGCCATTACCGGTACCATGAATTACTTCCGGAAGGTGTATCCGGATATTGAATTCAGCATCAGCCGTAATCAGACCGAACTTTTGGACTATACAATTTCTAACCTGCAACAGAATCTTTCATTGGGTTTTCTCTTTATCTGTATTGTTGCGGTTCTTTTCCTGGGTGATGTCAAGTCACCGTTTATTATCGGGCTTAGTATGACAGTCTCCATTGTCATCTGTTTTCTTTTTTTCTATTTGTTCAAGATGTCGCTTAACATTATCTCCCTGTCAGGACTTATTCTGGCACTGGGTATGATGATTGACAGCAGTATCATTGTGACGGAGAATATTTCCCAGTATCGTGAACGGGGCTACTCGCTCAGACGAGCCTGTGTGACGGGTACGAGCGAGGTGATTACGCCCATGCTCAGTTCGTCGCTCACTACCATAGCTGTCTTCGTTCCCTTGATTTTTATGAGCGGTATTGCCGGTGCTCTTTTTTACGACCAGGCATTTTCAGTGACGGTGGGACTGATGGTATCCTATTTTACGGGTATCATGTTGCTGCCGGTACTCTATATGCTGGTTTACCGTACCGGATTACGCAGCCGTTCATGGTTTTCCCGCATCCGTATCAACAATCCTTTGAAGGAACATACCTTGGACCGCTTTTATGATGCGGGTGTAGACTGGGTATTTGCCCATAAGACCGTGAGCGTTGCTTTTTGTATTCTTTCCGTTCCGCTTTGTGTGTTCTTTTTCTATTTTATCGGCAAGGAGCGTATGCCGGATATAGACCAGAACGAACTCATAGCCCGTGTGGAATGGAACGAAAACATTCATGTGGATGAGAATCGTAGGCGGGTGGATGCCTTGTTCGGTGATTTTGAGCAGCAAACAATCGAACAGACAGCAGCTGTGGGACAACAGGATTATCTGCTGAATCGTGAGCGTGCACTGTCTTCTTCAGAAGCAGAACTGTATTTCAAAACGGGCAGTCCCCGCGAAATAGAAGCTTTGCAGCAAAAGGTGTATCAACGCCTGAAGGCGGAATATCCTTTGGCAGTCGTCTCCTTTTCCCCACCGGAAACAGTGTTTGAGAAACTGTTCGTAACCGGGGAGGCTGACATCGTGGCGGAACTTTATGCCCGTAACAAGGAGAAAGCACCCGCTGCGGAGGAATTGCGTGAATTGGAGAATCACATTGCCCGATTAACGGGAACTGTTCCTACCGGCATCGCCTTTGAAAACCAGTTGAATATAAGTGTGCAGAATGAAAAACTGTTACTATATAATGTCTCTTACGATGATTTGTACCGGGTACTGAAAACGGCTTTTAAAGAGAATAGTGTGGCTATGCTCCATTCTTACCAACAATATCTGCCTATCAGTATTGCGGGGGAGGAACGTACAGTGAATGATGTGTTACGGCAGACATTGATACCGACTCGTGCTGACGGTAAAGGAACGGTTGAATATATTCCGCTTCGTGATTTGGTGAAGGTTACCCCCGCCGAGGATTTGAAAACAATTACCGCAGGACGTAATGGGGAGTACATTCCTTTCTGTTTTTATGAGACCGATGATGCAGAGTTATTGATGACGAAAGTGAGACGAATTATTGAGGACACCGGAGACTGGGAAACAGCTTTTTCCGGCAGTTTCTTTTCCAACCGAGAGATGCTGGATGAACTGGTGGTGATTCTTTTTATTTCCATCCTGTTGATGTACTTTATTCTTGCCGCCCAGTTCGAGAGTTTTGTACAGCCTCTAATCGTGTTGCTTGAAATTCCGATAGACGTGGCATTTGCTCTGTTGCTATTGTGGATGTGCGGGCATACGCTTAATCTGATGTCAGCCATTGGATTGATAGTGACTTGCGGTATCATAATCAATGACTCCATCTTGAAACTGGATGCCATCAACGAATTGAGAAAAACAGGGATGCCATTGCTGGAAGCTATCCATGAAGCAGGGCGTAGAAGGCTTCGGCCCATCATCATGACTTCGCTGACTACCATATTTGCTATGGTGCCTTTGTTGTTCTCTTTCGATATGGGGTCGGAGTTACAAAAACCGTTGTCTATCGCCATGATTGGAGCTATGTTTGTCGGAACTCTGGTCAGCCTTTTTATCATTCCGTTGATATATTGGTTTATTTATAGGAATAAGGAAGTGGTTAAGTAGTCAAGTTGAATAGCTTAGAAGAATATGATGAAAAAGATAAGTCTTATACTATTATTGGGATTGGGAACGCTTTCCGCCTTTTCCCAGCAAAGGATTACATTGGACCTGCAACAGACGATTGCCATGGCCAATGATAGTTCGTTGGAAGCATTTCGTACCAAGAATATGTATCTGTCCGGTTATTGGGAGTACCGTACTTTTAAGGCCAACCGCCTGCCGAGTCTGACTTTGAACATGACTCCCGCCCAGTACAACCGTGACATCACCAAGCGTTATGACTCCGAACAGGATCTGGATATTTACCGTAGCCAGCAATCATTCTATGCCTATGGAAATCTTGCTATCCGGCAGAATTTTGACCTGACGGGCGGTACTTTCTATCTGGATACGGAGTTGGGCTATATGAGGAGTTTCGGAAGTAATCCTTATACGCAATTCACCAGTGTGCCGGTGCGCCTGGGGTATTCTCAAAGTCTGGTAGGGTATAATGCTTTTCGTTGGGAACGTAGGATAGAGCCATTGAAATATGAGAAGATTAAAAAGGAATATATTTATAATGCCGAACAGGTTTCCGAACAAGCTACCAACCATTTCTTCACACTTGCCATGGCGCAGGCGGAGTATGACCTTGCCAAAGAAAATGCGGTTTCTACCGATACGCTTTACCGCATCGGTATGCAGCGCCTGAAGATAGCTTCCATCAGTCGTGCCGACTTGTTAACGCTGAAACTTGATGTGGTTAATGCCCGTAATACATTGCAGAATGCTGCCAGTTCGCTGAAGCGTGCCATGTTTTCGTTGGCCTCCTTCTTGAACTTGGAGAAGAATACCGAGATAAGGGTAGAGTTGCCCGGTCGTCCCCAATCGTTAACCATTCCGGTGGATGAGGCGCTGATGGCGGCTCAAAGCAATAATCCGGACTTTTTGGAGTTACGCCAGAATATTCTGGAAGCCGAACAGCGGGTGGACAAGACAAAAAAAGAATCGCGTTTCAATGCGGGTATCAATGCCAGTATCGGGTTCAACCAGGTTTCGGAGAAGTTCAATCAAGCCTATCGGCATCCCATGCAGCAGGAGATGGTTTCGGTAAGCGTTTCCGTTCCACTGATAGACTGGGGGGTAAGAAAAGGCAAGTACAATATGGCGAAAAATAACCTCAATATCGTAAAGACTTCTGCTCGTCAGAGTGAAATCAGCATAGAGGAAGAAGTTATTATGACCGTATCCGACTTTAATGTACAGCAAGGGTTGGTAGCCAGTGCGGAGGAAGCGCTCGACCTTTCTATTCTTGCCTATAATGAAACCCGGCAGCGTTTTATAATAGGTAAAGCGGATATTAACAGCCTTACGCTTTCACTGAACCGCCAGCAGGAAGCGCAACGGAACTATATCTCGGCTTTAAAGAATTATTGGTTGAACTATTATAAGATACGTAAGCTGACGTTGCATGATTTTGCTTCGGGATTCTCTCTTTCTGAAAAGTTTGATTATGACTTATGAGAAGAAAAATCAGTTTCAACTTATTTAATTATTGAGTAATGAATGAATAAAGTTTCTTCTTTTACCGTCATCGTGACTTTCGTTTGTCTGGCTTTGGTGGGGCTGGCATTGATACCGCTTCTTCCCGTCAAGTTGAATCCGTCCCGTAACCTGCCGGGGTTTACGGTAGGATTCAGTATGCCGGGTGCTTCTTCCCGGGTAGTAGAGATGGAGGTGACCAGCAAACTGGAATCTATGCTGGCACGCATACGCGGGGTGAAGAATCTGAACTCTACTTCGGGTAACGGTTCGGGAAGTATCACTGTAGAGTTGGACAAACACGCCGATGTGGATGCAGTACGTTTTGAGGCCTCTACCATTATCCGGCAGACATGGCCGCAACTTCCCGAAGGTGTCAGTTATCCGACTATTCGGATGAAGACGTCCGACAATAATGCACTCCGCCCTTTTATGTCCTTTACATTAAATGCTCCGTCAACTCCCATTCTGATACAACAATATGCGGAAGAGCATATAAAACCTCAGTTGGCACGTCTGCCGGGAGTCTATAAAATAGATTTGAGCGGGGCAACGCCTATGGAATGGCGGTTGGAATATGACAGTGAGCAATTACGTTTGTTGGGAGTAACTTTATCGGATATCCATAATGCGGTGAGACGGTATTACAGGAAAGAGTTTCTGGGAACACACAATATAGATACCGGTAAAGGCGGTGAACAATGGATACGTCTGGCTTTGGTTCCTGAAACAGGTACTGATGTTTTTGATCCGTCTGCTATCACAGTAACAAATGCGGGTGGAAAGATGCTTCGCTTGGATGAATTGGTGAAAGTAACCCGGATGGAAGAAGAACCGCAAAGCTATTATCGCATCAATGGCTTGAATTCTATTTATCTATCGGTTACAGCGGAAGAAAGGGCCAACCAGTTGCAACTTAGCCGTGCCGTCACGACTGAAATGGATGCTATAAAGAGGATTCTTCCGGCCGGATATGAGATCCATGTCAGTTATGATGCTACCGAGTATATCCGCGAGGAACTGGACAAGATTTATTTTCGTACCGGATTAACGGTACTTATTCTTCTGGTCTTCGTCTGGTTGATTACCCGTAAGCTGAAGTATATGCTACTGATTGTAACCAGCTTGGCCATTAATATAGCCGTAGCACTGATCTTTTATTATATTTTCGGTCTGGAGATGCAACTCTATTCGTTGGCAGGTATTACGGTTTCACTGAATCTGGTGATAGACAGTACCATCATCATGACTGACCATATCTTGCACCGGCGTAACCTGAAAGCTTTTATGTCTGTACTTGCAGCGACACTAACTACAGTAGGGGCATTGGTTATCATCTTCTTTCTGGATGAAAAGATACGGTTAAACTTGCAGGACTTTGCTGCGGTGATGATTATAAATCTGGGTATATCATTACTGGTGGCGCTCTTTTTTGTTCCGGCAATGATTGACAAGACCGGTATGTTGTCGACTAAAACTACCGTTACAAGAAAGCCCCGCAAAGGTTTGATGCGATTCGTCAGAGGCCGAGGACTCCGTCGGCTTACTGTCTATTTTACGCGTTTTTATGCTGTCTTGATTCGTTTCCTTTGTCGTTGGCGGTGGGCGGTATGCATATTACTCTTGCTTGGTTTCGGCCTCCCGGTTTTTCTCTTACCGGAAAAGTTGGATGGAGAAGGGCGATGGGAAAAATTTTATAATGAGACTTTAGGTTCGTCTATGTATAAGGAATCTGTAAAACCGGTTGTGGATAAAGCCTTAGGTGGTGCTTTACGCCTGTTTGTACAAAAAGTATATGAAGGCAGCTATTTTACCCGTAATGAAGAGGTGGTGCTTACAGCCAATGCCAACCTGCCCAATGGTAGTACCCTTGAGCAAATGAACTCTCTGGTGAAGCGTATGGAAACGTATCTAAGTGAATTTAAGGAAATCAGGCAGTTTCATACTTCGGTTTACAGTGCCCGGCGTGCCAGTATCAATATCTATTTTAAGAAAGAATATCAAAATAGTGGTTTTCCATACACACTGAAAGCTAATGTGATAAATAAGGCGTTGCAGTTGGGGGGCGGTAGTTGGGGAGTATATGGATTGGAAGACCAGGGATTTAGCAATGATGTACGTGAAAGTGCGGGTTCCTATCGTGTCAGGATGTATGGGTATAATTATGACGAACTTTATAGCTGGGCGGAGAAACTGAAAACTAAGTTGCTGAGCCATCGTCGTATTAAGGAGGTGCTAATAAATTCGGAATTTTCATGGTGGAAGGATGATTACCAGGAATTTTACTTTAACTTGAATAAAGAGAGGATGGCGCAGGAGGGTATTGACGCCCGTCAACTTTTCGCTTCTATTCAACCTGTTTTTGGAAGGAATATGGAGATTGGCTCTGTGTTGTCGGAGGAAGGGGTGGAAAAGATAAAACTTTCTTCACGTCAGTCGCATGTTCATGATATATGGGCGATGCAGTTCTTTCCTTATGGAATGAAAGAGGGTAAACACTATAAACTTTCGGAATTGGCTGTGATGGAAAAGGGACAAATGCCACAGGAGATTGCAAAGGAAAGACAGCAATACCGTCTTTGCCTGCAATATGAGTATATCGGTTCGAATGAGATGGGTAATAAGATATTGGAACGTGATCTGGAAGAATTTAATACTCTTCTGCCTATGGGGTACACTGCTGAATCGGATAGCTATTCGTGGTCATGGGGTAAAAAAGACAATAGGCAATACCTGCTTTTATTGGTAGTTATCGCAATTATATTTTTTACGACGAGTATCCTGTTCAATTCGTTGAAGCAACCGTTGGCTATCATCTTTGTTATTCCTGTTTCTTATATCGGGGTGTTTCTTACTTTTTATTGGTTCCGGTTGAACTTTGACCAGGGTGGTTTTGCCTCATTTGTCCTATTGTGTGGCATTACGGTGAATGCCAGTATTTACATTTTAAATGAATATAACAGTATCCGGCGTCGTTTCCCCCGGCTTTCAATGCTTCGTGCTTATACCAAAGCCTGGAATGCAAAAGTTATTCCCATTTTTCTGACAGTAGTTTCTACTATTCTGGGCTTTATACCTTTTATGGTGGGGACGGAGAGAGAAGCTTTTTGGTTTCCATTGGCGGCTGGTACTATCGGAGGGTTGATTATGTCTGTCATTGGTATTTTCTTCTTCTTGCCGGTATTCTGTTTAAAGAGAAAAATGCCGAAATAAAAGAAGTGTCCATTTTTCAATTTCACTTTTCTCCATCTAGGTATCCCTTTTTGAACATATCGACAAAAAGGAAGAAAAGGGAAAGTAGCAGCGGACCGAAAATGACACCCATGAATCCGAAAAGAGAAAGGCCGATGACCACTCCGAAGATAGTGATAAGCGGATGAATGTCCGCCATTTTCTTTTGGATAATAAAACGTATCAGGTTATCAAGCTGTGAGATGACAAGGGCACCGAAGGCTGCCAGGCCAATGGCTTGGAGCCAATTGCCAATCAATGCCATATATATGGCTATGGGAACCCATATCAGTGCTGTGCCTACCACGGGAACAACGCTGGCAAATCCTGTCAGGAAGCCTGAAAACAGAATATTGGGAGCGCCGAATATCCAATAGCCTATCATTGCTACTCCGCCTTGTATTATGGCAAGCAGGGGGATGCCAATGGCATTGGAGCGGACAATCATATTGATTTCGTGCACTACATTCTGTGTGTTGGTTTCATTGAAAGGAAGAATTCCGTTGACGTACTGTTCCATTTTTTTTCCGCCTATCAGCATGAAGTAGAGAACGAAGACGAGCACAAACATATTTACAGCAAAGCTGCTGATGCCGCCCATTAGGGTTTGTCCGATGCGTGGCAGGGATGAGAGAACGAAAGAAAGGCTATCTCCTCCCAGTATGTTGTATCCGGTTTTTGCCTTGATGATAGCAGCCGTTTGTTCAAATGGTGCGATAATGGCTTGCGGATCAAGATTGATGTTTTGCAGGTTTATTATTGCCAGCCATACAACCAATGCTAAAGGAATGAGAAAACATAAAATAGCTTCTGCTGTGATGATCGTGGCAGCTATGCTCCGTTTCATCTTTCGCTTCTCGGACAAATAGATCATTTGGCGTCTGACCAGTATATAAATGGTCAATGCTCCCAATAAACCGCTTAAGAAAGGGGTAATCTGTCTGAACAGTATGATTCCTAATCCAATGATGATGATAATCAGGGAATATTTCCAGTATTGTTCTTTTGTACTCATAAAGTTTGTTGCTTCTTTTGAGAAAGAAACATAACAACGACTGAAAAGGTTTTGAAAAGTATGGAGAGACTAATTATTATCCTTCATCCAGCCAGCCTTTTCCCTGACGTACGATTTCTGCTTCGCCATTGGTACAGTCTACTATTGTGGAGCCTTCGATGCCGCCTATGCCGCCATCGATTACCAAATCTACGATATTGCCGAACTTTTCATCAATCAATTCGGGGTCGGTACAGTATTCAATATCCTCGTTTTCTTCATAGGGAAGGGTTGTGGTCATGATAGGAGCATCCAGAAAGCGTGCCAGTTCTTGAATAATCGGGTTGTCGGGCATACGGATACCTACTTCCTTACGGTTGCGGAAAATCTTTGGGAGACGGACAGTACCATTTAAGATGAAAGTAAAAGGACCCGGTAAGTTGCGTTTCATTAACTTGAACGTATTGTTGTCGAATTTGGCATATTCGCTAATACTGCTCAGGTCATAGCAGATGATTGAAAGATTGTTTTTTTTCGGGTCAATAGCCTTGAGCTGGCAGATGCGTTCTATCGCACGCTCTTTTAATCCATGACAGCCGATAGCATACATGGTATCGGTAGGGTAGATGATGATTCCGCCGTTGTTCAGGATGTCGATTACTTGTTGTAAATCTGCCGCACTGTTGTTTTTCTCATAAAGTTTCAGAAGCATGATACTATCGGATTAATAAGTTGGGCGTAAAAATACTCGTAAATATTTTCAAAAGCAAGAGAATCACCTTTTTAGCATCTCTTTCTCTAATTTTTTAATCTTCTTCCATGCCTCTTTGAATTTGGGGCAGAGTGCAACGGCTTTTTCATAGTTCTTCATGGCGGCTTCTTTCATCTCCAGTTTGAGGCACTCGTCGCCCATGATGATGTATTCGCGGGCGTATTTCACCAAAGACTTTTCTTTTTCAATAGCCGCTTGCTTCAAAGAGCGGTTTTCTTCGCGCAGCCGATTGATGATGTTTAGTTTCTTACGGATAAGGCGTTGCACAACAGGCTTCTCTATGTCATAGCGGGAATGGATCGCTTTGAAAAATTCGTTGAGGAAAGTATCGAAGTCGCCTTTATCAAACGCTTTGGTTGCCGCTGCGTATTGTACGTCTGCCTGTGCCTGTTTCAGGGCGCGGTCAATGGCCTGGCGGTTATTGAAACGTTCGGCAAATCCTATGATTTCGGGACGCACAAATACGTCGGCACGACTGACGGGCTTCTTCAGTTGTATTCCTTCCAAAGAGGTACATCGGCTGAGTGCCACATATGCCTGCCCGCCGGCAAATACTCCTCCGGTGAAGTCGATAACCGCCCGGCTGAAAGTCAGTCCCTGACTTTTATGAATGGTGATGGCCCATGCTAACCGTATGGGGTATTGGGTAAACGTACCCAACTCTTCTTCTTCGATTTGTTTCTTCTCCTCGTTGTATTTATAACGGATGTTCCGCCATGATTCCCGCTTCACATCACACTCCTTGCCGTCGTCCGTAATGACATAGAGTGTTTCTTCAAAGGGATCGAAACCACTGATGATGCCGATTGTGCCATTTACCCAGCGGCGGTCGAAGTCATTTTTTATGAAGATGATTTGAGCACCCGGTTTGAGCACCAGTTCCTGTGAGGTGGGAAGGCTGCTTTCGGGGAAGTCGCCTGTGATTTCACCGCTGAATGTAACGGGTTCTCCCGGCAGTTCTGCAAGTTTCTTGTCATTGATATGGTCCACATTGTCGCGGCGGGTGGCGAGAGTGATATACATATCCGCTTCGGACTCCTCTATTTGTGTGCCATAGCGGGTGTTGAGCAGTTGAAGGTCGGTAGCGCCCACTGTATTGTTTCGTATGTGGTCCAATACGCCGACAAATGTTGCATCCGTTTGGCGATAGACTTTTTGCAGTTCGATCGATACAAGATCTATCTGATTGAAAACTCTTGCAGAGAAAAAATAGGGAGTGGGATAGAAGCGATTCAGTATTTCCCGTTCGTCTCCTTTCACCACAGGCTCCAACTGAAAGACATCACCCACCAGCAGGATTTGTTTTCCGCCGAAAGGTTCCCGGAGATTGCGTGAATAGACACGTAAGATGCGGTCGACAGCGTCGATGATGTCTGCCCGCACCATGGAAATCTCGTCGATGATAATCAGTTCCAGTTCTTCGAGCAGTTTACGATGAGGTTTGGTGTACTTGAAAAATTCATGGATACGACCTCGTTGTAAGCTGAAGTCGGGATTGTCGGGCAGGAGAGGATAAAACGGCAGTTTGAAGAAACTGTGTAATGTGCTTCCTCCGGCATTGATAGCGGCAATTCCCGTAGGAGCCAATACCACATGCTTCTTCTTGGTATGCTCGCAGATATACCGGAGAAAAGTGGACTTGCCTGTACCCGCTTTTCCCGTCAGGAAAACGGACTGGCGAGTGTACTGAATGAGGTTCAAAGCATCTTGAAACTCCTTGTTCTGGGTGTCGGGTACAAAAGACAAGTTATCGGTAATTTAGTAATTGATATTAGTAATTATTCCAAAATCCCAAAGTGTTTTAGTGCATCGGCTATGCCGTTGTCGTCAACACTTGCTGTGACATAATCGGCTATGACTTTCACATCGTCTTTGGCGTTGCCCATAGCAACTCCGATGCCTGCATGGCGTAGCATGCTGATGTCATTCCCGCCGTCGCCGAAAGCCATTGTCTCTTCCAGGCGGATACCGAAATGCCGGATTATTTCATCAATGCCATGCTGTTTGGTATTACCTTTGGCGGTGACATCCACAAAAGCCGGATGCCAGCGTCCCATTTCACAGTTGGGAAGAAAGGGTACTATCATTTGCTCTTCTTCGGCATTGATGAAAGGCGTTAACTGGTAAAACTCTTTGTTGGAATGGTTGTTGGTATAGGGTTGTGGTTCAATCGGGTCTGTTTTGAGTTGATTATTGAATATTTCCGTTACAATCTCACCCGGTTGGTTTGCACAAATATCATGTTCGCCTACGAGTATGCAGGGAATATTACGTTCGTGGCAGAATTTTGTCAGTATGTCCACTTCGGTTGTCGGAATGGGGCTTTTGTAGATGACGGTATTGTCTACAAAACAATAGGCGCCATTCATGGTGATGTAGCCGTCTATCAGCTTCCGGTCTTGCAGAGGGGCGAGGTTATTGATGATGACGCGCGGGCGACCGGTTGCGATGAATATCTGTATGCCTTTGGCCTTAGCGGCTTCCAGTGCTTCGATGGTGGAAGTGGGAATCAGGTGAGTCTTGAAGCTCACCAGTGTGCCGTCAATGTCAAAAAACAGAGCTTTAATCATATATGTCTCTTTTAAATTGGTTGGCAAATTTACTTAAAAGCGAAGATATTTCGTACTTTTGCGGTAATTTTGTTTTGTCCGATTAAAATAGAAAGTCCAAAGCATATTAATGAGAAAGCATATTGTCTTTTTCCAAATTAAACTTACTTGAACCTTATGCAGTATAATTTTGATGAAATAATTGAACGTCGCGGTACGGATTCCGTAAAGTGGGACGGTGTACAAAAGGTATGGGGACGCAATGATTTGCTTCCTATGTGGGTGGCCGATATGGATTTCCGTACGCCGCCTTTCGTAATGGATGCTTTGCGCAAACGCCTTGATCATGCGGTTTTGGGATATACCTTTGCTTGTGAAGAATGGTATACTTCCATTTGTAATTGGTTGCACCGGCGCCACCAGTGGGACATCTCACGTGATATGCTGACATTTGTGCCCGGAATTGTGCGGGGGCAGGCCTTTGCTTTGCAATGTTTTACCCGACCGGGGGATAAGGTAATGGTGATGACTCCGGTATATCACCCCTTTTTCCTGGTGACCGAACGTTTAGGACGTGAAGTTGTCTACTCTCCGCTTGATTTGTGTGAGGGTCACTATCATATTGATTTTGCACGATTTTCCAGGGATATTCAGGGATGTAAGGTACTCATCCTTTGCAATCCCCATAATCCCGGTGGGCGTGTTTGGACGGTTGACGAACTGCGTCGGATAGCGACTGTCTGCAAAGACAGCGGGACTATGGTCATTTCGGATGAGATACATGCGGACTTAACGTTGCCTCCTTATAAGCATCATCCTTTTGCTACTGTATCTGAGGATGCTGCAAGGATTTCTCTTACTTTCATGGCTCCCAGTAAAGCTTTTAACATGCCCGGATTGGGTAGTTCGTATGCCATAGCGGTTAATGAGGATATTCGTCATCGTTTTCGTGAGTTTATGGAAGCCGGTGAGTTTTGCGAAGGACATCTGCTGGCCTATATCGGTGCTGCGGCTGCTTATACACAGGGTGAAGAGTGGCTGGAGCAGATGCTTGGCTATGTAGAGGGTAATATAGATTTTACGGAGAATTATCTGAAAGAGCATGTTCCGGGCATCAGTATGATACGCCCGCAAGCATCTTACCTGATTTTCTTGGATTGCCGGGCGTTGGGTTTGTCACAAGAGGAGTTGGTAAGGCTTTTTACAGAAAAGGCTCATTTGGCTCTGAACGACGGAGCAATGTTCGGTAAACCGGGAGAAGGCTTTATGCGGCTGAATGTCGGTTGTCCTCGTTCTGTTTTGCAAACGGCCTTGCGGCAATTGTCCGCAGCGGTTAAAGAAGAGAAGGCAAGGATATAAGGCTTAAATCGTTTTCTCAGATTGTTAATCCCTATTGCAGAGCGCAGTAGGGATTTTTTTGTCTTAATTAGACATACCTAATTATAATTATCTCATCTTTAAGTTATACTCCGTTTTAGGTATTGTTACCGTTTTTAACTACCCTTACCTTTGTCCCAACAAAAATTAAGATAAAAGATGGGAAAATTAACGAGTTTATTAGCATTGTGTCTTGTGTTATCGGCCAATGCTTTATGGGCAGGGGAACCCGATGAAGCAAGCGCAAAAGGTGATACTGCCGAGAGTACACTGAAGAAAAAAGTGACAAGTACTCCGGATGGTGACAGCTACAAGAAATTCCGTTTCGGTGGATATGGAGAAATGGTAGCCAGTTTTAAAGATTACGGCATCAACCGTTTCTTTGGTGGCAATAGAGGCAATTCGGACGATCATCGTAATACGATTGCTATCCCGCGTTTTGTATTGGCGTTCGATTATAAGTTCAATTCCAAATGGATACTGGGAGCTGAAATAGAATTTGAATCCGGTGGTACCGGTACGGCTGTAGAATTGGAAAATTCCGAAAATGGAGAGTATGAAACGGAGATAGAGAAAGGCGGTGAGGTCGCTTTGGAACAATTCCATATAACACGTCTGATACATCCTGCTTTTAATGTTCGTGCCGGGCACTTGATTGTGCCGGTAGGCCTCACTAATGCACACCATGAGCCTGTCAACTTTTTCGGAACTTATCGTCCGGAAGGTGAGACAACCATTCTTCCTTCCACCTGGCATGAAACGGGTATCGAGTTCTTCGGTTCTTTCGGCAGGGGATATGCTACATTCGATTATCAGGCATTGGTTGTGGTGGGACTGAATGCGAATGGTTTTGACCGAAATAATTGGGTTGCAGGTGGAAAACAGGGTTTCTTTGAGGTGGATAATTTTACTTCTCCCGCTTATGTTGCTCGTTTGGATTATAGAGGTGTACCGGGTTTGCGCATAGGCGGCTCTTTCTATTATTGTGTCAATACAGCATCCAATTCCGATAAAGTTGCTACTTATGCCGGGGTAAAAGCACCGTTACGCATTTATACCGTCGACGGTCAGTACAAGAATAAGTATGTAACGGCTCGCACGAACTTTGTGTTCGGCAATTTGACAGGGGCTACCGCTATCAGCAATAAGAATAAAGGTTTGTCCAATTCTTCTCCTTATACACGCGTGGTACAAGTTGCCAAGAGGGCTGTGAGCTATGCCGGTGAGGTCGGCATCAATCTCCGTTCTATTTGCAACGACAGTAAGAAAGTGCCTGTCATCTATCCGTTTGCCCGTTATGAATATTACAATCCTCAGGAAGAAGGAGAAAAAGGCCAGCTTCCTATGGACAAGAGAAATCAGGTGAGTATGTGGACTGCCGGCCTGAACTGGTATGCTTTGCCCAATCTGGTGGTAAAGGCTGATTATATGACCCGCCAAATCGGTACGGGCAAGGTATTCGGCAAAGGCAAATACAATAGTGAAAACGAGTTTTCCATCGGTATCGCCTATGTCGGTTGGTTTATAAAGAAATAATGCATTAATCTCAAATAATAACAATGAAAATGAAAAAGTATTTTTTGTACGTTGCAGCTTGCATGCTGTCTTTGGGCGGAATGATGTCCGCATGTAGTGATGGCGATGATCCTTCTAATGGAAATGGTAATGGCGCTGTAGAAGAAATTAACATTACCAAAGATAATGCTTCCAACTGGTATAGCTACATGATTAACGTTACTAATCTGTTGAAAGAAGATGCCGCAACGCTTTATGATGATTGGAAAACCAGCTATAACGGTGGAGAATCCTATGCTTCGATTTTTATCAATCATAATAATTCGGCTTACTTTGGTACTGCCAATAACTGCGTTCAGCAGATTATCGAAGGCTGCTGGGATATAGCCAATGAGGTAGGTGATGCAAAAATCGGTGACCCATACGATTTGTATGTAGCAGGAAAGTCGCAAGATGCCTTGTATGCTGTGGAATCTTGGTTTAGCTGGCACTCCCGCGAGGATTATTCAAACAATATCATTTCTATTTACAGTGCGATTTGCGGAACGAGAGATGTGAGAGTGAATAATGATGTAATGGATTTGACAAATTCCGTAATCGCTGCAAACTCTATTTATAATGTAGTCAAAGGCAATAATAGTGAGTTGGCAGATGATGTCCGGAAAGCCATCAAGAAAGCTCATGACGCTATCTTGGCTATTCCTGCTCCTTTCCGTAACCATATCAGTAGTGCAGAAGCATTGGCTGCCCAACAAGCTTGTGCGGATTTGGCTGATTTGTTGAATAACAGACTACTTCCGGAGATTACTCAGAAGAAAGATACGTATAATGATGCAGCATTGGACGGCGTTGTGAGTACTTATGTGAACGATGTGGTACTTCCCACTTATTTGGATTTGAAAAATGAAGTAGCTGTTCTGTTGGAGAAAGTAAGCACCTTACAGAAAAACCCGACCGATGCGAACTTTAAGGCTGCTGCAGCCCAATGGATTGTTGCCCGTAGGCCATGGGAAACAAGTGAAGCGTTCTTGTTCGGTCCTGTAGCCGATAAAGGTTTGGACCCCAATATGGATAGCTGGCCGCTGGATGCGGATGCGATTGTCAATATCCTGAACTCGGGAGACTTCACCAAGTTACAATGGAACGGCGAATTCATTACCGATGAAAATGGTGATCCGGTAGAGAGCATTGCATCCGCTCAGAATGTTCGTGGCTTTCATACATTGGAATTCCTTCTTTTCAAGGATGGCGATCCTCGTACGGCACCGACGGAATAAATCTCGGATATAATTGTGTGGACAAATAAGTAAAGGAGTGTATTGTCGTCTCCTTTACCTATTTGTTGTGTTCTGATATTTTGTGTAAAATAAACTCTGTTGCTTATGAGAGATTTAGAAAAACGTTTGTTTCCATTGCTGCTTGGCTTGTTGCTTTGCTGTGCTTGTGAGGGCGATACTTATGATATATTGGATATAGAAGTACCGGGCGGTTATGAGTTGTCTGCCGGTACGGCCACTGTATTTATGCGTTCTTCCAAGGCATACGACACCCCGGCCGACTGGGTGACGGGAGTCTATAACTCACGTTTCAATAACGGAGACGGACTTTACGATGATGTCCGTACCAGCACTAACGGAACGGGCGGCGGTTTAGGACCTGTCTATGCCGGATATTCTTGCGGCAGTTGCCATCATAACGCAGGTCGTACGCGTCCTACGTTATGGAGCGAGGGAGGATCGGGCAGTAGCGGTTTCTCTTCTATGCTGATATATATCACCCGCAAGAACGGTGCTTTCTTTCCCAATTACGGGCGTGTGCTTCACGACCAGTCCATTTATGGCGTAAAGGCGGAAGGAAAGCTGAAAGTGGAATATACCTATGAGGATTTTAAGTTTCCCGACGGTACTCCTTATCAGCTTGCCAAGCCTACTTATACGATAACGGACTGGTATGCGGAAGAAATAAAACCGGAGGATTTGTTCTGTACGGTTCGCATCCCCCTGCGGCATGTGGGAATGGGACAGATGATGGCGCTCGATCCGAAAGAGATTGAGGCGCTTGCTGCCAAAAGCAATTATCCCGAATACGGCATTAGCGGACGCTGTAATTACATTACGGAGAAAGGTGTGAAGAGTTTGGGATTGTCGGGTAACAAGGCACAGCATGCAGACCTGACCGTAGAATTGGGTTTCTCCAGCGATTTGGGAGTTACCAACAGCCGTTATCCGGAAGAAATCTGTGAAGGGCAATTGCAAATGGAACAGGGCAGTATGATGGGGCTGTCTTATGATCAGTTGGATGTATCGGCAGAGGATATGGAGGATGTGGACCTCTACTTGCAATGCCTGGGGGTACCGGCCCGCCGCAATGTGGATGACGAACAGGTTATCAAAGGCGAGCAGAAGTTCTATGAAGCCAAATGCCACCTTTGCCATGTCACCACCTTGCATACCAAACCGCGCGGCAGCTCTTTGTTGATGGGAACGCAGCTCCCTTGGTTGGGCAGCCAGACCATTCATCCGTATTCGGATTTCCTGCTCCATGATATGGGTTCGGAAATTATGGGTGTGGGATTGAATGACAACTATGTCAGTGGTCTTGCACGCGGCAATGAATGGCGTACCACTCCGTTGTGGGGTATCGGCTTGCAGGAGATTGTAAACGGGCATACTTATTTTCTGCATGACGGACGTGCCCGTAATTTGGTTGAGGCCATTATGTGGCATGGCGGTGAGGCGGAGGCTTCCAAGAATCTGTTTAAGAATATGAGTAAGGAAGATCGTGATGCGTTGGTTGCATTTATCAATTCACTATAATAACAAGTTACACAGTATTTAAATAAGAAACGATATAATCGTATGAAGAAATTAATATTATTGGCTTCGTTTGCCGCTATGCCGTTGATGGCAATGGCACAGCACGAAGAAGATACGGAGAATGGCGTGGTGTCGTTGGACGGGAGGGAAGGTTTTACTATTTCCAGCAAGAAAGGCGACTTTGTTTTCAAACCCTATTTGCTGGTACAGACAAGCGCCAATCTGAACTGGTATGATGATGAAGGCTTAGATAAGGCATATAATCAGGATAATTTCGCCAATTCCGGTTTCTCGGTACCTTATGCGGTGTTGGGCTTTACGGGTAAGGCTTTCGGAAAAGTGTCTTTCAACCTATCCATCAATGCGGCGGCCAGCGGTGGTGCTTTGTTGCAGCAGGCCTGGTTTGACGTGCAGTTCAAGAAGCAGCTGGCATTGCGTGTAGGCAAGTTCAAGACACCTTTCTCGCATGCCTACCTGACTACGTTGGGCGAGACATTACTGCCGCAGTTGCCGGTTTCGTTGACTTCTCCAGTCATCATGCCTTATTCGCTGAATGCTGTTACCCCGAACATGGCTACCGGTTTTGACCTGGGGGTGGAACTGCATGGATTGATAGGCGAGAAGTTCGGCTATGAGGTCGGCTTGTTCAACGGTACGGGAATTTCTGTGAATACAGCATCAAAAACTATCAGTGACGACTGGCACATTCCGTCTTTGCTCTATGCAGGTCGTCTGACTTATATGCCTAAAGGAGTGATGCCTTCTACGCAAGGTAATCCGAACCGCCTGCATGAAGATAAGATGCTTTTCGGCCTGTCCGGTTCTGTTAATGTAGAGAGTGAAAATGAGAGTACAAACGACATGCGTGTCGGATTGGAGTTTGCCATGTTGAAGAACAAACTTTATTTGGCTGCCGAGGCGTATTATATGAATGTAGGTTTCACCAAACGTCAGAAGATTGATGAGACATATCATTATTTAGGCGGTTATGTGCAGGGCGGTTATTTTGTGGCTCCTCGTGTTCAGGTAGCCGCACGTTACGACTTCTTCAACCGTAACGGTACCGGTGACGACGGTTTCCTGAACATGCCGGCTGTGGGTATGAATTATTTCTTCAAAGGTTGCAATTTGAAGTTGCAGGCTATGTATCAGTATACAGCCCGTTGGGGACATGACACACAGCTCGACCGCGATAATGATAACTTGGGGCTGGCCACGCATTCCGCGACCGTTTTGCTGCAATACACATTCTAACAGATTGAAAAAAGGATTTATCTATGAAGAAACATATTCTTTTCTTATCGTTGTTCATATTCGTTTTCGCTTCCTGCGACGAGGGCAGGCTCTATCAGGACAGGCTCATTGTTCCGGAAGAAGGGCGTGTAGTGAAACTGCACGTGAATATGAGCGGAGTGGATACATGGCCGGACGGCTATACGGTGGTTCTTGCAGGTTTCAACAATGAGAAGGAGTATTCGCTGATTGCAAAATCTATTCCGAATAATGGTGACGTAGACTTGCTGATGGCCGGAATCGGCGAAGAGGTTACCTCTATTGAGCTTTGTGTGACAAACCGTATACGCGAGCGCGTGTATTCATTTTACACGCAAGATTTTTCTACTGTAGATGCAGATACTACCCAATTGGATGCCGGGACAATCGATGCCGGTATGTTCAACGCCGTTCAGCAGGGGATTTTTATTGGTAAGTCGTGTGTAGGTTGTCATGGAACCAGTACGACTGCCGCTGCTGGACTGAACTTGAAAGAAGGTGTCAGCTATGATGGCTTGGTCAACCGTCCTTCCGTTGTAAGCCCAGAATGGATGCGGGTCAGTCCGGGAAATTCCGATGAAAGTATGTTGTATCAGATCCTTGCTTCCCCTATCAGCAAGGAGTGGGGACACGACCATTCGCAAGAGATAGAATCGTCGATAGCATTGGAAATGCTTAAAGACTGGATAGACTCCGGGGCCGAAGAATAACTTTACCAACAATAACGAAAACCAATATTGTTATGAACAATAGACAACAAAGGCAAACTGAAAATGCATCAGCCGAAATCTTTAAATATGATGCGGACAACGGTGTTTCGGAATATCATGTGATGATACATGCACGTTGCCCGGAAGACACATACGAGCAACAATTGAATGCAGTAGTGAATGCTTACTTCGCTTTACTAGAGGGTGAAATACGTGGTGCTGTTGCTGTTTTCAAGCGTTATTTCCTGAGCGATGCCGCCAACCAATCGGATATGCTGCTGGCGCTTACCACAGAGAGTTCGGACTGCGCATTTTCCATTGTGGAGCAGCCGCCGCTGAATGGAACCAAGATTGCATTATGGGTGTATTTGCAGTCCGGAGTACAGACAAGAGTGCTTCACAACGGATTATTTGAGGTGAGGCATGGCGCTTACCGCCATCTTTGGAGTGGCAATGCTTTCAATCGTGCGGCCAACTCCGAATATCAAACCCGCCTGTTGCTGAATGACTACGTGATGCAGCTTATGGAACAGGGATGCAAATTGGCGGACAATTGTATCCGTACTTGGTTTTTCGTGCAGAATGTGGACGTGAACTATGCCGGAGTGGTGAAAGCTCGCAATGAAGTGTTCATCACACAGAACCTGACGGAGAAGACGCACTACATTTCGAGCACCGGTATCGGCGGGCGCCATGCCGACCCGAAAGTGTCGGTGCTGATGGACACGTATGCCGTCGACGGGATAAAGTCCGGACAGGTTCATTTTCTGTATGCGCCCGCGTATCTGAATCCCACTTATGAGTATGGCGTCAGTTTTGAACGAGGCACGTATGTGGACTACGGCGATCGCCGCCAAGTCTTCATTTCCGGTACGGCAAGCATCAACAACAAGGGCGAAGTGGTGCATCCAGGCAACATCCGCAAGCAGACCGAACGGATGTGGGAAAACGTGGAGGCCCTCTTGAAGGAAGCGGACTGTACGTTCGATGATTTGGGGCAGATGATTGTCTATTTGCGTGATATTGCTGATTATGCAGTCGTCAAGGAGATGTATGACAAGCGTTTCCCCGCTACTCCCAAAGTGTTTGTCCATGCGCCGGTATGCCGTCCGGGCTGGCTGATAGAAATGGAGTGCATGGGGGTAAAGGCGCTTGAAAACAAGGAGTATGCTCCTTTCTGAATTGAAACAAGAACCGGATAATAGTCAGCATTCATACTTAATCAGGCCAATAACTGATGTCACATAACTTGAAACGATTACTCATCGCTGTATATATCTGCCTCGTATGTCTGCTTGCCATAGCTACTTTCCTGGAGCAGGCATGCGGGACAGATTTTGTAGAAAAGTATATATATCATACTTTTTGGTTTTGTTGTCTCTGGGGGATTCTGGCTGCTCTGGCTGTTATGGCATTCATCAGACGGCAGCTATGGAAGCATTTTCCCACATTGTTGTTGCATGGTTCCTTCCTTGTGATTTTGGCGGGAGCCATGCTTACGTTTGTCGGCAGCCGGAAAGGATATGTGCACCTTACCGTAGGAAATAAAGTAGGTAGCTTTGTGGAACAGGAGAGCGGCCGGAGGATAGATTTACCCTTTACATTACTCTTGGACAGCTTTCGGGTGGAACACTATCCCGGTACGGAAGCTCCTGCGGATTATGTCAGCCATATTCGTATCTTGCGGTCGGGGCAGGATACGGACAGTGCCTCTTGCAGCCGCACCGTTTCCATGAACCGTATTCTGTCCGAACAGGGTTTCCGCTTCTATCAGTCGTCTTTTGATGAAGACAAACGAGGTAGTTGGCTGACAGTGAACTATGACCCTTGGGGAATAGGAGCTACCTATGCAGGGTATGTACTGCTGGGAATTTCTATGATTGGACTACTCTTCAGCCATAGGGGAGAATTCCGCAGGCTGATGAATCATCCGTTGCTTAGGGAGGGGGGCGTGTTCTGTCTTTTGCTGTTGGCGGGAAGTATGCAGGTGCAGGGACGGACGCTTCCGGCTTTAAGCATCAGGCAGGCGGATAGTCTGGCTTATGAACAGGTTATTTACCATGACAGGGTAGTGCCCTTCAATACGCTTGCTCGTGATTTTGTGGTGAAACTGACAGGACGGCCGTCCTATGCGGGTTTAACTCCCGAACAGATTATCGGCGGATGGTTGCTGCGTCCGGAAGTGTGGCAGTACGAACCGATGATTTGTATTAAGAATCGGGAGCTATGCCGTTTGTTGAACCTGAAGACGCCTTATGCTTCTGTGGCCGACTTGTTTGACGGACAGCGGTATCGTTTGCAAGACTTCTGGCAGGGCAGACAGGAAACCGGCCGGAAAATGTCCCCTTTGGAAAAGGCAATCGTAGAAACGGACGAAAAGGTGGGATTAATTCTGATGCTCCAAAAGGGAACCTTGATTCGCCCTTTGCCTAAAGACGGCAGCGTGAAGCCGTTGCCATTGTCAAAGATACGTGCGGAGCTTATCTACAACCGTATTCCTTTTAGTAAATGCCTGTTCATGTTCAATCTGACGGTTGGTTTGCTGGCATTCTTCCATTTGGTATATTGCGGTCTGCGCCATTCTTCGGAGCGGAGTGGTTTGTCACGCCGGATAAACCGTTTTCTTGTTGTGGCTCTTTATGCGGCATTCCTTTTCCAGCTCTTTGGATATGGTCTGCGTTGGTATGTGGGCGGACGCATTCCGTTGAGCAACGGATATGAGACGATGCAGTTTATGGCTTTGTGTACACTGGTGTTGGCGTGCTTGTTTCGCCGTAGGTTTCCGTTTACGGTTCCTTTCGGCTTTCTGCTTTCGGGATTTGCGCTACTCGTTGCTCATTTGGGGCAGATGAATCCGCAGATTACCCCTTTGATGCCTGTACTTGTGTCTCCATGGCTCAGTATGCACGTTTCGCTGATAATGATGTCCTATGCGCTTTTTGCCTTTATAATGCTGAATGGAATACTTGCTCTGTGCATTCGCAGACATGAGAGGATGCTGATGCTTCTCAGCCGTCTCTTGCTCTATCCGGCGAATTTCTTCTTGGGTGCAGGCATTTTCATGGGAGCTGTTTGGGCAAACGTGTCGTGGGGGCGGTACTGGGCGTGGGATCCTAAAGAGGTTTGGGCATTAATCACGTTCCTCGTGTACGGAATGGCATTTCATTCGAAGAGCCTGTCCGCTTTCCGCAGGCCGTTATTCTTTCACATCTATATGATTGCGGCTTTCCTTACAGTATTGATGACCTATTTCGGGGTGAATTACGTCTTGGGTGGCATGCATAGCTATGCAAATGCCGGATTAGAACGGTGATGTTACCTATTTATAATGACTGCCGTTCTTTAATATACCTATATCGAGTGATTGCGGCATCGGATGCAATGGCGTATCTTTGCAATATCAGATTTAAAGAATGAATTAGTTAGTCATAATTACGTAACCACTTTTATGAAGATAAAAGGATCCCCGCTTTCCGATGCGATATCGTGAGACGGGGATTATTTATGATTCCACACGAATACTCCTGAATTATCAGGCTGTATTATTTCTTCCAGACAGGCTCTGCAAAAAATAAGTTCAAAGGTTTCGGTATATGCTAAAGGTTGGTAGAGTTTGTACCATCAGATGGTACGACGTGTACCTTACTATGGTATGAAGAATACCTTACTGTGGTACAAGCCGTACCACAGTAAGGTATTCTTCATACCAAAGCATGGTCTTGATTTGGTATATGTATGCTGTTGATTGCGAGCTCGTTGTGTGACTCCTTTTATAGTGAATCTTTGATGTCCTGCAATTCCACCAGTTTGTTCACAATGGCATAAATGGTGAGACCGGCGGGAGAGTGTATTTGCAACTTGCGTGCAATGTTGCGGCGGTGAGTAATGACGGTGTGGATAGAGAGATACAGTTTGTCGGCAATCGCTTTATTGGTCATGCCCTTTACAACGCAAGTAATGATTTCCTTTTCGCGTTGGCTGAGCGTTTCCTGTTCGTTGTCTTTCTCTTCTTCCTCTTCAGCGTGGAGAAGGTGGTTGATTTTACCGGTAATTGCCTCAAGATCGTCACAGATAGCAATGCTTTCATCATACTCTTTCAAAGCATTGTTGTCTATGACGGAACATACCAATGCAATGTATTTGGTGCTGTTCTTACTGTGGTCTGCTTTAAAGGAAGGCAGGTCGAACCAGCCGCCGAAAGTAGGGTTTACGATTACAATGTCGGGAGTATGGAGATAAGTATAGTTCTGTAACGCTTCCGGTGAAGACACCTCAATGGGGTGTGCGTTCAGATTGGGAATACGTTTGAGCACTGCCGCAAGACCACTTCGTACAATGACCGAAGTTTCTGCAACAACTATTTTCAGAGAAATATTATTGTTCATCTTTCAGCCTTTTTTCTATTTGTGCTACTGCAGGAACAAACATATAATCTTCCACCTGACAATGTGAAGCAAGATCCTGTTCGCAGTTGAAGATGTCGAACAGGACGGCGTTCAGGAGATTATTGTTTTCTTTTTCGGGATAGTATTTGATAATGATATTTTTCAGCTCTTTCAGTTTGGTATCTATCTGATTGTGCTTACTGGCAAAGGTGGCAATGTCGTATTCGTCGGACAGTCTGCCTTGCAGTAACTGTTCTACGTAAGTAAAGACGGCTTCATTTTCGTATTCCATGTGGCGGCGCACTTCTTTGGCATACTCATCAAAGAATTTGAGAATGAGGTAGGCCACATCGTTGTCTCTGGAGCAGTCTATGGCTTCTATCAGTTTGCGGCGCATGGCAGGCAGGTTGAAATCGAGAAAGTAGGTGTGCGCACGCTTCAGATAATCCATGAGTGCCGGAATAGAGAATGAGTCGTTGTCAATACTGTAAGAGTATTGCTCCTCGCTGATGAAATTGGCTACGGCGAGGAAAGTGCGGTAGTCTACATGCTGGCTCTCACAGACATCCTTTATGCTCTTGTCTCCGAATCCAAGCGACAAACCGAAGCGGCTCATCACCATTAATAAGGAGTAGTTATCGCAGATGAGATCGCTCATCTTGTCCGTAGCCCGATATTTATGTTGTTCATTCATTGTAAGTTATTCCTTTTCACTATGTGTTCCGAGCGCAAAGTAACGGTTTTTCTTCGAGAATTGCAATCGCTATTTGTAGGTATTTTGAGTCTGCACGCAGTCATTATTTATCATTGAACTAAAGTCTTTAGTTTATATTAACTAAATAAATTAGTTTTGTAACTAAATAATTTAGTTCTTTGTGAAAAAGAAAGAATAGCTATGAAAGGACTGACTGCAAAAGAAGAAGAAATTATGGGTTTTTTCTGGAGAAAAGGACCGCTGTTTGTGAAAGAGATACTGGCGTTCTATGAAGAACCCAAACCGCATTTCAATACACTCTCCACCATAGTAAGAGGGCTTGAAGAAAAAGGTTTTCTGAATCACAACACGTTTGGCAACACGTATCAGTATTATGCAATGGTAAGTGTGGAGGACTTTAAGAAAGGAACATTGAAGAATGTCATTAGCAAATATTTCAATAATTCCTATTTGAGTGCGGTGTCATCACTGGTGAATGAGGAAGAATTTTCACTGGACGACTTGAAGCAACTGATACAGGATGTGGAAAAAGGCAAACTTTCGGAATAGTAACCGTCAATACGTATACTTCTATGGGCATACTATTTGTTTATATACTTAAATCATCCTTTTGTCTGGCGGTATTTTATCTGTTTTACCGTTTGTTGTTGAGCCGTGAGACGTTTCATCGTTTCAATCGCATTGCTCTGTTGGGGATTCTGCTGTTATCTTGTCTGTTGCCGTTTGTAGAAGTCAGTGTGAGACGGCCGGTTGAGATGTATCAGACTATGATGACGTGGGAGCAGTGGCTGTTGTTGGCAGATTTGGCAGGTACGGAAACTCATGCAGTGCAGGTGCAGGAGAATGTTGTTACGTGGATACAGGGATTGTTGCTGGTATATCTGTTCGGTATTCTTTTCTTCATGCTCCGCAATATATATTCGTTGTTTGGCTTATGGGTATTGTTGAAGTCGGGTAGGAGAGAGAAGGTTAGTGATTATGTTGTAACGGTTGTTAAGGCGGTTTTGATAGTGCATGAACGGGATATTTCACCATTTAGTTGGATGAGATATATCGTTATTTCACAGAAAGACTTGCATGAGAACGGCAGGGAGATTCTTACTCATGAACTGGCGCATATTCGTAACCGCCATTCATGGGATTTGTTTGCGGCGGATATATGCATATTCTTTCAATGGTTTAATCCGGCAGCGTGGCTGTTGAAACAGGAGTTACAGAATATCCATGAATACGAAGCTGATGAAACTGTTATCAATGAGGGTGTGGATGCGAGACAATATCAATTATTATTAATAAAAAAAGCCGTTGGCACAAGGCTCTACTCTATGGCCAACAGCTTTAATCACAGTAAACTTAAAAAACGTATCACTATGATGTTAAAAGAAAAATCAAGTCCGTGGGCACGTTTGAAGTATCTCTATGTACTTCCGGTAGCTGCTATTGCAGTAACAGCTTTTGCCCGTCCCGAAGTGTCTGAAACAGTGGAAGAAATTTCTGCCGTCAAAGTTAATGATTTAACGGCAATTGTAGAAACAAAAGTTGCGGAAAGTTCCGGACAGTTATTGCCTGTGCAGTCAGTTCCGAAAGACTCTGTGAACCGGAAAAGCAAGGTGGCAGTGCAACAAATGGACGAACTGGTGGTAGTGGGCTATGCTTCTAAAGACAGTGTGAAAGACAGAGAACCGGTATTTAATGTTGTAGAACAGATGCCTTCATTTCCGGGAGGAATGGAAGCCTTGATGCAATATCTGGCGAAGAATATGCGCTATCCGGTGGAGGCGCAGAAGAACAAGGTGCAAGGTAGGGTGGTTGTTGGCTTTATCGTTAGTAAGGATGGTGACATTAAAAAGGCGCATATTCTTCGTGGCGTAGATCCTGAGTTGGATGCGGAGGCTATCCGCGTGATAGAATCTATGCCTAGGTGGATGCCGGGCATGCAACGTGGAAAAGCGGTAGCAGTGAGTTATACACTACCCGTTATGTTCAGGTTGACGGGGGATGCTCTCGGCTTGAAATTGGTTGAGGCTTCCGGTTCAACTGCCGGAGAACTAGATAAAGGGGTAACTTTTTCTTACGCGGAGGGTAAGCAGCCGCTTTGTATTGTAAATGGTAAAGAAGTGGATTGGGCGGTGATGCGCGCCCTGAATCCCGATAGAATAAAAAGTATAACTGTACTGAAAGATAAGGCTATACTGGAAGAAAAGTATGGGGAAAAGGGGCAAAACGGCGTTTTGTTGATTACCTTAAAGGGATATACCGAATAACTGAGTCGGTTATACATCTTATCGGTTAGTCCTTGCAACCTACTGTGTTGTAAGGACTGATTTCTTTTATGTGATACGCTTAATCCGGATTGATTATTTATCTTTGTCCTGGGCCATGCAATTCTCGATATGAGCAAGTATTTCTTCCTCTTGTCCGGGATTGAACCAGCTTATTTCTTCGTCCCGTTTGAACCATGTCATTTGTTTACGGGAGTAGATGCGGGAGTTCTGTTGAATCTTCTCAATGGCGAAAGGCAGTGTCCATTCGCCGTCAAGGTAATTGAATATTTCCTTATAACCCACTGTATTCAGGGAGTTGAGCGTCCGATAAGGATAGACGCTGCGTACTTCTTCCACAAGTCCGTCGGCTATCATCTGTTCCACGCGTCGGTTTATGCGGTCGTACAACTCTTGACGGTCACGTGTGAGACCTATTTTTATGATACGAAAAGGGCGTTCCTTTTTTTGTTGCGTGCGGAAAGAGGTGTAGGTCTTTCCGGTCATATAACAGATTTCCAAGGCATGTATTACCCGTTTGTGGTTCTTTAAGTCTACAGTTTTGTAATACTCCGGATCAAGCAGCTTCAGTTCGGTGCAGAGATTCTCCAACCCCTCTGTCTCGTATTTGTGAAGCATCATCCGGCGGGTATCGGCATCTACGGTGGGAATGTCGTCAATGCCTTTGCATACGGCATCTACGTACATCATGGAGCCTCCTGTCAGGAGTACGACCTCATGCTCGGTATAGAGTTTCTCAAGAAGCTGCAGCACTTCGGTTTCATATTGGGCGGCACTGTAATAGTCGGTAAGTTGCAGTGTGCCGACAAAGTAATGCCGTACACGTTGCAGTTGTTCCGGAGTGGGGGCAGCCGTACCGATTTTCAAATCGGCGTAAAGTTGTCTTGAATCGGCAGAAACTATGCATGTTCTGAAATGCTCCGCCAGGCGGAGGCTGAGTTCCGTCTTACCCACTCCCGTAGGTCCTATAAGTACTATCAATGTTTTCATGAGGCCGTAATAAAATAATTCGGGCGAAGAACAGTTGCATCCTCCGAAACGGGCATATCCTCATGGGATATTCCATTATCATTGGAGCAAATTATTATTCGCCCGAACCGGTTTATCAGAATTTGTCTTCTTCGTAAGGAATATCAGCGGCACCTTCGTCCAAACCTCCAAAGCCTTCTTTGTCGAAGTCCTCCATGTCAAAATCTTGGTCGCCGTAGAAGTTCTCGTCCAAATCAAGCGAACCGCCGGCAGCAGCCATTTCCTCAAAGTCGATGGTTTGTTTGGGTGCTTCTCCCGCTTTCTTTGTACATTTGGCTCCGGTCATACTCTTTCCGGTGATGATTTCAGAGAGCTCGATAAAGAAGCAGCGTTCTGTCATGTAGTCGAATACATACAGCAGTTTTTGCTTTTCGTCTTCTACCAATTCGCTGATCGGAGTATCTTTCATCACCCAGCTGTCTATCTCCGGATTGTCATCCATTTCTTCGAGAGTGATTTCTTTCTCTTTTTCCCAATCGTCGTCGCAGATGAAGAAAGAAGTCATTTGGTCGTTGGCGTAGCCTACTGATTTCAGGATAGCCTCGTGGAAGTCATAGAATGTAGCTTCCGGATCAATCTGTATTTCTCTGATGAAGTCGTCTGCTTCGTCGGAGATGAGAGTAAATCTATATATCATAATGTTAACTTTTTTATTTACTTGCAGGAATAATGCCGCGAGCTGATTCACGTATAAAGTTTACAATATAGCTGATTTCGGGTGTCATTTCCATTTCATTTTCAATCTTCTTCAAAGCGTCCGTATTGTTCATTCCGCTTTGATAGATGATGCGGTAGGCATCATGGATGGCCTCGATCGTTTCGTTGGAGAAACCGCGGCGGCGCAGTCCCACAATGTTGAGACCTGCATAGCAAATAGGCTCCCGGCCGGCTATGATATACGGCGGTATATCTTTGCTGAAACGGCATCCGCCTTGTATCATGCCGAAACCTCCTACGCGGCAGAACTGGTGCATCAGGACGTTGGCACTGATTATGGAGTTGTCGTCTATAACGATTTCTCCAGCCATTTTTGTTGAGTTACCGATAATGCAACCGCTTCCTATGAGGGCGTCGTGGGCAACGTGTACGCTTTCCATTAGCAGGTTGTTATTGCCTACGATTGTTTTTCCTTTGGCGGCTGTACCCCGGTTGATTGTTACGTTTTCGCGGATAATATTGTTATCGCCTATTTCGGCAGTAGTCTCTTCTCCTCTAAATTTCAGGTCTTGCGGAATGGCACCGATTACGGCTCCGGGAAAGATTGAGTTTCCATTGCCGATACGTGATCCGTACAGAATGTTGACATTTGCCATAATCTTATTGTTATCGCCGATTACCACATTCTTGTCAATGAAAACAAAAGGAGCAATCTCTACGTTTTCCCCGATTTTTGCTTCGGGATGAATATACGCTAAGGGACTTATCATAATTAACTTACTTGTTTTTTACTATTTGAGCCATAAATTCAGCCTCGCATACTACCTTTTCGCCTACAAATACATAGCCTTTCATGGTAGAGATGCCCCGGCGGATAGGAGCCATTAGTTCCACGCGGAAAATCAAAGTGTCTCCCGGCACTACTTTCTGGCGGAACTTAACACCGTCTATTTTCATGAAGTAGGTGGAGTAGCGCTCCGGTTCGTCTACTGAGTTCAGAACAAGCAGGCCACCTGTCTGCGCCATAGCTTCTACTTGCAATACGCCGGGCATGACCGGTTCCTGCGGGAAGTGCCCCTGGAAGAAAGGTTCGTTGGCTGTTACGTTTTTGACACCTACAATATAGTTGGCGCCTATCTCAATTACCTTGTCTACCAGTTGGAACGGATAGCGGTGCGGCAACAGTTCACGAATACGGTTCACGTCCATAATAGGTTCGCGGTTGCAGTCGTATGAAGGAGCCTGTATTTCGTGCAGGCGGATTTCCTTACGCATTTGGCGGGCGAACTTATTGTTGATGGTATGCCCCGGACGCGTGGCTATGATACGGCCTTTAATGGGTTTGCCGATTAGCGCCAAGTCGCCGATAACATCCAGCAGTTTGTGACGTGCACATTCATTGGGCCATACCAACGGCTTGTGGTTGATGTAACCCAACTGTTTGGCATCCATGTGGGGAACACCCATTACGTCGGCAAGTTTGTCGTAGGCATCCTGCGGCATTTCACGCTCGTAGATAACGATGGCGTTGTCCAAGTCGCCGCCTTTGATGAGTCCGGCTTGTAACAGCGGTTCTATTTCACGTACAAAAACGAAAGTACGGCTGGCGGCTACTTCATCCTTGAACTTCGTCATATCTTCCAATGTGGCAAACTGATTGGGGATGATAGTGGAGTCGTAAGATACCAATACATTTAAGCTGAAGTTCTCGTCGGGTAATACGATGATGGACGAACCGGTTGCCTCGTCGCGGAACTCAATCTTAGACTTGATAATATAGAAATCCTTTACAGCATTCTGCTCTACTGTGCCTACACGTTCAATTTCGTTGACGTAATATTGAGCGCTTCCGTCCAGAATAGGGAACTCCGGACCGTTTACCTGAATCAGGCAGTTGTCTATGCCCAACGCATAAAGCGCAGCCATACCATGCTCTATGGTACTTACTTTAACTCCGTTTTTGGAGAGTACAGTACCGCGTGTTGTCTCGGTCACATTATCGGCAACAGCGTCAATAACAGGCTGACCTTCCAGGTCGATACGCTGAATCTTATATCCATGGTTGTCCGGAGCAGGGTTGAAAGTAACGGTCAGGTCAAGTCCTGTATGAAGACCTTTCCCACTGAGTGAGAAGCTGTCTTTCAGTGTCTTTTGTTTCAACATTGGTTACTTATTTAATTGTTTTTTTAATTCATTGAGCTCTTTACGGAGGGCGTTCATCTCAAAGTACATATCCGGCAACTTGCGGAATACGGACTGTGACTTGAAATATGATTTCACTTCCATAGGCGGTGTACCTATTAATTGGCTGCCCTCCTTGATACTGCTGGGAACACCTGATTGCGCACCAAGGTTCACTTTGTTTCCGATATGAATATGTCCGGCTATACCCACCTGGCCACCAAACATACACCATTCACCTACTTTGGTGGAGCCGGCTATGCCCACCTGTGCGGCCATTACCGTATGTGAACCGATTTCATCATTGTGGGCTACCTGTATCAGATTGTCCAATTTCACACCACTGTGTACGATAGTCGCTCCCATTGTAGCGCGGTCTACGCAAGTGTTCGCTCCGATTTCTACATCATCTTCCAATATGGTGATACCTATTTGGGGAATTTTCTCATAACCTTCGGGAGTAGGAGCGAATCCGAATCCGTCCGCACCGATGACGCAACCGGCATGCAGAATGCAGCGGTTGCCTATGCGGCAGTCGTGATAGATTGTCACATTTGCGTAAATAATACAGTCGTTGCCCACTTTGGCTCCGCTTCCAATGGTGGCATGCGGATGGATTACCGTATTGTCTCCCACTTCTGCGTACTCTCCGATGCAGGCAAAGGGAGCGATGTAAACATCCTTGCCTATTTTGGCTGTTTCGGCAACATAGGCCCGAGAATCAATCCCGGTACGTTTGGGTTTGCTCTGTTCATAAAGATTTAACAATTTGGCAAGGCTTTCATAAGCGTTGTCTACTTTAATCATAGTCGCTTTAACTTCCTGTTCGGGAACGAAGTCCTTGTTCACCAAAACGATACTTGATTGGGTTTCGTACAAATAGGGTATGTATTTAGGATTGGATAGGAAAGAGATTGCTCCGGGTATTCCTTCTTCGATCTTGGCGAAAGTATGTACGGTTGCATTCTCGTCTCCTACGATTTCTCCTTGGATAAATGTTGCAATTTGTTTAGCAGAGAACTCCATGTCTTATTGTTGTTAGATGGTTTCAAAACACAAATAACGGACTTTTTTTTTATATATCCTTGTCCTGTGATGAATATTTTATACTTATCTATGCAAACGTTGATAGCATAAGTAGTATTTTTTTACTTTTTTAGAGAGCAGGGATATATTAAGCATATCCGATGCTTCGGCTATATTTTTAGTGGATCCGTCGTTGTATAGGATGTCGATGCTGTCGTCTGCAGGATCGTACATATTCTTCTCAATGCTCGGGGTGGCAACGAAATAACTTGCTTCGGGAAGAAGGATGTCCAGTTGCCCGCTGATTTGCCGGATGATTTCTCTTTTCCGTTCCTCGCTGAAAGGATCGGTGGAGATTTCCACTTTGAATATATTACGGTTAATCATGCCCATACTTAGTGTGGAAAGTACTTTGTCCGGGTGGGTGCTCCATACTTTCAGGGCTGTCCAGATGTCGTTATCATCCAGTTGGATGTAGTTCTCCAGACAATCCGGATTATTGTAGAATATTTCCCGGTTGACATCATTATACAAGAAGAATTTCAATGCAGGCGAAGCAAACAAATCCATACCTTTTCCGGCCAGTTCCTTGGCACGTAGTAATGTACTGATGAGCATCTTCTCGTATGCAACCGATGTTTTGTGCAGATATACCTGCCAGTACATCAGGCGGCGTGCAGTGAGAAAGTTCTCAATGGAATAAATTCCTTTGGACTCGACGACCAGGTGGTCGTCTTTTACATCGAGCATTTTGATGATACGTGCTGAACCTATATTCCCTTCGGTAACTCCTGTGTAAAAGCTGTCGCGGCACAGATAGTCCAGCCGGTCCATGTCCAGTTGCCCGCTTACCAACTGATGCAGGAAACGTTTGGGATACTCGTCTTTGAATATCTGGATGGCAAGCGTGAGCTGTCCGTTCATCTCCTTGTTGATGCGCTCCATTAGCATCAAAGAGATGTCTTCGTGCGAAACACCCTTTACGATAGTGTCCTCAAGTACATGAGAGAACGGGCCATGACCGATGTCATGCATCAGAATAGCCGCTTGTACGGCTTCCGCTTCACTGTCAAAGATGAAATTGCCTTTGGCTGTGAGTTGCTGGATAGCTTCGCTCATGAGATAGAATGAGCCCAAGGAGTGTTGGAACCGGGTGTGCTGTGCGCCGGGGTATACGACAGACGACAATCCCAGCTGCTTGATACGGGTCAGACGTTGCAAAAGGGGATGCCGTACAATGTCGTACAGCAACCCCTTCGGTATGTTAATGAACCCGAACACCGGGTCGTTGATGATTTTTCTTGCTTGCACCTTTTATCGTTGTTAGTTATTAATGGTTGGTGGTTTGTTGGCGTTTTTTTAGATATGAACAGCCTGCCGGTAAATCATCGGTCACTAATCATTAATCACTTTCTTCAGTTGTTCAGCCATTTGTGCCTGTACTTCCTGAGCGGCTTTACGTGAAGCGGCTGCAAAGTTTTCTGTCTTATCTACATAGATGATGCCGCGGCTGGAGTTCACAATCAGTCCACAGGTCTTGTTCATACCATATTTGCAGACTTCTTCCAATGAACCGCCTTGTGCACCCACGCCGGGTACTAAAAGGAAGTGGTTGGGAACAATCTTGCGGATATCTTCGAAAGCACGTCCCTGAGTGGCGCCCACTACGTACATCATTTGTTCATCGTTTGCCCATTCCTGTGACTTGCGCAATACTTTTTCAAAGAGGCGTTCGCCGTTCCGGTCCTCTGTCAGCTGGAAGTCGTGCGATCCTTTGTTGCTGGTCAGGGCAAGCAGGATAACCCATTTGTCTTCGTAAGTGAGGAACGGAGTAACACTGTCTTCACCCATGTAGGGCGCTACGGTCACCGAGTCGATATCTAACTCTTCAAAGAAAGTGCGTGCATACATGGCGGAAGTGTTGCCTATATCACCACGTTTGGCATCGGCTATGATGAACTGGTCGGGGTAGTTTTGTTTGATATAGTTTACAGTCTTTTCGAAAGCGATCCAGCCTTTTACACCCATACTTTCATAAAAAGCAAGGTTCGGTTTGTAGGCGATACACAGGTCGGCTGTTGCGTCGATAATTGCTTTATTAAAAGCAAAGATGGGATCTTCTTCTTTCAATAGATGCTCCGGAATCTTTTTGATGTCCGTATCCAAACCAACGCAGAGAAATGATTTCTTGCGTTTGATATTTTCAAAGAGCTGTTGTTTATTCATATAGCAATTCTGTTAGTTTGATAGTTCTACTTTTTAAATAAATATCCTTTTATGCTCATTCTTGCATCCTCGTTGCTTTCTTTTTCATAATAAAAGTCGAAGCCGGTCAGTATGAACAGGTTTTTGGGGGAGTTGCACTGGAAAGGAGTAGGCAGTATGTGTCCATGTTTGCTGTTCTGTTCCAACTGTTCCAATGTCTTGAGTTCGATGTATACGCTGTCGTTCAGTTTGCCTGTCCGGGTATCGAGCGGGACAGGTAATATGCCGTTCTTGAGGTATTGCCGGGAAATGGTGAGCCGGTGGGATGACGCGCCATTATCGGGTACAGCGATAAACCGGGTGTAACCTTCGGGAATATCAACAATTGTTTGACTGTCGGTTTCGCCACTGTAAGTAACCCGTTTATTGCCAGTCTCGACAGCCACTGTATCCGCTTCCAGATCCATTGCCACAGAATACAGATTGTAAGTTACATTCTTGTCTATCAGATGAGTGACACTTTCCGTACCGAACCAGTTGCTCAAATACTTGAATTTACTGTTTATCTGTATGGCTTTCTTTTCCGGCAGCGAATATATCCATTCCTTGTATTGTTGCAATGATAAGGGAGCTTCTGTTTGGCAACTGTGTTGCATCTCGTCCCTTATTTCGTTGAGAATAGTGTTTTTTGTGATGCTGGTATAGTTGACAGGCAATGCAGACGTCAGCAAAAAGATAATGGCAAATGAAATGGGTATCCAATTGATGCGTCGGGCCTTTATGATGAACAACCCGATGCAGACAATATAAAACCAACCGTTGAGTGTCGCCAGATAGAGCCGGTTGAGGGTGATGCCGTAATCATTGAAGCGGCGTATAATGCCTATTGTCATCAATAGCAACAATGGCAATATCAATATGGGCATCCAGCGGGCAATCCAGTTGTCGAACCGTTTGCCTTCTTTGAAGCGGGTGGGGTATAACCCGAATTGGATGGCGATACATACTGTCATTAGCGCTACAATAAGCCATGATACCCAGCCTATGGGCAATTCCCAGCTGACAAGTATGCGGGTGGCATAAATATAAAGGACTGTCAGATAGCCGGCCGTAAGAGGCAGGAACAGATAGTGCAGAATACCGTTCAGAAACTCTGAAGAATGTGGCTCCCGGTTATGCTTGTCATCTCCTTGCGGCAGTAATCCGAGGAACAGCATTAATCCGAGCAACACGTTGCACAGATAGTAGATGTAGGCATAGCATTTTCCGCTGATGTGTATCTCAAATAATTGGTGGAGCGAAAACATCAGCAGGCTGATGCCTGCACATAGGATGAGTCCTATAACCTGCGTGACAATATATGAAGAAATGGCGTTCAGTGCAAAATTCCAGCTTGCAACGTCATTCTTTTCACGTAAGAATGAAAGGAAAAAAGTAGAAAGTCCTACGGCGAGAATAGCAGCAGCGTGGGCAATACCGATCTCGATCCACGAACTTTCTGTGGCAAGATAATAATAGAGAAGGAAAGCGTCGGCTATAAGCAGTGCATGTGCGGCAAGTTGTATGCCCGTCTTCCACAAACGGCTTTTCACTTCTTCACTCCAGAGATGAAGTGTGAGTGAAAGCAGGATGCCTACCGATAGATAGTAGCCGGTTATGAACAGTAACCGGTCTTCGCCCTTCCAGCCTGTTGATGTCAGATAGATGAGATAGGCTGTGAATACAAAGATAAAGGTTACCGTAACCGGAAAACGCTTCAAGCAATTCTGAAACGCCTCGGCAGCTGTGTGAAACGCTTTCTCTACTGATAGCCTTTTCATAACTATAATTCGCTTTCTTTTAGCCTCTCTGCATTTTCCGCAACAATCAGGTGATCTATGCAGTCCTGAATGTCGCCGTCCATAAAGGCGGAGAGATTGTAAATTGTATAGTTGATGCGGTGGTCCGTAATACGTCCCTGCGGATAGTTGTAGGTACGTATTTTTGCCGAACGGTCACCGGTAGAAACCATTGTCTTTCGTTTGGAAGCGATGTCGTCGATGTATTTCTGGTGTTCCTTATCATATATAAAGGTACGCAGGCGGGAGAGGGCGCGTTCTTTGTTCTTCGGTTGGTCGCGTGTTTCGGTACATTCAATGAGAATTTCCTCTACGACACCGGTATTCGGGTTTTTCCAGTTGTAGCGTAGGCGTACACCGGATTCCACCTTATTTACGTTCTGACCGCCGGCGCCGCCACTTCGGAAAGTGTCCCATTTGATTTCTCCTTCATTGATCACTACATCGAATTCTTCGGCTTCGGGCAGTACGGCTACGGATGCGGCCGATGTATGTACACGTCCCTGAGTTTCGGTGGCAGGCACACGCTGCACGCGATGTACTCCCGACTCATATTTCAGCGTACCGTATACATTATCTCCTGTCACAGAACAGATGATTTCTTTGAAACCGCCGGCTGCGCCCTCATTGGCGCTGGATATATCCAGTTTCCAGCCTTTTGTTTCGCAGTACTTGGTGTACATGCGGAAAAGGTCTCCGGCAAAAATAGCTGCTTCGTCACCGCCTGCACCACCGCGGATTTCAAGAATAGCATTGCGGCTGTCCTGCGGGTCGGCAGGGACAAGCAGCAGTTTGATCTGCTCTTCCAGTTCAGGTTGGCGCGTCTGGCAGGCGTCGAGTTCTTCGCGAGCCATTTCGCGCATTTCGGCGTCGGTTTCGTTGGCGATGATTTCTTTGGCTTCCTCAATGCCGCTTAATACCTGCATGTATTCTTTGCGGGCATTCATCAGGTCACCCAGCTCTTTGTATTCTTTGGTGAGTTTGACGTAGCGCTTCTGGTCGGCAATCACTGCCGGGTCGGTTATCAGCGTGGATACTTCTTCGAAGCGGGCAACGAGTCCTTCCAGCTTTTCTAATATGGTGTTGTTATCTGCCATAATCTATTTGTACACTCTTCTCTTAAAACGATATTGTTTTCAGCAATTAGTTCCGTGGAGCATGTTTACGATTCTGCCATATCGTGTCAACGGTGATATATTCTATACACGACCAGCCTATTATGCTTATTGAGCGTATAATGATGCGGTCAATCCTTGTTTCAGGTTCCTGAAAAAGGCCTATCAGTTCACTGATAAGGTCGATGATAACGAATAAAATGGCGATTGCACCTATCTGAACCACACTTTTAGGAACTTTGATGTAAGTACTATCGTTTTCTGTGCTCATTCTTAATTAGTATCTGAATTCTCCAAACTCGCTCTTGATAATCAATTCCTTCTTGTCGCTCTCTTCGATACGTCCTACAATCTGTGCATCAATATTGAAACTCTTGCTGATAGCAATCACTTCTTCCGCATGTTCGGGAGAGAGGTACACTTCAAGGCGGTGTCCCATATTGAATACCTTGTACATTTCGCTCCAGTCCGTATCACTTTGTTCTTTGATAGTCTTGAACAACGGAGGAACCGGGAAAAGGTTATCTTTGATGACGCGGCAGTTGTCGCCTACAAAATGCAGAACTTTGGTCTGTGCGCCGCCGGAGCAGTGCACCATGCCATGAATTTCGGGACGGAGGGCATCGAGCAATTTTTTCACTACTGGCGCATACGTGCGGGTAGGAGAGAGCACCAGCTTGCCGGCATCCAAAGGACTGCCTTCGACGCTGTCAGTAAGTTTCATTTTTCCGCTGTATACCAACTCGTCGGGTACGGCTTTGTCATAGCTTTCAGGATATTTCTCGGCGAGGTATTTGGAGAAAACATCGTGGCGGGCGCTGGTAAGTCCGTTGCTACCCATACCACCGTTATATTCTTTCTCATAAGTGGCTTGCCCGCAGGATGACAGGCCTACAATCACATCACCCGGACGGATATTGGCATTGTTGATGACATCCGAGCGCTTCATGCGGCAAGTTACCGTAGAGTCTACGATAATGGTGCGTACCAAGTCGCCGACATCGGCTGTTTCGCCGCCGGTGGCATATACGCCTACACCCATTTCGCGAAGTTCGGCCAGCAGTTCATCCGTTCCGTTGATAATGGCGGAGATTACTTCTCCCGGAATGAGCAACTTATTGCGTCCGATAGTGCTTGATACCAAGATGTTGTCTACTGCACCCACGCAAAGCAGGTCGTCGATGTTCATGATCAGTGCATCTTGTGCAATGCCTTTCCAAACGGAGAGGTCACCTGTTTCCTTCCAGTACATGTAGGCCAGGCTGGATTTGGTTCCTGCGCCGTCGGCATGCATGATATTACAGTACTCGGGATCGCCGCCCAGAATGTCGGGAATGATTTTGCAGAAAGCCTGCGGGAAAATACCTTTGTCGATGTTTTTGATGGCGTTGTGTACATCTTCTTTTGATGCACTGACGCCTCTCATCATATATCGTTGGTTGCTCATGAGATAATAAGTTAGTTCAATTGTGTGCAAAAGTAGTGATTATTTCGCTTATAGCCTTAGCTTTGCATAAAAAATATCCCCTCATCCGGTGTCGTACTTGCAAGTCTGTGCAGGCATGACACCGGATGAGGGGATATTTGATATTCAATCCGTTTCTTTAGAACTCCACCTTAGGTGCTTGTTCGCTGCCTTCGGCGGCTTCAAAGTAGGCGCGTTTCTCAAAGCCGAAAATACCGGCAAGAATGTTCTTGGGGAAACGGCGGATTGCCGTATTAAAGTTCTTTGCAGCATTGTTGAAATTGGTGCGTGCTACGTTGATGCGGTTCTCTGTCCCTTCCAGTTGGGCTTGCAATTCCAGAAAATTCTGATTGGCTTTCAAGTCGGGATAGTTCTCGGTAATGGCAAGCAGTTTGCCAAGGGCGGAAGTAACCGCGCCCTGTGCTTTTTGGTATTCAGCCAGTTTTTCCGGTGTCAGGTCGTTGGCGTCTATGGTCATTTGAGTGGCTTTGCTGCGGGCTTCCACCACACCTTCCAACGTTTCCTTTTCGTGAGAGGCATATCCTTTGACTGTATTTACGAGGTTCGGAATCAGGTCGGCGCGGCGTTGATATTGTGTTTCGACGTTAGACCATTGTTCGCTGACATTTTCGTCCATAGTGACGAGCCCGTTGTAGCCGGTAACACCCCAAATGGCGAGAAGGGCTATAACAACAATGATGATAATGGTTGATTTTTTCATACTTCTTCTTTTTTTATAGCCTTCCTGTCTCCTTGAAGAGACAAGCAGGCGTTTCATTAAACAATATTTTTAGGTATATATCACTGATTGATTGTCTATGCAGACAGCCAATGCTTCTTCCTTTTCGGGAGAATGAGGGGGTCAGAACCGCGAGCCGGCTCCTCCGCCACCGCCCATACCTCCTCCGAAGCTACCTCCGCTAAAGCCTCCGCCACTTCCGCCAAAGCCGCCTCCGCCGAAAATGACAGGGCCTCCTCCACCACCTCCCCGGTAGTTCTCATCGTAAGATTGCTGTCGGCGCACCACTTTGTGACCGCAGTTGCGGCACGTGTAGGTGACATCTTCTGTCCGTACTCCGTTGCGACGTGAGACGAGTACGCTGTTGCTCCGTTGCAGTTTATGCTGGCCGCACTGCGGACATTTGCTTGCAGCGCGTGTTTTTAGTATTCCTGCCACGATAGCGATCGCAAAGAAACCGATGACAGCCAGAATCAGCCCTATCGGAGATTCACCGCTGTTTTCGTCAGAGTCGTTTGTCATGCTGCCGTCAAGGCGGGCACATACGGCACGTACGCCGGCCACCATACCCGCATCCCAGTTGCTGTCTTTCAGATAAGGAATCATGTCTCGGGTCTGAATACGTTTGCAAATGGCATCGGGCAAGTCTCCTTCCAATCCATATCCGGTATAGAACTGGATGCAACGCTGGTCGGTTACCAGCAGGATAACCAGGCCGTTATTCTTGTCTTTTTTACCCACACCCCATTCGTTGAGCAGCTGATGCGAAAACTCAAAACAGTCTTCATTGCCGATAGACGGTACGACGGCCACTACGGTTTCAATGCCGGTCTGCTGTTCCAATGCATAAAGCATCCGGTCTATTTCGCCGCATGCCGAAGCGGAGAGGATGCCGGCCGGGTTGCAGACATAGCGTGTCTTGTCCTGAAGGTGTACTTTAGGAATATTCTTAGTGGTGTAAATTTCCTGTGACTGCAAGGAAACAAGTATGCACAAGAAGAGTGCTATGGATATAATTCGTTTCATACTATTGTATTTGTAGGAGCGAAGGTAGTAAAAATCACATCAACGGATGTATTTCCCTACAAATTTCTTTACGCGCTCCGTATATTCCTGCGGATAATCTTTGTAGGACATGGCATGTGTGGCGCCGGGTACGATCCATAATTCTTTCGGTTCGCTCTTGGCTTCATACAAAGGGTAGACCATACGGGTAGGTACGTACGTATCCGCATCTCCATGGATGAAGAACATGGGAAGGCTGCATTTCTTCACTTGTTCCAAGGAAGAAGCTTCTTGGAAATTCCAACCATACTTGGCATTGCATAGCCAGCTGGTGGTGTACATTAACGGAAATTCGGGCAGTCCGAACATATCTTTCAGTTGGAATGAAAACTCGTCCCATACATTCGTATAACCGCAATCTTCTACGAAGCATTTCACAAAAGGCTGTTGCGCTTCTCCGGATACCATCATGGTGGTTGCGGCTCCCATGGAGATGCCATGCACTACCATTTGGGTGTGTTTTCCGAAGATATCGTTGGCGATATTCATCCAGTTCAGCACGTCAAGCCGGTCTTTCCATCCCATTTGTATGGCAGGACCCTCGCTCAGACCGTTGTCCTGCAAGTCGGGCAATAATATATTGTAATTCAGATCGTTGTTGTAAAGATAGCCTATCATCAGCATGCGGATGGCATTGTCCGTATAACCATGCACTATGACTGCTGTCTTATCGGTGGGCTTGGCGGCAGAGGCAAACATTGCATGCAGTTGCCGGCCTTCCCGGTTGATGATGAAAGTGTCACGCAGTGCGCCTGTGGTTTGCAGGCTGTCCAGCCAGGGCGTGATGAACGGATATTTGCTGTGCATATATTCGTACGATCCCGGAATATCCTTACCTTTATTGTCTTTCGGTGTCAGCGAGTAGCCGAGCATGTAGAAGCTCCCGCCTGTGAGGGCGACCACTGCTACCGCTAACAGTCCGAGCAGACCGTATCTGATGTTTTTTTTCATGTTATTTGTTCCAAATTTCCCATGCAGCAAAGGCTTGTAACAGCAGCATTTCGAGTCCATTCTTGGTGACAGCCCCTTGTGCTTTGCCTTTCTTCATGAAGAGTGTTTCGTTTGGATTGTATAACAAATCGTAGAGCAAATGGTTGGGGGTAAGCTCTTCGTATGGAATGTTCGGGCAAAAGTCCACTTTGGGGAACATGCCGACAGGCGTACAGTTGACTATGACCGTATATTCGGCCATAATCTCCGGAGACAGTTCCTCGTAGGTGAGGAAGCTGCTGTCCTTTTTGGTGCGTGACACGAAGACGCTTTCTATTCCTAAGTTCTCCAAACCGCGGTATACGGCTTTGGAAGCACCGCCTGTACCCAGAATCAGCGCTTTCTTGTGGTGGGGTTGCAGTAGCGGTTCAATGGATTGCGTAAATCCGATGATGTCCGAGTTGCAGCCTATCAGTTTGACCTTTCCTTTAGGGAGACGGATGATTTTGATGACGTTGACCGCGCCTATTTTGGCTGTATCCTTGTCCAGTTCATCAAGGTAGGGGATGACTTGTTCTTTATAAGGAATGGTTACATTGAGTCCGCAGAGGTTGGAATTCTCCTCAATCACTTCCATGAAGTCTTCGATGCGGGGAATTTCGAAGTTCACATATTCTGCGTCGATGTTCTCTGCTTTGAATTTCTCATTGAAGTATCCGATGGAGAACGAATGTTTCAGCGGGTAACCGATTAGACCATATTTCTGCATATCCAAGTGTGTTAAAGGGGGAAGATAAGTGGCTATTTCTTAGCGATGTATAAAGTGCATATTCCGAAAGTCAGCCGCCGGAAACGTACTTCGCTGAATCCTGCCTTGCGGATTACTCCCTGCATGATTTCGCCTTGCGGAAAGGCGCGGATGCTTTGAGGCAGGTAGGTGTAGGCGCTGTTGTCTTTCGAGATACATTTGCCGAGCAGCGGAATCACGACTTTGGAATAGACGGAGAAGAGCTGTTTCATAGGGAAGCGGTCCGGGGTGGATAGCTCCAGTATGACGAGATGTCCGCCGGGCACCAGCACGCGGCATATTTCGGACAGTCCTTTGTCCAGTCCGTCGAAGTTGCGGATGCCGAACGCTACGGTTACGGCATCAAAACTTCCGTCGGCAAACGAGAGAGAGGTGCAGTCCTCCCGGGCAAAGGAAATCTTGTCCGAGAGGTGCGCCTGTTTTACTTTTTCACGTCCCACATCCATCATGCCTTCGGAGATGTCGGTTCCTATCAGCGTATCGGGTTGCAGTTCGCGGCAGGCAAGTATGGCAAAGTCGCCGGTTCCGGTCGCTACATCCATGATACGTCGGGGGTGGAAGGGGCGGAGCGCGTTAATCGCCTTCTTGCGCCAGCTGCGGTCTATGCCCATTGACAGGGTATGGTTCAGCTTGTCGTAAGCAGGGGCGATGTTGTCGAACATTTCTTCGACCTGTTCGCTCTTCTTGCCCTCGTTACCGTAAGGCTTGATGTACTCTTGGGGGTAGTTCATTTCTTCAAGTATTCCGTTACGTTCTTTTCGATGCGTTCGGCGATATTGCTTGTATCTTCTTTCACGAACTTCTCACCGGTGATGTGTTCGTACAGTTCGATGTAGCGTTCGCTGATGGAGGTTACGATTTCGTCTGTCATTTCCGGAACCTGTTGTCCTTCTTTGCCCTGGAAGCCGTTGTCCATCAACCATTCGCGTACGAACTCCTTTGAAAGCTGCTTTTGCGGTTCGCCTTTGGCAAAGCGCTCTTCGTAACCTTCGGAGTAGAAGTAACGGCTGGAGTCCGGAGTGTGGATTTCGTCCATGAGGTAGATGGTGCCGTTGTGCTTGCCGAATTCATATTTGGTATCGACAAGGATCAAGCCGCGTTCTGCAGCGATTTCCGTACCGCGTTTGAAGAGGGCCATTGTGTATTTCTCCAGAATCGCATATTCTTCGGGAGTAGCCAGGCCTTTGGCAAGAATCTCCTCTTTGGAGATATCGGCATCGTGTTCGCCGATTTCGGCTTTCGTAGTCGGGGTGATGATAGGTTCGGGGAACTTTTGGTTCTCTTTCATGCCTTCGGGCAGCTTCACGCCGCAGATTTCGCGGACGCCGCTCTTGTAGGCGCGCCATGCGCTACCGCAGAGATAACCGCGTACAATCATTTCAACCGGGAAACCTTCGCACATCACGCCCACTGTTACCATGGGGTCGGGAGTGGCCATTTTCCAGTTGGGACAGATGTCGGTGGTGGCGTCAAGGAATTTGGCTGCAATCTGGTTCAGCATTTGTCCTTTGAAGGGAATGCCTTTCGGCAATACTACGTCGAAGGCCGAAATGCGGTCGGTAGCGACCATAACTAACTTTTCACCGTTGATGTTGTACACATCGCGTACCTTTCCATGATAGACACTCTTTTGTCCGGGAAAGTTGAAATCTGTTGCTGTTAATGCTTTCATCTTTGTGATATTTATGAGTTAATATTTACTGTGTGGTGAGTTTCTTTCTCTCTCGTTCCGCTTTTGCTTCTTTCTCGAACTTCTCGTAGGCCTCCACAATCTGGGTTACCAGCTTATGGCGTACGATGTCTTTCTTGTTCAGTTCGATGAAGCTGATGCCTTTCACGCCTTTCAGGATGCGGAGTGCTTGTACCAAGCCGGAAGTCTGGGAAGAAGGCAGGTCAATCTGAGTCATGTCACCGGTAACAATCATTTTGGTGTTCGTGCCCATGCGGGTGAGGAACATCTTTATCTGTTGGGTGGTGGTGTTTTGCGCTTCGTCCAGAATCACTACGGCGTCGTTCAGCGTGCGTCCGCGCATGAAAGCGAGGGGGGCAATCTGAATGATGTTCAATTCCATGTACTCTTTCAGTTTGGCGGCAGGTATCATGTCCTGCAATGCGTCGTACAGCGGTTGCAGGTACGGGTCTATCTTGTCCTTCATGTCACCGGGCAGGAAGCCGAGCTTCTCTCCGGCTTCTACGGCGGGACGGCTGAGGATTATTTTCTTTATCTCCTTGTTCTTCAGTGCGCGTACGGCAAGGGCAATGGCTGTATATGTCTTACCCGATCCGGCAGGGCCGATGGCGAATACCATGTCGTTTTTGGCGAAAGCCTCCACCAGCTTCAACTGGTTTTCGCTGCGGGGGATGATTGGTTTTCCCGTCACGCTGAACACGATGACGTTGCCCGACTTTTCCGCCTGCGGGGCATTGCCTTTGATTATATCAATGATAACTTCCTCTTTCAGTGAATTGTATTCGGCGCAATACTTTTCGAGTTTGGTGATGTTTTCCTCGAATGCGCACATTTCTTCTTCGTCTCCCAGCACTTTGATCACATTGCCGCGGGCAACGATGCGGAGCTTAGGGTACAAGGCTTTTATCAGTTGCATATTGGCGTTGTTTACGCCGTAAAAAATAACCGGGTCAATATCCTCAAGAACAATCAGTTTTTCTATCATTGATATGTTTTAAAGTTCAATTCTTTTTTCAGGTGAAACGTTTTGCAAATGTAGTGAAACGTTTGCATACTTGGGCGTTTCCGGCCGTTATTTTTTTGCACAATGGTTTGCGGTGACATCATTGCTTATTCAAAGTAGAGCACTGTTCCACCGTCGGAAGCGGCATACTTCCGCAGGAGCTCCTGTATCATTCCGGCAGCTTCCGCCAGTCCGTCGTTCCCGCTATAACCGTTCACGATGGCGAGGATATGCCGGGTTTCGAGTCCCATTTTGGTGCGTTCGTTGTCGCTGGTCGGGGTGCCTATGCCGCCTGTGGAGTCGCGGTAGACGGGAAGCCCTTCGATATTCAGCACTCCGCGTCCGATGCCTTCGAAAGGCTCTTCCGCACGTCCTATTCCGAGTTCGAGGCTGTTGCCCTGTATCTTGTCTGCGTCAAAGCCGCCTATGGAATATCCGGTGCGGAGTGAAACAAGGTTGATCAGGTCCACCAGCGTATCAATCCGGTAAAGTTCCAATCCCCGCATGAGGCGGCGGCGCAATGCTTCGGCCGAGGGGCGGTAACGGCTCGGATCTTTTCCGCAACGCTTGTAGACTTCGCGAGTGGCTGCAATGGCAGGTTGCAGTTTGATGTCATCCGCTTGTGTGGTGGCGGTCAGCTCATGTGTAAAGGCGTTTATCTCGTCCCAAAGCTCTTTGCAGAATGTGGTGTTGGTGACCTCTGCATATACGGCTGCTCCTTTAAAGACGGGGCAGGCTCTTTTGATTTCTTCTGATACGGTGATGTTGTACATGATGTTCTTCGTTGTTTATGGTTTGTTTTAGGGGAACGGCCGGTCCGGTGCCGTTAAACTGTCAGTTTATTACTATTAAACTTCAGGTTTATTGGTATTAAATCGGAGGTTTATTCCTAATAAACCGACAGTTTATTTTAAGTAAACTGAAATAAACTTGTAACCAGCTGATTGTTAGAACTCTGATTCTTTATCCGGGGATGTGGCATGTCACCATTCGTATGCCTCTTCAAACCTGTCGTATACGGGCTGTATGCCGGGGCACAGTTGACGGAATACGGCGGCGATCTTTTTCTGTTCGTCGGGCGAAATGAGCCTTTCGCCTTTGCGGCCGGCGAAGTAGAAGCTGCGGCACGTAAAGCAGCGTTGTACCTTCCATCTCACTTGGCCTACCACTTTGCTGGGCACTTCGTCATACAGTTGCGACATTCCGCAGGCGTACCGACTGGGTGTGGAACTGCGGAAGAGTGCACAGCCGCCTTTGCCTTCCAGTGTGGCGATGTAGCGCGGGTCTATGGAGCATATCACGACTTCCGGAGTCCGGGACGCTTTCATGGGGAGTTCCGCCACCAGTGCGTGCAGGCACTCTCTGCGTTGCGGGCATTGTTCGTTCGTGGCAAAGCAATAGGCATAGTTATGAGGCTTGGTTTTCAGGCTTGGTTTCATGTTGTTTTTGTTATATTTAAGTTTATCGTTTTTCATTCTATATCTCTGATATCTTCCGCTTCTCCTATCCGTTCAGCATTATTCCCGACAGTATGCGTCCCGACTTGATGCCCAGCCGTCGCGCCGAGAAGAAGTCCTCGTGCTGCCGGTAAGTGCAGATGCCGGCGGTCTCTATCTGCCGGGAAGGCACCCCGAAATCGGAGAGCTGCAAATGGTTGGCTTTCCATAGGTCTATGTGGTATTTGTGCGTTTCGGGTTTCCACGCGGATATCTGTTCCATCGGGAAACCTTCGGCGCAGAATGCCTCGTGTACTTCGTCTCCCACTTCAAAAGAGGCGAAGGAGATGCCCGGTCCTATGCAGGCTATGATGTCTTTCCCTTCCGTACCGCAGGTTGCCTGCATCCGGCGGAGGGTATGCGTAAGAATGTGGCGAACCGTTCCCCGCCAGCCTGCGTGGACGGCGGCAATGGCATGGTGTTCCTTGTCATAGAGCAGTATGGGGATGCAGTCGGCGGTAGAGATGCAGATGCAACAGCCGGGTGTGCGTGTGATAAGTGCGTCGACGCCTTGCAGCATGGATTGACGTTCGCTGTGCGTTGCGTTCAGGTAGGTTTCGTCGATGATGAGTGAGCTGATGCCATGAGTTTGGAAAGGGATAACCAGTTCCCGCGGTGTGAAGGGCAGGGCGGCACATAGCAACTCTTGGTTCTTGCGTACGCAATCCGGATGGTCTCCGGTGTAGGGGGTGCAGTTGAAGGATGCATAGTTGCCGGTGCTGCATCCGCCATGACGGGTGGTTACAAAACAAGAAATGTCGGGATAGGGGGCAAGCGCCTCATATCCCAACATTCTTTTATCTTTTGTCAGGGAGATCATTTTCCGTCTTCCTCCCAGTCCTCTTCTTCATATTCAAAGTCTTCGAGGTCTTCGATGTCCTCGTCGTCAATGTATTCGTAGTTGAGGTCTTCGTCCTCGCCTTCCTCTTTCAGCTCTTCTTTCAGGTGGCTCATGTCTTTGGCGCGGTGAGCGATGCTTTCCACTTTGCCTTCTATCTTGTTGCTCTCCTTGTTCAGCTCTTCCCACAGCAGATCTTTCAGAACGGAGATGCCCATGCCGGAGATTGCCGAGATGAATACGTGCGGGATGTTTTCGGGCAGGGTAGGCTCTATTTCGTCCATAAGCTCTTGGTCCAGCATGTCGCATTTCGTGACGGCAAGCACGCGCTGCTTGTCCAGCATTTCGGGGTTGAAGGTGCGTAGTTCGTTCAGCAGGATTTCATACTCTTTGCGGATGTCGTCGCTGTCGGCGGGAACCATGAACAGCAAGAGCGAGTTGCGCTCGATGTGGCGCAGGAAGCGGAGTCCCAGGCCTTTGCCTGCGCTTGCGCCTTCGATGATGCCGGGAATGTCCGCCATGACGAACGATTTGCCGTCGCGATAGGACACGATGCCGAGATTGGGTTCCAGCGTGGTAAAGGGATAATTGGCTATTTTCGGCTTAGCTGAAGATACCGCCGAGAGCAGCGTTGATTTTCCCGCATTCGGGAAACCTACCAGACCGACGTCTGCCAGCAACTTCAACTCCATGATAACCGTCATTTCCTGCATCGGTTCGCCCGGCTGGGCAAAGCGGGGGGCTTGACGGGTGGCGGTTTTGAAATGCCAGTTGCCCAGTCCGCCGCGTCCGCCTTTCAGCAGGACAACTTCCTGCCCATGCTCGGTGACGTCGCAGATGTATTCGCCGGTTTCGGCATTGTACACCACCGTACCGCAGGGCACTTCGATCACTTTGTCTTCTCCGTCCTTGCCGAAGCTGCGGTTCTTTGAACCCGATTCTCCATGGCCTGCCATGATGTGACGGTCGTAGCGCAGGTGCAGCAATGTCCAGTAGTTGCGGTTTCCGCGAAGGATTACGTGACCTCCTCGTCCTCCGTCACCACCGTCGGGGCCGCCATTGGGTATGTATTTTTCACGCCGCATGTGCGTGGAGCCTCGGCCGCCCTTACCGGAACGGCAATAGATTTTTACGTAGTCAACGAAATTCGATTCAGCCATATTCTTTTTTATTATTTGAGATAATGTGTGCAAAAGTAGTTATTCTCCGGCATAAGCGGAAATAATCGGGCTTTTTTCTCTTGTAACGGGCTGTGCAACCGGTGATTTTCGTAGGAAGCATAAAAAAAGGGAATGTGCCGGAATGAAATTCAGTTATCATTCCGGCACAAACCCTTTGTTTGTAAGAAGAGTCTTTTTACGACTTATTTCGCTGCGTCAATTGCTTTGCAAACATCTGCCGTAATGGTTTCCAGTTCACCGATACCTTTGATGTGTGCATAGAGTTTCTCGTTCTTGTACCAGTCTATCAGCGGAGCTGTCTGCGAATGATATACTGTGAGGCGCTTCTTGATAGTCTCTTCGTTGTCATCGGCGCGGCCCGACTCTTGTCCGCGTTTGATGAGGCGTTTCATCAGTTCGTCTTCGGGTACGTCAAGGTCCAGCATTACGTTTACGCTCTGTCCGCGTTCGGCAAGCATTTTCTTCAATGCCTCAGCCTGTGCGATGGTGCGGGGAAATCCGTCGAAGATGACGCCTTTGCTGTCTTTGAAACTGTCCAGCGTGCTTGCCAGGATGTCGATAATCAATTCGTCCGGCAGCAGTTGTCCCTGGGCGATGTAGCCTTTGGCTGTCTTACCCAGTTCTGTCCCGTTTTTGATTTCTGCACGCAACACGTCTCCGGTTGAGATATGGTTGATGCCATACTTTGCTACGATTCTCTCGCTTTGTGTTCCCTTTCCTGAACCGGGAGCACCGAAAATTACAATGTTCAACATTTGTTTAGCTATTATTTAATGATTCACAATTTAATACCTTTTCTTCTTAATACCTCTTTCCTGCATTCAATCCACTACGGTGTAGATGTCGGGATAGTTGCGTCCGAATCCGTCATAGTCCAGACCGTAGCCCACGATGAAGTCGTTGGGAATGTTCATGGCTACGTATTCGATGTTTAAGTCGACCTTCAGCTTTTCGGGTTTCACCAGCAATGAGGCGATGTGGATGTCTTTAGGTCCGCGTGTGCCCAGAGTTTCCAGCAGACGCTGCATGGTGAGCCCGGTATCTACAATATCTTCGACGATAACGATTGTACGGTCGGAGATATCTTCGTTGATGCCGATTACTTCTTTGATAACTCCCGTAGAAGATACTCCCTGGTAAGAAGCAAGTTTTACGAAAGAAATTTCACAGGGAATGGTGATGCGCTTCATCAGGTCGGCGGTAAACATGAACGAACCGTTCAATACACTAAGGAAAAGCGGATTTTTACCGGCCAAATCGCGGTTGATTTCGTTCGCTACACGAGACACTTCTTTCAATATGTCCTGTTCCTTGATGGAAACGGTGAACATTTTGTCTTTTATTTGTATGGTATCCATAAATGGGAGTTTTTAGAAAGTTGACGCAAAAATAGTGAATTTGTTCGAAAGAGGAAATATTTGTTCTAGCATATTCTCAAAGAGCTGTAATTTAATTCGATTCGTCACTGTGTGCTTTAAAAGAACGGGATTAAAGAACGTAAAAAAAGAACGAACTTAAAGAACCGCTTTATGAATGCACAGTTTTTCATCAACGAGATCGGATGTAAATTCAACCTGAGAAAGCCCAAGTCCGAAAAGCCGACGAACGTTTATTTTGTAGCACGCGTCAGGAATAAACAGATAAAACTTTCTACTGGAGTAAGAGTATATCCGAACCAGTGGAACGTAAAGAAACAGGAGGCTTATATCAGCTGTCGGTTGACTGAGCTGGACAACGAGAACAACACCATCGTTAACGAAAAGATCAGTAAGCTAAAACTTTATTTTTCGGAATACAAGCAGTACCTTTGCGACCACCCTGAGGAAATAGAACGCAGGGCCATCATTTTACTCAAACAATATATCTATAAGGATACTATGAAGAAAAAAACGGAGAAACCTGCCACCTTCATCATGAAACAGATCATAGAGGAGAAGGATATTGTAGATAGTTCAAAGAGTCAATACAGATCCAATATCAACAAGTTCAAACGGTTTCTATATGAGCACTCCATACCTGATACTTGGGAAAGTATGAACCTGGATACATTCACCAAATACCAGCAATTTTTGATAGAAGAAGGCAAGAAAGATAAGGATGGTAAAAAAGCTTCTACCATAAAGAATATTATAGGAGGTACCCTTTTCCCAATTCTTAGAAAGGCTTCCAAACGGCTTGACATCCCTTTCAAGTGGGATGAGAGTAATCTTGAAAGTTTCGAGCTGACGAAAGATAAGTCCAACAAGGAGCTTGCACGTAATAAAGAGGTGGCGCTGACGGAAGAACAGATTAAGCGGCTCTATGAGTACCGACCAACTGGCACAGAAAAGCAGATCAAAAAGAAAATGGAGATAAGAGATTTGTTCGTACTACAATGCCTCGTTGGCCAACGCGTCAGTGATATGCAGAAGCTTTTTAATGGTGATAACGAAAGGGATGAGGAGAACGGTACAATATCTATCGTCCAGCAGAAGACCGGAGCCAAGGCAATCATTCCTTTGGTTCCGATGGCTGAGGAAATCATAAATAAGTATACCGGAAAGGAGATCAAATATTATAAGGAAAGACGTTCCGCATTGAATGGTGAGTTAAGGGCAATAGCTCAAGAAGCAGGCCTTAATGAAGCTATAACCTATGAAGAGAACGGCACCAAATATACCAAACCGCTCTATGAGCTGCTCCACACCCATTCTGCACGGCACACATTCTCTACCATCATGTGCCGTAGGGGTGTTCCGAGAGAGGATATAATCATTGCGACGGGCCATGAAGATACCCAGATGTTGGATAAGATATACGCCCACCTGACCGCCAAGGACAAATCCAGGAAGGTGACAACTGCATTCAAGAAGAAGCTTGGTGACGGCATTTTCGATATGGGAGGCCAGCCAGAACCGGAAGATGGCGAACAGACACCGGCTCCAACTGTTCCGGCCAACCCCAAGCAGAAGACAGACGTATTCAACTACGTCTTTGCCGGTGACCTACTGCTGAAACTCTCCAGGCTGAAGAATAAAGGTATAGACATCACAAAACTAGCTGACACTGAGGAAGCCGTGAAAACACTCAAGGACGTCGGCAGGATAGATGAGATAGACAAGGATAAATACAAGGACAATACACGATTGCGTGATAAGGTAGCCAAGATTGCCTCCGTCGTATGGTTCATCGCATTCAAACGGAACGATGCGGTACTGATACAGATGTTCCAGAACAATATCACGGAGCTGGGCCTGAGGAACATCTTTCTCAACGGGGAGATTATGAGGGAGGCCAGGCTCGAATCCCTGATGAATGGCGATGAAAAGGTCCTGAAATTCGTGGAGGTGCTGAATATCAGAAGCATGGAGGGGCTGGAGGAGTATGAAAAGCGGGATAAGGGTAGATAATATTTATAATATAATGGTAAAATATATTTTCAGATAATATAGAAAATGAAAGTACGAAGCTGATACATATCAAGGAAAATACTACTTCCCGAAAGCACAGACATCGCTTTCCAAGGAGGGTAAATATCATCCGCTGGTGGGTAAACACTATATTTCAGGTGGGTAAACGTTCAAAATACAGCTCCTTGAGAAATACAGTACAAAACGATTTTTTGAATTGAATATTAATTGGTTAAGTGATGAAAAACTATCTATCCTTAGAGTGTGTAAAACGCTACACACCTATACATGATGTAAACATAGAAAAAAAAGTGGTTTATCGTGCTTCACAGAATGTGCATAGCACTGCACGAATATGTAAAATATTTACATTGCTCCAATTCCATATTCTAATCCTTAAATAGTCATATATCCAACATTTCATCCCAAATCTGTATGGGCAATGATGAATAGGGTGGATGAGTAACCAATACAGAGTTTTAAATTCTTTTCTGATAAATGGATCCCGATGGCTTGATTTGTTACAGAGAAAATGAGATGGCGCAGGGTATTGCCTTGAACAACATAAGTCTCATTTATTTACATTTCAAAAAAACAGTATTTGTTGTAACCATGTTGAACATCCCCACATGTGAAACATAGAAAGTAAGTGTAAAGTCCTTGTCTCTTTCCTTCCGATAGTGAACTGTAACCATGTAACGCAATTATAAGAAGCATAAGAAATATGTCTGACGGTCTAAAAACGTTTTTCCATAAAAGTAAAGTTACAGTTACATTACGTAATAATATCTTGTAAATCAACAGAAATGCTATCAAGGTTGCATTGTAGGGTTACATAATAAGGTTACACAACAAGGTTACAGTTCCCCCTATTAGGTTACAACGGAAAATTTCGGTTACACCCGTATTGGACATAGCTGAAACCAACGGGAAAGTTGCCAACCTGTTACAATCATCCAACACTTCATCCCAAATCCGTACGGGTAATGATGAATAGGGTGGATGAGTGGCCAATACAGAGTCCGGTTACCGGATTAGTTCCCATACTGATACTGAGATGCCCCTTCTACCAATGATGAACCGGCAGTAAACTACATCTTATATTCATCTCTTTTTTATAACTAACCGCCCGCTGTATTAAGTATTAGTCAGAGCAGCAAAAGAGTCATAATATCCTTACCGGCTGAATGATAATATCCCTTCAGTTCCATACTTTAATACTCCACAATGCAAGGGAGATGAACGGGCAATAGATAAACGTGCCTGGAGTAATGTGGAGAGAGTTTTATATTTCCTCCCGTTTATTATTCAGGCACTCTTTACTGTTGCCCATTCTCATCAGTCCATAGTCTCAATACTTTTTACCGTATTTGTTTTTATGGCTGTGAACCGATGATAAAATATGGGGATATTGCATTTTAGGGGATTCAGTCTATTTGCATAATTAAAGTTCACACTTCTCAATATTATGTAATCAGCTATAAATCAATAAGCAAACATATAGATTAGTTCACACCTGCTTCTCATGTCACTTCACAGGTATAGGTTCCCATGTTACTTCACAGCTTCCCACCTCGGTTTCACCCAATAAATGACAAATATTATCCAGTATGTTTGATACTATCCTTCGCTGTCTTTCCCGTATCTGAGTAACAATATTAACAAGTTCTACACACCATATTGCCAACTGAAACCAACTTAACCAAAGTAAACTATAGAAAATAAGAACATCCGTTACCGCTTGTTTGTTGCATTGCCGGTCTTATGAATACTGAGCCTTGTTCTGTAATCTGAAACAAGATGGATTATGATTATTAGTAAATAAAATGGGGCCTAAAAGTTTTTTTGTGTTCCCTCTGTGTTCCCGTAGATCTTAAATAAAAAAGACCGCCAAGAGTGGAAGCCTCTCAACAGTCTTAATTTCAGTGATTTATTTTGTAGCGGGACCCGGGATTGACCCGTGGACCTCATGATTATGAAACCGGGCTGTGCCGATATCTTCCTATATCTTTGCGTTTCACGCTCTTACTTAAGTAGCTCTTTTACAAGGGCAAAGATAATATTTCTTTTTCATCCGTAATCATGCCATTTCTTCTATTTTCCGGTGATTTGTGCAATTTTCGTGCAATATGGTTTATTCTTTGTTTAAATAGAGATGAAATTTTGTTTGTATAAGAAAAAATGCGAATTTTGTGAAAATATAGTAATTAATAACTTTGAGATAGACATGTATAGTTTGGTGTTTTCTGGTACTGAATTACAAAAGCTTACAACTCAATATGAACGTCGTAGTTTGGGACTGAATCGTGAGGAATTAATTTCTCAGATAGAATCTTGCTGTCTTCATGATATATTGGAAGGTATATATCAATTTCATATAAATTATGTAGGTGGTTTATATATAAATGGGAAAGAAAAGGGAACTATAGATTATTTGTGCCAGAATCTAATAATAAGAAAGTTATATCAAAATATAAAGCGGGTATATAATGTTTCTCAGGCAAATAGAAACCAAATAATTAGGCAAGTAAAAATTATATTAGAAGATCCCTATCCATTGTGGATAATAAGATTAGATATAAAGTCATTTTACGAAAGTATAGATCGTGATGTTGTTTTGAATAAACTTAAAAGCGATAGTAGGGTCAATTATCAGACAATAGAATTATTAGAAAATCTTTTTTCTCATCCTTTAATTTATTCTATAAAAGGACTGCCTAGAGGATTAAGTATTAGTTCGGCTATTTCAGAATTATTTATGAAGTATTTTGATTTGGATGTACAAAGAATTAATGGAGTATACTATTATGCGAGATTTGTTGATGATATAATTATTTTTTGTAATTGTGAAAAAGCTAGAGATGAAGTGTATAATACAATCCCTGTGTTGCTAGAAAAAATGAAATTAACTTTAAATCAGGACAAATCTTATGTTTTAGATGAAACGAAATTGACTTCAAATCAGAAGTTTAGTTATTTAGGATATTCTTTTTCTCTAAAAAAAATAGGAAAAAATAGGAAACAAAAAAATGAATTATTGGTATCAATTGCTGAAAATAAGGTAGAAGTGATAAAAACGAAATTAACAAAGGCATTTGTGAGATTTATTCACGATAAAAATTATGATATGCTTGTTAATAGAATAAAATATCTTACTGGGAATTTTACAGTTGGTAACATTGCTGATTTAACTCCCATAAAATCAGGGGTTTATTTTAATTATAAAATGATAAGTGAATCAGAAAAAGAAAGGCAACTTCGAGAGCTAAATTTATATTATAATAAGATGTTGCACTGTAAAAAAGGCAGTTTTGGATATAAACTGTCTTCTTTATTGAGTAAAGAACAAAAAAAAAGATTGTCTAAGTATTCTTTTTATTTTGGATTTGAAAATCATGTGTCTCATTATTTTCATTCCAAATTACTTTGTGAAATAAAAAAATGTTGGCTATGAATGACACTCCTATAGTTAAAAATAAGTATAGAGCTTTATTAACAGAAATGCTTCCCTATGAAATTCCTTTATTATTGGACAATAGTGGTTTTTACTATAATATGTTGGATGAAAAGTTAAGAGCGATTTTTAATCATCAGTTTTCTTTTTCAAACACATGGACAATTCCCTTTAACTATACAATAAAGAAGAATGGTGGGATTAAAAGTCGATTACTAAGTATTATGCATCCGAAAATTCAACTTGATTTTGTGGATTTATATGAACATTATGAACTGTTAATGATACATCTCTGCAATATTAGTCCATATTCATTACGACATATACATAATGTAGCAAAGTGTACTTTTAATTTGGAAAGTGCAGAAAAGGTAATTGATAAAGAGGAAAAGATAGTGGAGTTAGAGGATGAAATTCAAGATAAAGAAGTTCCTATATATCGTTCTTATTTCACTTATAGGACAATTGATATGATTTTTAAATTTCACCAACAAATGGATTTGTTAAGACTAGAACAAAAGTTCCATTTTATGATGAATATGGATATTGCTAGTTGTTTTTATCATATCTATACTCACTCTATAGCGTGGGCTATAAAAGGTAAAGAGTGTGCCAAAAATAATATTGATGCCATATCTTTTGAGACAACCTTTGATAAATTAATGCAAAGAAGTAATTATAACGAAACAAATGGAATTTTAGTAGGACCAGAAGTTTCCAGAATTTTTGCAGAGATTATCTTTCAGCGTATAGATCTTAATGTTCTTAATATATTAAGGGAAAAGAATTTAAAATTGGGGTCCGATTATGAAATACGGCGCTATGTAGATGATCATTTTATATTTGCTAATAAAAAAGAAACATTGAGTTTGATTCTTGATGTTTTTAAGGAACAATTGGAAATATATAAATTGTATATTAATGAATCTAAAACAAATATTCAAGAAAAGCCATTTCCGACTAATGTAACCTGTGCTCGACAAGAATTATTATTGATGTTTACTTCATTTGTTGACAAATATGTCATAACCGAAGAAGGTGAGTTTAGAAGTATAAGTAAGCCATATAAAGTTGCAAATTTATTTCTACATCAATTTCGTACATTGGCTCATAAATATAGCGTATCTTATGATGCGCTGAATAGGCATCTGCTAGGGTTAATTGTTCGTTTACTAAAGGGTACGTTTATATCAAAAATTAAAGAAGGTACTTTTTTTTCTGATACTAATATTCTTTTAACAATATTGGATATAAGTTTTTATGTTTATTCTTTGGATATGTGTGCTACTGCCTCATTTAAAATATGTCGTATAATCCAATTATCAATAGGCACAATGATTGGTATGTCAAGAGATATGAAATTAGAAGTAGAAGATAAAATTAATAGAGAAGTAAAGCGTTGTTTTGATATTTATAGATTTCAAGATCGTAAAGGAGATACAAATATTGAAGTGTTAAATATTCTTATTGCAATAAGCTGTTTGTTGGATAGGAAACTTGACCTATCAATTATCAAGGATTTATTTGGTTTATATGTAGATAAAAGTCCTCAGTGTTATATGGAATTAAACTATTTTCAAATTTGTACAATTCTATATGTGATAAAGGATGAAGTTGTATTTCATAAGATAAAAGAGGAAATTATTCGTGAAGTAAAAAGGAGATACGAAGAGACGCATGATAGTTTAAAAAGCGCGGAGTTAGCTATGCTTTATTTTGATTGGATTGTATGCCCTTATATTGAAAAAAAAGATCAATTAGACATTATAGAATCTGTAAGAAAAGTAGATAGAAAAAAAGCTGGAGAAATTTGGACTGAAATAAATAAAAGTAATTATTGGTTTTTTAATTGGAATAAAAGTGTAAATTTGGAGCGATATTTAACAAAGAAAGAATATAGACCTGCCTATGAATAAATAAGAAGTAGTATCTGAGTATGGCAGTAGTTTAGTTGCTGAATTGGGTAACTCACTAATACGCTGGGCATATATAAATTATAAAGTAATGAAAGGAAAATTCCTTAGTAAATGTCAAGCGAGAGGGTAATCCTCACACACATTTGTCCGGAAAGGATACTGCTTTTTTTTATTTAATATATTGAATCTGCAAGTAAATATTTGAGTATATAACTTTAGTGTGGTTGCATAACTTTATTAGGGGGGAGTGGTTGCAAACGTTGTTTGAAAATGCTTGTAAATGCCTTTTGAAAGGCCCGATTAACTTATAATTCCAAAAATTGGGGGATATATTATCGGTGCCCTCCTTTTTCTTTTTTTCAGGGGGGTAAATATCATCCGCTGGTGGGTAAACACTACATTTCAGGCGGGTAAATGTTCAAAATGCGGCTCTTTGGGAAAAAACAATATAATACGACTTTCTAAATTGGATATCAATTTATTAACCGGTGAAAAACTATCTATCCTTAGAGTGTGTAAAACGCTACCCACCTATATATAATATAAACATAAGAAAAAAGGCTGACTTATCATGCCCCACAGAACGGGCATAGTATTGTATGATATATAAAATATTTTACATTATTCCATTTTCCAAGTAGCCATATAACCAACACTTCATCCCAAATCCGTACGGGTAATGATGAATAGAGTGGATGAGTAGCCAATATAGAGTCCAGTTACCGGATTAGTTCCCATACTGATACTGAGATAACCCTTCTACCAATGATGAACTGACAGCAAACCATATCCTATACTCATCGCTTCTTTATAACTACCTTCCGATCTACTTAAGTATTGGTCAGGACAGCAGCAAAGAGTCGTTATACTCTTACCGGCTAAATGCCTGTCTAACATTTCACAAAGGCCGGGAGATATGAACGGGCAAAAAACTGAAGTACCTTGGTTTATCGGGAGAGCAAGTATTATATCATAATCTCCCGAATATATAGGCACTGAACCGAATTGCCCTTAACGATAGAGATACCCAAACCGTCACTTCTGAATCCGATTGCCCTAAACTCCACATGGCTGGTATTACAATTGGTTACTATGATGACAGATCATAATGGAGTCCGGCATAATACTTGCAAGATTTCTGATTACCATAATTGCTATCAGACAGGTTAACGGAACGCAATCAATTTTTTTAACTGGAAATCATTCTCTCTTTAAGGTATATTCCTCATTTTAAGAAAAAAAATTGTATAAAACATTATATATCTTTTTTTCTTCGTCAGTTGTAGGCTCACGCCGCTTGAGTGGATATTGATCTGTAGTATAACTGATATATAGTCTACCTTCGGCTGACCGCAAATGATATATAGGACCGGTCCGGTATAGTCATTTAATGGTTCCCTCTGTCAGTCGATAGTGCCGAAAGTACCGGTGGAAAGATATACATTGTAAAGGTTTGACAGAGGGATACAAATTCAAAAGGGTACAAATTCCACATGCATTATAACATATTGCCATTCAAATGATTAAAAAACACAGAGGAGGCCTGTAATTTGTAGTCTTCAACATATAAGCCTACCGGGTGATTTCAGACTGATAGACAATACAGAGAGTGGTTCATTTCAAACGGTCTCCGCATTGGTTACATCATTGTCATACTTTCCATTCTGGGGCTTCCTGACTGCGTTCTAAATGACAAAAAGGGAGGTCAAGTCTCATCGTGAACCTTAAACATGAAAAAGTATCGTGACGCTGGATATATTTGAGCGTTATACGATTCTATATATAAAATTCATTATGGAAACTTATAAGACAGAAAAAGAAGAAATGAGATCTTATCGTAATTACAGTGCCACAAATGGCAGGATTGTACGGGAGAGTGATGTCAGTTCTCCCTATAAGCAAAAGTATGACATTTTTAAGTCAAGGGCTCGAACCGGTTCAGATAACTTTTTCAGGGGATTGACAATTGAAATCTCATTAGCCTAATCTTTATGAGCTTATCCCCAAAGAGCCCGCTTCCAATGATATTAAATCCGGAAATAAGGATAACATACACTGTTATTTACAGAGCATTGTGTAAAAGAAATTTTAAGAGAGAGAACGGAAAGGAAAGAACAGGCTTCCTGCGTCAGCCTAAACCCCGCAATATACATTTTCTCTCATCCTGTAGTGTTGGGGTTTTGAGCGAAGCGATGTCCCTCCTCCTTTTTTCTACCTCTTCTATTATAGTAAATTTCAAAAAAATAGAGGAATACAGACTTTCAAATCCACTGATTCTCTTAATAATAAGAAAAGTATGGTTGTACAAAATTAAATTCAGAAAAAATGAAAAAAGAAAGACTATCAATTCCGAACGTACATTATCTTTCCCAGTGGCCCGGCCTTGACGTGGCACTGAGGCAGTTCGGGAAAAAGATTATTGTAAACAAGATTGTGTGTGGCTGTGGAATGACCAATTACTATCTTACAGACTGTACTATACCGGTCATTCTTGCAAGCCCCAGAAGAGAGCTGATTACCAGCAAGACAAAGGATGCATTGACCGGACACGCATATTACTTTGACCGGAGTGATCCGGCCATTGACCTGAATATTTCCAGGAACAGACTGCAGAACTATATACGCAACGGGGTCAGGGATGTGCCGAAGATAATGTGTACGTATGATTCTTTGGGTGAAGTGGTCGATTGCCTGACCCGATGGAACCTGATTGACCTGTTCACGATAGTCGGAGATGAAATGACCTGCATCTTCACCGACGCACCGATGAAAGGCGCCAAGTCTATGGAAATTGTCAACCTGTTTGGCAGGCTTCCAAACCGTTGCATCTTTATCACTGCAACGCCATTGAACGAAGTGTATCTTGATGAAGTGCCCGTATTCAAAGATATGACCTATGTGTCTTTCGATTGGGCACCGGAAAGGCTATTATATGTACATCCCATTATCCAGCAAATGGGCAGCACAAGGCAAACCGTCCGGGATATAATAAACGACTATCGGCAGGACGGCTATTTCCAGAAAAAGATGAATGCGCCCTACCCGTCGACAGAGGCGGTGTTCTATCTTAACAGCATGACAGACATCCTCAAAATCATTGCGGACAACAAACTTACTCCTGATGATACCCGGGTTATTTGTGCCGATAATTACGAAAATGCAAAAAACTTAAGAAGAATCGGTTTTGAGATAGGTCACTTCCCGGGTAGGGATGAATATAAAACAGAAAACAGGACCTTTACTTTCGCCACAAGATGTTCTTTTGAAGGAGCGGACTTGCATTCTGACTGTGCATGTGTCTATATTTTCTCCGATTCCAACAGGGATAATCTCAGCCTTGACATTTCCATTGATCTGGTTCAGATCATTGGCCGTTGCAGGACCTTTTCCAATCCTTACCGGGATGAAATCAGGTATTATTATAAGTGTAAGGATGCTGAGGACATTGATTTGAATGAGGCAACGGATACTATCAATCACAAGACGGATGTTTCATACAAACTTTTTCAATACTATCAGAATGTGTCAGATCCGGATGTGCTTGATATTGTCGAGGACGCACAGACAGGAAAAAGGCCTTATGGAAAAAACTATCTGACTGTATTCGAAGATGTCGGTGGAGAGCGGAAGGTAGGCATAAACCATTTGGTCAGACTTGCAGAATTGAGAGCCATAGACATCAAGAAACAATATAGAAGCAAGAATACCCTGCTCGCATTGCTCAAAGACAACCGGATAGTTGCGCGGGACCTTTATGAGGGGCTTGACCCGATGTTTGCCCGATTCCTCAATGAGATTGACAAGGCACCAACTTATAACGACAGGATCAGGATATATACCTCAGGGTGTCTCAGCAGCCAGCAACTGCGACAATGGGCTGAAGCATGCCCGGATATTCCAAGCCGTTATAAAGAGTACTATAATGTTTTAGGACCGGAGGTTATACGGAATTTGAACTATGACAGGAAAAAATTGGATTCGGAGCTGGATTTTCTGAATGCCAAAGAGAGGATTGCCGCAGAACTTAAGAAATCAATTCTGATCGGCAAGGAATATACAAACAGACTTCCAAAAGCCATCCTGCAATCGGCCTATCAAAAAAATGGTCTGGCCAAAACAGGATTTGCAAAACAGATAACGATGTTTTTCCCAAAATCCTATCCTACAAAAGTCGTAATTGACGGGAAAGAAAATAACGGATATAGAATATATGAGTAAATTGGAACAATATGTGTCGTGGTATAACAACATTCTGGATACCACTTCAAGGCAGACGGCAACGATTGAATCCCTGTTGAGGTCGATCAGAACTGGCGGGCAAAACCATCAACTTGCAGAAAAAATCCGGTTAATTCGGGCAGATCCCTCCCGACGCTCCGAATTAAAAAAGAGACTTCAAGTAATCATGTGGCAAGGAATATTCTCGCAAAGGAATAAAGCCGGAATGCAACAATTATCCGGAGTTATGTGCATTGATATTGACCATAAGGCAACGGAAGAACTTCGATACCTCAGGCATATACTTTCACAAGAGCCATGGGTGTTGGCATATTTCACGAGTCCTAGCGGGGACGGTCTGAAAGTGCTTGTCCAGTCACCGGTCACGACACCGGAAGAATATGAGAATTGCTACGCACAGGTCATTGAACATTTCAAGCTTCATTACCACTGTGAGGTAGACCAGTCCTGTCGGGAGTATTCTAAAGCCTGTTATGCCAGTTATGACCCGGATCTGTATGTGAATGACAATGCACAGGATTATCCCTTCCGCTATAATCCTGATTATGACGATAAACGGGCAAGCGACCAAAACAACCCTGTACCTTCGGGAATAAGCCGTTTTGAAGTCCATCAGCCGACAGTGACAGAATCATTTATCAATCGCTTGAATTCACAGATCAATTCACTGACTGATGAACAGATTTTGAATATATGCGACTTGAAATTTCACAGATACAAACAGAATTATCAAGTTGGAAATCGCAGAAATTCCATCTTTCAACAGGCGGCGGTCTTATGCAGGGCAGGAATTGAAAGTGTAAAAACATTGCAATATCTGGAAAGCGTATTTATTCCCGCAGGCTCTCCTTTGCATGAAATTCAAGCGGAGGTTTCCAAAGCCTACCGGACCTATGGAAATCTGTTCGGTTCCGAGCGGGGTAATTATAAAAGCTATAATGAATACAGGAAACAGAGGTCTGTTTAGAGGTGGTGCATTATCCTTGACAATAATATCCACGAGCCTCTAAATGTAACTCCGATAGTCCTTGTCTCCCAATTCCTTGGATGTGAATTTACCTCTGATACTTCTGATCCGTTTTTATGGGCATTATGGGTGTTACAATCAGCTGTATCGATTGCTCGTTTGTCCTATGTAGTAAAAAGGGGCGTCACGCAAATGACGGTCTCTGTTTCTGTCGATTTGTAAATTAGTAATACAATCAAGATACGTTTGAAAAACGCGTTTTTTTATGTGTGTAAGTTGAAGGGGAAGAATATGCGGATGATGGCTCAATGAAGATAATAGCCGGTACCGGGAAAGTGAGTGTAAGTATGGTCCGGAGATTGGGAAAGGAGTTCGGGCTGTAGATCTATTATAAATCAGAAGGGAGACGGTGATATTTATGGTTTCCCTTTCTTTTTTCTTCCCGGTAGGAATGACCCGAAGAGAAGAGAGGCACTGGAATTAGATAAGGAGGCTATGGTTGGTGTTGATGAGAGATTGAATAAGAGAGGCTACTACGTACCCTGCTAGAGTGGAGAGAAGAAGATTTGTTTTGTTATTTTTTTATCCTCACTTTAGTAGACTGCGAAGCCGGTCTACTCTTCTTTATCTTTATCTTTATCTATCTATTATTTTACCCGTATTTTTTTACTTCTCTCTATATATTAGAATGTGCATAAAAAAAACTGGGTAATTTTTTTTATTTTCTCTCTAAAATCCCAATCTCTAGAAAGCAATAAAGAAGAACTTTCTGAACTACGCCAAGACAAAAAGCCCTTCAAGTACAAAAACTCAAATTGTAGTATTAATTAAACTATTCTATTATGGAATTTCACAACTCCCTGACAAAGATATCAATAATATTAAAATAAGCCAACAAAAAAAATGCCGGTTTTATTCTCCCACATAGACAACTTGAATATCCATCATTTGGAAAACTGGAGAGATATCAGTGGGGGAAATTGACGGCGGCGGTGAATATATCCTGATTTCGTATTATCTTTGTGCCATCGAAACTCTCTCTACATAACAATAGCAATAGAACTACTGTCGATATGCTCTGTCCGGTGATGGATGGGGCATATTTTATCGAGTGATGTGTATTGGGAGATACAGGTCATGAGTTTTTTATATCAGAACAAGGAAGTGCCGTAACCTTTCTTCAGCGGATAAATCTTATATTTGCACCGAAAAATGGATGGCAGTATGATAGGAAAAGAAAGTTGCCGGTTTGACGAGGAGTCTGTAAGGGATATTGTCCGCTGGGCATTGACGGCACAACTTCCCCAAGAAATATATATTGATTCGGAGCATATAACGGATGTATGTGAATATGTAAAGACAAGTATCCGGGAAATAAACTTATATTATCCCAACCCTTTATACAATTCAGCCATCATCCGGTTATATAGGCTCAAGGATTTTGTGGAGGGTATCCCATAGCAGGCTGTTTTTATCACGCCAGCATAACCGGAAGCCTGACATATCCCTTACCTTTGTTTAGCCATGATAACATATCTCCAATAATAAATCCAATTTCTTGTCCGGTCAGTGATGATAGGATGAGAGTTTTTTGTATGATTTCATTTGCATATTTCATCTGAATATCCTAACTTTCAGACATAGATTTAGAAGTTGTATTCAAGGGTAGTCAGAGCCGGTATTTGTTTTTTCAAGAGGATAAATCATCATAATAAACTGTTTCATTTTTGCTGACTTCCCTTATGAATTGTGTGTATACATCCGGTTTTCATCTCAATATATGGATACAATGTGTTTGAGTAGTATTTTATGCCCGTTCTGCCAGTGATGACAGGACGGGTATTTGCTTATCTCATCCGGTTGCCTTATCTTTGAGGAAATTTGATCAATAAACGTTTTGATTTTTAGCTAATGATAAAACACAGCCCGGGAATATTATTGGTTCGTGAGGATATTCGCTAATTTCAAATCGGACTGTCTTTCTCACTCTATAAAAAATAAAAAGCCTTCCAAAATATGATGGCACTACCGGGAAGAGATGTAACCGTAACCATTATGCACCATTATCCGGAAGGCTTGGATGGATAGAACGGAAACCATGTGTGGAATGTTCTGAGAAGTTCTCCATTGTCAATACCAGTCCATATCTGACATAGTATTCCATGAACCAAACTTGTCTTTTTTGTATATTATAATCTTAGATAATTTTTGTAATAGCTCAATCTATTTAATATCAGGCTTTAAGCAACTATGCTACTTTTGTAAAAATAACAGATAGACAATGAATGCACGTGTCGTATACTGGAACCACGATTAGGGAACATGACATTATTTATTTTGAAGATATGGCTGTATCTCTTTTCTGTAAGGGGTGGAAAGTTTGTTTGTCTTCCCATCTCCTACATCAAGAGAGTTCAGTAATAGGATTTTTTATTATATGATATTGCCATTGATACGGTTTATATGCATATATTTGCATTGGATTCAGACTATTTGCATATGATATGAAAAGAACAATGTACGTTGGAATGCTTTGTCTGGTACTGTCAGTAATGCAGGGGTGTCAAAGTACCAAAAATACAGTCATGACCGGGGTAGTGGATAACAGACAGGAAGAGGTCCTTCTTACGGTCGCGTCGGAAACACGCATCGGGTACGGGGTAGGTCCAATGGCCTGTCTGCTTGTCAAGCATGAGCCGGCAGAAAAATGGCAGTATATGTATTCGGAAATCAAGGGATTCAACTATGAACCCGGGTATGAATACAGATTGCTTGTGCTTCGGGTAGAGCATGAGAATCCTCCCCAAGACACTTCCAGATATATGTTTGAGCTGATAAAGGTGTTGTCAAAAGAAAAAAAAGGGTCTGCCGGTCTGCCATAAATTTTAGAATGTCGTGTTAAAGGAGGCTTTTGTCACCCCATCCTTGATGTCCCTGCCGGTTTTCCTCTATAAACCGTCTCCCCTCCTCAAGACCTTCCCAATAGAGCCGCTCCAACTTTCTTATGTCTGTCGTTGTACGGGTGACATTCATCCGTTTTTGAGGACGTATCACCCGGACTTTTCCTTTACTCTCCAATTCTTCAACATAGTCAAGCTGTTCATTGTATAGCTTATAGCGTAATATGAGCTTTCGGCGTATCTCAGGGTATTTTCGTAGGAGGAATGCAGGAAGATTGAAGTCCCTTTGCGGCTTCCGGTATCCCTTGTTTCGCGTCAGTATCACCACATTGTCAATATATCCTTCATTTATTGTATGAAGTAAGGGGATGGAATCGCATACGCCTCCGTCTGTCATGGGAATTCCATCTAAATGTTTAACGGGACACATGACGGGAAGGGAGCCGGAAGCCTCGCAGATATCAAGAACTCTGTCCTTGTCACTTTTTTCCTCAAAATATTCGGCCTCTCCGGTAAGGCAGTTGCTCGTGACCATGACAAAACGCTCTCGGGAAGCACTGTATGTCCTGAAATCAAGAGGAAACGTCTGTTCGGGATACGTACGTATAAGCCACTCCAGGTCAATGTATCCTTTTCCTTTTAGAAAGTGTCCGATTCCTACATAAGCGTGCTCTTTCAGCGAAAGGATATTGCAATGGAAAGCCCGTTTCGGCTGGCGCGCAATATAGGACAATCCATTGATTGCCCCTGCCGACACTCCTATCGCATATGGGAAAAACAAGTTGCCTTCCATAAAAGCGTCAAGTACCCCTATGGTGAATGCGCCCCGCAATCCACCTCCTTCCAGAACAAGTCCGGATTTGTCTGTATTCATGTTCAAAGCGTTTTGATTTGCAAATAAAGGATTTTTTTTGATTTACAGAAAAGTTTTTCGCTCATATTTCTATGAAATTCACATTCCGTCGCTTCCGGTTCTGAGCATCACTTGTTTTTTTGGGGGGGGGAATCCATGATATTGGCAGTTCTTTGAAAATCAGGAATATTGAAAGCGGGAGACTCATAAAAGAACTCCCGCTCATTATTTCTATGGCAATTTTAGGAAGTCGGTCAAATTGAAACGGTGCATGATTTTACGTGCCTGTCCATTTTTATTTCCAGTGTCCCTGTTATCTCTCCAAAATCTTGAGAAGAATGAGGGAAGTCCCCACGTTGATGTCGATACGGAATCTTATACTATCCGTGTTTATATTGCCTCTATATTTTAATTATCAGCTGCCTGGATACATCCTCTTTTTTCAAATGGCAATGTGTTAGTTGCCGATTATTTCATACTTTTGTCAATAGACCACTGTTATAAAGTTCTATAATATGTATAAAAAGAGGATTCTAACCGTATTATTACCGACAATGCTCTTTGTATGGGTGGGAGTTGATTCTATTAATGGAGTATGTTGGATGATTTTCAGGAAAAAATATGGCTGCACCGTTGTGACTCACTGGAAAAGCTTCATGAGCTGGATGCCAAGTACCCAAATGTGGAGGTGGATGTCGTTTTCAGGAAGGACGGAACATTTGATGTAACCCATGATGTCAACACGAGTTTTAGTCTTGTGATAGATCCCTATTTTTCACATATGGAGAAAACAGACGGCAAAATGTGGATGGGTATCAAGAATCTGGAGCAGGAAAACAAGACGGAAATGCTGTCAGAATTGGAAAAGCTTGTCGGGTTTTGTCATATCGGAAAAGACAACCTGATTGTTGAAAGCAGAAATTTGGAAGCCTTGAGGCTTTTCACGAAAAACGGGTATTATACATCCTATTATGTTCCTTTTGACAAACCGGAGAAAATAAGCGAGGAGGAATGTAACTCCTGTATCTCTATACTGCAAAAAATTGTTGATGGGAAAGCGGTCTGTGCATTGTCATTCCCCTGCTGGTGGTATTCCACCATAAAAGAAAGACTGCACCGCTCCATTGATTTGCTGACCTGGAGGCACAGGACGAGCAAGTTCATGCTGTTGGCTTCACCCAGAGGGAGACAGATGCTGAAAGATGACCAGCTGGAAGTCATATTGGTCAAGGAAAAAGGGAGCCATCACAGATAAAGTAAACGGAACCTGTGGACAAGTCTTGACTATTACAATGTATGACAAGAGGGAACGGTTTTATAATCAATAGTTAAGAGAGAATTTCCATAAGATTTACACATTATGTATTCTTAATTGTCTACTGCTAATAATTGGGTAATTGCTACAGTACCGAATGAGAATACCCGGTCAAAACCGTTTTCACAGTGTTACCGTATAGATTACTCCCTCCAGGAATTTTCCTGATGTCGGTCTTATCAGATATTTGCGGGGAAGCAGCTGTCCCATGAAAGCAACTTCCACCAGATAAACGGGGACATCGGCTGGTACCATCACTGGGGCGGTGGTTGTCAGACCGGCTTTGTCAAGTGTGATGTCCACCGTATTGTTGCCGTAGGTAACCGCACCAGTTTCCAGATTCATGGAGCCGGTATTTCTTACATTTAGAATTTTGATACTTGAAAGCAGGGTACCCAAAGCCGAGACATTAAGCTGTATTTGCGTTAGCTTGTGCTTGAAGGTAATCGGTATGGCCGTTCCGGGAGAATAGCTTCCACCGGCAACGCTGGCACCATGCATGATGTCCTCCTGTCCTGTAAGGGTGAAATTGAAAGTGGGAGCTGTCCCGTTTCCGGGAGGGGTGATGTAGCTGGTTCCGTTCGTAGCTGTGGTACGTGGATAATAACCGTAAAAGATGACTTTATGCCCTCCTGCCGGATAGTATAATGGAGGCGAGAAAGTGAGTTCATTTCCACTTATACCGGCAGGAGCTACATTGTTCAATAAAGGGGAAGTTGTCCAGGGAAATGTACCGGAAGTTCCACTTTCCGCCACTTCATAGATTCCCAAAGAACCGACACTGATATCGTTGATACTGTTGACGATGGACCTTGTGTGGGGGGGCTTCCACAATGGCAAGGTGGATTGGGGAGGGGTACCCTTCACTGTTGAAAGATACTTCCTCCATATCACTGCCGCAACTTACGGATAACAGCGGCATTATTACTATGAGTATTCGGGTGGAGAACTTCACTGTCGGAATGTGTATTATAGGATGAATTACTGCACAACAGACGCCCCCGTTCCTCCGGTAACCCATGGCGTGACGATCGCGGAGACTATAATACCTTTGGGGGTAAAAGTCAGTATGATATTGTGGGCCTTTCCTGTTTCCGTATTTAAGTTTACCGTTACGTTAGGATAGGTCACTCCACCCGCAACGATGTCCATCACCACATTCGTGGCGCCGCTTTTTACCATCGGATAGATTGTGGCTGTAGTACCGGGGTCAGCACTGATGGCATACGAACCGGTGAAAGTGATGCCGGCACCTGCCGGATTGTAAGAGACGGTACCGTCGTTGATATTAAGCGAGGCGGGAGTCTGCTGGTTTTTGAGGGTAATACTGGTTACGGTTTTTCCGGTAGCGGGAAATCCTGTACCTGCCTTAAAGGTGAATTGCAACTGGGTCAGCAGATGGTTGAAAGTGAAAGCCAGTGCTCCGCCTGTTGTTTTGTTCCCGCTGGCTTCGCCTGAAATCATCACGTCATTGGAACCGTCTGTTTCCGAGAATGTGACAGTGTTGCCGGATAGCGTTCCTTGGGGATAGTACCCCTTGATATGGACTGTACTGCCGTCAGCGGGGTAGTATTGCGCGGGGGTGAGTGAAAAGGTGGCGGAGGCTGTGGTCGAAGCGGTAAAGGTGCCGGCTGCGGTCCACAAGTTGGTGCTATAGTCTCCGCCGCTTGCAGAAGCTATGAAACCGGCAGTGACAGATTGGCCGGTGTTGATCGGGCCTCTTGTCTGGATACCTGAGACACCTGCACTTGCCATGATTTCAACGGGGTATTCGTTTGGAGGAGAAGTACATTCATTCTCTTCATCGGTACTGCAACCTGCCATAAGGGTTGCAGTCATTGTCATTAGTATAAACTTTTTCATACGTCAAGGTTTTTGCTGTTTATTAATCGTTTTAAAAAGGCTGTTATAATCAAACAGATATACTTTTGCTGTTATAACAATATAGACTGGGAAATGTTTGGTCATTTGAATTCTCTTACTTGGAAAATTTTCCCACGTTTCCCCCTATTATCGGTTTCCTCACAAAATGGGATATTTCGGTGAAGAGTAGGTTCGTTGCGCGATACCGAACATGAATGTAATTGTTTTAGGCACAAGCGCTATAAGCCATACTTCGGCTATATCAATTATTCGGGGCAATATGGGTGCAGATAGTATAAAACTCCGCATCGTCATCAGCACAGAGGCTTCTTTCTTTTTTTCAAGATTTTGGAAAGACGATAGGGACATTGGCAATAAAATGAGAGGCACGCAAAATTGTGTGCCGTTTCAATTTGGTTGACCTTCCAAAATGGGCATAAAAATAAAGAACCGGAGTTTTTTTTATGAATCTCCAGCTTTCAATATTCCTTATTTTCAGAGAACTGTCAATATGATGGATTTACAACCAAAGAGAAGTTGGTTATGTTCAAAACCGGAAGTAACAGATAACATGGCAGTACGTTCAAGAAGGGCGGTATTACTTCTTTCTTCTCGCCTGTATATAACTGATATTACTTACGATGGAATAAAGATGACATTCCATTAAGGGCGCAAATCTCATATTCAATGTCAAGTACAAGAATAACATACAATAATAATTCTTCTTAGTTTTCTCAAGTATTTTTATTATAGAGGATTGTTTCATGAAATAATTGTGACTTTTGGTTTGTTGAAAACATAAATTAACTTTTACTTTTTTTCATACCAATTGTGATTTGCTTTTATTTTCTTATCTTTATACTCCTAATCTCCAAGTTCACATCATGAATGACAGACAACATTTTATTGACTATACATCTCTTATTCCTATTATAGGTATTTTTGTATTGATAAGAGTGACCAACGACCAGCTTGTTACCATGGTGACCTCCCATGTGCTTTGTGGGGTACTTTTTTGTATACTGATCAGCCGAATACTGCGGGTGGAGCATATTGATGTGGTCTTGCTTTGGCTGGGCGGGATTCTGCTCTGGCTATGGTATTGGTTCCGCTTGGAATCAGGCACCGCTGTGATGGAGACCGTGGAAATAGTGGTTGGATAAGCCGTTCTTGCATCCTTGGGGTAAATTATGGGGAAAGTCATCCGGAAATCATTTTATTTCGGGGCATATACCGACAACTACACTGGCAAGAGGGGGATCAATTAATCTTATGACCAGTGGAGGCAAATGCTGCTTTTTCAGAGACTGCCTAATGACCTGCAAACATATCGTAACGAAACAAGGTATACTGTAGGTTTGGAAATTTTGACTTTCTATATTGGCTAATCGGATAACAATAAAAAACTCCCGGAAAAAGATTAGAATATTACCTGTATTATCTCTCTTTACCCGGGTTGTTATTCAGGTTGCCATACTTGTTGCTCTTTTTTCTGATTTGGGCAGGGACTATATAAAAGTCGGTCCAGTGATGATAAGATTTCTTTTCTTACTACAACAGGAGTTCCCATAATTTCCTTTTCATTGTTTCCGTACTCTCGGATACGGTATAGTACAGCATAGAAGAATCTTTACTGCTTCCGACAAGCAGTATTCTCAAGGTGTCGTCTGTCAAGCTTTCAATACTGACTATATGGTTGACATTGACAAGGACATTCCCTTTCTCAACGGTCTTGAGTTCTACGAATTTCTTCATATCTTTTGTGTTCTGAAGTATAGATCTAATTTCAACAGTTATGGCAATAATACGTTACAAAAATACAAAACTTCCTGGAAATATGTTAATTCTTATGGTATATTTTTCATACCATAAGAAGAAAAAATAAGAGGTAAGCGTTCCATATTTACCTCTTTTACCAACCGATACCCTAAATCTTATCTGAACGGTGTATTCTCCCTCAACATCTGATTCCTGTACACTATTCCCCGTTCTTTCTTATCATACAGTTCCATCCTTGAGACACCAAAGCTTTCACGGTTGGCATTATAGTTGTTGACTGCCATACTTTCAATGTCATTCTCAGAGATACCATGCCTGCCGAATGTACCGATGAGATATTCCAGTGCAGTATCATACAAGACACCATACAGACACAACCATTTTGCTCTAGAAAGGATGGATTTGTGTCTGTTACCATCTTCATAGCTGTCCGGATACTCTTTTCTCCATTTCCTGTCCACGTAGTTAATCAGTGTCTTGTCCTTCCATAACCTCTGAAAACCTGTATTCCTTTCAATCTCTTCCGGCGTATGGATAAAACAACCGCCGGAACCACCATGATTATAACTCTTCGCAGCAGGTTCAGGAATGGAAGGGTCATATTCAAAGTGGTAGGGAACCAACGTGTCTTTCCCGGGGTTGACATAGACATCAGGATCATAACTCAGGAAGAACGTGCGGCTTAGATTATGACAACTCTTATCGAATTCATCAGTCTTTGGATATAACCTTTGCTTCACCTGCCAAAAAAGATTGTAATGATGGTCCGGGTTGGTGTTGTCATGGATCATAGCCGCCTTCACACCTCTATTACCCGGGGAGAACCATACTGCGTAAAGATGGAGAGGATTGGTATATTGAATGAGTCTTTCCTTGAATTCTCCTGCCGCCTCATGTGACCCGAAATCATCAAAGTCAAGCACAAGAAGATTGGAATACTGGCGCAGGTTGGTCGAGTCATCGTTTCTGTAGTCGAATATTCCGGAAGGGGCTATCATGGGGAGTTTGTGTTTCTCTTCTTTGTAGGCTTTCTCTGTTGTCTGTTTTCTAACCATGTCTGTCTGCTTGGAAAGTTTGGGATTGGATGCTATAAGTTCAAGGATATGGTCGAAGTTATAATAGATCCTGCTTTTTGAATCGCTTGAATTAAAGTAGTAGCTTATGTTTTTGTTTATCATAATAGTAACTTGTTTTTATAGGTTATTCGTTTTATTGTATCGTGAACCTTCCCAGAGACCGGACCGGGCTTTTCTTTGGGAGAAAGCCGGTCCTCTCAGTATCTTCGTCTCTCAGGAAGAACCACTATTTTTCAGTAAAGGAGCTATGGAAACGGTTGATGAAAGATTGAAGAGAGAGGCTACTTCGTATCCTGCCAGAGTGGAGAGAGAAGGATGTTTTTTTATTTTGTTTATTTTTTTTCTCTCACTTTGGTAGACCGCGAAGCAGGTCTCTTTCTTCACTTTCTATTCCACAACCCCTTTGTTTACTATAATACCCGCTTTTTTTTACTTCTCTATATATATTAGATTGTACATCAAAAAAAGGCGGGTGAGTAAATATTTATCCTAACAGCTGATATAAGGAAAGGGATGGGCGTGGCCACAAATCCCGCCCATTCCGTTTTTACTTTATCACCAGGGTAATCTTCAATTTATTCAAGGTTTCCAGTAGTCTGTCATATTTACGTCTTTCCCTGACATACCTTTTTATACCAATCATCTCCAGATAGGCAAAAGTAACCTCCTTCGTATATTCACTATCCATGGTTATAGCCC